>Ga0316207_10001790_pt1 | contig 24625 bp, 28 predicted proteins | sample 6weekpyrite_MG_FD_204943 | JGI IMG/M metagenome (GOLD analysis project Ga0316207, IMG submission 204943) | Microbial mat bacterial communities from mineral coupon in-situ incubated in ocean water Damariscotta River, Maine, United States -... | ecosystem: Environmental > Aquatic > Marine >... | reverse complement strand
CGCCGATTATCCGCTTCCTCCTTCGAGGGATCGGGACCGAGAATGTCGTCAAAGTCGATTTCATCGAACGCGAAGCCGCCCTTGACCGTCAGGCCCGGCATTTCGCGTTCGAGCGCCAGCACGTCGACCGGCAAATCTTGAATCTGATCGAGGGCCAGGTTCCCACAATCGTTGAAGCTGGCGAGTTCTTCGTCGCTCAGATCATCGAGCACAGGGAGCGGCGCGGGCGGCGCTGGCAAGGCCGGCACTTCCGGCGCTGGCATCACCCGGCTCTTGAACACCTTGTCGAGATAATACCTGATCTTCGTGCCGCGAACGACCGGAATACCGCCGCGGATCACGAGCAGATCGGTATCCGGCATTTGCATCAGCTCTTGCGGCAACATCAGCGCGCGGCGCTGTTCCGAGATCGTCTTGCTCCGATTGGCTATCATGCCGTGAATCGTGAGTGAGCGGCTTTCCTGATTCTGACCGTGAAAGCCGAGCCGTTCCGACAGCTCTTTCGCCACCCGCAGCTCTTTCGGCGTGAAGGCAATCTCTACGCCGCAGTTCGCGACAATCTCGTCTGCGCCGTGCTCGCCGTAGACTTGCCGGAGCTGCGAGCGCGATTGGATGACGGGCAGAAGCCGCATCCCGTAGCCGGCTACGTAGGAAAACGCATTGGCGATCACCTGGGCGCGGCCGAGGCGCGCAAATTCGTCGAGGATGACCAGCACCTTTAGCTTTTCATCCTCGCCGGGGAGCTGGCGGGTGTTGAGGTCGACGAGCTGCTGAAAGAACAGGTTGTAGAGCGGCGCTACCCGGTCGAGTTCATCCGGCGAGACGCCGAGATAGATCGAGGTCGGGCGGCGGCGCAGATCGGAGAGCGAGAAATCGCTTTCGGCCGTCGCGCGATCGACAACCGGATTAATCCAGAGATTGAGCTTGGCGGTGATGCTCTGGACAATGCCCGTGAACGTATTGTCGGCGCTCGCGGTGAAATCCGACAGCGCTGCGCGGCATCCATCGGATAACGAGCGATCGCGCGCCTCATTGCCAAAGAACGCCTTCATGCCGGGCATCGTGATCGTGCGGTAGATCTCGCCGAAGGTGAATGGTCGTTCCGGCTTTGCCGCGATCCACGCTCCCACACCGACAAAGCCGGTGCGCGCAGATTCGGTCCAGAAGGCTTCGCCCTTTTCTGGCGGAACATAGAGCATGGTGGCGATCTTTTGCAGCTCCACCAGCACTTCGATTGGGTTGCTCCGGTCGATATAGCTCAGCGGGTTGTAGCGCGCCGTCCGGCCCGCCTTGTCAGTCGGATTGAACAGAACGACCTTTTGCCCGCCATCCTTCCGAAAGCCTGCCGTGGCGGCGAAGTTCTCTTGCTTCACATCGAGAACCACGACCGAATCTTGCCACGAAAGCAGGTTCGGGATGACGACGCCAACGCCCTTGCCGCTTCGCGTGGGCGCTTCGAGCAACACATGCTCGGTTCCTCCGAACAGGAGAAAACGCCCGCCAGCGCGGCCGAGCAGGATGCCCGCTTTGGCGCGAAGCCCGGCCTTGGCTATTTCGCTCTCGCGTGCGAACCGCGCGGTCCCGTGAAGATCCTTTTGCGGCCGCAGGATCAGAAACAGCCCCAGCACCGTCAGGGGCACCGAAACGACCGCGGCCAGGCCCAAAGCGTCCCTCACGACCGGATCATGCCGGTAATACCAGTAGAAGCGCGGGAGGTTCGTCGGATCGTAGGCCGCGACCGGCATTTGAAGAATGAACCAGGCCACTGTTCCCGTCACCAGCGCGAGGAACAGCACGGCGATGGGGAGTGCGATAAGCGCTTTCGTTCGCGCGCTAGAGCCGGTTCTGAGGGTCAAAATAAATCTCCGTGACGCGGAACCGCCCGTCGATCTTCTTGGTCTGCACAACCACGTCCACGAGCAGCTTTAGGAGGCTGCGAATATCATCGCGGGCGAGATCCGCCCCGCCTTCGCTTTCCTTCACGAGCAGCGTCAGTTGCTCGAACGCCAGCTCGGCAGAGTCAGCGTGAATCGTCGTGATCGAGCCAGGATGCCCCGAGTTGACGTTCCGCAGGTAGAAGAACGCCGTCCCGTCCCGCAGCTCTTGCAACAGGATGCGGTCAGGCCGCATTCGCAGCGCCGATTCTAGCAGGTCTTTGGCCGTGATCTTGGCCGTTCCCTGCCTATCCTTTGCATAGAGCAGATGCACGACATTGCGATGCGGCACCACCAGCTCGCGCGTGTCCTCGATCGTCAGAAGCCGTTCGTGCGGCGGGATGAGCTGGATGAGGCCCTTCGAGAATGTGGTTTTGCCGGAGCCCGTCGCCCCGGAAATGAGAATGTTCTTGCGGCTCTCGACGGCCAGCTTGAAGAACTCGACGTGGCGGCCTTCCGCCAGCAGCTTGCTCAGCTTCTCGTCTACGGGAGACACCCGGCGCGTTACAATTTGCGTCTCGCTGAATAGGCCGCCGCGCTCGAAATCCTCCATCGTCAGCGTCACCGACGATGGCTTGCGGATCGTGATTGAAACCGTGCCCGCCGGCACAGCGGGCGGCACCACGAGCTGGACACGCTCGCCCGTGGGGAGAATCGTGGAGCAGATCGGCGCCGATTGGCTAATATCCTGATGCGTGAACGCCGCCGAGGCGCGCGCCAACGACAGCAGGGATTTCTCGTCCAGGCCCTCAAGCTCTTCCCATGTCCAGCCTTCCCCGGTTTCAATCGCCGCTTCGTGCGGGCGATTGATAACAACTTCCGTCACGTCCTCGCGATCGAGCAGAGGACGCAACGGAAGCAGTGCGTTTTCGAGGACGGCAGTATTGCTCATCGGCGCATCTGGAGCCCGTAGACGTCCGAGAAGTCGAAATCTCGCGCGACCATGATGCCGACTTCCGCGCCCTGATTGACCTTGAGCACCGGCTGAATCTGCATCGTGTCGCGCAAGATCGTGTCAGCCGCCCGGGACGGTGCCCGCGCGGTCTCTTGCGCGTCGGAAACGGACTCTGCGAGCACATCCATGCCGTCGTCGATCGCGCTGAAGAGCAAGGCCGCGCCGAAACGCTCCCAAAAGTAGTTTTCGACGCCGCCAGCAACGCCGGCGCGACCGAGCGCATCGCTCGCCGGCGAACCGACGTCGATCGCAACGCCTCGAGGAGTGACCGCGCGGCTCCACATCACGAAGAGGCGGTAGCGGCCGCGCGAGATTCCGGCCTGGTATTCGCCGAGCACGCGCGTTCCCTTTTCAAGCAGAACGACCCGGCCATTGTCCGAGTAAATGTCGCGCGGGATCACGCAGCTCGCATAGCCTGGCTGACTGGAATCCATCGCTGTTTGCAGCACGCACGGGATGAACGTGCCGGCCAAAATCAGCATGTCGCGATTGCCGATCGAGCGGCCAGAGACACGCGTGATTTCCGACGTGCGGCGAAGATTGTCGAGTGTCGTGCGGCCGCCGCCTTGGCCGCTGTCAGCGCCTTGCGGCATTTCGGCCGCGCCCATGCCACCGCCCTGCACACCGCTGCCGGCGATGCCGGAAAGTGCGCCAGCGACGCCGCCACTGTCAGCCCTTCCACCAAAGGCCATGATACCGGCTCGCCGCTGCGCTTCGGCGATGATTTGCGCTTCCGACTTTTGCGGCCGCCCGTCGGTGGTGGCACGTGCCACCGCCGTCTGTTGGCCATCGAGAGCCGGCACTTCAACCGGAGCATTCGGATCATTGGGCGCATCGGCCAGCGTCGGCGCGATGATCGACTCTGGATTGTAATTCGCCAGCGCCCCTTCGTCGGGCTCTTCCGTTTGCTCGGCTTCTTGAACTGGATCGCCGCGCATCGCGTCGATCGCGCCGAACCCGAGGACCAGCGCGGCGGCGGCAACCGACGCGAGGACGATTGCCCGCTTGGAATCGATTCCCCGCCCGGGCAGCGCCGCAATCTTCGACTGGCGCTCGCCTTCGCGGTCGATTTCATCCGGATCGGGCACCGGCTCGCTCGCCAGCGGCCGATTGTCTACGGCCTCACCTTCCGAAATGATGTTCTCGCTTTCGCGGCCGTTTTCCGTTTCGTTCGCCATCGGCTTACTCCGTCGCGGTGGTGCGCTCGACCAGCTCGGAAGCTGTGTCGGTTTTGGGGTCCCGCCCGTAGTAGTCGGGCGACTGATTATGGATGCAGAGCACTTCGAGGCCGCGGCGCAGCCGGATCGTCCGATAGACCCCGTGCAGCACCACGTATTCGTCGCGCACATCGAATGACGCGACGCCCTCCGAGCCGTCCGGATTGACGACGAAGAACGCCGGCAGCTCCCGTTGGTTCGGGAAGCGCATCACCGTGAATTGCCCGTTGTCGGAGACTTCGGACGGCTGAATCGCCGTTGAGCCCTGGACCACGTAGTTTGTGTTTCGCGTCCCTTCGAGCACTCCGATGTCGAGAGCGCTTTTCACCAGCCCACGTTCGGCCGCCTCGAGCGCGGCGAGCTGCGCCGAGGCTTCCATGGCGCGCCGCTCCGCAGCCTCTTGTTCGGGATAGCGGAATATCACCGTGAAGAACCCCGTCCCTCTATGCGTCGGCGTGAGCGCAAAGCGGTAGGTTCGCGGACCATAGCGCGAGCGGGTAATCACCGTGAGGTTCGTCGCGCCGGCCCTCTCACGCGGCTTGACGAACAGCGAGCTTGCCGCCGGCGCCACTTCCCAGGAGACGCTATCGCCAAGGGCGACGTGCTCGACAACTTCGCCATCGGAAAAACGGATCTCCGTCGCGATCCGGAACACCCCCGGAATCTCGAACACCTGCGCTTCGTTATAGACCGCCTCGCGAATGCGGGGATCATGCTGCGTCGGATTGGGAATATCCTCGGCGAAAGCCGGCGCGGCAACACCGGCGAGCGCGGCGGCCAACACCCCGCGCGTGACAAACTTGCGGATCATGATTCAGGAACCTCCACGTCCGAGCGGTAGCTTTCGACCTGGTAGCCGAGCGGATTCTTGAAGCGGTCGGCCTCTTCGCTCGGCGTCCCGCCCACGCTGTATTTGATCGTCGCAACGGCATCCGTTGTCGTCGTCGTCGTCCCTGTCCGGGATTCTTTCGTGAAAAAGACCTGGGCAACATTGTCGCCGAGGAATGAAATGCGCCTGATCTCGACGAACACGCCGGTTCGATCGGCCAGCACGTTTTGCGGGCTTTGGGGGTTGTCGACCTTGAAATATTGCGTCCAGCGCTCTTGTTCAGGACGCGCCGACATGACCATCACATTGTCGAAATATTCTTGCCGGGCGGCGCCAATCCACCCCTCGCGGTATCGAACATAGGTCGCGAGGAAATACTTCGCGACCGCCTCGTCATAGGTGATTGACGCATCGCCGTGCAGGCCAGCGGTAATCTCCGCCTGGCCCGTGTTGCGATCGACGCTGATAACGTAGGGTTGGACCGTCTTGAGCGGCGTGAGCATAGCCACCGCCGCCACGCCGGCCACAGCGAGCGCGCCGGCGACACCAGCAACGGTCCACGCGATCTTCTTGGATCGTTCGGCCGATCTTAGCCGATCCTGCTCCCAGCTCGCCGCATCGGCGAAATAGGTTTTCAGCTCATCCTTTGGGACACCAACAGCCATCGTCCTACCTCAACAGTTCGAGAGAATGGGCCGGCGCAGAGCTGCGCTCAGCCGTGGAACCTCGACTTGCCCCGAGGCGTCCGATTGCTCATTGCCGGGTGCGGCCGCCCCCTCCGTCTGCGATTCAGGCGGGAACACGTCGACTTGTGCTGGCGGCTCCGTCCCTTGCGCGGGCGCACGGACGCTTGCGCTCGGCAGCGACGGCAATGTGACGCCATGGGGATTTGCCGGCCGCAGTTCCCCCTTGCACTGCGTTGGTTCCTCGACTGGCGACGTCACACATGCCGCCAGCGCTAGGCAGAGTCCGAGTCCGATCATCTTGCGCATTTGCAAACCCCTTAAGCTCGACTGATTGTGTTCCCCCGCCAGCGGCCGTAGGCCGCCCGTGCGCCGCCGTAGGCGCGCCCCCATGAGAAGCCGCCGCCGCCGCCGCCCGATTGGGCGGCGCGCCGCGAGGCCGCCGATGGCATCGGATTGATCGCGTTCGCGAATTGCGAGACCATCGCCGCGCTGCCGCCGCCGAGTGAGGCTGCAATTCCCGGTATCTGGAAGAAGAAGAACGCAGCCAGGACGTAGAAGGCGATGATCCGAATGGACGTTTCCCAAATGTGGTTGAAGTCGCCATCAAACGTCGCGGTAGCCGAGTCCGCGACATTCGCGACGACTAGGACCAGCAGAAGAGCGAACAGCGAAAGCATCAGATAATTGACGACCGCGCCGAGCCAGGAGAAGAAATAGCTGCGCGTGGAGTCGAAGAGCAGCGCTGCGACGAAGATCGGGCCGACGACCGCGAGGACGGCAAGCGCGAACAGCGCGTAGAGCACGATGACGAAGCCAACAGCCAGCGCGAACAGCGCGGCAATTGCTGTCAGCAAAATGATTACTGTCGCACCGATGGCCTGCATAATCGCCGCGGCGGCCCCCGGCATGTCCATGAACGTGACGTTCTCTTGGACATACTCGTTGGTTGCTTGCTGCATTGAGGCGAGCGCGAGATCTACCCTAGCCCACATTTGATCGAACGAGCCGCCAACTCCATTCGGCGAACCGCCGATTAGCCCCGCAAATTCATTGGGAAGGCCCGTGACGATCATATTGGCGACCGTGCCGCCGTAGAGCGACGTGACCGCCCAATAGACCGCAGCGAGCATCAGGGCGCGATACACGTATTCGCGGAACGGATACTGGACCGCGCCGCGCAAAATCGCTCCGCCCAGGAGAATGATGTAAATTATCATGCCCGTGCGCAGGGGGCCGGAGATCCATCCTACGAACGCGGCGTAGTTCGACACGACCGACGAGTTCAGTTCGTTGACAAAGCCTTGGTAGGCGTTCGTGAATAGATCGTATTCCACCGAGATCCCCCGCGTGTCGCCTTAACGGCCGCTCCGATTGGCAGGCGTTGTTGTCATTGGCCCTTGGCCGCCGCGGCCGCGCGCGCGCGCCGCTCTTCCAAAGCGCGTGAGCGTTCGATGGAAGCGAGGTTCGATTTGATGCTTCCGCAATTCCGCCAGACCGGTATCGGGAGGTCGTCGCGGCCGAGCTCGCTGTTCATTATCTTGTCGCACTCGGCCACGATCTCGGGAATCCGATCTTCGTTGGCCTCAAGCCAATCGGTATCCCGGTAGGTCATCAGGACCTCGGGAAACTCAGGCGCGCGATCGCAGCCAGCTAGAGTGCTGGCAGAGATCGCGGCGGCGACAAGTATTCTTCTGCTCATGCTCATTGTCCCTCCGCTGCCGCTGCGGCACGCGCGCGCCGATCTTCCAAAGCGCGCGATGATTCAGCTAAGGATTCGGCCAATCGAGCGCCGGCTTCCGCCTTGCGCGCGCGCTCCATCGCCTCGACACGAAGTTGATCGTTCATCATGGCGGCCGTTTCGAGCTGAATACGCGCTTGGAGATCGGCAACTTCCTTCGCGGTCGAGGCCGTAGCCAATCGCGCTCGCAGCTCTTCCAGACCCTCGCCGCGCGACATGGCCGCTTCGCCCATGCCTTGCGCCATGGCCTTGTCCATCGCGATCATTCGAGCGTTTTGCTCAGCGCCGCCCCGCGCGTTATCGGGGACCGCACCAATCCTCTCCATGAGATCTTGGTAGATCGCGTTCGAGCGCACGCTGTAGCCGGAATTGCCAGCGCCGAAATCGCCTCGCGCCATTCGCTCGAGCGAGTTGACGTCGACGCCGAGCGTGCGAAGCGAGTCAGACTTGAGCTGGTCCGCGATCGAGGAAATGTCGGTCAGCTTGTTCAGATCGTTGTAGAGCCGCTGGGCCTCGGCAATCTGTTGCCGGCCCTGCTCGATCATCTGCATGGTATTCCGGATTTGCTCGATCTGCTTCAGCAGCGAAGAGCTGTCGAAAACCGGAATGCCTTGCGCCATTGCCGGCGACGACACCGACAAGGCCAAGGCTGATACAGCCGCCGCGATTGTTCGCTTCATCGTCTCACTCCTTTCAGCTTGAGCGCCGGCGCCGGTGGAACTCCGGCAACCAGACTCTCGGTTCATTGCCGACTTCGGCAATCACTTCGCGGGCAACCGCGGTCGTTTCCGCGCGGCCCGACAGCACGGCCAATTCGTTGTCGAGCCCGTTCAGATCGAGCGCGACGACGACGGAATCATGGCCCTGTTTGACGAGGAATTTGCGGCTCTCGGGTGACAGCTCTTCGCGGACCAGCTTGAATTCCGCTTCCGACAGCGAGAACCCCTCGACGTAATCGCGACGCTGCCCAAACGGGTTGGGGAGCAAAATCTTCGTCGCGACTTGCTCAAGGATCGAATGGCTGATCGTGGAGCGCAGCGCGTCGGCCGGCGACTGCGTAGCGAACACAAGGAACGCATTTCGCTTACGATAGGTCTTGAGACCGTCCTGGGCGAACGCGGTGAAGGCCGGGTCCGCCAGCGCCTTCCAGAACTCGTCGATCGCGATTACCATGCGTTCGCCGGTCAGCAGAGCGTCGATGCGCTCGAACAGGTAGAGCATGACCGGCGTGCGAATTTCCGCGTTTTCGAGGAAATCCGTCATATCGAAGCCCATGAACCGGCCTTCGAGCGACATGGAATCCTCCGGGTTGTCGAACACCCAGCCTAGCGACCCCTCGGAGGTCCACTTGACCAAGCGCGCGCCGACACCCCCCGAATCCGACATGCCGAGCATCGTTCGCAGCGCCGACAGCGAGCGTTGCTCGCGCGGCAGCTTCATCACCGACTCAATACCGTCGTCTATCAGGTGCGATTCCTGAACTGTGATCGGCGCACCCTCTTGCTTCACGAGCTGGCGGATGAAGCGGCCGAGAAAGGCCCGATGCTCCGCCGTGTCGTCCAGCGCCTTGAGCGGCGCAAACCCCGTCGGCTCGCCGTTGCGAAGCGCGAGATAGGTTCCGCCGCTGGCACGAACGAAGATCTCTGCGCCCTGGTCCTTGTCGATGAAAATGTGCCGCGCGTTGAACTTCTCGAGCTGGGCCATCAGGAAATTCACCAGCACCGTCTTACCGCCGCCCGAAGGGCCAATGACCATCGTGTGGCCGAGATCGCCGTTATGGAAATTGAAATAGAAGGGGCTCCGCGCGCTTGTCTTGAGCAGCGCGACCGCCGGCCCCCAATGGTTCCCATCTTCGTGCCCTGCCGGGAACGTGTGGAACGGCGAGAAGGCGGCGAAATTCCGCGACGTGATCGGCGCGGGCCGCGCTCGCCACGCAAAATTGCCGACGAGCTGCGACCAATAGGCCGCTTCGAGAGCCGCGCTCTCGCGAGCCGCGACCATGCCGGTGTCAGCCAATGCGGCGCGCGCGACCGACATATTATCGCGCAGCTTTCGCACATCATCGCCGAACACCGTCAGCGTGAAATGATGATCGCCCAGGACGAAGCGGTTCGACTGCAAATCGTCGGCCGCGTCTATCAGCTCGTCGTGCTGGCTTATCGCGCGATCGCCGGCGTTCTCCATCTGCGTCATGCGCAGCCGGAACTTCTCGGTTGCGCTGGCCCGCGAGAGGAAGGTGAACGACTGCGTGATCGCGAAGCTGAAATCGACCGACAGGAGCGATTCGAACTGGCGCGGCGTCGTGCTGGCGGGATACTCGCGAATGCCGAAGATCCCGCCAAAGGTCGAATAGTCCGCGTCGCGGACCTCGAATGTCTCAGCACCGATGATCGCGCGGCTCGCATAGAGCGCGGAGCCCAAGTGTCCTCGCACGAGCGGGCAGCGCCGAAAGCGGCCCGTCAGCACTTGGTTCATGACTTCCATCGGCTCCGAGAAGAGCAGCCCGCGGAAATCGTAGAGTCCGAGCCGGCGCGGCCGAACCCGGATCAGCAGCTTCTCCAGGTCGCGAACCTTGTCCTCGAGCAATTCGAGCGCTTCCGCGATGCTCACATTCGGGTCCGCGTCCTTCTTCCGCAGAAAGGAAAGCAGCTTGTCGCCGGCGTGAAGGTTTGGCCGAACCACAACGGTCAGGAAGAAGCGGTTGCGGAACATCCGCTCGCCGGTCATCCGCTCATAATATTTGCGGTCCAGTTCGGCCGCGAAATGCGAGCGGAACGTGCCGCCCGGATAGTCGCGAACGCGCATCCGCAGAAGGTGCGTCCAGATCGACACCCGTTCATCGTGAATGTTGCGCCACACCCCGTTGAGCTTGGTGTGCCAGTCATTCAGATCGCGAACACCCGAGGTCTCGAAGGCCCTGCCATCGACTTCGAGCATCAGCATCAAATCGCCGTTATCGAGCGCAATCACGTGGTCGTTCACGTGGCGCGAATACGGCAAGAACTTCTCCGGAAGCTCTTCGCGCTTGGCTTTGTCCAGCGGCACTTTTTCCGCGAGTGCGCTCTTACCGAACATTCCGCGCAAATCCTTTTCTCTTGAGGCCATAGAGCGGGAGAGGCGTGTAGCTAGACCCGCCCCAAAAGCCCCTGTTTCGGTTGGCCGCCTTGGTGCGGCACCACATGAACAGCAGCCGGAAGGCATTCACGTCATGACGCACCACAAGGCGCGCGATCGCATAGAGGACGATAGAGGCCGCGAGGCCGTAGAGGGGGTTCCCCGTCCCAACGAGCGTGATCGCGCCCGTCAGGATGATGAGGCCACCGGCCTCCATGGGAACCCCCGCCCACATCGCGGGGCGCGTGACGGCCAAGAACAGCGGATCTTTGGCCATTTGCTCCGGGCCGTCCATCGCTGTCAGCCTATCACCGTGTCGACGATCCAGGGCGCCGAGAACATGATGACGATGCCAATGAGCACGGTGACGAAGAACTGGACCGAAGCCCGGCCCATGAGCCACATCGCGCCAACAGCGATCAGGGCGATGATCGCCAGCGTCCGCAGCAGGCTATTCGAGAGCAAGCCGAGAATGTTGTCGGCCAGGCCCTCGAAATTCTGCGCATAGGCCGGTTCCGCTACAAACAGGCTCGCCAGCAAAGCGAGCGGCAGGGCACGCGCCATTTCTGGCGACGGCTTCATGGCGGCGAGTAACGTATCGAGCCGCCTTTCCGCCCGATCCTTCAACTTCTGCAACATCACAAACGCTCCTTTCGGTTGACTACGAGCTGGCGCGGACGAACGACGCCCGCGCGAACACATCCCACGCAGGCGGGGCCGGCTCCGGCTCTACCCTGTTCTCCGCTGCGATTTCCTCGGGATTCAGTTCGGCCGGGGCCGAACCATCGCCGGCTTCCGCAGGCGCGCTTAGCGCTACGAGCGTCGGAATGCCGGTTGCCGGCAGACCGCTTACCTTGCGACCTGCCCGTTCCACGCGGGCGACGTAGCCGTTGCGGAAACCTCGCGATTGTGACCCGGTGTTATACATGCTGAGCGCGACCCGCAGCGCCTGTTGCGGCGTGCGGCCGTCTCGCACCGCGCGATAATTCGTCAGCAGCACGCGACCGGCTGCCTCGACATTGACGCACGGCTCGAACACCGTGTCCCACGTCAGCCCGAGCCAACGCATGTTGTTCGAATTGATCTGGCCCAGGCCCATGTCCACCGAATGGCCGCGCGCCACATAGGCTTTCGCCGTGGCGATGGCTTCGGCTTCGTTGCGCGGACGGCGCGGTTGCCGAGCCACTCCGTTCACGTTGATCGCATAGAGATAATTGCTCGATTCCGCTTGGACGATCGCGGCAATCGTATGTGGCGCTACCGCTGGGGCGCATTGCGCCGCCAGCGATAGGACTGCCCCTGTTTCGAGAAACACGACCCCCGCCCGATCTACTGGAGGTCAACGTTTCGCGGCACCTTCCATTCGGGAGGTCGGCCGGGAATGGTGGGCGTCGGCCTGCTCGACGTGCGGCCCTGGTAGAACGTCTGGCGTCGGCCGTCGGTCCATTCGACCGTCAGCCGCGCCGGGCGGCCATCATCCGCCTTGTCGTAGTCGGTATCGCGGATGCCCGAACCCGTGCAGGTCGGGAAGCCGCCACCGAACGCCAACGTCCGCCAGAGCTTCGTGATCGGCGGGACGCAGGCTGAATACTGCGTCGGGCCGCCTGGGTTCGACAGGCACAGAACGACCTCGCAAGCCCAGGTGTTGTCGTCGGCAAATGCCGGAGGCGCCGACAGGACTGACGCTCCCGCGAGAGCGCCGGCGAAAGCGAGATGGATAGGCTTCATAAGCATCCCCTACTTCACCGAGATAGTGCAAAATATCACGGTCCCGGAGAATGTCACCCCCATTAAAAGGAATTTACATTCTTACCCGCCTTGTTGGGGATGACGGTAATGTGTCCCTCGTCATATCCGTAGTCGAGAATGACATGCCGAATGGCCCGGCTAAGTCGCTTGTAGCGCTTGAGTGTTCGCCGCTCCCAAAGGCAGACATCCAGCCATATATTACCTTTCCATGACACCTGGACGTTGATGATCCATTCGCTTGTGTCGAGCTGGACGATTGCAACCGCGAGAATTTGGCCGCCCGCTGGACGGCGAGTGGTCAGCTCCCTTTCAAAGATTGGCTCGTGCTCGGTCACATCCTTTGGAAGCATCGCGATTTATCCTTATTTCCAGATGAGCTTCATATGCCAGCGCGCGCGCAATCGACAAGTGCATGCACGTTTTCGCCTTGGAGCGCCCCTCTCACCCTGCTAGATTTCCCCGCAAACTCACAGACTGTCTTGAGATTATGCCGCGTCCGAAACGCCAAGAAGATCCTCTCCTGCCGGTGCCGCTCCCCAGGCGGCGGCCGAGCCGCGCGAACACGCGCAATCTCGTTTCGGCAGTCAAACCCGAACTGGCGCAGAAGATCAAATCTCTCGCCGACGTCGAGCAGACGAGCGTGGCCGCGCTGATCGAGGAAGCCTCGATCAATCTCTTGCGCTCGCGCGGGATCGAATACCCCGACTACTTGCGCCACTATCAGCGGGACGCGGTCGGCTAAGCGCCGCCCATAAGCGTGCATGCACGCTTATTCTTGCAAATCCCCGAATCTTACCGCACTAATTGCGCCCGAGTCCGGCAACGGATTCGGCAAAATCTCTGTCTGATTCGGGAGGGCTAGCCCGGAGATGGCAGAAACGAAAAACCCTCGCGGGCTAGGCGAGGGCTGATCGTGCCACGGAACGGGCGTCTAAAGCTTTGGTCGGCTCCCCCTATCCGTGGTTCGGCAGCAAAAGTCAACTCAAAAGCACCGCTTTTGAGAGCGACGGCGCTTGGCTTGGCGAGGCCCACTGAGGGAGGGCCTTAAGATGAGTGTTTCCATAGGCACCGCGCTAGCGCGCGGTGGCCACGCCGCGGCGGCGCAGCTCGCGCCTGGTCGCAGCTCGCGTCCGTCGAGCGGCGATCGCGTAGTAGATCTACTGCGCTCGCTTTCGCGCCTCACCAGCGCGGCCCAGGTGAACGACTTTCTCAGGCTGTTGCACAGCCAATTATCGCAGCTCGCCGGCGGCCCGCTGGACGATCGCGAAACGCAGCTTATCCACCGCATGGCCGAGGAACGCCGCCTCGAGCTGCAAGAGGCGCGCGAGCGCCGCCTCCCGCCAACGCACAGCTACTTCCCGACGCGGCCGAAATCGGAGCTTTCGCGCTCCGAAGCCGCGAGCGGAAAACGCAATCCGCTCCGGTGGGCGCGGAAGCAGCGACTTGGCGGCCTCGCCGCCGTGCCCCCGATCGCCGACTACAACGGCTTCACCGAGGGCGAGCGCGCCGTGCTCTACATCATTGCGGCCGACATGCGCGCCTTCGGCGCTTGCCGCTGCACGACGCAGGAGATCGCCGATCGCGCCGGCGTCGGCCGAACCACCGTCCGCAATGCCGTGCGCAAAGCCCGGCAGATCGGCGCCGTAAAGGTCGAGCACCGCCCCCAATGGCGAGGAAAGTGGCTCTCCAACATCATCACGATCGTCTGCAAAACTTGGCTCTCTTGGCTTCGCCGCTTCCGCCCGAACCTTGGTTTGCGGTTCAAGGGTGTCAAAAAAGCGAAGCCCACAGATACCTCCGGATTAAATCATAACAGCAGCCGCGATTTTCAGCCGGAAAGTCACAGCCAAAACCATAGATGGAAGCGGCAAAAGGAATGGCCCTAGTCGAGCCATGCGTTTTCGTTAGCAAAATCCCGAGCTGTTGCGCCCCACCGTGAAGTATGGCAATTTCGCGGTGTCCGGATAACGTAGACGGAAGAAGTTCGATGTCGATGGACGTTGACTCACGCGCACGCAAAATCGTGCAGGACATGAAGGGCCAGTGGCGCGGCTCTTATGGCATGGTCTGTTGCCCTGCTCACAACGACCGCACTCCGTCGCTCCAAGTGACTCCGGGCCGATCGGCCGTGCTCTTCAAATGTTGGGCCGGTTGCTCGCAAGAGGCGGTGCTTGCCGCCCTCAACAGCCAGAAAATCAACCGCTACACCAGTGGCGAACCCGGCGACCGCGCACCCGAGCCTTCGCGCCGCAAGCTTGCGCTTCAGCTCTGGGATTCCGCCGTGCCGATCGCCGGCACCTCGGCCGAACGCCATCTGCGTTCGCGCGCGATCGACCCCACCGGCCTAAAGGTGCGCTTTGCTCCGCGCTGCATCGTCGGCCCGCCCGACGATCGCGAAGAGCACGCCGCGCTTCTCATCCCCTTCGAGACGGACGAGGGGATAATTGCCGTGCAGCGGATCTTGATCGACCCGGTGACAGGCGAGAAGCGCTACCACGCGGGGCTTCGCGAGGCGAAACTGACGCTCGGCCTGGTCCGCAACGCGGCCATGCGGATCGGCGGCCAACCCACCGGCGACACTCTGCGCCTGGCTGAAGGCTTCGAGGAAGCCGTTTCCGTCACCCAGCTCAGCCAGGGCCGGTTGAAGGTGTGGGGCGCGGGCGGCATCCGCCGCTATGGCCTGATCGCAATTCCCGAACGCATCCGGAAAATCGTCATTTATTCGCAGCACGGCCCGGAAGCGGCCGAGGCCATAGAAGCCGCGCGCGAACACCTCACCGACACCGACCGCGAGCTGAAAATCATCCTCCCGCCAGCGCCGGCGCCGATGGATTGGAACGACATTTTGAAGGAGCGGGCCAAGTGCTGATGAGCGGTTTCAAAAAATGGCCAACTCACCAAAAGATCATCCTGCCAATTCTCGTCGTCCTGGGCTTCGGGATGCTGGTCAATGAGACGCAGATACGCGAGCCGAAGCCAGTCAATCTGCTGGTTTCCAATCCCGAGATCGTCGACGGTGACACCTTCCGGATTGATGGGCGGCGCTATCGGCTGATCGGCATGGATGCGCCGGATTCCGATGGGAATGGCGACGTGCTTAAGACCGCAGCGGGGCTCTACCTCGAAGAGCTGGTGCGGCAGAACGGGCCGATGGATTGCACGAGCACGTTTCTCGAAAAGCCTTTGGCGGCCGAAGGTATCTGCCGGCAAAATCGCTCGAGCTGGGGCCGGATGAATCTTTCGTGCCGGTTTCGGTCGAATGGAGCGTCGGTCGGGGCAACGATGGTGCGACACGGCTATGCAGTCGATTTCCGCCAGCATTCGGGGTTGGCTTACGCCGCGTTGATGAAAGACGCAGCGCGGGAGGCCCGCGGGCTTTGGGGCGTCGATTATCGGGCCATGCGGCAACTCGCGATCGAGCGTGGCCGGTTGCCGGAATCGTGCGAGAAGTAGGAGCCGGGAACCTGCTCTACTCCGCCGGGCGGCTTCGCCGCCCGGCTCCACGGAGCCGCGCCAAGGCGTCTCCGCCCATACGGGTGACGATCAGGGCTATTGTCGCGGCTGACTACGACCAAGGAGAAGGCCATGATCTTGACCGCCGTTTTCATCGTTGGCGTGCTGTTCGGGGCTGTCCTCACCTACGCAATCCTCCGCCCCGCAATACGCCAGGACTGACTCTCCGAGCATCGAGCGGCCTTCGGCCGCGCGCCCTTGGTGGTGGCACGTGCCACCGGGGGAACAGCCGGGACGCCGCCCCGCGTTCCCCGAAGCGAAATGGACAGGGCCGTGGCTCAGTCGCTTCGCTCCCTGCGCCCGCACCACCCCCGTCAATTTCGCTTCTCCCCTCCCCACCCCGCTCCTCGCCGGAGCGGCAGGGCCGCAGCCGCAGGCAGGCGGCCTTGCCGACCAAGAAGGAGTGAAACCATGACCATCCAGACTATCGCTTTGAACAAGCTCGCCATCTCCGAACTCAATGTGCGGAAGGTGAAGCCCAAGGAGATCGAGGCGCTTGCCGCCGACATTCAGGCGCGCGGCGTCTTGCAGAACCTTATCGGCTACGAGGAAGGCCAGAAGGTCAAGATTTGCGCCGGTGGACGGCGCTACCGGGCCTTGAAGCTGTTGCAGAAGCAGAAGGCCATTCCCGGCACGTTCGAGGTTCCCGTTGAAATCCGCAGCAAGGACGAGGCGCTGGAAATCTCGCTTGCCGAGAACGAACAGCGCGAGGACATGCACCCCGCCGACGCCGTTATGGCCTATCGGGCAATCATCGACAGCGGCAAAGAGGTCGAGGACGTTGCCGCGTCGTTCGGCGTCTCCCCGGCCTATGTGCGGCGCGTGTTGAAGCTGTCGGCGCTGCATCCCACCATCCTCAAAGCCTTCCAGAATGATGAAATCGGTATGGGATCGGCGCAGGCGTTCGCGCTGACCGACGATCACGACCGTCAGTTGGAGGTTTTCAAGCGCACCGGCGACAACCCCCATCAAATCCGCGCGATGCTGACACAGGAGAAAATGGCCGACGACGACAAGTCGTTTCAGATCGTGGGCGAGGAAGCCTATCTCGCCGCTGGCGGCACCTTCACCACCGACCTGTTCGGCGAGCGGCGCTATTGCGACGACCCCGGCCTTGTCATGGACCTTTTGCAAGATCGGCTTGAGGCTATCGCCAAGGCGGCGCGCGAGGACGGTTGGAGGGATGCCGAGGCGCAGCTTTCCCGTCCTGACAGCTATTGGATGCGGACCCACCTTGAGCCGGCAGGCGAACGCGATCCGACCGAGGACGAAGCCGCCGAGCTGGCGCAGATCGAGGCCGCTATCGCCAAGCGCGAAAGCGAAGTCGAGGACGACGAACGCTTTTACGACGACGAGTTGCGCGACCTGGGCCGAAAGCAACAGGCCATTCGCGGCAGCCTGAAAGTGTTCACCGACGAGCAGAAGGCGGAACACACCCTGATCGTCTTTGTCGGCTACGATGGGATCGACCAAGTAGCGTTCACTCGTTCGAGCAGGGGCGGCGCTGGCGCTGACGGTCCGAAGCCACCCCGCCCCGACTACTCGCAAAAGGTCATGAACCAGCTTGGCGCTATCCGCACCCTTGCCGTGCGCGAGGCGGTAGCGGGGGACCCCGAATTGGCGCTGGACGTGCTCTTGAGCGGACTTCTCGCGCAGGTTCAGGGGCGCGGTTTCAGCTTCGAGCAGGCGGCGGAAATCCGGGCCGAGAATAGCCCGTTCCACATCGACGAAGCGGTTATGTCCCATTCGTCCATGCGCGAGATCGGCGAGCTGGCAGAGGCGGACCTTGCCCGCGTTGGCGACGAACCGACGCTGGCCACTTTCCGCGAGATCGACACCGAGACGAAGCTACGGCTTCTCGCCTACTGCGTTGCCTCGCAGATCACGAGCCTGTCGTTCCATAGCGAGCGTGACGGCCAGTTGGCGCAGATCGCCGAGGCGGCGCAGATCAACATGGTCGAAAAGTGGGAGCCCAATCAGGCGTTCTATGACCAGCTTAGCAAGGCGACCCTGTTGAAGCTGTTGGCAGAGGGATGCGGCGAAGGTGCCGTTGAGAACTGCCAGAAGATGAAGCGCGCCGAGCTTGCGGTTGCCGTCAATGAACGGCTCGCAGGCCGAGGCATCCTGCCTCCGGCGCTCCGCATGACTGCCATGGCCGAAGCTGCCGACAGCGAAAGCAAGGCGGCGTGAGCCACGGGGGGCGCGATTCACTCCCGCGTCCCCCGCAACCTTTGGGGTGGTGGCACGTGCCACCACCCCGCCTTTGCGGAGGCACCTATGGCCCGCCATCCCGTCACCCGAGAGCAGCGCTATCATCCTGCGCCGAAGATCATCGGCCAGCAGCCCGATCTATTCGGCGGCCCGACCGTCACCCACGAAGTTTCGCGCCGCAGCGTCCCGAACAACTTCGGCCGTCAGCTTCTCGCCTATCACCTTGCCGATCATATTGCCGACCTGGAGAACGACCATGAAGCCGCTCCGCAGCCTTGACCGTGATACGCGCCGCGCGCGCCTTCTCGCCGCCCGCACTCGGCCCGTTGGAGGAATCAACCGCAAAGGGATCTTCGCGGGCGATTGGGACCGTGGCAGCGTCGTCGGCCAGTTCCGCAGCGGGCGCGGTTCGTGGCGCGGCCTTGCGGCCTACAAGGCCCCGCCAGCCCCGCGCGCCGTCTACCTTGTCGCCTGTGTGAGCCAGAAGGGCGAGCAACGCGCCCCGGCGCGCGATCTCTATCGCTCCGATTGGTTCCGAAAGGCGCGGGCCTATGTCGAGGCGACGGGCTGCGAATGGTTCATCCTTTCGGCCGAGCACGGCCTGTTGCACCCCGACGCGCCCATTGCCCCCTATGATACGACCCTTGCCAAGCTGGGAGCCGAAGGCCGCGCGGCATGGGGCGAGCGCGTTGCCGCGCAGATCGACGCGGCAATAGGCCCCGACTTCGCCGGCGAGCTGATCTTTCTCGCGGGGGAGCACTACCGCTCGCCGCTTGCCGCCTACGCCGGGGACCGTGCCCGCGTTCCGATGGCCGGGCTTGGCATCGGCCAGCAAAAGGCATGGCTTGCCGCCCAGCTCGCCGAGGTCGAGGAGTGACGAACGCCTTTGGGCAAAGGTGGATCTTCCCCCATGTTTGGTCCGCATGCGCTACACGTTAGTCCTTCAGATGATCAGCACATATGCGGCGCCAAGGGCCGAGCAGACGCCTAGCACCGGCAGCATCCGGGCCTTGAGCCAGAACATGGCAACTATCGCGCCCAGCGCCAGCGCCAGCGCTGGCCAATCGACGGTCGTCAGCACGGGGATATCGATGGCACCGAGCGCGAAGGGCACTCCGCGGACTTGCCCGAACAAGGTGTGGATACCAAACCAGACTGCCAGATTGAGAATGACACCCACCACTGCGGCGGTGATTGCTCTAAGCGCGGCCGACAACGCGCGGTTGCCACGCAGCCGCTCGACGAACGGCGCGCCGGCGAAGATCCACAGGAAGCAGGGCACGAAAGTGACCCAGGTGGTGAGGATCGCACCCAGCGTCGCGGCGACGAGCGGCGGCAGCCCGGTCGCCTCGCGGAAGGCAGCGAGGAAGCCAACGAACTGCGTCACCATGATCAGCGGACCCGGCGTTGTCTCGGCCATGCCGAGCCCGTCAAGCATCTCGCCGGGCTGGAGCCAGCCATAAGTCTCGACCGCCTCCTGCGCGACATAGGCGAGCACCGCGTAGGCGCCGCCGAAGGTCACCACCGCCATCTGGCTGAAAAAGGTGGCGATGCGGCTGAATACGTCGTCCGCACCGAATGCGAGCAGCAGCGCCGCGATCGGCGCCAGCCAAAGCACCAGCAGAATGCCGGAGATGCGCAGCGACCAGGAAAGGTTCGGCCGCGCATGGTCGGGAAGGCCCTCGCCAAGCGCAGTGTCGCGGTCGTGGATTATCTCGGCACCGGCGGGACCATGTCCGCCGCCGCCCTTGAATGCGGCGTAACCAGCGCGGCCACCGAAGAAGCCGATCAGCGCGGCGGCAAGCACGATCAGCGGGAAGGGAACGTCGAGCATGAAGATCGCGACGAACGCCAGCGCGGCAAGACCGCGCATGACGTTGTTCTTCAAGGCACGCGAACCCACCCGGACCACCGCCTGCAGCACCACCGCCAGCACGGCGGCCTTCAATCCTAAGAGCAATCCCTCGACCAGCGGCACTTCGCCGAGCAGCACATAGACATAGCTGAGGCCTAAAATCGCAAGGAAGCCGGGCAACACGAACAGCGCGCCCGCGACCAGCCCACCCTTGGTCTTGTGCAAGAGCCAGCCAATATAGACCGCTAGCTGTTGCGCTTCAGGGCCGGGCAGCAGCATGCAATAGTTGAGGGCGTGGAGGAACCGCTCCTCGCCGATCCAGCGCTTCTCCTCGACCAGGATGCGATGCATCACCGCTATCTGGCCCGCCGGTCCGCCGAAGCTGAGCAGCGCGACCCTGATCCAGACGCGCACCGCCTCGCCGAAGCCGATGCCGTGCTCGTGCGGCCTTTCGACCGCGATCTCAGCGCGTGCGCTGGCCTCCATCGTCAATCCCCTTTTCGCCGGGTGAAGTGAGCATAGAAACCGTCGAGTGCGGTCGATCCGCGCGCGATCCGCTCCTCGTCGTCCTCGGTGCCGGCACAGATCCCGGCGATAAGTGCGCTCACGCCCGGCGTCTCCGGCCGCTCAAACCGCGCATCGGCGATATCGAGGTCGTGAACAATTTCGGCGAGTGCGCGCAGCGCCGGGTCGGTCTCGAGACCGGTGCGGAACACCAAGGTCTCGAAGGAGCAGCGGTCGCCTTCGTGGGTGAATTCAGCGTCCGCCATGTCGAACCTGAGTTCATCAGGCTCCGGCGTATAGCCTTTGCCCTCGACGAACTTGAAACGCGCCTCGGAGTCGATGAAGCGGCGAATGAGCCAGGCGGACGCGATGCGATCGACATGGACATGGCGGCGCGTCACCCAAACGCGGCGTTTTAGCTCAGCCGGCGTCAGCTCGGGTGCTCCGGGCCCGCTCACATCGGGATGTTGGTGTGAGCGGCGCTCTGCCTCGGCAATGGCGGCTTCAGCGGCCTGCTGGCCGTGCGCACCGAAAAAGTCGATGGTTGCGATCTCGTTCAGGCGCTTGCGCAAGCGGCCCACATCCGCCGCCGCGACGTACTCGTCCTCGCACAGAGCGCGCGCCTCGCGCGCCAACTCCTCATAATCGGCGTCACGGGCAGCGTCGAACACTCCGCGGAGCTCCGCATCGCCCATGCCGCCAGCAAGCCGCGCTTCGAGGATTAGCGCCTCGCCGCCATTCTCGGTGATCTCGCAATGCAGCTCTTCGAAAAGAGCGCGCGTGTCTTCGCGATTGGGGAGCGCATGGACTGCGTTCTTGAGCGGCGCGGCCCCGATCGCCTGCAAACGCCGCCATACCTTCACCCGCAAATATGCAGGTTTGGCGGGGAGTTGCGGGATCAGGAGCAACCAAGGGGAAACTTGTGTGTTTGTCATAGTTGTATCGTAACTGGCTTACGAGTGTAAGGGTTGCATCACAAGTCCCATAAGCATAGGACCGCTTATCACGAAGAGAGAAACCGGAGCGCGATGCTGGGTTTGTCACGGTTGGCTGGCGGCGCGCTCGCATGACGTGAGGCTTTCCGTGTCGAGTGCCTGATGAAGGATCAATTATGCTGAAAAAGACCCTCGCCTTGGGATTCACCAGCCTCCTGCTTGCAAGCCCGGCATGGGCAGCGCCGGACTGGTCGGCGGTCGACCGGGCGATAGGACGAGCGGGAGCAGAACAGGCAGGGGGCGTTCACCGCTACAGCTTCCCGCGTTCGGACCTGAGCGTCACGCTGGATGGGGTGACGATCAAGCCCTCCCTCGCGCTCGGCTCCTGGGCGGCGTTTCAGCCGATGGGCGATGAGGCAATGGTGATGGGCGATCTCGTGCTGACGCACGACGAGGTGAACCCGGTGATGAGCCGCTTGCTGGCAAGCGGCTTCACGATCACCGCGCTCCATAATCATCTGCTCCGCTCGTCGCCGGCAACGATGTACATGCACATCGCCGGCCACGGAGACCCAGTGAAGCTCGCGGCCGCGCTCCGGCAAGCGCTCTCGGCCAGTCGGACTCCGCTCGCCGCGCCGCAGCCACACTCGGCCAGCGCAGCCGCGTCGTCGCCGCTCGATCTCGATGTGGCTGCGCTCAACCGGTTGATGGGCAGTGAGGGCCAGGCCGCCGGCGGCGTCCTCAAATACAGCTTTCCGCGCGCCGAGCGGTTGATGGACGGCGATATGGAGACTCCGCCGACGATGGGCACGGCGACCGCGATCAACTTCCAGCCTACCGGGGACGGCCGAGCCGCGATCACCGGCGACTTCGTGCTGGTCGCCAGCGAGGTCGATCCGGTTCTGCGCGCGCTGCGGACGAACGGGATCGAAGTCACGGCGCTGCATAATCACATGCTGAACGACGAACCGCGGCTGTTCTTCATGCACTTCTGGGCCAACGACGACGCGGCCAAGCTCGCCAGTGGGCTGCGCGCGGCGCTCGACAAGATGAACAATCAGAGGAGTTGAAACCGGACGACGGCTCATAGGGCCGTAACCGCCGCCCGTTCGACCCACGGCCCTCAGCCAGGAAGTGGAATGGAACATGCCTAGCAAACGAACTCTCACTGCCCTCGCGGGTGTGGGCGCGGCCGCACTGGCGATCGCGGGCGTGGCGATCGCGCAAAACCACGAGGAGAACGAGGACCGGATCATCGGCGAGCACAGCGAAAGAGATATCCCGCTCGATCAGGTGCCCGAGGCAGCGATGAATGCCGCACGTGCGCAACTCGCCTCAATAAGCAAGGCGGAGCAGGTCACCCGAAAGGCGGACGGAAGCACGCTCTATGAGATCAAGGGCAAGAACAACGACGGAAAGACCGTTGAGCTGTTCGTCACGCCTGAAGGCGAGGTGCTCGGCAGCGAATGAAGGAACAGCACGGGCGTCGGCCGTTGAGGGCCGATCTGCCCGTTTCGAACCGATACTGCGGAATAGGAGACGAAAATGCGGCCAAGGCGATGGATGTTGTTATGCGCCGCTTTGGCCGCCCTGCCTGGTAGCGCGAACGGCCAATCCGAACCCGCGTCGGCGACGGGCTCGGCGTTGCTCGCAAGCTGTCAAGCGAATGAGCCGCGATGCGGCGCCTATCTCCAAGGTGTGCTCGACATGATGATCGTTGCGCGCAAAGCGGATTGCGGTGCTCCACGTTACGACCGGGCAGCGCTGCGCGCGGCATACCTGCGCTGGGTTGAACGAAACAGCTATTTCAAGAGTGTCCACATGGTGGCGGGTGCTAAGCAGGCGCTGGATGAGACATGGCGGTGCGAGGCGAGATCTGCCTCTAATGAAAGCCGAGACTGATCAGATGTCGCGCGCCCCGCGAGACGCGCGATCTCCTGCCCCCCTCAGCAACGGTCGAGTTATTCAACCACGTTGAGATCCGCTGCCGTGTTCAGCGAGGCGCTGAATTTGGGGGCATCGCAGAATCTGGTCGTAAACGTACGCTAAGCCTCTGATTGGCGGTTTTGCGTGCGTAATGGTCGAAACCCGTCCAGTGGCAATTTCATGTCAGCCCATAGATAATCACCCGTCAGACTGATGTGCTCCCAGCCTAGCGGCGCGGCGTGGCTGAGCAGCGTATCGTCTATGGCGCGACCCCTTTGGCGGAGATGGTCGGCAGCCCTGCCAAGATAGACGGTATTCCATAGGATGATTGCCGCCGATACGAGGTTCAGGCCTGATGAGGGCATAGCGTGGATGGTACGCCAGACAACGCTAAGGGAGAACGATGCCAGAACGGTGGTATGAGGGCGGTCAACGCCGGAGGTCGATCAGCCCCAGTTGATCCCACATCCACGTAAAATCATAGGTAGCCATCGGATCGCCAGGCCCGGATTTTGCCGCGCCATTCTCTATATATTTGAGCCAGTCGGCCACTTTCGGTCGGCCCGCCTTCGTGCGGGCCAGAGCGCGTGGCGTCTTGTGCCCGAGGGCCGGCACCGCTTCATCAAGCGTTTTGGTATATTCGCGTGTCAGCATCTGATGAACGATGCGTTCCATTTCGTTCGGCGGGATATCGAGCGGCTCTTCCTGCGGAGCGCGGGCGGCATCATCGGCCATGAACTGGGCCAGAGTCCGGATTTCGGTCATAGGTGTGCTCACGCAATCACCAAGCCATTCGCTCATCTGCGCAATCGCCTGTTCAGCGCGGGCGGCGCTGTTGACCTCAACGATCAGTTTGCGTCCAGCCAACTCGACATTGGCAAAAACGGGTGTGCCGTCCTCCATGGTTGTCACAAAAGCCTGCCCGCCTTTGGTCGTTCCTGGTGTCCTCTTCTTCGTCACCGGCGCCAGCCAGTTCCAGAACGTGTCGCTCGCAGGTTCCAGCCATTGAGCCGCGTTCAGCCTGCGAACCACGCTTTTGCCGATCACGCCCTTTGCCAGCGGAAAAACGATACGGTGGAACACAAGGTCATCACCGTCGGCGTTGACCATATCCGGCGAGCTGCCGGGAATGGCCTTACCCAGACAGTCGAGCAGCCACATGTTCGTGAACATCGGCCCCGATGCCCGCAAGAGCGCGTCCTTGTCTAGGGGATCCAATCCGACAGTGCCCTGTGCATCGTCCACAAGTCGGGAAAATGCGTCGATTACGCGCACGGCGCCATCTGCGCTGAACGGCAGAAGTGCCCCGGAAATGCCGTGCCGACCGTTCACGTGGCTCTGTTGCAAAAATCGTGAAGCTTGAGCATGCTTGGCGGAGATTGGACGGACGGAACGATGACGGATTTCAAGTGGCGCCATTTCCAGGGTGATGTGATCCTGTGGGCGGTGCGCTGGTATT
>Ga0316207_10001789_pt1 | contig 24642 bp, 20 predicted proteins | sample 6weekpyrite_MG_FD_204943 | JGI IMG/M metagenome (GOLD analysis project Ga0316207, IMG submission 204943) | Microbial mat bacterial communities from mineral coupon in-situ incubated in ocean water Damariscotta River, Maine, United States -... | ecosystem: Environmental > Aquatic > Marine >... | reverse complement strand
TGGTCAAGACCTTAATGATACACCTGCGGATCATGTTCTTGAGAATCAATGTTCTGGAGGCTTGATGATTAGTTTGTCAATTAATTGCCAGCTGTCTCTTGATTCAACATTGAAAGATCCATTTGCCAAAACAGATCTATCACCTTCATTGGAATCCATTCCTGTGCCTCAAGAAATACGCCCCCCTATAGCAGCATAAATTCTTTACGCTTTAAAACGCGAATCTTTTTAGTTTCTAATATTTATTTTAGATTTACATAAAGTGATATGAGCAATAGTCAGTTGTATTAATGCTGATGTCATTTTCCATACAGTATTTATATTGTAATTGGCATATAAGTTTACCTTCCCACGGGTTGCCGGGATGCAGACAATATTGTCTTGTTTCCCGGCTTTTTAAAGTGGGGATAACGGTTTACCTTCCCACGGGTTGCCGGGACTCAGACATTTTTGTCATGATTCCCGGTTTTTTAAGTGGGGATAACAGTTTACCTTCCCACGGGTTGCCGGGACACAGGCGCTTTTGCCATGTTTCCCGGCTTTTTAAGTGGGTTTATCAGTTTACCTTCCCACGGGTTGCCGGGTGTACAAGCATTAAATGATTGTCTCCCGGTTTTTTAATGCCCATTTTGATTTCTTTTTGAGTAAAAAAGGCCATTTACTTGATAGTATCTTCTGATATGCTAATGCACTAAGCTGAATTAAGTTTTGCCGAAATTGATTGATATAAATTGAGGAATTAATTATGTATGGATTTAGCACAAAAGTTAGCGGAAGTTTTGAGCAAGCAATAGAAAAAGTAACTGCGGCTTTACAAACCGAAGGGTTTGGGGTCTTAACAGAAATAAATGTTAAAGCGACTTTAAAAAAGAAGTTGGATATTGATAAGCGACCATACACAATACTCGGGGCTTGTAATCCGTCTTTGGCAAATCAAGCATTAGAGGCGGACCCAGACATTGGATTGCTATTACCTTGTAATGTTGTGGTACGAGAGGAAGAGGATGGATCAATAACAGTTGCGTTTATGGATCCAAACGCAGTACTTGGCTTGGTTGCTGTCGAAGGTGTTGAAGTCTTAGCTAAAGAAGTTCGTGCTAAATTGGAGCGAGTTAAAGATAGTCTTTGAAAGCTATTGCAAGAATAAATTTTGTTTATAAAAAGCCAATGCAATTATTTGCGTTGGCTTTTTCTTATAAGAAATATAGCGAATAAACCACTAAGAATAAATAAAGTAGGAACTGGATAAGATACTCCGTATACCAACGGTGATAAGCCCCACCGTGCAATATGTTTAACGGCTTCGTTATCTGCAATGTAGTTTGCAATTGGGGGCGATGTGTCGTAATAAAAATGTATGAAAACGCGCCCCCATTCGGATTGTTTCAAAAAGTTGTCTCTGAATTGGCGAAGGGACTGTACTTCAGGTGCCATGTAAGATCCGTAAGCGGCTGTTGCTATAAAGCAGGCTTCTCTATCAACCTTAGTCTTTACACTATCAAAGTTGTTTTCTTGTGTTGCTAAAAATTCACTTTCTGTTGCTCCGACAGCAACGCTGGTTCTAACTACCCTGTCAGCTAACAAAGGTCGCGGTTCTGTAAAAATGTTTACAGTTACCAGTTGTTCTACGTTTAATCTTTCTACGGCACATGTTATCGATACAGGTGTCGTTACACAAAATGTATTACCAACCGCTTCATATCCTTTGAAAGTAAGGCCGCCAAGCTTCTCGGGTTCTAAATCTTTAAGGCTGGTAGGTTTTAGCGTGTCATCTGTAACCACGGTGGCATATACCGTAAATTTTATACAAGTCGCATAGTTGTCTTCAGAGTTTTCATCAGGCGCACCGTTATTTTGAATTGTTACAGAAAGTGTGTGTTCATCGCCTACTGTTAAGCGATCATGGTCTGTGGCTATGCTTACGGATAAGTCGAGAAAGACTTCTTCAGGATTTAATACATATGTGCCAGTATCACCGGAGTCGTTAAGAATGCCCTTTACTATCAGTGGTGATGGATCATCACTAGCAGATAATTTTGTAGCTTCGGTGAATGTAATGGTTTCTGTTGGAGTAACAAGTAAGTCATTAATGTCCTGAATACCGCAGGATATATCGCGAAAAAAGGCTCGAGGTTCAAGCGATACTTCATTATCAGGTAGGTCTATGCTAATTTCAGTAGTGCCAATATTTTCTCTAGCGTTTCCATCCAGTACTTTACCAATATTTGCCTCATTAAACGTTACTATCTCGGTTGGATCGTGGCCTTCTATGGTGATTTCATTTTTGTCTTTACATAAGGAGCGTACCCAAGAAATAGGTCTTGGATTATCGTTTTCATCTACATACCAACCAAAAACATTTCCACCGGCGACGCTTTGGAGTGTTACATTACCAGAAAATTCTTTATAAATAATGTTTGGACAATCATCGGTTTGTCGCCCAATAATTTCAGTTGAGAGTAAATGCTGCGGATCTTCAACGTCGGTTAAACTAATGGTTGGCCAGTACACCGGTTGCAAAACGGTATCTTCCGGGTCTTGTTTAATAAAACCTAACGCGGCATTTCGGTATTTATCTATATTTACAGTTCGTCCTTCGCTAAATGTTGTTACAAAACGTTGCTGGATAACACCCTTCTCGTTTTTAACTAGTGTCACTTCTGGAAGATTTAAGTCATCAGGGTTGACAATGTATTGAATTGCAAAGGCCTCTCCCTCGTTTTGAATAGAGGCAATAGTTAAATCTTCTAGTGTTCTACTATTAATATCATCTTGTTCTTTTTGTTCGGTGGATCTATTAGTGTCACTACTTGATGATTGCAACTGTGCGACACGTTTTCTGCCCAAGTCCGTAGCGCGGTAGACCGGTAAGTTATCGTCATCTACTTCTTCAGTTTTAAGCCAAAAAGTTGGGCGATCGGTGTCGTCTGTTGTGCGAATGGAAGTGCCGGTAATCATATTTTCATTATTGATGCCGGTGGTTCTGCTCGCTTTGTCACATTGAATGACAGGCGGGGTAATATCGTCAGGATCCCATGTACTATTTTCCGCCTCACATTCGAAAGCTAGTTTAATGAGTCTGGCATGGTCGGCAGCCACGCAATTTTGTCTAATATAGTCATAGTTAAGAATATAACTAAATGATTCAATTAATACACCTGAGTCTTGATCATCCCCTTGGTTAGACTCAACAAGAAAGGGTACTTCGGCCATTTTAAATTCACAAATGGGTTTTGTTTTTGTGCAAATTGGTAAATCACCCGAAAATGGATCAAAATCGAGATCAACGCTAATTGCTTCGCCTTCTTGCCAATCAATGTTTTCAGCCTTACAGCGTAATGCGCGAAAAATTAAATCGGCATCTTCTTGATGAATACACTCGGGTACCGGGTAATCTGTTTCATTTGTGCCTGTGCAAATAGGTGCCGTAAGTTTGTAGGGCGATAGTTGATTAACAGTGTATTCGATTTCGTTTGATGCGTCTCTTCCCTTAAGCCACATTAGGGACTGGAATAAAACCCCGTCTTCATACCAGCCGACGACAGTTTCCCCATCGTCATCACCTAATGTATTGTTGATATCGACAACATGAATATTTAGAACGGTAACACCAGAAGGTAATGGGAGATCTTTTTTATCTTCTACAAGATAACTGTTGCTTGCTTCATCTTTTCGCCAGATATACGGCGTAGCCATACCGCTATTATTTTCATATACCCCTACAAGCGTACCACTAGAATTAATTGCACTTATATTGTCCTCGGGTATTTGTTCATAGGTGTATCGAGCTGCCAGTGTTTGCAATGAAAGCAATAGGCAAAATGAAAATATGACAAGTTTGATAATGTTAGTTCTCATACTTAGAAGCGATGACTGCTTGCAATGATAATTGTTAAAATACCAAGCCCAAGATTGACTGCGATGAGTTGGCGAATTCGGTTTAGGTTTTTTGCAGCTTCAGGAATTGCATTGTTAGAAAGGTTTACTATCAATGATTTATAAGGCACGAAATAAACATAGCTATAGATACCTATCATTAGCCAACCGGTAAGCTGCATAACGTGAATTGAAACTCCAACGTTTGCCATGCCTTTAAAGACGGTAAATACCATCCAATAACCGCTGATAGGCAAAATCACAACGATTAGCCAAACCCAAAAGAAGAATTTCTTAAAAACGTCACGCCACAGCGTTAATCGAATAGGCGGTTCCAGTAGTGCGCCTGCTACTGGGCGTAATGCTACATAGGCGAAGAACATACCGCCAACCCAAATTGTGGCGGCAAGTAAATGAAAGGTAAAGGCTAATGACATTATATGTGCTCAATTGATTGTTTTAATTAGACTTAAAATTGCGCCTTGAGTTTAATGGCTAATACTAATTTTAAATGAAATTATACAATTATATTTGGAAGCGATTGTATAAACTCTTAAAAATTTGTGTATTAGGTCTCATTTTTAATAAAAGTCTTAATCGTTTCGGTATTTTTCCATCCAACCGCGGATCGTTTTTAATAATTCATCATGCTGCTTATCAAATGAATGACTAGCACCTGCGATGATTTCCTGCCTATAACGTAAGTTGCCTGTTTTATTAAGGATTAATGATTTAACTTTTTGTGACTTAACGAGATTAGGCGGTGGTTCTTTTAGCTTTCCTGCTAAATTAGCGTTGTTTAAGCGGCTTTTGGCCGAAAGATGGACTTCTTGCCAATCATTCTCGGCGATTATATCGAGAACATTATTGGGCACTGTCGCTAATATCTCACTAGTGACAATCGATTTAATATCTTGGGCACTAATCAAGACCATTGATTGAATGGTGTTATTCGAGGCATTTTCTGCAGCATATTTTAAGGCCATGCCTGCAGTTCTGCCCTGAGCGATGATAACCGTTGGATTGATATTTTTGTCTTTAAGGAAGTTTATTCCTGTTGTAATCCTACCTGCCGTTTCTTTGTAAAGATTGTCAATTTGTACAGGATACTCGGCTTCTGGGTATGTAGGCATAAAGATGGACAAGGTTGCCCAGCGATATCGTGGCAAATAATTGCGCAACGGTTGAACGATTACTGGCCAGTTAGGGTTGGAGTCAAAGTCATGTAGTATGATGACGCCGCCTTTGACCTCTACACTGGAAGAGTTCTTGAATAATACCAAAACTTCAGGTTTGTCTTTGATTTTAAGCCAGTTAACTTCTTGTGAAGGTAGGTTTTTAATTAACATATTGCTGACGGTTCTTTCGATGTCATAGTTAGACGCCGATACCGGCATTGCAAAGAGTACTGATATTAGGACGAAATGGGCGGTTGAGCATTGGCCCGTGCAGGCCTGTATGGCGCTAACTCGTTTGAATAATAAAGAAAAAAAACTAAAATCAGCTTTTCTTTGAATTATTTGCTGAAAAAATGCCATCATTCAGGTAAAGTTTGCCATCCAAAATTATAGGGGGTCGGAATAGAGTTATTGCCGACTGAATAAACGAAAGATTAACAAAGCAAGAGGCTAAACTCATGCCAGATTATAAGATTGCGCCGTCCATTTTGTCGGCAGATTTCGCCCGTTTAGGGGAAGAAGTCGTAAACGTGCTGGATTCCGGAGCAGACATTGTTCACTTTGATGTGATGGATAATCACTATGTGCCAAATCTGACCATAGGCCCATTGGTTTGTGAGGCATTACGAAATCACGGTGTTACCGCTGAGATAGATGTGCATCTAATGGTTAAACCCGTTGATCGTATCATTCCAGACTTTGCAAAAGCTGGTGCGAGCTACATCACATTTCACCCAGAAGGTTCTGAACACATAGATCGTAGCTTGAGTTTGATTCGTGATATGGGTTGCAAATCTGGTTTGGTATTTAACCCAGGGACACCACTTGATTGCTTGAAGTATGTCATGGACAAAGTTGATATGGTTTTGTTGATGTCTGTTAACCCAGGATTTGGTGGGCAAAGCTTTATTCCCGGAACATTAGATAAATTACGTGAAGCGCGTAAGTTGATCGACGATAGTGGTTATGACATTCGATTGGAAATTGACGGTGGTGTTAAAGTAGATAATATCCGAGAGATTGCAGAAGCGGGTGCTGATACTTTTGTTGCAGGTTCTGCCATTTTTAATACGGACGATTATAAAGCAACTATCGACAAAATGCGTGACGAGCTAGCAAAAGCTAAAGTCTAAATGGTAACGTTGTCGCCAGGCTTTTTACCTGGCGACAGTCCATTTGCGTTATGCGCATATTATTCTTTTTTTTAATCCCATCATTTTTTTTCTTATCCGGCTGCTCTTTTACGCCGGAGAAAAAGAAGCAAACTCTCTATTACCCTGCTCCACCAGAAATGCCACGAATGGTTTTTGAAACCAGTCTTCGAAATTCTGAAAGTATTTCAATTCCAACGTCTGAAGAGCGTTTTCAAAAAATTGCAGTGAATGTTGAGGTTCAGCCCGACCAATGGTTGGTTAAACCCTACGATATAGCAGCGAAACAGGGATTAATTGTCGTTTCTGATACGTCGCTTTCAGCTGTTCATGTATTCGATGTTCGTCGTAAAAAACTGTTTGCTATTGGATGGAGAGGGCAAGTTCAATTGGTAAACCCATTGGGCGTCGCCATAGATGATGAGCTGAATATCTATGTTGCTGATGCGGGTTTGAAAGCCGTTGTGAAGTTTGACTCGCAGGGGCACTTTAAAAGTTATATCGGCAAACCAGAGCACTTTTCTCGTATAACTGATGTTGCTGTGTCTAATATAGACAAGCGCGTTTATGTTTTGGACCGGGGTGGCGTGGAATCTTCAAGTCATCGATTCCAGATTTATAATCAAGCAGGTGAGTTACAGCGCACGGTCGGTAAGCGTGGTGTTGAGACGGGTATGTTTAATCATCCAATACAAATTGATACAGACAATGAAGGTAATGTGTATGTATTGGATTCAGGAAACTTTCGTGTTCAACAATTTACCCCTGCTGGGGATTTTATTCGGAAATGGGGACGCCTTGGGAAGGGATTGGGTAGTTTTGCTCGACCTCGTGGCATGGCCGTTAGCAGAGATTCGCATGTATTGGTGAGTGATAGTGCTTTCCAGAATTTTCAGATATTTAATAATGAGGGGCAATTATTGTTGAATGTCGGAGAAGGCGGCGGGCCTGATTTGCCTGGTCGTTATTTATTACCTGCCGGTATCGCTGCTGATGAAACCGATAGAATTTACATTGTTGACCAGATGCGTCAAAAAATCGATGTGTTTAGGCTGTTAAGCCAAAAAGAGATTGAAGTTCTGCTTAATAAATAAGCCATCAGGTGGAAAATTCTTTTTAAAAACAATACCAAGAGCGATAAAAAACCATTGTGAGTCTTGCGTTACCCGGCTATGTCGTCTAGAGTAATGTCTTTTTCGGATGGGGATATTCGACTTTTTGTTTGCTTGATATTTAAGCTCTGGGAGAACAAAAAGCTTAACCCTGGTATTCATGAGAATCCAAATTTTTATGCAGCTTAACGCTACAATATCTGCTTGAAAGTTTAAAGAGGCGGCAACTAAAACTTAGGTTTGTGTTGCGATCATCTTATGAAGATTCAGAGTTGTATCTGTACCCGCCAAGAATTAGAAGCGCTTCATGACAAAATTGAGCAAGGGGGAGGGATGAACATAACCCAATTCGGTAAGACCTGTATTGTCAGGGCTTTGCTGTTTACTGCATTGGTAATGGCATTTGTGCCTGTCGCAATGGCTGGAATTGCAGAATCTGTACATAATTTAGGTATCACCGGCACAGGTCCAAGTGCAAATGGCGGTGAACGGAATCAATTCACCGGTACAGCTGAAATTTGCGTCTTTTGTCATACGCCGCACGGCGGAAACTCTAGCGCTGCCGTTCCTCTATGGAATCGAAATCTCAATACAGCTTCGGCTTACTCAACTTACGACCAACTAGGTACTTCTACTTTTGATGCAAAAATTGCCGATGTCGGTTCAGTCTCTATAGGCTGTTTATCTTGCCACGATGGCACAATGGCTATTGATAGTATGATCAATGAGCCAGGCTCTGGTGCAGATAATCCTGGCTTTAGTGCAGGGTCTTGGACGGGCGATGATGTGCGAGGCGCTGAAGATGGTCGCTTGGCTGCAGATATTGTTCAAAACCTCGGTACAGATTTAACAAATGACCATCCTATCGGAATGCAATACGCCGGTGGTGGTGTTTCTGCGTCTAAGCCTGTTTTACCCCAAGGCGAAACTAATGACCCAGATTTTGCTGAAGTTTTATATACCGTAAAAGATGGTCGTTTTCTCTGGTGGGTTGATAGAGACTGGCGTACCGGCGGTGATGGAGAAAGAACTAAGCGAGACGTTGTGCTTTATACGCGTGATAGCAGTAATGGTTATCCCGGTCAGTCAGAGCAAGAGCCGTTTGTCGAATGTGCCAGTTGCCATGATCCGCATTCAACAGAAAACCCAACATTTCTGAGAATAAGTAATACAGAGACGCCCAGTGGGTTATGTCTCACATGCCATGTTAAATAATAAAAATTGAGCGGAGTTTATGTTGTCGCCGTCACAAACATCTTTAAATGTTAAAGCAAAAGTTTACTTATTGCTTTTCCTTGTTGCTTTTTTGTTGCCAGCCACAGTTTTGGCAGAGGAAGAAGTAAGCACACCGTCGCATTTTGCTTTAGTTGATGGCGAGAAAATATCGCTTAAAGAGTTTCAATCTGCATTTCAAGCAGGTATTCGTAAGCGCTTTTATCACGGAAAAATTCCTAAAGAACAAATGGAAGCCTTTAAGCAGGAGGTTTCTCAAGCGCTGATTGATCGCGTTCTGTTGGTTCAAGAAGCTAAAAGAAAAAGCTTAGAGCCTGAAGAAAAAACTGTTGCTCGACAGCTTGCAGAATATGAAAAGCGTTATCAAAATCGTCCCTTTTGGCAGCAGCATAAAAATGAAATGCTAGCAGGCTTGCGCGCAGCGCTTGAAGAGGAAAATATTCTACAAATTCTTGAGAAACAAACACGTGATGTCGCGTTACCTTCGGATGATGCTGCAAAAATATTTTATGAAAAAAATACCGAATTATTTACAACGCCCGAAAAAATTCGAGTCTCAGTTATTTTGCTAAAAGTTTCACCAGCTTCACCGGCAAATGTTTGGGAGGCTGCTAATGAAGAGGCGGCGCAAATGATAAGTCGTTTAAATAAAGGTGCTGATTTTTCTGAGCTAGCACGAATTCATTCTGGGGATGAAACTGCTAGTAAAGGTGGTGACATGGGCTTTATTCATAAAGGCATGTTAGCGAAACCCGCACAGGTTGCTTTAGATGCACTTAAAGTTGGTGAAACTAGCGCCCCCGTCATGCTGTTGAGAGGTGTGGGAATATTTAAGCTGCATGAGAAGCAGGCGCCAAAACTAAACAAGTATGATCAAGTAGCAGAAAGAGCTAAGAAGTTATTGCAAAGAGAGCAATCAAAGTTAGCTTGGAGCGACTTGTTAGAAGAATTAAGAGCGAAAGCTAAGATAGAAATTAATACAGCGGCACTAACAACAATAAAAAAAAGTTAAATGAGCACTAAGTGCCAGTAAAAAGGCTGTAAATTTTTGGGTTAAAGGGAGGATTACGTCAAAATGCCATTCAGGTATGTCTTCCCTTTGTGAATTTTTTCAGGAGTCTATGCGTCAGAGCATATGAATCAGTACTGAGGAATGTTATTTGCGTTGTAAGTCATTGCTGAATATTTCTGTACTATGCCTAGCGGTTGCTACAACTAATGTAGCTGCTGCAGTTTCATATGCGCCTGTAAAAGTTTATGGAAATATAGGCTTTCACTATACAGGTACGCGCGCAAAAGAAGGTGCTGAGAGTAATTCGGCTTATACAACTCTTTCGGCCAATGCTCGGTCTTATTTATGGCGTCCTTGGTTTGCCACTTATAGCTTAGGCGGAACCGCTAGTGTTTTGCAAAGTGACTCTGGCACCAATAGTTCTCGCACTAACCTGCTATATTCTCATTTTGATTTTTCTATGCTGCCAAAAAGTCGCTTCCCTTTTCGTTTTAATATGAGCTACGGCAACGATGTTGAAAGTTGGGGAGTCGGTTCGCTTGATTGGTTAGACATGGGTGATAAGCAAACCTTATATATGAATGCTCGGCAAAGTTATATCACTCGTAAGGGGGATAGAATTGACGGCTGGGTTACCCATAGAACGCGTAATTATTTCGATGCAGAATTAAAAGACTTAACCTATGGGGCAAAAGTAAAAACACGTGGCAAATATCAAAATCTCTATGCCAATGGTAGTTATCAAACGCGTAGCAACTCCGTCACAGACTTAGAGACTACCAATGTCATTGCCGCCATGACACACAATTATTTTCCAACAAGTGAATTTTATGTAAAGACGTTGGTTAGTACTACGCATTATGAAGATAACTCTTTAATTGATCATACGAGTACGTTTGACGATAGAATTACCGATAGGAATCAAGTCAGTACTTTTATGTATTGGCGCCCAGAATATCGTCCTTATACTGCAACAGCAGGTATGCGCGTATATCGGCGCGGTACTACTTTGACAGATTTGTCAGACTCTAACCAAGTAGGGCTTGACGCCAATGTGGCGGGAAATTACACAATAAATCGGCGTATGCGATTAACAGCTACCGCTAATACGGCGATTATTCATACGCGTGTGAACGAATCGAAAAAAACTGATTCACAAAGTGCTAATGTTAGTGCTTTGTTAAACTATCGTTCAGATCGAATTTTATTCAAAGAGTTTATCTATCACTGGTATGCTAGTGGTGGCATTGGCAATCGCGTCGATGTGCATTTTGAAGAAGCAGATTTTTCTCAAACGGCAAATGTTGGAATTGGTCACAGCGCTAACCGAGTTTGGGTAACTGGTAACCGCTCAACGGTGCGATTAAATCTTACGCAGTCAGCGCGAGAATTCTTAAAATATGAGCCCTTAGATACAGGTTTAAGTATTTCTCACTCAATTAGTGGTACATGGAACAAAGATTTACGAAAAGGGCGTTTCTATTCTCAGCTGTCAGTGTTAGACTCGCACATCATTGATAATACGAATAGAAATTCGCAAATTATTAATTTTCAGTTTTCCCGGGTATTGCCCATAAATCGTTTAAGTCAGTGGGGAGCTCATCTTTCAGCGCAAAGTTCAAGGTATCGATCTGAGCATGATACGAGCCTCGGATTTGCTAAGGAATTTGTAACAACTGGAACTGGACGATTAAACTACCAACATGCAAGAATGTTTGGTATATATAAGTTAAAGTTTCGCGCTAAGCTAGATGTGTCGACTACTGGGAATCTCGAAAGGGAAGATAGACGACAAGCAGATGCAGAAGCTCGCTTTGGTTACAATGTCGGGAAACTAAGTACAGCACTGATAGGACGAGGCGTAGTTAATAATACGGGTCTTACTATGGGTGTTGTAGTTATGCAGATAAATCGTAGCTTCTAAGGGAGCGGAAGCCGAAAAGTTTTTGGGATTTGGGTTTAAATTTGGTTAATAATAAACGGAGAACGTAGTTATGGGAGCCAAAACGGAGCGCACTTCAATGTGGAAATTTGCCCTGTTGGGAGTGCTAGGTTGGGTAAGCGTTTTTTTAATTCCGCAGCCGGCGGAGGCTGAATACGCAGACGTTGTTATAAATAACTATGCAGATGCTGCTGGCATGCGTCCTGTAGTATTTCCGCATTGGTATCATCGTATTCGTTTTCGCTGCAAAGTTTGTCACGCAGACTTGGGCTTTAAATTTAAAGCAGGTGGAAACAAAATTACCATGGCAAAAATTATAGATGGTAAGTTCTGTGGTGCATGTCATAACGGTGAAATTTCCTGGTCGGTAGAAAACTGCGCTATGTGTCACTCTGGTATTCCAGGGACACCAACACATATTAGCGGTAGTACGGTACAACGTTTAGTTGCACCTGCATATAAGTCACTACCTCAGTAACATTGACACAGGATAGGGGATTTCACGATGAAAAAATATTTTAAAGGGTTAACTGCTGCAGCAGCTTTAGCAGTTGTGTTACCTGTGGCTAATGCAAATGAAGCAGCGCCACTGGTTATGTCTGCTTCAACCGCTGTAACCTCAGCAGAATTGACTGGTTCAGTGCCAGAAAAATTAAATGTATCTAAGGCAAACGTATTTAATCGCTTGTTAAAGAAAATCAAAGATCCAAATGCATCTCCAGTAGATGATGGGATTCATGATACAGCAAATGATTCGGTTCACGCTCTTCAGCCACCTAAGGTAGCTTATGAAGGATTGCCTAAGTCTGAATATGGTAATCATATCGATTGGGTTAAGGCATTGGACGATGGATTTTTGAATCCACGTTATGACCGTGTTGATCCAGAAGTAGAACCATTTGTTATGGATTTAGATATTGTGCGTCCAGTTAAGGCATCTGTTCCTGATGTGGTATTTCCACATAAGCCACATACTCAGTGGTTACATTGCTCTAACTGTCACCCAAAAATCTTTATTCCACAGCGTGGTGCTAACCAGATCAATATGTCGGCAATTATCTTAGGTCAAAAATGTGGCGTTTGTCATGGTAAGGTGTCTTTTCCACCGACAACTAAATCATGTAAGAAATGTCACTCTAAGCCTAAGCCAGCTGATTGGAAGCCACCTTTGAGTCAGGCGACTGTTAAAAATCCATGGCGTTAATTTAAAACGTTATTGGAAAGAGTTAAAAAAACACCCCTCTTTATGTGGGGTGTTTTTTTTCGCCTTGTGAAAATGGCGATGATTTCTTATAGTTATCAATATATTAAATCAATTTGAACATATACCGATATAACAATGTGATCTTCAGGTTTTAGCAGAATGCGTCGATTAACCTACAATATTTGTAATTAGCGAAGGAGTAGCGCTTTGGATTTGGCAAAGATGAAATTTAAACAGGGTATTTTAGTTGGTGCAGTCTCACTGACATTGGCACTGACTGCTTGTTCTGGTATGTCTAAAAAGGAAGAAGAAGCCGCCAAGCGAGCGCAACAAGAGCAAATTCGCAAAGAAGAAGCTCGTCGTGCTGAAGCGAAAAAGAAAGCAGAAGCAAAGCAGAAATTAGATGCTGAAGATGCGCTTGTAGTTACACCAGTTAAGCAAGCAGCTAATCCTGAAGTAGAAAAATTGCCTGAGGCGCCTATTGTGCCAGAGCCGGTGGAAGAGACTGCAGATTCGTCTAGTTCAGCGGGTATGGCAGGAGGAATGAGTCTTGGTCATTCGATTGGTTCTACGGCGAATTTAGAAATTCCTACAGAGCCAAATACCTATTTAGTGACTGTTTCTGAAAAAAATAAAACTCACCCACTCTATGGAGTTGGTTCCAATATGGGATTTGTTGTAAACGGTGTTCAAGGAAATTACATCGTTGTAAAGCGTGGAGATACTGTTACGTTTAAAGTTAGAACGGGCGTTAAACATGATTTTTATTTAACAACGAGTCCAATGGGTTGGGGTGCTGCGGCCTATAAGCAGGGTGTTGAAGGGCAATTTACCTATGAAGGTGATGTAACTTTTAAACCAACCAAGGATACACCGTCTTCACTCTATTTTGGTTGTAGAAATCATAACTCAATGGGTGCGAAAATTGTTGTTGTTGACGCTGGTGCAAATGTTGATGCAATAAAAACTGCTTTAGAAAAAGAAAGACAAGCAGCATTAGCTAAAAATAAGAATAAAAAACTTGAACAAGCAACCCCAGAAAAACTTAAGCAAAAAATTGCTTATGTAGAAATGATGTTGAAGTTTAAAGGCGGTCATATGGATGCCTATCATAAGGCGCAAATAATAACGATGCTCGCTATGTCGCAAAACCAACAAAGTGCTGGCGAATTAGAGGAGGCTTTTGCCTCTGCGCAATCAGCTGTAGCCTTGCTTAATCAAAAGCCAGAGAAACAAGGGCCGACACCTGAAGAGATTGCCGAAATGCAGGAAGAGTTTAACGGTTTATTGGTGACGTTGGAGTATTTTATTGATGCGCATCAAGCATCATATGAAAACACCAAGAAGACAGATCCTGATAAAGCGGTGGAGTTTGATCGAGATGTTGTTGGCAGTTTGATTGTTGAGGCTAAAAAATTGGCTGAGGAGAATAAATTCAAGAAAGCCAAAAACCGTATTAGTCGTGCGGAGAACTTGGTTAATACGGCCCTGAATTCAATGCTTAGCTCTCAAACTCTAGTTTACGAACTAAACTTTGAAACGCCTGCCGATGAGTATGAATATGAAGTCAAAGTCTATGAGAGCTATCTGGAATTGATTCCAGTTGCTATTGAGGCGAAGAAACCTAGCCAAGGTGCAATAAAATTATCAGAAACCTATGTGAACAAGGGTAAATTCTTTCATGAAAAGTCCAAAGAATCTGCTGCGGCAGGGCGCTGGGAAGAAGCAATTGTCGTTATAAAAGATGCAACAACTGAAACAAGACGCGGTTTAAGGTTGCTCGGCGTTAGCATGTAGTTGTTTTTTAAATCTCAAAACCTGGAAACACATAGTTTCCAGGTTTTTCTTGCAAGCCTCTTTCCCCAAACCCTACAAGTACTCAAAAACTATAGCAAAATAGTGTATTTTGAATTGCTGCTTTTACCATTATCAGGTATGTTAGTCCTTTAATAAGTTAAAATAAAAAATAGCGATAAATTAGCCAAATTACCGGCTATGCTTCCAGATCAATAGCTTATAGATAATTGGTTGGAAGGATATGAGACGGTTAATTAATCATCAAAAAAAGAGAGAATACGAATGCATGCATTTGCTCAGCGTAATCACTTGATGCAAATTGTTGTATTTATTTTCATCGCAACTTTGGGAGGAAGTTTAGTTGCAGATGAAAAGAATATAGCTCGCGGTGCCTATGAAGAAAGCAAAGGACATTTCCAGTTACATGGAGATGTAGTACCTATTGCTGAAGACGGTATCCATGATCCCGAAAATGATGCAGTTAGATCACTTCAGCCGCCTGCTGAAGCGATGCTCAATTTTCCTCGCGATGACCGTGGTATTATCAACTGGGTGGAAACATTAGATCAGGGATTAATAAATCCACGTACTGGTCTAACTGGAAAAGAAAAAATGCATGCAGTAGATTTCGATGTTATTTTTCAAAACACTGCATCCATGCCTTATGTACGTTTTCCTCATCGACCGCACACTATTTGGTTAACCTGTCAAAACTGTCATCCAGGAATATTTATCCCACAAAGAGGAAGTAATCCAGTCACGATGGCGAAAATCATGGAAGGGGAATATTGTGGTGTTTGCCATGGTAAAGTCGCCTTTCCACCATACGAGTGTAATAGATGCCACAGAGAAGCCAGAAAAAGCGTAGGCTTGCGTTACAAGTAATTGCAGCGGTTTGTGCGCTAGGTCTTTCAGCTTGCGCTACTAAGTCGCAACATGCTGACGTTTTGCCCGATATTAAAAGCAAAACCTTACGCTATGCCAGTACTATTGATAATGTTGGCATAGGCGCCAACGATTTTATAAAACGCGTTTTAGCCGGTAATGAAACTTTACACTTAAAATCTCCGGTCGCTATTGATTTACGTGATGACGTAATGATTATTGCTGACCGAGGAGAAATGGTTGAGTTTGCTGGCACTCATCTTAGAGACAAAAATGTTGCAGTCGCAAGTGCGGAAGTCCAGCTAAGGGATTATAACCGAGGCATAATTTTCAAATATGATTTGAAAACTGGCCGCATGAATATTTTACACGGCGCCGGCGATTTAATTAATGACGAAATCTCCGACATCTATATTGCCAAAGACCTATCGTTTTATGTAACTGATGTAGAGGGGCGACGCGCCTTACATTTTTCTCCAGATGGTGATCTACTAAAAATTTATCAACATCCGCCAAACATCTTTCGACCCATCGCAATTACGGTTGACGAAGAAAGAAATGAAGTGTTAATTGCCGACGAAACATATAGTCACATTGTCGCATTTGATAAGGATAAGGCTGTGCCTAAATATGGCATGGGTTCACGTGGTAATGGTCCTGGGAAGTTTAGAATAATTACAGATATGATTGCCATCCCCGATGGATATTTGGTAAGCGATCGTATTGAATTGCGTGTACAAGTATTAGATAAAGAGGGAAACCATGTGGCGGACTTTGGGCGCTCAGAATTGATGTTTCCCACTGCAATTGCGATGGATAAATATGGCCGAGTTTATGTGAGTGACAAATCGGATAGCATGATTAAAGTATATAAAGCTGGCAAGCTTATTGAGCGCATTGGGCGTAATGGTTATGGTCCAGGTGAGTTTCGATACGTCCGTGATATGAAAATACATAAAGACCAGCTTTACGTGGTTGATAACTTAAATAGTCGCATTCAGGTATTTGATATAGTACCTGAAGGAGATGTTGCGCTAGCGCAGTAAGACATGGCTGATGCTTGGCGTTATTTGTGTTTGATTTTAATTGCGATAGTTGCAAGTGGGTGCGCGACTAAACAATATCAGTTTGATTATCATAATACGACGGTTGAAAAAAATTGGCCTACGCCGCCAGATATGCCACGTTATAAATTTGTTGGATTTATAACAGGTGAGAATAACTTTGTACTTGATGAGAATAAACAGAGTTATTTTGCTAAAAGTATCGACTGGATAAAAGAGTTGCTTGTTGGCGAGTCTGTACCGCGCCAATTATTTAGGCCTCAAGGTGGATACTTTGATAATAAAAAGAAACGACTTTATGTCTCAGATATTGGACATAAAGCCATATATGTTTTTGATTTTTTGCAAAATCAGCTAGATGTTTGGGAACAAGCTGATGAGTTAGTCAGATTTGTTTCACCAATTGGTATTGCCGTCGGGAATAACATGACGGTTTATGTTAGCGATTCAGCGCTATCTTATGTGGTAAAGCTTGATGACAGTGGTAAGCCTCTAGCTAAGTTTGGCGAGGGCCTTTTACAGCGGCCAACAGGTTTGGCTTTTGATCAGCAATCACAAAGACTATTTGTCGCTGATTCAAAATTACATCAGATCTTAGTATTTGATACTGATGGAAAGTTAAAATTTAAAATCGGAGAAAAGAAAAGTAGCGTCAATGGCTATTTTAACTCTCCGACATATCTGGCAATTGCCAGAGAAAAATTGATAGTTTCAGATACGTTAAACGCGCGTGTGCAGTTATTTGATCTTCAAGGTAAATGGCTGCAGAGTTTTGGTAAACGAGGCATGTATGTTGGAAATTTGCCAAGACCCAAGGGCGTAGCAGTTGATACGGAAAACAATATTTATGTCGTTGAGTCTTATTATGACCACTTGTTGGTGTTTAATGAGCAGGGCGAAGCCTTATTGCCTATAGGCGGGCGAGGCAAGCAAGTAGGGCAATTTGATTTGCCTACCGGTGTTTGGCTTGACTCAGAAAATAACATTTACGTTGCTGACATGTTTAATAGTCGTATTAGTGTTTTTCAAATGTTGAATGTGGAAGACAAGAAAAAATAAGCTTAGGGAATGGAATAAAAACCTACTATGCATCGAATTAAAAAAAGCTTTGGTATCATAATTTCCTTTTTTCTATCATCAGCAGTATATGCTGCTTGTGGTGATGCACCTTATAGTTTTATGGCAGATGATAGATGCTCGGATATTCGAAATACAAAACACAATTTTGCGGCAAGCGACTTAGTCGAGATACCTGGCGGAACTGCGGGTGCCGATGGTCGAAACGTCAAAGCGGTTTCTAATGACGAAGTTTGTGTGTACTGTCATACACCGCATGGTGATCCAAACCAATCAAGCCAGGATAGGCCTTTCTTATGGAATAGAGCGCTAAGCAGTTCTATTTATAGTGATCAATATGACTCTAGCTCATTAAATGTCACTGCTCAAAATGTTGGGCAAGGTTCCCGTATGTGTTTATCTTGTCATGATGGAACGGTTGCTATCGGACAAGTTGATGTAGTTAACGGTAGATTAACACGCAGTGTATTGGGTTTTGATTCAAACATGATGACCCCATCTGATGCTATTAGTATGACGGGGGATAACCTTACCGCTGACGGAAAGCTAGCCGCTGGTACCGATGGCTATACGGCAAATTTGGGCACGGATTTAAGTAATGATCATCCTTTAGGTTTTACTTATGACGCACAGCTGGCGACTGATGATGGAGAATTAAAAAATCCTGCGGACAGTGCACATATCGGTGTGCGTGTTGGTGGTGGTGTTGCAAACTTTAATCAAGGTCTTGTAGATGCTGGCGGCAGCGCAGGGGGAAGTAATCCTGTTACTGCAACCACTAGAGTTGCACTACCGCTCGAAAGCACCGTAGGACTTCGTGCTGATGGCGAAACGAATTTTGTTTCCGTTGATGCTGATGGCACCGTGGAATGCACAACCTGCCATGATCCTCATATTCGTAGTACAAATACTGCCGAGAATATTAAGTTTTTACGATTACATCGCTTACAGAAACAGCAGCCAACAGCTTTAGCCACAGGTGTTGCAGAACCTGACTTTTCTATTAACAATGATATTAATTGTGTTGCGTGTCATAAAAAGTCCGGTTGGTCTTCTTCGGTTCATGCACAAGCGCAAAATATCTATACAACTGATGCTGTGAATTTGCGAGAATTTCTGCCGGATACACAGGTATGGCAAGCCTCTTGTTTAAACTGTCATGATCCACACACTGAAACAGGCGCCAACTGGTTATTGCGTTCCGGCGCCGATGACTCAAATGAGTCTGCCATCGAGGAAACCTGCTTTGAATGCCATGGTAGTTCGCCGTCGGTAAATGATGACGGCAAAGCATTGGCCGACATACAAACTCTTCATACTTTGGGAGGACATGAATCTTCTGATTTCATCAGTGTGGATGACGAACACTCGCATAAACCACTTAGTGCTGATTTAGATGAAACCTCAGATAACTTAAGAGCCAATCGGCATGTGACTTGTTCTGATTGTCACAATCCACATCGTATTTTGCAAAATAGTGCGCATGATGGTTCGGGCTCTGACGCAACACCAACGGCTCTACATCCTCATGGTGATGGCATTACGCATAGTAATAAATTATCAGGTGCATTAAATGGTGTTTCTGGTGTGCGCGTTGATACGTCGGGCGTTCCCTTTAATCCCTTATCTACGATTAATATTTCAAACTTTACAGAACTAAAAGGTATTGTTGATCAAGGCGCAAGTAACCTAGCAGATGTTGTTACTAAAGAATATGAAGTTTGTTACAAGTGTCATTCAGATTATGGCGATCCATTACTTGGCGCCACAAAAGCTAACACAGCAATCGAATTTTCTGAGGCCGCTGTAGGTTATCACCCGGTGGTTCGTTCGTCTTCTCGTGTGGTTAATGATACCGAGCTTGACCGGGCTAACTTTGATAGTGCATTTCGTGATCTCGGTACTCAAACAATGTATTGTTCAGATTGTCACACAAGTACCCCGGCCAGTGGTGTCCAAGGGCCGCATGGTTCGACTGTAGATAAGATTCTTGCTGCGGAAGGTGATCAGCTGTGTGACCAATGTCATGTTTCCACGCAATATCGTTTGCCAGGGGGCACCGCTCAGAAAAGTGGGTTTAGTTGTGCAACAGGCACTTGTGCTAATGCCGAAGCGGCGGGCAGTAACGATAACCTTCATGTATTTCACGCAGGTGTTGCAACTACGGCCAACGGCTTTGATGTAGATGGTCAAAACAGTTGTGATGACTGCCACGTTAAAGTACCTCATGGGTGGCGCAATAGAGCATTGTTAGCGGATACCAATGAAGTTGATGCTGAAGGATTGGCCACGCGTTATTATCCTGATGCCAAGATTGATATTGATGATGCAGGTATTCCGGATAGTGGCACATGGGTTAAATCAGATTGTACCTCTGCGGGCTGTCATTTTTAGTCATTGACTAAAAAAACACAAAAAGGCCGCGCTGCTCAATCTAATGAGGTTAGCCGCTACGACGAATGGCAGCGTGAAGGTTTTGATGATGGTTGGCATCAGATAGATGATGATACGCTAAAAACAACGCTCATTCCTGATGCTTCGAAATCAATTATTGCAACTAATAATTCCCCGGATGTGCCATTTGAGCAATCCATAAACCCTTATAGGGGCTGCGAGCATGGTTGTATTTATTGTTATGCGCGGCCTTCGCATGCTTGGTTAGGTTATTCGCCAGGTTTAGATTTCGAAAGTAAAATTCTATACAAAGCAGACTCGGCCAATTTACTTCGCAAGGCTTTTGAAAAGAAAAGTTATCAATGTAAAGTGATTGCTCTCGGGTCTAATACTGATGCTTATCAGCCGGTCGAGCGAAACCTAGAAATAACGCGCTCTTTGTTACGAGTTTTTGCCGATTATCGACATCCTGTTGGTGTCATCACTAAGTCTTCTATGATAGAGCGGGATATTGATTACCTTAAGGCTTTGTCTGAGCAGAGCTTGGTTAACGTGCTTATTTCCGTAACAAGTCTAGATAAGGACTTATCCAGAAAAATGGAGCCTAGAGCAGCGAGTCCTTCCCGCCGTTTAAAGATTATAGAAAAGCTTAGAGAAAATAACATTAATGTTGGTGTTTTACTGGCCCCTGTTATCCCTGTTCTTACCGATGGAGAAATGGAAAAAATACTAGTTGCTGTGAAATCGGCAGGCGCTATGTTTGCTGGAAAAGTCTTGTTAAGGTTACCTGGAGAAATAGAGCCACTATTTGAGCAATGGTTGCGTGAAGTTGAGCCAAATCAATGCGATAGAGTGCTAAATCGGTTGAAAGAGTGTCATGAAGGGCAAGCGTATAAAAGCCGGTTTGGTTCAAGAATGACTGGTAGTGGGTATTATGCAGAAATGATCGCAAAGCGCTTTGCAAACGCCTGTAAAAAGGTCGATATTTCACAGAATGCGCCTGATTTAGATTGTTCTTTGTTCAATCCAGTTACCTCAAACCTGCAATTGTCCCTTTTTTAGAAAGCTTACACCGAGTTTTTGTAAAGAATTCCTCCCAATATGTCGATTTAGAATGAGCAAACCAATAGTTTTATCCTTTTGGTTATTCATTGCATAGTTTAAGTAAATGGAATTGACAAATGAGTGATGACAGAACAACGATATTAGTTGTGGACGATGAGCCAGACCTTAGGGAGCTGCATAAAATTTATTTTGAAGCAGCAGACTTTAATGTGTTAACGGCTGAAAATGGTAAAGATGCGCTGGAAATTCTTGGCAGGGATGAAATCAGTGTCGACGTTGTTGTGTCTGATATTATCATGCCAGAAATGAACGGTTATCTGCTATGTAGAGAAATCAAAGATGATCCGGAATTGTCAAGAATTGTCGTTGTGTTTGTCTCGTCATTAACCACACTTGAAGAAAAGGCTAAGGGTTATTCGTATGGTGCAGATGACTATTTTAGTAAGCCACTCCAACCGGAAGAGTTAAGGTTTAAAATAAATAACCTAATAGAATACCAAAACAAAAACGCATCACTTCAATCTGAAATTAAGCAATCTCAAAGCGCTACCATGCAGATCATGAATTTTTACAGTGATCTAGGGCAAGTTTTAGAGTTTTACAAATCTAGTATTAATGCAAAAAATTATAAAGAGTTATGTTCGCTGGTATTCGAAACGTTATCTGCCTTTGGCTTGCGAAGTTCGATGCAAATAGTAACATCTGACGGTTTGTTTAATTTTGGCGATGAGGGTGAGGTTTCTCCATTAGAATCAAACGTCATTGAGTTATCGCGAGCAAAGTCTCGGTTTTTTGAATACGGTGTACGTCTAATTATTAATTACGAGCACTTTTCTTTGTTGATAAAAAATATGCCGGTTGATGACGCAGACCGTGTTGGCACCTTACGAGACTCGTTAGGTGTCTTATGTAATGCAATTGAAGCTAGATTGGATAGTTTGCTTGATCAGGCAATCAATTATAAGAAAACTCAAATTACAGAAGATGTAAAAAATGTTTTAGACCAGACGCAAAAAGCATTTAATAAAATTGAGCAAGATACAGTATCAGCAATTGAATCTTTGACTGATGATATTGAAGATAGTTTTCTATCCCTAGGACTCACTGACGCTCAAGAAGAACATATTCGTGAAATTTCCAAAGCCTGCTTGAATAGGACTAATGATGCATTTGAGTTAAGTCGTGATTTATACACGATGTTTGAAGAAATTAATGCTAGTTTAAATGCAATGCAATCCTTAAATAAAAACTAAAAATTTAAAGTAAAAAGTTTATTAAAAAAGCCTTTTCCTATAACGGAAAAGGCTTTTTTAATTCCTGTTTAATCTCAGCGCAGTGATATTCATTCAAGAAATCTGCTATTCTTTACAGTAATTAAACAATTTTCAGAGATTCTAATCTTGATTAATATTAAACAGCTAATTAAGGCATTCAAGATGGAAAAGTTACTCCTAATCATCTTGCTAGTCCTATTTCCTCTATCTGGAAATGCAAAAGATGCTAAATCCATCATTAAAAATGCCATTGACAAATACCGTGGTGAAACCTCTTATTCTGAGGTTGAAATGATTATTCATCGGAAAAGTTGGCAGCGTTCAATGGTGATGAAAGTTTGGACAAAGGGCTTGGATAACTCATTAGTCCGCATAATTAGTCCGAAGAAAGATGCAGGCAGTGGTAATCTTTTAAAAGATGACAAGATGTGGAGTTATACGCCTAAGATAAATCGAGTTATCAAAATTCCCTCTAGTATGTCCAACCAAAGTTGGATGGGGTCTGATTTCTCCAATAATGATATTGCTCGTGCAGATGATATTATTGATCACTACGTGCATAAGCTTTTAAAGGAAGAAATAAAAGGCGATCATACAATATTTCACATTGAATCCACGCCGACTGAAGAGGCGCCTGTTGTATGGGGCAAAGAAGTCTTACAGATTCGTGATGATGATGTGATCCTGGAGCATGCATTTTATGATCAAGACGGTGAGCTGATAAAAAAATTAAGCACATTGGAAATTAAAGAGTTCTCTGGACGCGCAATTCCTGCAATTCAACGCATGCAAAAAACAGATTCCGAAGGTGAATGGACTGAAATAAGAATCCATGTTGCAGATTATAGCGTTAAGATTCCAACACGCACATTCACTTTGACTAATTTACGCAATCCTAGGTAAACGAGTAGGGTATCAAATGGGTTCAATATTCAAACTAGCATGGCGAAATATTTGGCGAAACACTCGACGCACAATTCTTACAATGTGCGCTATTGGTTTTGGTGCATCGTTAATTGTGTTTAGTGTTGGGCTTCAGCTCGGTCAGTATGATTTGATGATTAGTGGCTCCACGAAAATATATCAAGGCCTAGTTCAGGTGCAGAAGGAGGGATATCTTGATGATGCCAGAATGCGTGATAGTATTCCTAATGCACAAGCCTTAGGTGATGAAATACGAAAGTTGTCGGGTATTAAAGATATCACTGTTAGAGCTAATGGCTTCGCTTTGGTGTCTTCTGAAGAACGTACTTATGGGGTGGCGGTAGCCGGTGTAGAGCCGGAGCATGAAGACGGTGTGTCGATAATTCCGGGTTTAATTAAAACTGGAAAATATCTTTCTGACAATGACGCTCAGGAAATTGTAATCGGAGCTAGTCTCGCGAAGAACCTTAAAATTACCGTAGGTGATGAACTAACAATTATGGGCAGTGGACGAGATGGTTCAATCGCAGCGACCATTTTGCCTGTGGTTGGCATATTTGAATCCGGCTCACGGGAACTTGACCGAAGCTTGGTGCAAATACCAATAGATACGTTTCAGGATGCTTTTTCAATGGAAGAGCATGCCCATGCGATAGTTATATATCACAAAGATGCTAACTTAGCCGAACCACTAAAGTTGCAACTACAGACGTTGGTTAGCAAACGACAGCAACAGCTTGTTGCATTAACCTGGGATGAAATTCAGCCCGGTATAAAAGAGAGTATTGAATTAGATTATTCTTCTGGTTGGGTTATGTATATTGTTTTAGTTGCCGTCATTACCTTTAGTATAATGAATACTTTTCTCATGTCTGTTTTGGAGCGGACTAGAGAGTTTGGGATTATGCTCGCTTTAGGTTTCAAACCATTTAATATCGGAAAACTTGTCATGATGGAAGCTTTCATTTTAACCCTGCTTGCTTTAGTCATTGGGACATTAATAGGAATAGCAGTAAATTATTACTTTTTGATTAATGGATTAACTTTTGAGGGAATGGAAGAGATAGCCGCACAATATAATATGCCGGCAACCATCACTCCGCAGATTTCATTAGAATCATCATTGTTGGGGCCGCTGGTAATATTAATTTTTACTTTACTTGCGGCGCTGTACCCTGCAATGAAGATTCGTAAATTAGAGCCCGTAGAAGCAATGCGGCATATTTAATGGGCAAGGATAGAGTAAAACAACGAATGGATATCAATGATTGAAAGTGTTCAATTAGTCTTCTCCCTTGCTTGGCGCAATTTGTGGCGTAATAAGCGACGCACCCTGGTGATTTTATTTGCCATCGTTCTTGGTGTATGGGCAATGGTTGTTACAGCAGCTTTTATGCGCGGTATGGTGTTCCAAATGTTAGAAGACACCGTTGATAATCTTGCGGGTCATGTGC
>Ga0316207_10001788_pt1 | contig 24650 bp, 19 predicted proteins | sample 6weekpyrite_MG_FD_204943 | JGI IMG/M metagenome (GOLD analysis project Ga0316207, IMG submission 204943) | Microbial mat bacterial communities from mineral coupon in-situ incubated in ocean water Damariscotta River, Maine, United States -... | ecosystem: Environmental > Aquatic > Marine >... | reverse complement strand
ATTCGTTCATTTAATTGGCTCAAAGGCTTATCTAAGGAATTCAATATATATCTTGGAACCTTCATAGATAGCTCTGAAGATGAGCAATATCTTGACGAAGTTAAAAAGTATTGTTCGGACGTCTTTGCTACCAAGATCAATCCTATGGCAGCTAAATTAAAAAGCCTGCAAGGTCTTGTTTCGGGAAAAGCGTTGAGCTTGCCATACTATATGAATTCAGAGATGCAGAATTGGGTGAATGATAGTATACGACGGAACAATATAAGTAAGATATTAGTATTCTCCTCACCTATGGCACAATTTGTCGATGATGATAACTTTCGACATATGCTTCGAGTGATGGATTTTGTTGATATTGATTCCGATAAATGGAAACAATATGCAGAATCTAAAAGCGGATTAATGCGATGGTTATATACACGCGAAGCAAAAACTTTGTTTAATTATGAACAAAGAGTAAGTCAACTGTTTGATTCCAGTTTGTTCGTCTCATCAAAAGAAGCTGAAATGTTTCAAAGCCTAGTAAATCAATCGAAAATGAAAATAGAGTATGTCAATAATGGAGTTGATTTTAATTATTTTTCGCCAGAGCACGAGTTGGAGAACCCATATAGGAAAGAGGACATTACCTTAGTGTTTACCGGTGCAATGGATTATTGGGCCAACGTTGATGCAGTGGTTTGGTTTGCTAAGGAAGTGTTTCCCAGCATTAGAACTCAGTTTTTGAACGCAAGTTTTTACATAGTCGGTTCGAAGCCTACGCCAGATGTTTTAAAACTTGAAGATATTGAAGGTGTTTTTATTACAGGTCGTGTAGAAGATGTTCGGCCTTATATTCATTTTTCTACTATTGTTGTTGCACCCATGCGTATTGCCCGTGGGATTCAAAATAAAGTATTAGAAGGCATGGCTATGGCAAAAACTTGTGTGGTGTCGGATCAAGGATTAGAAGGTATTGGTGCTATTCCGGGAGAGGAATTATTAGTCGCAAACTCCTCACAAGAATGGGTAGATCAATTAAATCATGTTGTTGGAAGTATGTCACCAGTGGAAATGGGCGCTAAAGCCAGGATCTTTGTGACTGAGAAATTTAGTTGGGAAAGCAATGTAAACCGGCTAATCTCTTTTTTAAGAGTTAACAAACAATGAGTGAATTCATGCGATTAAATCCAGAGCGTAAGAATACCTGGAAGCAATTTTTAATAACTTTGCTAGTTTGCATGATTGGTCTTTTCGTGTTTTTTGCTTCCACTTTTTATTCGATGATAGATATTTGGTGGCGATCTGAGACCTTTGCACATGGTTTTTTAATTTTTCCCATAAGTCTCTGGTTAATCTGGCGGAATCAAGATGTTTTAAGTTCTTTAACGCCCAAGTTATTTCCAATTGCTTCGTTGATGCTTATACCTATGGGTATTGTTTGGTTGCTTGCAGATTTTGTTGATGTTTTAGTTGTTCAGCAATTGGCAGCAGTTTCCATGATGATTATTGTTACGCTTTCGGTTTTAGGTTGGCGAGTTAGCCAACAAATTATATTCCCACTATTATTTTTGTTTTTTGCGGTGCCTATGGGAGAGGAGCTAATTCCAATCCTCATTGAATTTACAGCAGATTTTACGGTAGCAATGATCCAATTGACAGGAATTCCAGTTTATCGAGAAGGTGCTTTTTTTCAATTGCCCACCGGAAGTTGGTCAGTTGTTAAGGCATGTAGTGGTGTTAGGTATTTGATTGCATCAATAACTTTGGGTTGTTTGTATGCTTACATTAGTTATCGAAGTAAAGTAAAACGTACGATTTTTATTCTGGTGTCAATTGTTATACCTATAATTGCCAATGGATTACGCGCTTTTATGATCGTGATGATTGGTCATTATAGTGGTATGGAGTTAGCTACTGGTGTTGATCATTTAGTATATGGTTGGTTGTTTTTTGGATTGGTAATTGGCCTCATGTTTTATATTGGTTCTTTCTGGAGAGACGATGACTGTGAAAAATTAGTCAGTGGAAAAGTTGAAGAAGAAAAAAACGAAAATGTAAGTGAAACAAATAATAATTTAAAGAAATCGGTAATATTTATTTTGTTTTTAATGGTTATTTGGCCAATAATATCCATCAACAGCAAAGATGAGTCAAATTATGATTTCTCTAAGAATAAATTGGTTCCCCAATTAGATAATTGGCGAACGGTTGGTAATCATATAACGAATTGGCAGCCAAAATACACAAATCTCAGTCATCGTGAAGTTGTAACTTTTCAAAAGAATAGTAGTAAAGTTCAAGTATTTTTGGGATTTTACGCAGCGCAAAAACAAGACCAAGAATTAATAAATTATGTGAATCGTTTAACTGGTGGTGATGATACAAATTGGACAGTAAAAGACAAGTCTTCATTAAACATTTCTCTGACCGAGAACTCCTTAAAAATTCCCGTTTCTACGCTTTTTTCAGATAATGAACAATTACGAGTAGCCTATGTGTACTATGCTGGGCATCAATTTGTTACGGGAAAATTAAATACCAAATGGTTAGAAGCTAAAGCACGGCTAACGGGCGGGTTAACATCGGGAACGGTGATCATGGCCATAGTAGATTTGCGAGAGAATACAGGTTCAGCTGATGACCTATTAAAAACCTTCTTTGAAGAAAACGCAATTCAATTTAAACAATCAATTGAGCTTACACAGAATAGCCTGGTGGCTCAATGAATCCACCAAAGCTAGTATTTCACTTGGTATATCGATTGGGTATAGGTGGATTAGAAACACTCTTAGTTAATATGATCAATAAAATGTCAGATGAAAAATATCAGCATAAAATAATCTGCTTGACTCATTCGGAAGGCTTGGAATCTCGGCTTACCAAAGATGTTGAAATTATCGAGTTGAACAAAAAAAATGGGAATGATTTTGGTTTGCATTTAAATTTGGCAAAATTATTTCGAAAATATAAGCCAACAATATTACATACTTATAATATACCTACAATCGAATACCATTTTACTGCCTGGTTAATGGGAGTGAAAGGGCGAATACATGCAGAACATGGACGAGATGCCAGCGATCCATTGGGTAAGAATAAAAAATATAATTATTTAAGAAAGACGCTTAGTCCTTTTATACAGCGTTATGTCGCGGTTTCCAATGATTTGAGCAGCTGGATGCTCAATGATTTAAAGCTACCAGATAATAAAGTCAAATTGATATTGAATGGTGTAGATACAGAGCAATTCAAATCAGTAGAAAATAAAGTAATCGATCAAGCCTTTGTTAAACTTGGAATTATCGGCCGTTTAGATCCCGTAAAAGATCATAAAACATTATTTAATGCGGTTCAGTATCTCAAGCAGAAGAATAAAAATGTAAAATTGTATGTAATAGGAGATGGCCCGGAAAGAAACAATTTAGCAGATTATGTGCATCAAATGCATCTTGAGGATGATATTGTTTTTTTAGGTGCAAAAAAAGACATAGCCAAACAATTGGAACAACTTGATGTGTTTATATTGTCTTCAATTGCAGAAGGTATACCCGTTACTTTGATAGAAGCGATGTCATGCGCTTTACCTACCGTTACCACGGATGTGGGCGGTATTCCCGAGGTGGTTCAAAACAATAAAACAGGCTTACTGGTACCACCTAAGCAAGCAGAGCAAATGGCAGATGCTCTTTTGAATTATATCGATAATCCCGATCTGCGGTTAAAGCACGGGCAAGCTGGAAGAAAGCGAATAATAGAACACTTTAGCTTGGATGCTATGGTCGAAAAATATACTAGTGAATACGAGAAATTAAGCGTTAAATATTGATCGCTTCTCGATCAATATCTGTCAAAAAACTGCACTTTTTTCTATTTCGACCGAAATAGTACTATTAACTAAAAATCCATAAGAACCTAAAAGGAATTAGATACTTACATGTGTGGCATTGTTGGCATATTCGATATTCATGGTCCTGCTGAAATTGACCGTGAATTGCTCAATCGTATGAATGAGAGGCAATATCACCGTGGGCCGGATGCAGGAGGCCTACATGTTGAGCCTGGAGTGGGCTTAGGTCATCGACGTCTATCAATTATTGATCTAACTTCTGGCAAACAGCCAATGACCAATGAAGATGAAACTGTTTGGATTACCTTTAATGGCGAAATCTATAATTTTCCTCAACTAAGTGATGAGTTAAGAGCCGCTGGGCATAGGTTCCATACGCACAGTGATACCGAAGTGATCGTTCATGCCTGGGAAGAATGGGGTGAGGAATGTGTAAAACGTTTTCGTGGAATGTTTGCTTTTGCGATATGGGACCGTAAACAAAAAATACTGTTTCTCGCTAGAGATCGTTTAGGTAAAAAACCTTTACACTATTCTTTGTTGAAAAATGACCAGTTTATTTTTGGTTCGGAGTTAAAATCGCTATACACTCATCCAGGATTGAAAAAAGTAATTGATCCCAAAGCAGTTGAAGAATATTTTGCTTTAGGTTACGTAGCGGACCCTCGTTGTATCTATAAAGATGTATTTAAACTTCCCCCGGCTAGTAGCTTGTTAATTCGTCAAGGCCAATGTGTTCCAGAACCAAAAATATATTGGGATATTTCGTTTGAAGCGCAAGAGTATGCATCTGAAGAGTTGGTTCGAGCTGATCTTGTTAAACGTTTTAAAGAAGCTGTAGATATTCGAATGATGTCAGAAGTACCTCTAGGAGCGTTTTTATCAGGAGGCGTTGATTCAAGCGCGGTTGTCGCAATGATGTCTCAAGCTTCCCATTCAAAAATCAATACTTGTTCGATTGCTTTTGACGATAAGAAATATAATGAATCAGAGTTTGCAGAAATGGTGGCCAAACAATATGACACAAACCATACTGTGGAAACCCTCGATCCGAATGATTTTAGTTTGGTGTCAAAACTCATTGACATTTATGACGAACCTTATGCGGACAGTTCTGCACTACCAACGTATCGAGTTTGCGAGCTTGCGAAAAAACAAGTGACAGTAGCCTTGTCAGGTGACGGTGCAGATGAATATCTGTCTGGTTATCGTCGTCACCAATTTCATATAAATGAAGAAGTTATCCGTAATCGATTACCATATAGTGTGAGAAAACCAATTTTTGGAGTGTTAGGTAGTTTATATCCAAAATTGGATTGGGCGCCACAGTTTCTTAGAGCAAAAACTACATTTCAATCTTTGGCTAGAGATAGCGTTGGTGCTTATTTTCACAGTGTCTCACAACTGAATGATGATGTGAGGCAACAATTATTCTCTGATGATTTTAAAGAGAAACTACAAGGATACAATGCAGTTGAAGTATTTCGTAGACACGCCGAAAATGCGCCGTCCGATCACCCATTGTCCTTAATTGAATATCTTGATATGAAGACTTACCTGGTGGGTGACATACATACCAAAGTAGATCGGGCCAGCATGGCAAATTCATTGGAAGTGCGAGCGCCATTGTTGGACCATGAATTGATTGATTGGGTGTCGGGATTAAAACCCGAATTGAAACTCAAAGGGCAGCAAGGAAAATATATATTTAAGAAGTCCATGGAACCCTATTTACCACATGATGTGCTCTACAGAAAAAAAATGGGCTTTTCCGTACCATTAGCGAGTTGGTTTAGAGGGCCATTAAAAGCACAAGTCAAAGAAGCATTGCAAAGCGAATGTCTAGTTGAATCCGGGTATTTCAATATGAATTATGTACAGGAACTCGTTGATCAGCACATTGCAGGTATTCGTGATAATAGCGTACCTATTTGGTCGTTATTAATGTTTGAGTCGTTTTTGGGGAAAATAGCGTGAAAATACTAACGTTTACCTCTTTGTTTCCCAATAGTATATTTCCCCATCATGGTGTTTTTGTGGAAAATCGATTACGACACTTATTAGCCTCAAAGAAAGTACAAAGTAAAGTTGTATCTCCAATTCCTTGGTTCCCTTTTTCGTTGTCGTTTTTTGGTAATTATGCAAAATATGCCAACGTTGAGCGAATGGGAAGACGTCATGATGTTGATGTTTATTATCCAAGGCATCTTGTAATTCCAAAAGTAGGAATGAATTGGACTCCGGACTTTATGGTCAGGTCAGCGTTACCAATCATTAGAAAAATTATTGATGATGGCTACGACTTTGACCTGATTGATGCTCATTATTTTTATCCAGATGGTATAGCGGCGGTAAAGATTGCAAAAATATTAAATAAGCCAGTAACGATTACTGCGAGAGGAACGGATTTAAACCTTATTCCTCAGTATCAAAAACCCAAAAAGATGATTCAATGGGCGGCGAATGAAGCAAACGCACTTATTACTGTCTGCGGTGCATTACGAGAAGTGTTAATTGATATGGGAATTTCAGAAAATAAAGTTACCGCATTACGTAATGGGGTCGATCTTATCAATTTTTCCTTACCGTTAAATAAAAAAGAGCTACAAAAGGATCTTTCAATTTTTGGAAAAACGATATTGTCCGTAGGTCATCTAATTGAAAGAAAAGGTCATGATCTTGTTATTAAAGCAATTGAGAAATTGCCCGATGTTCAGCTATTAATTGCAGGGATTGGTGAAGAGAAAGAGAATTTGGAATCGTTGGTTAAAAAACTTCATCTAGAACATAGAGTTCGATTTCTTGATCTAATACCACATAATGAGCTAAAAAATTATTACGGTGCTGTTGATGCTTTAGTTTTAGCTTCTAGTCGTGAAGGTTGGGCGAATGTTCTATTAGAATCTATGGCCTGCGGTACGCCGGTGGTGGCAACTAATATCTGGGGTACGCCAGAGGTTGTTTCAAGCAAAGAAGCGGGGGTGTTGGTTGATCGAAATCCCCAGTCCATTGCCGATGGAATTCAATCATTGTTTGAAGATTATCCCGATAGCCAAGCTACAAGGGAATATGCGGAACAATTTAGTTGGGACGACACAACCCAAGGACAATTGGATATTTTTGAGAATTTATTAAATTAAAAAATGAAAATATTATACCACCATAGAATAGCATCTAAAGACGGCCAATATGTTCATGTTGAAGAGCTAACTAATGCACTTAAAAAGCTTGGGCATGAAATAATTATGGTTGGTCCTTCAGTTGTTGAAAAAGATGATTTTGGGGCAGATGGAGGTTTTGTTGCAATTCTAAAAAAGTATATGCCCGGCATCGCTTACGAATTATTAGAGCTTCTGTATTCGGTTATAGCATACTTTAAACTTGTCAAAGCCTATAAAGAACACAAACCTGATGTATTGTATGAACGTTACAACTTGTATTTGCCTGCTGGTGTGTGGTTAAAAAAACGATTTAAAATTCCCATGTTGTTGGAAGTTAATGCGCCATTATACGATGAGCGGTCGAAATACGGGAAGATTAGCATAAAATGGCTCGCTAAATGGTCAGAAAACTATGCATGGCGTTCGGCTGACAAAGTGCTACCTGTAACTGAAGTATTGGCTGATTATGTTCGAAAAATAGGGGTAGCAGAAGATCGTATTAATGTAATACCAAATGGCATCGACTGGGATAAATTTAAATCAGTACCTCGTATTGAGGCCGCTAAGAAAAAACTAGGGCTTGATGATAAGATAGTATTGGGTTTTGTTGGGTTTGTGAGAGAGTGGCATGGACTTGAGAAAATGGTTGATCTTATAGCAGAAGAAAAACAAGCTGGCTATTTACTTATCGTTGGTGATGGTCCCGCAAAAGTAAGTATATTAGCTCGAGCTAAAGCATTAAACGTGTCTGAAAAAGTCATTTGGACTGGTATCGTGAATCGTGATGAGGTGGCAAATTACATTGCTGCATTTGATATTGCACTACAGCCAGAGGTTGTTGATTATGCCTCTCCATTGAAACTCTTCGAATATCTAGCGCTGGGTAAAGCCATTATTGCCCCTGACAAAGCAAATATAAGAGAGATATTAACCCACAATAGTGATGCATTGTTATTTCCTCCAGAAGAGAATCAAGCCATTGAGTTGTTGATTAAGCAATTGTTTTCTGACGACGAATTGATTAGACGATTAGGAATTCGAGCAAAAAAATTAATAACTACAAAAAACCTTACCTGGTTGGATAATGCCAAACGTGTAAGCAGATTGGCTCAAGGCATGATATGAATTATGTCTGATAATTTGCAAGCTCAAGTTATATCCGGAATAAAGTGGACGTTTTTGCTACGTGCTTTAGCTCAATTATTTACCTGGCTATCAACAATAATTGTTATTCGATTTTTGACACCTGAAGATTATGGTGTGAAAGCATTGGTTGGGATCGCTTTTTCACTATTTATTGTGGTAAGCGCCGTTGCGATTGAAAGTATTATTATCCGAAATAAGGATATTGATAAAGATGGCGTGGGGCCAATTCTTGGTGTATCCATATTGATGAATATTAGTCTGTTCATTATTTCATTATTGATTGCGCCGTTGATAGCTGACTATTATCAGCAAGAAATTTTGCAAACCGTGATGATAGTGATGTCGTTTGCTTTTATTGTACTGCCATTTAAATCGGTGCCCTTTGCTTTATTGGCTCGACGTATGGAATTTAAAAAACGATCGATGATTGAGCTTTTTTCCGCGGTCGTGAGCAGTTTAATTTGCCTTGGGCTTGCATACAATGGAGCTGGTGTTTGGGCTTTGGTTATCGGTCAGCTATCAATGATAACATTTCAAGTAATATTGTATTTGTATTACGTGAATTGGTTTTGCTTGCCAAGTTTTTCTGTTCCATATATGCGGAAAGTATTTTCCTATGGTTCAGGAGTGTTAATTTCTGCATTGGTGTGGGTAATGTGTTGGCGGCTCGATGTTTTTATTGGAGGTAAATTTTTATCGCTGGAGCAGATTGGCGCATTTGCTGTTGCGTTACATTTGGCATCGTTGCCAACAGAAAAAGTGATGCCTTTATTAAATCAAATTGCATTTCCGGCTTTTAGTAAATTGCAAGATAATGAAAAGGAGCTTAAATACTACTTTAAAAAGTCGTCTCGACTTGTGTTTTCCCTACTCGTTCCTATATGTGTCATATTGTCACTTACGTCAGATTATCTAGTCAGTTTAATATTTACAGATAAGTGGCAAGATCTATCACTTCCGCTTTCTGTGTTAGCTTTGGCGGTACCGTTTAAAGCGTTAATTACGATGTATGCGCCCGTATACAATGCTGTTGGTAAGCCAAAAATGTCAACGAATAATGGATTGGTAGCAAGTATCCTATTTTCAGTGTCGATAATTGTTGGCGTGCAATTTGGATTGCTGGGTTTATGTTTTGCCTGGCTAGTTGCAGCCCCTGCCACATATTTATTAATACATTATCGATATTCGAAAATATTCTCCACTGATTTTTTTCAAAGTATTCAATTTCTATTGTTGCCATCAGTTGTCGCTTTAATATTTTTCTATTCGTATGATTGGGTTGTTAATAATGTCTTAGTGGACGTTATAGATGGATTTCTTTTGTTTCTTTTTACCGCTCTAACCGTGAGTGTTGTTTATTTAGTGTCTTATATCTTATTTGATAAGTCGGCATTTAACGAATTGCAGAGTTTTAGTCGAAGATTGGTTAAGTAGGTCAATGATGAATTTTATAAAAAATAAATTGTTAGTTTTGGTTTATCATCAAGTGACGACCCAAGAAGAGAAATATTCATTAGGTGGAATAACACAAAAGCAACTTGATCAGCATGTTACGTTGCTAAAGAAAGCATTCAATATTTTGTCTATAAACGAGGCTTTATTAAAATTAACGTCAGGTACATTGCCAAAAAACTCATTAGTGATCACCTTTGACGATGGATATAAGGATAATGTCGAAAATGCATTGCCAGTTTTGAAAAAACATAAAGTGAGCGGATTATTTTTTGTATGCCCTGGATTGATTGAAAGTGAATATATGTGGAATGATGTTTTGGTGGAATATTTGCAAGCTGAAAACTCTAAGCAAAAAATAGCAAGTGTATTAAACGAATACGAATTGGATAGGGATGAGATTATTGACAGTCTTGGTTCTAACGAAAAAGGGATAAGTAAAATTGTTAGTTTGGTGAAATATTTGGAATCTAATGAACGTAGTGATCTTTGCAAAAGTTTATTAAGCAAGATAGATACCTCGAAACTTAAGCAATTAATGAGTGCAGATAACATTAACCAATTGGATAAATCTGGTATGGATATTGGCTCGCATTCGTTAACTCATCCCATTTTATCGTGCCAAAACAATGACCAAGCACTAAATGAGATAGTGGCTTCTAAAGTAAAATTAGAAGAATTAATTTCCTCAGAAATACGCTATTTTGCATACCCTAACGGAAAATTAAATCGGGATTATAATGATAGTCACGCTAAAATGGTTGAAGATGCGGGCTATCAAGCTGGTTTCTCGACTAACTGGGGTACGCTGAATCACGCAGAAGATAATTTTCATATACCTCGAGTATCAACCAGTGGTAGTCGTTTGCGTTTGATGAATACCCTACGACGGGTTTTTACAGGAGGCTAGATATGAAAAATACTGGTTTTCCACCAAGTTTATACTTAGTTGGTGCACAAAAATCCGGGACTACTTCATTAGCTGATTATTTGGATCAACACCCAAATATTGTATTGTCAAACCCAAAGGAAACACATTATTTAACATCAGTTAAACATCCTAGTGAATCCTGGTATAGAAGCTGTTACGGCAATACTAATGATTCAGTTATATTGCTTGATGCGTCAACCAGTTATTCCATGAAGCCTCTTTCTGATAAGTCTCTAAACATTGATGAAGGACGAAAGATGTTGCTTGGTATTCCTGAAAAAATTAAGGGGATGTCATCAGAAGCAAAGATTATTTATTTGGTTCGAGATCCTATTAAAAGAGCTTTCTCTCATTATGTTCATTATTTGAGAGCAAACTATGAACACAGAGGATTTATGGATGCCATCAATAATGACCCTATGTATTTAGAAGCAGGTTATTACGCAAAACAAATTGATCCTTATTTAAAACTGTTTGATAGAGAAAATGTGTTAGTGATATTTTTTGAAGAATTTGTAAATGACCCTATTAAAAAAGTCGAAGAATGCTTTGACTTTATTGGTCTCGATAAGACGCAAATGTTAGTAAAAAGTAAAGCCAAAAATGAAGGGTTTGTTTTTAATTCTTTTGGAAGCGCGCTAAATCATGGAAATTTGGCAAAAGTAATTAGCAGTTTAGTACCGGAAAGTTTGAAGCCAAGCTTAAAGAAAATGTTAACAAAAAAGCCGCCTATTATGACCACAGAAGAGATGGATTATTTAGCTCATTATTACCGGGTAAAAAATAGGGAGTTAGAGAAAATGTTGGACAAAAAAATCGATTTCTGGGGGAGGGCTTAGTTGTGAAAAGCGTTTTAATTACGGGTGCGCAACAAAGAGAAGGGGCGCTTGAGTTAGGTGATGGAAAGCAATATCAAGCTGCTTTGTTACTTAGGCTGGATTTGGAAACCGGTGACGTCAGTGAATTAATACAAAAGTCTGATGGTGGAGAGCATTATCCAGATGAATATCCAAATGTTGAGTTTACTGCGGGCTGTCTATGTAATCATGAATTATATTTATGTACTGATACTGAAATATTCATTTATCAGTACCCAGAATTAAAATTAATTACATGTATTTCACATCCGGCATTTCAAAATATTCATCATGTTTACCCACGTGAACAGGATATTTTGGTTGCAAATACTGGGTTAGATATGATTGTTCGCTTAAATAAGGAAAATCATGAAATCGTAGAGTACATGAATGTTCAACATAAAGATGCTTGGCACCGGTTTGACCAGAGTGTTGATTATCGAAAAATACACTCCACTAAGCCTCATGAAAGTCACCCAAATTATGTTTTTGAGCTTAATAATGCTATTTGGGCAACTCGGTGCATTCAAAAAGATGCAGTAAATCTGAGTGATTCGAATGACAGAATAGATGTGAATTCAGACTCGAATGCAGTGATTCACGATGGTATTGTGAAAGATGGAAAAATTTATTTTACCAGTGTAGATGGTCACGTAATTATTGTGGATCAGAAAACGAAAAAGGTATTGGAGAAAGTTAATTTAAATGCCATTGAAAAATCCCGCTCGCCATTAGGTTGGTGTAGAGGATTATATATTGAGAATGACCACGCTTTGGTGGGTTTTACCAGATTGAGAAAAACAAAAATCAAAGAGAATGTTCGGTGGGTTAAGCATTTTGTCAAAGGGGATAGTAAAGTGTTGAACACGCGAGTTGTTTTATATGATTTGAAAAATAAGAAAAAGCTGCATGAATACGCTATGCCTGTAGAAAAAATACATGCAATATATTCAATTCTCGTTGAACCAAGTACGTAGAAATAATAAGGATTAGTTATGGAGTCTTTAATTTTCGTTGCTTATTTAATAATGCTTGTTTTCGTTTTATATAGAAGCATTATTAATATTGTAAAACAAGAGTCCGAAGATTAAGAACCAAGGTTTAGTATGCGTGATGTTGTTTTAATAATATTTCTTGTTACGGTTATTCCGTTAATTTTTTATCGTCCAATTATTGGTTTGTCTTTGTGGTCTTGGTCTGCGCTATTTATTCCCACATACTATGTTTACGGTGTTGCGTCCTTGGTTCCCTATGGAAAGTTATTCGCGGGTTTGACAGTGATATCCTGGGTATTTTCAAAAAAATCGAAGATTAATATAGACGCTTCTCGATTAACCATTGTTTTTATACTCTTACTATGGATTACCTTGACTAGCATACTATCCATCAATCAAGTTATTGATCCCTGGATACAATATGACAGGGTAGTCAAGGTGTTCATTGCAATGTTGTTCGTTGGCCTTTTGGTTAGGACAAAAGAAGAAATACACTTATTATTGTTTTTTCTTGTCGCAGCTCTGGCGTTTCATGGGGTAGTTGAAGGTTTGAAATATATTGCTTCTGGTGGCGGGCATCGCATAACAGGGCCTGTTAAATCAATAATTTGGGATAATAATCAATTTGCATTGGCTATGTGTACTATAGCTCCTTTCTTTTACTACTATTGGGGAAATAAAAACAGTACAGCAGTTAAATTAATCATACTGGGAGTTGCAGGATTAATTTTAATCTCAGTAATTGGTACGCATTCTCGGGGAGGATTTGTTGGTTTGTTGTTTATGGGAGGATGGTTGTTTATAAAATCTAAACGTAAAATTCTAGCCTCTGTCGCCATTCTTATCGTTGCCCTGGGCTTTAGTTTTCTCGTGACAGAAAATTGGTCCTCGAGAATGGAAACACTCAATACCGTAGAGGAAGACAGTTCCTTTATGGGTAGAGTAGTAGCCTGGAAGCAAAGTGTGTTGATTGCAATGGATCGACCTGTCGTAGGTGGTGGTTTCTATTCTGTTCAGGATTATCAGGTATGGCTGAAATATGCTGAAAATTTTGATAAATTATCTATGATTGAAACACCAGAGCCTAATCCTTATCGGGCGCATGCGGCACATAGCATTTATTTTCAGGTTTTAGGGGATCATGGTTTTGTTGGATTTATATTGTTTGCGATATTTTTTATTGTCGTAATAGTTGATGCATACAAAACTGCAAAATACAGCAAACGATATAAAGAATTAGACTGGTTGTTTAGATTGTCGTCAATGATGATATTTAGTTTTTTAATATTCTTCACGGTTGGTGCTGGCTTAAGCATGGCTTATTTCGAGCTAATGTATATATTAGCAGCAATCGTTTTTTCTATGAGAAAATTTATACAAACACATAAAGCTGAGCAAGAAAAAATACAAGAAACTTGAGCAACTATCGTTACCTTATCGAGGGATTATTCCGAACTGTGGGTCGGTCTTAAAATTGGGTTGGATATTACGCGCCATAAAAATGTCCCAGGCCAATTGCGCATTGTTCACGCCAGCGTCCGTTGCTACAGCTAATGCGGATTGTAGTGCGGTGTTAAAGCCAATGGCGCTGCCTGCCCAACCTATCATTTCACCTTCTCTCAAATGAATATTTTCCGCCATCTCCAATGAACCACAAGTGCTATTGACGGTTGCATTTGCCGTGGCATCAATTGTGGATTTATCATGCTTTAACCAGCCTAGTGCCAGTTTCACAGTGGGTAAGTAGGCTTGATTAAGTGTGGTGTATTCTGTGTTTTTATCGGTTTCCCAACCTGAGATTTTGTTATCAGCAATTTGTAAACGATATGGTGATGCAAAAATCCAGCAATAGCCATTATCGACAATGCGATCAACTGCAAATTTGGCTTTCCAGTGTAGGAAATTGTTAGCCTCACCAACACCCATTGAAGAAATATAACCCATACTCCAGGTAAAAAAATCATCCATAAAAGGAGTAATAACAGGTTCTACATCGCGTGAACTGATTGGGTAAATCCAGCCTAATGCGTTGGCGTCAGGATTATTTGTATATTTATTGGTGTACCAACTCAAGTTAGCTTGCAGCATTTCATTTAATTCAGGTTTTAAGGGGTGGTTATCCGGAGTGAACAAGGCTGCATGTGCGAGTGTTCTCATCGACCAGGCTTGTCCTCGAACTTGTTGAAAATTAAGCAACCCCTGACCAAAACCATGATTTTTCGGCGCAGTGTAAAGTGGGTTCCACATGCTCCAGAAGATGAGTTCTTCCAAGAAGTAATGATCTCCAGTCATTATATATGGAATAAACGCAATTGATGGCTGATGTGCCGTATCTGGTGTATACGGTACGTCGCAATCATTGGTGCATTGCGCCAATATACTTTCACCATTTTTAATGACGTTCGGATGAGTACTGAGGGATGGATAACTCTTTAATGAAATGGGTAAACCAGTGGATTTATCGCGTAAATGAATTGGGAAACTACCGGCTTGTTCACCGCTACCCAATGTTATAACTTTCGCTCTTTGATCATTACTCAGCAGGTATCGCACTGCCCATCGAGGCAATGGCCCAATATCAGGTCTCCCACCTGTTTTTGGAAAATTTTCTTCAATAAAACCTGTTCCCATGATGCCATTGATTGGTAGACTAGATCGCGGTGAAGTTGAATTATCCCATTTATCAATCATTTTCTGTAGATCAGATTCTTTAACAGATAGGTTAGAATTATAGTTAGGAATGGCATTGGTTTGAATTAAATAGTCTTTATTATGTATTATGTGAGTTTGAACAGGTTTGCTCCAATAAACCTTGGTCCATCTTGCATGATGAAAATGTGTTATGTCAGCTTGTTGAAATAAAACGTTCTTACCATCAGAAATCTCTACACTGTAATGTAAATTTTTTGGATTTGATTGGAGTGCCCAGTTGTTCTCTAGTGTTACTCGGGAACGAAATGTTTCACTTTGTTTATAATATCGAACATTGAAATAGGCGGTTAGATGAGGGTGTTCTGAACCGTCGTTCAGTTTTAATGGACTCATGACGTGCCATTCTTTGACCAAAGGTCCATCAAGCCATAATTTACTAGAATCAGCAGTTAATAAGTCTTTTGCTGAAATTGAATAGTTTTGATCATCCATGCTTACGTTGATTTTGGTATTTTGTTTTATGGCTAAGGTATCTGAAGTATTAATTGCAAGACTATTGGCGAAGTTAAATTCGCTAACAACTAATTTAAGTGTTTTACTTTCATTAGCTTCAAGTGATGGCAAGATAGTAGTAATGATAGCATGGCGCAGTGAACCATCATCGTAAGTTGCTTTTTTATCAACTTGCAATGGTACTGTTGTTCCATTACTTAAGTGACCGGTTAGAGTCCCATTTAAGGTAACATCACCCTTGCGAAATATTTGGCCAAAAGTTACAGGTACGTTAACCTGTGCAGTATTTTGATCAGTACTTTTAATTATAACAGAAGTGATGACCTGCTTAAAAGCTGGGGTCATTACGTTAACCGTAAGACTTGTTGGCCGGCTATTAACTTCTCCATCACTTGCGATTAGCTGAACTTTATAATCCCCTGCAATATCAGGCGTGAAATCGAAGGCAGCTATCTTGCCTGGGTTTTTTACATTACTTCCCTCTGGTTTCGATAATATGTTCCATGAAAACGTAAGCGGATCATTATCTGCATCAACGCTATTATTTGCACTAATTCTAATGGGAGTATTAGCTGTTGTGAATGATTGTTCACTTTTAATTTTAGCAACAGGGGAAGAATTTAGTGCGGTAAAAACATAGATTATTTTATCGCTCTTTATACTTTCAACACTGGTGACTAATCCGATGGTGTAGCCACCTTTAACATCTGGCGTAAAAGCAAAAGTGGTATTGTTATAGTTATCTGCTGTAATTTGACTTGTCATTGGCTTGGCTTGAATAGACCAAAAATATTTTATACCTTGAGTGGAATTAGATTGTGCAGAGCCTTCAAGAATAATTTCTTCGCCGGGTAATTTATCGTTTATAGCTGTTATATTGGCGCTAATGGTTATTGGCTCTATAATAATTTTGCTGGATTTTATGCTTTCATTTAGGCTTTCGTCGTAAGCCGATATAGTATATGTGTAAGAAATGTTTTCGTTTGCTGTCTTGTCTTCATACGTTTCAGTAGTTGTAGATGCGAGAAAAACGTCATTGCGATAAATATGATAACCCGCTACGTTGACATTATCTTCGGCCTTAGACCAATGTAATTTAATTTGAGACGTTGGTGATCCTATGCTTACTAATTGTTGTGGAACACTGGGCGCTATAACATCGGTAGTTATAGGAGCGATTTCCTCAGTAATATCAGCGTTGTTGTCTACTGACGATGACTCTAGTTTGGCGACTAGATTGTCCAAACTTTCCTCAGCGAATTCTTCGTTTTCACCTAAAACCCCATCAGATGTTAATTGTGCTAAGCCGTCTTGAATAAAGCCAATGTTGCTTTCTAGGTCAGATATTGCTTGTTTTTCTTGTTCTAGCTCATTTTTTAATTGATTGGTTTTTTCCGCAAGTTGATCAATTTCATCGGTGGATGTCGAGTCATTTTGTTGAGCTTCGGTTAGCGTGATTTCAGTCTCTGATAACTGCTGATCAAGTAACTCATTTTTTTCTTGTGCATCATTGAGACTAAATTGGGAATCAGTCAAATTGTCTAATATTAGATCGATTTTTTCTTCTTGGGTAAGTGTGGTTTTGTCCTGATTTTCAGTGTCATCATTATCTGTCGATAAAGTGTCTTTATTCTCATCTTCTAGGATAAATTCTGAGGTTTCTGGATCTTCGTTGAACCCATCTTTGTTACCAGGCGTAATGCAGCCATACATGCTAATGGTTAAGCTCAGAATAGCAAAACGTATTAGTAATTTTCTCATTCTCTCGTTGACCACATCTCAAGTTGTTGTAATTTGTTGTTATATACGTTGTTTTTCGGCTAATTCTGGTGCTTTTGGAGTGGGAAAGTGTGATGTGAGTAGTACTTCTGGCAGCAATTTTGAATTAATTTAAATTTGTGCAATTGATGGCTCATTATTGATTTAGTGATATTAAAAATGAGTAAAACAGCATTTATAATGCCACTTATAGCAAGTTATTGATATTAAGTGATTTTAGCTCATTTTATAGGCACGATCCGCATGATCTTGTCGTTGTTTTACAACATTACTGGGATGATTTGGCTTTAAATAATGATTGATAATTGGAAAACCCAAATTACACCATTAGAAGATGCCCGTAATTTCAAAAATGGTATATATTTTGATCAGACAATGGACTGGTTTAAGGCATTTCATCACTGTTGTCTCGGGGCAGAAATTCAGCCATATATCGCAAATGTTTATTTTAAAGAGAGTGAAGTATTAACGAACTTTGTCTTTACACAAAATAAAAATTGCGAACTACAGGGTTTATCCAATTACTACACAAGCCATGGCGGGCCGTATATTGTTGCTGAGGAAGAAACAGCCGGTGATGAAGCAATAATGAGCGCGATGTTAATAAGCTGTATATTTGATCATTTTAAAGAATCGCCTAAACTGAGTTTTTATCCCTTTACGTTAGACGAAGCTGCTCGTGAAACATTCAAGTCTTGTTTAAAAATACAGAAACTGTCAGGGTTTTATTACATTAAATATGGTAATTGGTATTTAGACGTTGGGAAAATGAGCTTTGATGAATATTGGCAGCAATTACCCTCGACACTTCGCTCAACTTTGACACGTAAAAAAAAGAAATTACAAAAAAATCATGACTATAAAATAGATATTCACACAACTGTTGATGATGTTAGAAATCATATTAATGAATATTTTGATGTCTATGCTCAAAGCTGGAAAAAAGACGAGGGATACCCTGAGTTTATAGAAGCTTTTGCCATTCAAGCTGCCCAGCAAGGCTGGACACGTTTAGGCATACTTAGTGTGGATGATATGCCGGTTGCTGCTCAATTATGGTTTGTTAAATCGAAAATCGCCTGTATTTTTAAGCTCTCATACAATGAAGCTTATAAACAGCTTTCAGTGGGTAGTATTTTAACTGAAGCACTCATGAAGTATGTTTTTAAAGTCGATAAAGTAAAAGAAGTTGACTATTTAAATGGTGATGATGCCTATAAAAAAGATTGGATGACGGCGAGACGCGAGATGTGGAGAGTCGAAGTCTACAATATGTCTCACATACGTGGTTTTATCGGTGGAAAATTGGCAAGTATCAAGCAAACTATTAAATCTTTGTATCAGTAAATTACTCGTTTTGAGAAAATAAAGACTATATGAAAACTTTGGAAAATAAACTAATACAATTGCTTTCAGATCTTTATGGAAAAAGAGAGTTTTTAGAGAATATTGATTATTCAGCGAATCTAATTGAAGAAATACCCGAGCTTGACTCCATGGGTATTGTTAGTTTGATTACCGCACTTGAAGAAAATTTTGATATTGAATTTGATGACGAGGATATAATCATTGAACATTTTGAAAACCTAGGTACTTTGTTAGCGTTAGTTAACAATAAAAAAGCGCATTGAGCCATAGTCATAACTGCTACGAACTACATCCTTTTTTTATGCCGACAAAGAACGGCAAATGTTTTGTACTTGAATACATTCCTGCTCCCGAATTTTCTAACAAGCAATCTGTTTTATTCATTCCTCCATTTGCTGAGGAAAATAACAATTCAAGAAAAATGCATAGTGCCATTGCACGAAACCTTGCTAACGAAGGATTTTCAGTTTTTATGATAGATCTTTTTGGAACTGGTGATAGTGAAGGGCAGTTTGTAGAGGCTGATTGGGATGATTGGCTAGAAAATATTAGGCAGTTATTTAAGAATTACCTAGATAATAAGTTTACGAAATTGAATATCTTAGCCACGCGTTTGGGAGCGTTGATGTTAGTTGATTTGTTCGGCAACGAGAGCTTGGATATTGATAAATGGCTATTATTACAACCGGTACTCAAAGGTAAAACATTTACTAAACAATTAATGAGAACAAAGATTGCTGCAATGGCGTTTAAAGGTGAAAAATGTACCCAGAATGATTTGCAGAAAAACTTAGTACACCAAGGTTTGATTGAGATCTCCGGTTATCAAATATCTCAGACGATGTTAGATAAAATTGAAAGTAAATCAATTAGTGATACGCTTTTAGATTCAAAAAATGTTATTACCATTGATACTAAACCAAAAGCCGAAGACCTAACTTTGCTAGACAAGCAAAATTCAATGTTAATTAACAACAAACTGATCGTTCAATCACCCCCATTTTGGTCAATGCCTGAATATAAGATTAGCGAGCATTTAATTAAACTAACGGAAGCGACGTTTAATAATGCTTAACGAAATGCCTATCGTATTTAAGTGTTTAGACAAAAGACTCATTGGTATTTTGCATAAACCAGAATTAAAACCATCATGTAATTTGGGTGTGCTTATCCTTGTTGGTGGGGGTCAGTACCGTGTGGGTAGCCACCGACAATTTGTCTTGTTAGCCCGTTATTTGGCGGATCAGGGCGTTTCTGTTATGCGTTTTGACTATCGTGGAATGGGTGATAGTGAAGGTGATCAAGTTAGCTTTGAAGAATGTGAAACTGATTTGAAATCAGCTATTGATAATTTTCACACAGAATGCCCAGAGCTTGATGGTGTGGTTATATGGGGTTTATGTGACGCAGCATCTGCAGCCGCCTTTTACGCACATCAAGATTCAAGAGTGAAAGGATTGGTATTATTAAATCCCTGGGTGAATTCAGAAGATGGCGAAGCTAAAGCCTATATTAAACACTATTATCTCTCGCGGTTATTGAATGGTGATATGTGGCGAAAAATTTTTAAAGGAAGATTTAATTTTAAAGCGTCATTCGAAGACTTTTTTTATAAACTCACGTTAACTTTTCGGAGACAAAAACATACTTCGCTAAGTTCGAACGAAAGGGCGCTATTTAATAGAAATATCCCGATTGGTGACCGCATATTTAAAGGGCTATCAAATTTTAACGGCAGAGTTTTAATTATATTGAGTAGCGATGACGTAACCGCTAGTCAATTTAGTGATTTATCATCTAGTTGTTCTGAGTGGAAAAAACTTATGAAATCTCCTGAGATAAGTGAGTTCATTATTGAAGGAGCTGACCATACTTTTTCGAGCAATGTATGGAAAGAAAAAGTGGAATTAATAACCCTTGAATGCCTGAAGCTGATTGATAGCTAGATTAGTAATAGTGATTTATTTATAAAGTGACTTATTACGTTTCAAATTGTTTTTCAACGATACTAAAAGGGGTTGTATGTACTAAATCCCAGGCACGTGATTCGCCAACAATTTGTGCTGCCGCTTGATGGCCGGGGTTTAAATTAGGCGGGCGATTTTTTACATTATGCGCATCTGAAGCAAGCACCGTGCACCAATTATTTTTAAGTATTTGATCCGCTCGTTTTTTGGCTTTAGCGCCAAATAGACCGGCCACAGAACCGGCAGTAACCTGAATTAAACAACCAAGGTCCACAAATTGTTCAAGTTTTCTTAAATTTCGCATAACATCTTTGTTACGTTCAGGATGAGCAATCATAGGTAATATTCCTCGGCCAGACAATGTGCGAATTAATTTATCACTCCCAACTGGGATTTTGTTATGTGGAAATTCTAGTAGCATTACCTTCCGCCCTTCATATTCACCGAGAAAGGGAATCTCATTTCGCTCAATCATTTTTATAATTTCCGAACTTGCTCTGACTTCAGCTGCCATGCCAAGTTTTAACTTGATATCATGACAGCTCAATGCATCTTTGAAATCTTCATAGCGTGAGTAAATTGACTCGGCGTCATTTTCATAACGACCATGGTGAATATGGGGTGTCACTATTGAGTGAGTAATACCATTTTGTACCGCGATCAGTGCCAGTTTTAACGCTTCGCCCATGGAGTCAGGCCCGTCATCGATTTCAGGTAATAAATGACAATGAACATCAATCATTATCAATAACCACAGAGTCGCTAGCAAAATAATTGATGTAATGCGTGTTTTTTAAAAGAATATCCATACGAGAGGGAATTATAAGGTATTTTAAAATTTACCGCATTAGTCAGTTCGAGGAATTTCTCGGCGAGTTTTCAATGTATTGGCTATTAATAGGCCAATACTGCCAGCGATGAGGTTGATGATAAAGTCATCCCAGCTTGTGCCGCGGCCAATTGCTAATATTTGCCCTAGTTCGCTAGCTCCTGCAATCACGAATAAAGAAATGAAGCAAAGCAATACGGGTTGTTTGAATAGCCATTGGTGAAGAATGAGTCCGACCAAAAAGAAGATGAAAAAATGTCCGCCAACTTCGACATATATATTTTTGATGTGAATTTGTGTGTTATCGAATGGTGAGTAAAAGGAAATATTGAACAGTGAACCAAAAAAATTACTTAGCTCTGCCAAGTTTTTTCCTGATGCAAATGTGATGAGTATTAGCAAGCTAAATACTGTGATTGAAAACATTACTATTAGATATTTAGGCATTTATTATTGTGTTATTTGCATCTAGCTTGTGATTCAGTTTAATAAGCGTTTTTATGTATAAAACCTTTGAAAAATGTCATGACAAAGATTTTCAGATCTAACCAAATTGACCAGTGACGAATATAATCCAAATCAAATTCAATCCGTTTTTCCATCTTCTCTACGGTATCTGTTTCTCCGCGCCAGCCATTGACTTGGGCCCAACCGGTGATGCCGGGTTTTACTTTGTGGCGCATCATATATCGATTGATCATTATGCGATATTCTTCATTATGCGCTACAGCATGTGGTCGAGGACCGACGATGGACATGTGTCCTTGTAAGACATTGATGAATTGTGGTAGCTCATCCAAAGATGTGCGGCGGAGAAAGGCGCCAAACGGGGTGATGCGAACGTCACGTTTTGTCGCTTGTTGTACATTATTTTTATCTTCGCAAACTGTCATGCTACGAAATTTCCAAACCTGAATTTCCTGGCCATTGACTCCATAACGGCGTTGTTTAAAAATGATGGGGCCGGGTGATGAGAGTTTTACACCAAGCGATATAATTAACATGGGAAGCGCGATCACTGCTAAAACGATACTGGCTATTGAGATATCTTCTATTCGTTTAATCCAATCATTCACACCATGGTAGGGTGTTTCATAAACACTAACAACTTGTGAGTCACCGAGAGTTTGCCAGCGACCATATAATATGTCGAGTGCATAAAAATCGGGGACATAATAAAGGCTGACGGTCGTGTCTGATAAACGTTGAATTAACTCTCGAGTTCGGTCTTCCGCTTTTAATGGCATCGTGATATAGATTAAATCAAGCTCCCCGGATTTGGCGCGACGTACTACATCATCTAAGTTGCCAAGTACTTGGTTATCTACATCTTCCACAATGCGATCATCACTTCGGTCATCAAAAAAACCAATCAGTTTTAAACCCATCCAGTTAGCATTTTTTATCGTCTGCGCAAAGTTCATCCCCTGTGAGTTCGCACCTACAATTGCAACACTGCGGGTATTCCAGCCTTTTTTTCTCATGCTTTGGGAGATTTTTCTTACAATAATTCGTAAAACCGACATTAAAAGGGGGGTGAAAATAAACCATGTACCTGTGGCAATGCGTGAGTAATCTTCAGTGGTTTTAAATACAAAAGCAATAGCAAGTAAACTAACAACAACAATTGACCATACGGTCAAAAGTTCTACGATTTCACGCCGAATTCCAAAGACTCGCCAGGAGCGATACAGATCATGACGGTAGGAGACGATGATCATTAAAGCAGAGGCCAATAACACAGCCGAGCTATATTGATCATTCCACGGAATATTGAAGTACCAGCAAGTAACTAGCAGACTGAAGCCTATGATTAAAATATCCAAAGCCCGGTAGACAGTGGATAGTTTGCTATGATGTTGGCGAAGTATACCGCTATATTTCATAAACTCTTCCTAATTGCTGCAAATCACATGATAATTTGATGAATATGTAAGCAAATTAGCAAAAAAAGCTCCAACTTACCAAATGAACGAATATGATATTAAAAACAATTAGTTAGGTAGGTTAGGTGAATATTGGAATGAGTTTATTTGTGTTCATTGTAAACAACTCCGACAATTTGATTATGAATCGCTCAAAACGAAGTTGTTATTTAAATAAGCACTATTACCGCTACAAATTTAACTAAAAAGATCAATGAAATTGAGGTACTATACGCGCGCATTTGAATATCGGGCTATCATTTTTAGGCATTAAGGCAAAAAAATTACCGCACTGTTCACTTCGCCAATATTCTCGCGAATAACCCCTACTGGTCGTGTATAATTCGAACGAATAGACACCAATAATAAATATTGAGTAAGCAAATATGTACCTTAAGAAAAATTGTAAAAAATCAGGCATTTTGGGGATAGGTTTTGGATTGTTGCTTTATACAATCTCATTTAGCCTTCTCTCCGCAGAAAAAAGTCATCCCTTATTGGCAGATGACATACTCAATATATCTGTTTGGAAAGAGGCTGATTTACAAAGAGAAGTGCTCGTCCGGCCAGATGGTAAAATTTCCTTTCCACTTGCAGGGCATGTAGTTGCGGCGGGACGAACACCTGAAGAAGTTGAGCAAGCAATTACAGTAAAATTAAGTCGCTTTATACCCGATCCAGTCGTAACTGTCGCAGTGTCAAAATTAGCCGGTTATAAAATTTATGTCTTGGGTAAAGTGGCAAAACCAGGTCAATATGTTGTATCGCAAATGAATGTAATGCAAGCACTAAGTCTCGCAGGCGGACTCACACGATTTGCTAGCGAAAGCAAAATAAAAATTTTAAGACAAGTTGACGAAAAGCAAACTGCCATTTCTTTTAATTACGGTCAAGTCGCCGGTGGCGAAGACTTGAATCAGAATGTTATTTTACGGCCGGGTGATGTACTGGTCGTGCGATAAACAATCAAGATGTTTAAAGGCGGTAACAATTTATATCGATATATTTATCCTTCAATCATTACAGTGAGTATCTTGAGTGGACAATCAGCTCATGCTGCCGAGTGGAGTGTAGAGCCTAGCATAGCAGCTCGATCCAACTATAATAACAATGTTTGGTTAAGTAAAAAATCTAAAAACCAAATACTGGATGTAAGAATCGAACCGGGCCTGAAATTAAATCGAGAAAGTGAAAGCAGCTTGTTATCGTTACAAACAAGTTGGGCACAGAAAAAATATATTAGTAA
>Ga0316207_10001787_pt1 | contig 24652 bp, 26 predicted proteins | sample 6weekpyrite_MG_FD_204943 | JGI IMG/M metagenome (GOLD analysis project Ga0316207, IMG submission 204943) | Microbial mat bacterial communities from mineral coupon in-situ incubated in ocean water Damariscotta River, Maine, United States -... | ecosystem: Environmental > Aquatic > Marine >... | reverse complement strand
ATCAAGCTTGGTGCATATCTCGGGTAGCGAGACTAGTTTATTGATGTCATTGACGAGTGCTTGTGCGGTCATGTTCCAATCTGCTTATTTCTGGTGTCACTACAGTTTAGCCGCAGCAATTAGAAAATATTTACCATAAATTTTATATGTAAATAGCGGTGTTAAAACAAATAGTATGTTTAACGTTTTCCACCCGATGAAATGCGTAAAAGCAGTTTATCCAGCCATTGATGGGGCAAGAGTCGTTTCAATGTGCCAAACAGGTAAGTGGGAAACGTTACGTAGTAGCGAGCTTGAGGCGAACGGCTTTCCAGTGCATGGATAACCCGTTTTAGAACCGCTTCGGGAGGGAGGGTAAAAGGCATCGCATCACCTTCTTTTTTCAGGCGATCGATCATCGAGGTGTATTTGTCGCGGTGCACACTGTTTTCAGCGTCAATATTTTTCTCAAAATGATGCAAGGCATTATCGCGGAAGCGACTAGTAATTGGCCCGGGTTCAATCAGTGAAACGAAAATGCCACTACCGGTAAGTTCCAGCCTGAGCGTGTCGCTTAGTCCTTCAAGTGCAAATTTACTGGCGTTATAAGGGCCACGAAAAGGTAATGCAATAAAACCCAACACCGAACTGTTTTGGATGATCCGCCCATAACCTTGTTGCCGCATAATAGGGATTACGCGTCGAGTTAGCGAATGCCAACCAAACAGATTGGTATTGAATTGTTCGCGTAATACCTCGGTTGGAATATCTTCGACAGCACCGGTTTGACCATAAGCACCGTTGTTAAACAGGGCATAGAGTTTTCCATCAGTCATCGTGGTGATTGTTTTTATTGCATTGTCCATGGAGGTTTCGTCGGTGACATCAAGCTGTAAACTTTCAAGCCCGAGTTGCTTGAGCATCGCAACGTCATCCGCGTTACGAGCGGTTGCTATCACGCGGTAACCACGAGTATGCAAGCCTTGCGCAACTGATAGGCCGATGCCGCTCGAACAGCCAGTGATTAATACAGCTTTATCATGATTATTCATTATTGATTTTCATCTTGTTCGGCTTGCTGTTTTTGTTGCAAGCTCCACATACCAGCATAGTGGCCATTTGCAGCAAGCAATTGTTCATGAGTTCCTTGTTCAATAATACGGCCATCTGCCATGACTAAAATAGAGTCTGCGTCGACAATGGTAGAGAGCCGGTGTGCGATCACCAGCGTTGTGTGGTTTCTGGCGACTTCACGTAAGGAATCGAGGATGATTTGTTCGGATTTTGAATCCAGGCTGGAGGTTGCCTCATCAAAAACAATAATTTTAGGATTTTTAAGAATGGTGCGAGCAATGGCAACGCGTTGTTTTTCACCACCCGATAATTTTAAACCACGTTCCCCAACAACAGTGTCATAGCCATCAGGTAGTTTTTGAATAAAGTGATCGATGTGTGCCAGCTCAGCGGCGCGAATAATCTCTTCGCGGCTGGCCTCAGGTTTTGCATAAGCGATATTGTAATAGAGCGTATCGTTAAACATGATGGTGTCTTGCGGCACAATGCCGATTGCCTGACGCAGACTTTGTTGTGTGACATCGCGAATATCTTGACCATCAATACAGATGCGACCTTGAGTTACATCATAAAAGCGAAATAGTAGTCTGGATAAAGTGGATTTACCCGCACCACTTTCGCCGACAACGGCAATTTTTTGTCCGGCCGGAATCGTGAAATCAACATCATGCAGAATAGTGCGTTCGCTATTATAACTAAAGCCAACTTGTTCAAAGCGTACTTCACCATCACTAACGTTTAATTCACCGGCATCTTGCTTATCGTTAATTTCGGAACGTTCATCAATAATTTTGAACATTAGATCCATATCAGATAGTGCATGTTTGAGCTGACTATAAACAATGCCTAAAAAACCGAGTGGAATAAATAACTGAATAAGAAAGGCATTGACTAAAACCAGGTCACCCAGGGTCATGGTGCCATCAACAACCCCCTGACTGGCAAGAATCATTATTAGCGTAACCGCGGAAGCAATGATAATGGTCTGACCAACATTGAGAGCTGATAGGGTGGTTTGGCTTTTAACCGCAGCATCTTCCCATTGCCCAACCGTTTTAGCATAACGTTGTTGTTCGTAATCTTCGTTGCCAAAATATTTAACGGTTTCGTAGTTAATCAGGCTATCAACAGCCAGTGTGTTTGCATGTGAGTCGGCCTCATTCATTTTAATTCGAAACTGCATACGCCATTCGGTGATCTTAAAAGTAAAGATCATGTACATGGCAACACTGATCACCGTAATAATGGTAAACCAGATGTCATATTGCCAAAGTAAAATGCCCGCAATCATGCTGATTTCAACCAGCGTTGGTAAAATGCTAAAAACCAGATAATTAAGTAGTGAACTGACTGCGCGGGTACCGCGATCAACGTCGCGAGTGATGGCACCAGTTTTACGATCAAGATGAAAACGGAGTGATAGTTGATGTAAGTGTGCAAGCACACGTTTAGAGACCTTGCTCATGGCACCGTGGCGAACCCGTGCAAAAATAGCATCACGTAATTCGTTAAATAAGGAACTGCTCATTCTTAGTGCGCCATAGGCAAGTAATAACACGATGGGTAGCACGAGCTGCTGACCTTCTACGGCATTTAGACTGTCGATGATGCCTTTCAATACCAAAGGGATGCCAACATTGGTGGCTTTGGCTAAAATGAGTGCCAGCAGTGCGGCACCAACACGTCCTCGCCAGCCCCAAAGATAAGGCGTTAAACTGCGAATGGTTTTTATATCATTGCGTTGGTGTGATGGTAGGCGTGTTGCTCTGCCGTGAAACATACTGCTCTCCGATTCTTTGAGCTGGCTATTGTACCTTAACCGGCATAACGGATAATTATTTCTGTTTATTTAAGTTGCTCAGGCTATATTTAGGGTAAGGGCGTTTAAAAATATTTTGCATGGGAGCTATATCATGGGTAAACCGACATCTCAGCAGTTACAGCAGGCATTGGATGAAGCAGCAAGAATGCGAGAGCAAGACGAGGATCCTGATTACCTCGCAAAAAGCTTGCTCAATCTGCACTATCGAATTGGGTTTTTGGAAAAAGTGATGTTTGCAGCTGAATTATATTTACGCGGTGAGGGTGGTCATGAGCATGCAGAGCTGAAAAAAGCCATTGAAACCGCTAAAAAAGAAGAGGCACATACGGCTGGTAGTGACTCTAAGTCATTATATTTATAAGGAAATAATTGGTGAATATTGAAAAATGAACCGCCAAGCCCCATTATAGTGTCTTCTTGATAATAGTTTTTCAGACAGGTTCAGAAGAATGCCAATTTACGAGTACGTTTGTGCTAGCTGCGGGCACAATATGGAAGCCATACAAAAGATGAGCGATGAAGCGCTTAAGGATTGTCCTGAATGCGGTGAAGCCGAGTTACAAAAGAAAATTTCGGCCTCCGGTTTTCGCCTCAAAGGTGACGGTTGGTATGAAACTGATTTTAAGCATGGTCAAAGCAAGGGTAGTTCCGGGGATTAATTCTCCTAAAATCATTGGCTTGCAGTAAAAGCAGCCGAATTCACAAAAACAATATAAACGGGGAGAATACGGCTTGTTACGTCGTTATTTAATTGCTGGTCTATTAATTTGGTTACCATTAGGGGTGACCTTGCTGGTGTTTAAATTATTAGTTGGCCTGGTTGAGCAATTAATAGAAGTTGTTCCCGCTCAATACCACCCAGAAGCGTTACTTGGTGTTGAAATCCCTTATTTCGACGTGTTGCTGACACTTATCGCGATGTTCGTGATAATGCTGTTGACGGGGTTAGTAGTTACTAACTTATTTGGTCGAAAATTAGTTAAATTATGGGAAGCCTTGTTGGGGCGTATTCCCGTGGTGAGAAGTATTTATCAGAGTGCCAAGCAAGTTGTTGAAACGGTATTTTCATCAACGGGTAAGTCATTCCGAAAGGTCTTGTTGATTGAATACCCTCGCAAGGGCTTGTATACGTTAGCATTTCAAACCGGCAACAGTGCTGGTGAAGTACAAGCGAAGACAGGTGAAGATGTCACGACGGTGTTCATTCCAACCACTCCAAACCCGACTTCAGGCTTTATTATCCTTGTTCCAACTAAGGATGTGATTGAATTAGACATGAATGTGGATGAAGCACTAAAAATGGTTATTTCACTAGGAATGGTTGAGCCACAGTGGCCTCAGCAGGCCAAATCACTTGATCAAGCCCCAGAAAGCAAGCCGGATGTTGCATAACGGCCTGACAAACCTTAAGATTCCCGCCTTTTTACAGATCTGGAACAAACAACATGCGAACTCATTACTGCGGCCACGTTAACGAAAGCTTAATCGATTCAGAAGTCGAACTATGTGGTTGGGCGCATCGCCGTCGTGATCATGGCGGGGTGATTTTTATTGACCTGCGTGATCGGGAAGGTTTGGTTCAAGTTGTTATTGATCCAGACACAGAAGAAGCCTTTGCTAATGCTGAGCGTTGTCGGAGTGAGTATGTACTTCGCATTCATGGCAAAGTACGCCACCGTCCAGAAGGTACAGTGAATGATGATTTGGCCAGTGGCAAAATTGAGGTACTGGCGCGGCAACTAGAGATCCTCAATACGGCGAAAACGCCGCCATTTCCGCTGGATGAAGAAACTGAAGTGCGCGAAGAAGTTCGCCTGCGTTATCGTTACATCGATTTACGTCGTCCGGCGATGCTGGATAACTTACGCTTGCGCTCAGAAGTAACGCGCGCTTTACGTGAAACGCTGGATGCCAATGGCTTCATGGATATTGAAACACCGATTTTGACCAAGGCAACGCCGGAAGGAGCACGTGACTATCTGGTACCCAGTCGTACTCATGAAGGTTCGTTCTTTGCGTTACCGCAATCACCGCAGTTGTTTAAACAGTTGTTAATGGTGTCTGGCATGGATCGCTATTACCAGATCGTACGCTGTTTCCGTGATGAAGATTTACGTGCTGATCGTCAGCCAGAATTTACCCAGCTGGATATTGAAACATCCTTTATGGATGAAGAAGCGATCATGCAGGTTAACGAAGACATGATTCGTAATGCTTTCCAGAAAGTGAAGGGCGTTGAGTTGGCACAACCGTTCCCGCGCATGACTTATGCCGAGGCGATTCGTCGTTTTGGTGTTGATAAACCGGATCTGCGTATTCCGCTAGAGCTGGTTGATGTTGATGACCTAATGAAAGAGGTTGAATTTAAAGTCTTCGCAGGGCCTGCTAATGATGCTGAAGGTCGTGTTGCAGCGCTTCGCGTACCGAAGGGTAGTGACTTATCTCGTAAGAATATAGATGCTTATACCAAGTACGTTAGCATCTACGGCGCACGTGGTTTGGCTTATATTAAGGTGAATGATATTGATGCCGGTGTCGACGGTCTGCAGTCACCTATTCTAAAATTCCTGCCTGACGAAACAGCCATGAGCATTATGCAACGCACTGGTGCCGAGAATGGCGATCTGGTTTTCTTTGGTGCAGACAAGGCACACATCGTTAATGAAGCTCTCGGTGCGCTACGCGTGAAACTGGGTCATGATATGGAGCTGGTTGAAGAAGGCTGGCGTCCACTTTGGGTGGTCGACTTCCCAATGTTTGAAAAAGATCCTAAAACTGGTCGCTTGAATGCTCTGCATCATCCATTTACATCACCTGCTTGTACTGCAGAAGAGTTAGAAGCTGATCCGGTCAACGCGCTATCTAAAGCCTATGACATGATTCTAAACGGTAGTGAAGTAGGCGGTGGTTCGATTCGTATTCATGATCCGGTAATGCAAGCGACAGTATTTAAACTACTTGGCATTAGTGATGAAGAAGCTACGGATAAATTTGGTTTCTTACTTGATGCACTTGCCTATGGCTGTCCTCCTCATGGCGGTATTGCCTTTGGTCTGGATCGTCTGGTGATGCTAATGGCTGGTGCGAATTCAATTCGTGAAGTGATGGCCTTCCCTAAAACACAGGCAGCTAATTGTTTGTTAACGGATGCACCATCAACAGTGAATGAAGAACAACTTAAAGAATTGAGCTTACGAATTCGTAAGACAGTTGTAGAAAGTTAAGCCAAGTATCGTTATAAAAAAGCCCGGCATTGCCGGGCTTTTTTTATGTTTGGTATTGATGCTAATTAATCTGCATCATTGTTAGTGGTGTTTTTTTGTTTTTGTAATAGCGCCAGCTCGCTTTTGATTCGTGCTACTTCTGCTTTAGCATGTAATTGTATTTGTTCAGCTTTAGCTTTAGCCTGGGCAATATCTTTTTGTGCCGCCAAACGAGCTTGTTCGGCATCAGCTTTTATTTGAATAGCTTGTTCTTCTGCTTTGATGTAAAGCTCTTCAGCCTCTGCTTTAACTTGAGCCGCTTCTTCTTTTGCGTGCAATGCGCTGAGTTCCGAATCGAGCTTGCTTTCTTCGCCAGAACGCTTAGCCAACTCGATTTGTTGATGAGTGGTTTTAAGTTGTTCGACGAGTGAATCTAATTCAAGCTGCATACTTTGCTGTTTTTCGCTAAGCGATTTGTATTCTTCCGCTTTGGTTTCCATTTTATGCAGCAAGGTTTGCTGTTGTTGTAATTTTTCCTGAGCCTGCTCAGTTTTGGATTGTGCAGCGATGGATTCCTCGTTTAATTGCTCGATTTTTTTCTCTAGTGAAGCATTGTTTTGCAAAATATCTTTTTGACGATTCTCTTGATCTTTTTCCTGGCGTTTTAGTTCGGAAAGCTGTTCAGTTTCTGCTTGAATTTGTTGGTGTAAAACATCGACATCTTTTTTACTCTTTTCAAGCTGTGTTGATAGATCATTAAGTTCATCACGCGCCTCGTCGCGTTGATTTAACATTGTCTCGAGTTCTAGTTTGCGTGACTCAAGCTCGGCAAGTTTTTTTTCTTCATTCATTCGTGAATCATTTAAGTCGGCCAGTTTTCGAGACTCTAATATTAATAGTTGTGATTCATATTCAGCTTGACGATGAGCTGTTTCTGCTTCTTGTTTGGCGCGCATAGTATCAGCGTGGAGTTGTTCTATTTCTTTAAGGGCCGTAATGCGCGTTGCCTCAAGATCTTGAATGGACTTAACTTCATTATCGAGATGCTCCGCTTCATTTTCTATGCGACTGTAGTATGACTCGAGTTGACGCTGTACATCTTCCTTTTCTGCCTTGAGTTCTTTTATATCATTAGCGAGATGTTCTGTTTCTGCAGAGGTTGTTTGTTGACTCAGTTTTTCACTACTCAGTTGACTTGCTGTTTTAATGCATTCTTCCTCTCTATCCTGACATTCAATGGTTTGATTTTCAGCTGTTTTACGTAACTGTTGTTCTTTTTGGAGTTGTTGCTGCAGTTCAGCATAGGCTGATTTTATTTTTTCCAGTTCCTGTATGTTTGTTTCAGGCTCACGTTGTGGTGTGGTATCGGCCAATGTGTACTTAGGTTGCTGGCGTCGTTCATTTAAATAAAAGGCATTGATTCCGCGTTGCATAAGCAGGAATGAGGCAACAGCACTGCGTCTGCCATTATTGGAATAGGTAATATAAGTGAGCTTTGGGTCAAGTGAGTCGATAGCTTCTCGAAAATGCTGATAGGGAATGTTCTTGCTTTTTGCCAAGTGAGTAAGTTTGTAATCGGCAGGCTCGCGAACATCAAGGATTTGCGCACCTTGCGTGACATGTTGTTCCATTTCTATTGGTGCAAGTGGTTTTAGTAATGGCTGTTCGATTAATTCTTTAAAGTCGGTGTTTGACAGTCGCATTAAAACACCATCACTTAACATCGCTACCGTCGCATTACGTTTGGTCTTCGCTATGAGTGCATCTTCACCAAAACCATCACCCGGTTTCAGCTCTGCAACAACCTTTGCTTCATCATCTATTGATGCTTTTTTTGTTACTTCACATCGACCCTGACGAATGTAATAGTAGTAATTAGCGATCTCTCCCTGGTTTAAAATGATGTCACCTTTCTTAACTGGAAGGGTGATGAATCGATTTAATATCAGTTGTAGCTTAGCCGGTGGCAAGTTTTCAAAAATAAATGACTGTAAGGCAAAGGTTACCCAGTCATCATCCTGAACATCACGAATGTCTCTGACACGAATATCGCCAATTTGATGATCCAGGGAGTATTCACTCGACATTAGTTTGTTGAGTTCCTGCATATCAATTTGCACATAGGCCACATTGGTTCGAGCCTTGGCGGTGACTTCGCGAGGTAATTCATGCGCGAGAGGGTAGCGTGCACGTTCACTGCCACCACGAATTGTTTGTATGAATTTGTTGTTATGGTCTTTAAGAATTACTTCACCAGAGAGCAAATAGACAACCTGATTATTGCTATCACCAAAGTGGAAAAGCTCAGTGCCAGCGGTAGCGGTTTCAACTTGAATATGTTCAGCAAATGAGTCGAAGGTATCGGTTGGCAGCACATTGATGGGCACTAGCGAGCGTAGCGCATCAATTAACACTAAGTCACTGGCATTTTGATTATTAGCCGCCATTAAACATCTCTCACAACAACTTGATTATATTCAAGAATACTTGAAAACTTTTCTGAAAGATATATTTGAATAGGCACGGGTATTTGCAACTAGCCTAAACATTATATGAGCCAACCCAGTGATTATTTTTATAATCTATTTCCAGAGATTTGGGTTTCATTTTTATCGCGCTGGTTGTTTTGAATTCTTGTTTTACAGGGTGATTTTGTGCAAATTCTTGAGGGCTGCATTGTTGTGATTGCACGGGACGAAATAATACTTTCAGTTTTTCATTTACTGTGACGGTTTCAAATTCAGTTGTATCGTGGAACAGCACGCGTTTTTTTACCATGCAGCTAAAGTACAATTGCATTTCTGCAATAAGGGGTTTATCTCGAAATTGTAATGCCGCTTCAGCCCGGCTTGTCCAGCTGACGTTTAATGCAACGTCCCTAAGCACGACAGTGCTGGAGCGCTTGCGGGGATTTAACCAACGGTCAAGCAAGGCTACGGGGTTTGGGATAGCAAAATAACTGTCGCGTAGATTCATGCGTCTATTCCTCGAGGAGGTTGCTTTAAATATAGTAAAACCTGACGTTTTTGCGACTTATACTTGTGACCCTATTATTTAAAAACGAAATTATGAAAAGCGTTTTTTGCGATACAATATCTTTAATGAGTAGATGCACAAAAAATGAGCCATGAGTTTCAAGCGGCCTGAATCTGTTCTTGTTGTTATCTACACCAAAACTGCTCAGGTGTTGATGCTCGAGCGTGTGCAGCCAGAAGGGTTCTGGCAGTCGGTCACAGGCAGCTTGCATGAAGCAGAATCTGCGCTGGAGGCGGCACATCGGGAGCTTGAAGAAGAAACCGGTTTAAAAACTAAATTGATTAAGACAAGTCTGGAGAATCGTTTTCCAATCATTCCTGCCTGGCGTAAACGTTATGCGCCTGATGTGTCACATAATCATGAAACAGTCTTCGCCGCAGAGTTAGAAACTGTCTGTGAAATACGGTTGAATCCACTTGAACATAGCCGTTATCTTTGGTTGCCACGGGAGCAGGCGGCGGCCAAAGCCAGTTCATGGACGAATCGGGATGCCATTTTGTCTCTGGTTCCGAAGAACATTTGAAAATCCGCTACAAACTCTACAAAAACAATTAGATACCATGAATTTGGGCTCGATTCTGCGGTGACTAAGTGGCTGGTAAAATGCTACACTCGGATAAATTTTAGCTTAGTTGATAGAGAAAGGGTTTAAGGCATGGCAGGACATAGTAAGTTTGCAAATATTAAGCACCGTAAGGCGGCACAGGACGCCAAGCGTGGCAAGATATTTACCAAGCTAATCCGTGAGTTGACGGTGGCGGCGAAAATGGGTGGCCCGGATGCAGGCTCTAATCCCCGTTTGCGTACTGCGATGGATAAGGCGCTTGGTGCGAACATGACGCGCGACACAATGGAGCGCGCTATCAAACGTGGCTCGGGTGCCGGTGAGGGTGAGAACTACGATGAAGTACGCTATGAAGGCTACGGTACTAACGGTGTTGCCATTATGGTGGATTGCCTGACAGATAACATCAACCGTACTGTTTCGGAAGTACGCCATGCTTTTACTAAAGCGGGTGGCAATCTGGGTACAGATGGTTCGGTGGCCTATTTGTTTACCAAGATGGGTATTATTAGCTATCCAGCCGGAGTGGATGAAGACACCATTATGGAAGCGGCACTGGAAGCAGGTGCTGATGATGTGACGACTAATGATGACGGTAGCATTGACGTACTGACCACGCCAGATGATTTTGTTGATGTGAAGCAGGCGATGGTTGATGCCGGTCATGAACCCGAGTCGGCGGATATTACGATGAATCCGTCCACCACGGTTGATTTGAACGTTGAAGATGCAGAAAAAATATTACGTTTAGTTGATGTGCTGGAAGATTTGGATGATGTGCAAAGTGTCTATTCAAATGCTGATATTTCAGCAGACGTCATGGCGCAAATGTCATAAATAATAAAGTGGGAGATGCCCTCGGGCATGAATAATGGTTCGTATACTTGGTATTGATCCAGGATCTCGACTCACCGGCTACGGTGTCATTGATGTCGAAGGAAATCACAGCCGCTATGTCACCAGTGGTTGCATCCGCATTACGAGTGATGACTGGGGCCAACGTCTTGGCACCATTTTTGTTGAACTAGGCAGTATCATTCGTGAATTCAACCCTCATCAGTTTGCGGTTGAGCAGGTTTTTATGCATCGTAATGCAGACTCGGCACTTAAGTTGGGCCAGGCGCGTGGCGCAGCTATCTGTGCTGGAGTTGCCCATGATTTACAACTTTCAGAGTATGCGGCGAGAGCTATCAAGCAAGCGGTGGTGGGTAAAGGCGGCGCAAATAAAGAGCAAGTACAACACATGGTGCGGGTATTGTTGAATTTGAACGACTCGCCACAAGAGGATGCCGCTGATGCGCTGGCTGTTGCACTATGCCATGCCCATACGCAACAAACCTTGAATCAGATACCTAAGGTTCAAACGGGGAGACGGCGGTGATAGGTCGCATCCGAGGAATTTTGTTAGTTAAACAAGCACCGCAGCTGCTTATCGACGTGAATGGAATTGGTTACGAAGTTAGTGCGCCGATGTCGACCTTTTATAACCTACCTGAACTTGATGAGAGTATTACCCTGCATACGCATTTAGTGGTGCGTGAAGATGCACATACTTTGTATGGTTTTGCCACAGAGAACGAACGGGCTATGTTTCGTGCGTTAATTAAAGTTAACGGTGTCGGTGCAAAATTAGCCTTGACGATTTTGTCGGGTATCAGCGCAGAAGATTTCATTGTTTGCGTGATGGACAGTGATACCGCCGGCCTGACCCGTTTGCCCGGGGTGGGTAAAAAGACCGCAGAGCGACTGATTGTTGAAATGCGAGATAAGTTGAAAGACTGGGGCGTGTCAACGCCTGACGCTAGTTCAGATAAACCCGCGACATTGGTACAGCCTGTCGATGCCGTTGCGGATGCGGTGAGTGCCTTGATTGCTTTGGGATATAAACCACCGGAAGCAAGCAAGATGGTGCGCGTTGTTGATGCCAAAGACTTACCCAGTGAAGAAATTATCCGACAAGCATTACAAGCGGTGGCTAAGTAATGATCTATAACAAGAATGATAAACAAGCATGATTGAATCAGACCGGCTCATAGGCGCAGACAGTAATCAGGAAGACGATGCGGTTGAACGTGCCATACGTCCCTCTATGTTGGTGGATTATGTTGGACAGCCCGTTGTGCGCGAGCAAATGGAAATTTTTATTCAGGCGGCTAAACAACGTAGTGAGGCGCTGGATCATGTGTTGCTATTTGGCCCACCCGGTTTAGGTAAAACGACTCTTGCTCACATTATTGCTAACGAGATGGGCGTTAACATGCGCCAAACCTCTGGGCCGGTACTGGAGCGACAGGGTGATCTGGTCGCGATTTTAACTAATTTAGAACCCAACGACGTGCTATTTATTGATGAAATACACCGTCTAAGTCCGGTTGTCGAAGAAGTCCTTTACCCAGCGATGGAAGATCGCCAAATTGACATCATGATTGGTGAAGGACCCGCTGCACGCTCAATTAAACTCGACCTACCACCCTTTACGCTAGTGGGTGCGACTACGCGGGCGGGCTCATTGACCTCGCCGTTACGAGATCGCTTTGGGATTGTGCAGCGACTTGAATTTTATTCTAACGATGATTTGACTCATATCGTTCAACGCAGCTCGGATATTTTGAATGTTGATCTCGGCAATGATGCCGCACATGAAGTCGCACGTCGTTCACGCGGTACACCGCGCATTGCAAATCGCTTGCTGCGCCGAGTGCGTGACTATGCCGATGTAAAAACTGCCGGTGTGGTCAGTGCAGATACAGCAGACAAAGCCATGGACATGCTCAGTGTCGACAGTAATGGTTTTGACGTAATGGATCGGAAGTTACTGCTGGCGATTATCAATAATTTTGATGGTGGCCCGGTTGGGGTCGATAACCTGGCGGCGGCAATTGGTGAGGAGCGCGGCACGATTGAAGATGTGATTGAGCCATATTTGATTATGGAAGGCTTCGTGATGCGTACACCACGAGGCCGCGTTGCAACAAAAAGCGCTTATACACACTTTGGATTGGCCATGAGTGATAACAATCAGTTTGAGTCGGACGAAGAACAATAAAGTGGAATTATTGTTGCAAACTATTGTCGGTAGAATAGAAGGCTGAAACTGTGACTGATTTCCTGTGGTCGATACGCGTTTACTACGAAGATACGGATGCAGCAGGCGTCGTTTATTATGCAAATTATTTAAAGTTCATGGAGCGTGCACGCACTGAATATGTTCGTTCACTGGGATTTGAACAAGATAGTTTACGCGAACAGCAGGGTGTTGTATTTGTAGTGAGAAATGTGTCATTACAATTACATCAGCCAGCGCGCTTTAATGAAGAATTAGATGTGGTATCAAGGGTTCAGGATGTTGCGAGAACACATCTAAGCTTTAAGCAAGTGATTTGTCGTAAAGGCGAAACAGGATCTTTGTGTGAAGCAGATATACAAGTCGTCTGTCTTGATGCAGATAAATGGAAACCACGAGCGATACCCCCGGCAATGCTGCAGGGTATAAAATAATAATCTGAAAGAAGGCTATTACATTGGAAGCTGATTTAAGTCTTTATCACATGATCACCGGCGCTAGCCCGGTGGTGCAGCTGGTGATGCTGTTGTTATTGGTTGTATCAATTATTTCCTGGGCGATGATTGCCCGTAAATACTGGGATATAAAAGAGGCACGTAAATCCGCTGATGAGTTTGAGTCACGGTTCTGGTCGGGTAATAAGCTCAGTGAACTCTATGAACAAATAGGCATGGGCAAACATAACTCGAATGGTATGGCAGCTATTTTTGAAGCCGGTTTTCGCGAATATGTGAGGTTGCGTAAACAGAATAAAATCGATCCGCAATTTGTTCTGGAAGGTGCGCAGCGTACCATGCGGGTAGCCCTAGCTCGCGAAATTGACGAGCTGGATGCCAACTTACCTTTTCTGGCCACGGTCGGTTCAACCAGCCCTTATGTGGGTTTGTTCGGCACGGTTTGGGGTATTATGAATTCATTTCGTTCGTTGGGTAATGCGCAACAAGCTACTTTAGCAAGCGTTGCTCCCGGCATTGCTGAGGCCCTGATTGCAACTGCAATGGGTTTGTTCGCCGCAATTCCTGCAGTGATTACATATAACCGTTTTTCGAATGACGTTGAACGCCTTGAAGGTCGATACGAAGCCTTTGCCGAGGAGTTTTCAACAATTTTACAACGTCAGGTACATGATTAACCCCATTATCGATTTACTAACGTTTATACAAAAATGATACGAAACAAACGTACACGCAAGAAACCCATGAGCGAGATCAACGTCGTGCCTTATATCGACGTGATGTTGGTGCTGTTGGTGATCTTCATGGTAACGACACCATTATTAACACAAGGTGTGGCGGTAGAGTTACCGCAGGCGACCTCACAACCGGTTCCTGATTTAAATAAGGAACCGTTGATTGTTACGGTTGATATTGACGGGAACTATTACGTCAGTATTGGTGATGAGCAGGATAAACCGATCGATCATGAATTATTGGTGCAACGTATTGCAGCGGTGATGCAGTATAAGCCGGGAACACCAGTATTGGTGCGTGGTGACGCACAAGTTAGTTATGGCAAGGTGGTTGTTGCTATGGCGTTAATTCAAAAAGCCGGCGCTCCCAGTGTTGGTTTATTAACTGAACCGCCAGGCTGAGAACTAAATGTCATCACTTATTCGAAATAATGTGACTGCAATTATTTTTTCGCTTGCAGTTCATGCATTACTGATTTTTTTGTTGGTTTCAAGTTTTGATTGGGCTCCCAAGCCTCAATTGAAAGTGAACAAACAAAATATTGTTAAAGCAGTGGCGGTTGATGCCAACAAGGTCAAAGCAGAATTAGATAAATTAAAGCGTGCAGATGAAAACAAGCGTAAAAAAGACAAAGATCGTGTCGCAAAGTTAAAGCGTGAAGAACAAAAGCTGAAAAAGAAACGTGCAGCAGAAGAAAAACGTTTAGCTAACTTAAAGAAAAAACGCATTGCCGAAGAAAAGCAACGTAAAACAGAGCAGGCAAATTTAGCAAAGTTGAAGAAACAACAAGCTGACTTGAAGAAAAAGCAGGCAGCAGATGAGAAAAAACGTAAAGCCGCAGAAAAAAAACGCCAGCTTGAAAAAGCTAAACAAGCTAAGTTGAAGAAAGAACAGGATGCAATTAAAAAGAAACAAGCCTTAGCGAAGAAAAAACGTGAGGCTGAAAAGAAACAACGTCAAAAAGAGCTGGCACAACAGTTAGCAGCAGAAGAGCAAGCAAGGGCCGATAAACTAGCCCAAAGTGAGATAGACAAGTATCAGGTATTGATTCGTCAGAAAATAGAACGTAACTGGCTTAAGCCACCAGGCGAATTGAAATCATTAATCAGCATTGTTGAAGTACGATTAATACCCGGTGGTGACGTTATAGATGTTAGCATCGTCAGAACCAGTGGTAATCTTGTTTATGACCGCAGTGCAGAACGGGCTGTGCGTAAGGCTTCACCTTTACCATTACCGCAAGACCCAGCGATTGCGGCAAAATTATTTAATTTTAAGTTTGAGTTTAAAGCAGAGTAGAATTTATGAAATTAGGAAACAACAGGCAGCTCACTTCATTTTTGTTGATGTTGGCTTTGCTATTGTCATTTACAACACCTGCCAGCGCTGTATTGACCATTCAGATCACCAAAGGCGTTGATGGGGCGCAGCCGATTGCGGTGGTGCCGTTTGCTACGGATAAGTTAACAAAGCCCTTACCTTATGATTTGGTTTCTATTATAAATAATGATTTAGCACGTAGTGGACGTTTCTCGCCAATGCCGGCTAAAGATATCAAAACCATTGGTAGCCCACATGATGGTGGCACCGTCAGGTTTGGTGATTGGCGTCTGGTAAATATGGACTATTTGCTGGTGGGGCGGGTACGTCAAACGGGTGCGATTAACTATGAAGTGCAATTTCAATTATTTGATGTCTTCAAAGGTGAGCAATTAACTGGTATTAGTTATCCCTTTGTTGCCCGTGATACACGAAGAATGGCACACCGGATCAGCGATATTGTTTATGAGAAATTAACTGGCCAACGTGGCGCTTTTGATACCAGTATTGCCTACGTGACGGCATTGGCGGGCTTGAATAATAAACGCCAATTTCATTTGAACATTGCAGACTCGGATGGCTTCAATGAACAAACCATTCTGGATTCTTCCAAACCGCTCATGTCTCCCTCATGGTCACCGGATGGGCAACAACTCGCCTATGTTAGTTTTGAAGCGGGTCGCCCACAGATTTTTGTACAGCAGGTTTTCAGTGCCAACGGACAACGTCAACGGGTAACTGATTTTCCGGGTCTTAATGGCGCCCCTGTCTGGTCGCCGGATGGAAAATACTTGGCGATGACCTTGTCAAAGAGCGGTAACCCGGAAATTTATTTGTATCAGTTAGCAACTAAACAGTTAACCCAGTTAACTAAACATCCGGCGATTGATACCGAGCCAAGTTGGTCACCAGATGGTAAGCAGTTGGTGTTTACTTCTGACCGTGGCGGTAAGGCGCAATTGTATCGGGTTCGTTTGTCGCGTAACAAACCGGCGTCGCGACCGAAACGACTTACTTTTGAAGGAGACTACAATGCCCGTGCCGTTTTTTCGCCAGATGGAAAATTATTGGCGATGGTGCATGGTAATCGTGGTCGATTCCAGATTGCAGTATTAGATCTGAGTAATAATGCACTGCAAGTGCTCACAGATTCACGTTTGGATGAGTCACCCAGTTTTGCACCGAATGGCAGTATGATTATTTACGCGACCAACAGAAATAATCGTGGCGTATTGGCAGCAGTGTCCGTTGATGGGCGTGTGCATCAACGAATAGAAGTTCAACAAGGTGATGTAAGGGAGCCAGCATGGTCTCCTTTGTCGCAATGATAAATAAAATTTTTTAAAGGAGCTAAAGATGAATCACAAGTTATTATTGGCAGCCATACTCGTACCGACTGTTATGTTGACTGGTTGTGAAACCTTGGGTGGCCAGGATGGCGACGATGTGGTGGTCGAAGATCGTGGTACACAGGCGGATGGTAGTCAGGGTGCTGATGGGACGGATGGCGCAACCACAAGTGGCGCACAAGCCGGAACAGCTTTTCAGGGGCATCCGCTTGATAATCCACAAAGTATTTTATCCTCACGGGTGATTTATTTTGAATTTGACAGTGCTTCGATTCGTAATGAAGATCGTGCTGCGATTCAAGCTCATGCTGAGTATTTAAGTCAGCATAGTTCAGCGTCAGTGGTACTGGAAGGACACACGGATGAGCGCGGTAGTCGTGAATACAATATTGCTTTAGGTGAGCGACGTGCCAAAGCAGTGCGCCAGCTGTTATTATTCCAGGGCGCGGTTGCCTCACAAATACAAACAGTGAGTTACGGTGAAGAAAATCCTGCGGCGATTGGTCATGATGAAGATGCCTGGCAGCAAAATCGACGTGTAGAAATTACTTATAAAACCCGGTAGAAAATAAACGATGATGACACTAACACTACGCCATGTTGCACCACTACTATTGGTGAGCACTCTTTTTTCAGCACCTTTACAAGCAGCCGATAGTCCGCTGGAACAACGTGTACAGCGACTGGAAAAACTGGTTGAAGGACAGGGGCTTGTTGACATGTATCTGCGTCTTGAAACCCTGCAACAGGAAGTGCAGCAACTGCGTGGCGAAGTGGAAGTTCAGGCAAATACGATTGAAGGGCTCAAGCAGCGTCAGCGCGATCTGTATTTAGATATTGATCGCCGTTTGCGTCAGCTAGAATCAGGTGCTGTCACCAAACCACCTGTTGCGGTTGCTCCTGCTACACCAGACAATAAAGCGGCGGTAAAGACTACGCCGGTGGCACCCGTGCCTGCAAACCCTGCGGCAGCCGAAGATGCTTATCGTGCCGCCTTCAAGTTGCTTAAAGAAGGGCGTTATACTCCGGCAGCGAGTCGTTTTAAAGACTTCTTAAAGAAATACCCGGCTAATGGTTATGCTGATAATGCACAATACTGGTTAGGTGAGATAAGTTATGTAACACGCGCCTTTAAACAGGCGATTAGAGAGTTTGATAAAGTGTTAAATAACTATCCGGATAGTACTAAACATGCCGATGCAATATTGAAACAGGCATACTGTTATTACGAGTTAAAAGATTATGCCAAAGCGCGTGAATTATTAACCTCGGTCGTGACGCGTTTCCCACATAGCACGGCCGCAAATTTGGCGGAAAAACGTCGTAAAAGAATGACGACCGAAGGTCATTAAATTTAGTCGTCTGTTTTTATTATGAGCCGCCTGCGCATTACCGAAATATTTTATTCTCTACAAGGCGAGTCTCGTTCGGTGGGTTTGCCCACTATCTTTGTTAGGTTAACTGGTTGCCCACTACGTTGCGGTTATTGTGATACGGCTTATGCCTTTCAGGGTGGCGAGTGGTTTGAGTTAGACGAGATCATGGCGCAGATAGCTGAATTAAATTGCCAAACTATCTGTGTAACAGGCGGTGAACCGCTGGCGCAAAAGGCTTGTCCTGAATTGCTTAGCCAACTTTGTGATGCCGGTTACCAGGTTTCATTAGAAACCAGTGGCTCGATTGATGTTGCAGATGTTGATGAGCGAGTTAGCAAAGTAATGGATCTGAAAACACCCTCATCGGGTGAAATGGAAAAAAATCTTTACAGTAATATCGAATTATTAACTTCGCAGGATCAAGTGAAGTTTGTGATAAGTGGTCGCAGTGACTTTGACTGGGCTTGTGAGCAGTTAGATAAATACGATTTAACATCGTGCTGCGAAGTATTGTTTTCACCGGTGTTTTCAGAATTAGAGCCTACACAACTTGCCGATTGGATTTTAGAACAACATTTGAATGTGCGAATGCAAGTTCAGTTGCATAAATTGTTGTGGGGTGACAAACCGGGGCATTAGTTTCAATTGATGAATATGGATTGATGATTGATGAATGAAAAAGCAGATAAACCACGCGCTGTCGTTCTCGTTTCCGGAGGACTGGATTCAGCAACGACCCTGGCAATTGCAAAAAGTGAAGGCTACAACTGTTTCGTCCTGAGTTTTGATTATGGACAGCGTTCGGCATCAGAGCTCGAAGCGGCTCAACGTGTTGTTGATTCAGTCGGTGCGCTCGAACATAAAACCATTCAGCTTGGGCTCGGTGAGATTGGTGGTTCAGCTATTACTGAAGCGAGTATCGATGTGCCTAAAGAGGGCGTTGAAGCAGATACGATTCCGGTCACCTATGTGCCAGCCCGAAATACGGTCTTTTTATCGCTGGCGCTGGGTTGGGCAGAAGTCCTTGGCGCGCAGGATATTTTTATTGGTGTGAATGCTGTCGATTACTCTGGTTACCCGGATTGTCGTCCTGAGTTTATCGCTGAATTTGAAAAGCTGGCGATGTTAGCAACCAAGGCTGGTGTTGAAGGGGCGGCTTGGCACATCCATGCGCCGCTGATTGAGCTCAGCAAAGCCGATATTATTCTCCGAGGCACAGAACTTGGTGTTGATTATGCGCAAACGGTCTCCTGCTACGATGCAGATAGCAAAGGGCGAGCCTGCGGTGTCTGTGATTCCTGCCGTTTGCGCGCAGAGGGTTTTGCATCTTGCAACCTTCCCGATCCGACTATTTATAAGTAAGTCCCTGTTTATTAATATAAAACTCCCATTTTAGTGACAACTTCAAGGCTACGCGCTACAATGCGTGCCAATTCCGCAGCATAGCGGGCAGTTTTATTACAGGTATTACCCAATCTAGACTCAGAGGGGAATGGGATATGTTATTTGAAGATTTTGCGTCGGCTCAGTCGGCCTTATTATGGTCGAGTTTTGCCATCGCGTTTGTGTTGGGTATGGTCGTCACCAAAACCAACTTTTGTACCATGGGTGCGGTATCCGATGTTGTAAATATTGGTGATTCAGGACGTATGCGTGCCTGGTTCTTTGCGATTGCCGTCGCTATGCTGGGTGTAGTTATTTTAGAAGCAACTGGTATTGCGAGCGTTGATGGCAGCTTTCCTCCATACCGAGGCAGTAACCTGGTTTGGGCTGAGAATCTCCTCGGCGGCATTATGTTTGGTATCGGTATGACATTCGGTAGTGGTTGCGGTAATAAAACCTTGATTCGTATCGGTGGCGGTAATCTCAAATCGATTTTTGTACTGTGGGTTATTGGTGTCATTGCTTACTACATGGTTAACCCTTTCCCTGGTTCTGATAAAACATTGATGTCAGTACTATTTATTAATGGTACTCACCTTCGTGATCTGGCCGTTTCATTATCGGGCCCTCAGGATTTGGGTTCAATGATTGGCGGGAAAGAGAATGCAGCAGATATGCGCACCTATATCGGCATTGGCCTCGCGTTATTGTTCATTATTTACGCAGTAAAATCAGCAGACTTCCGAAAGAGCTTCGATAATATTCTGGCTGGTTTCGTAGTCGGTGGTTGTATTGTTGCAGCTTGGTACGTGAGTGGCACCATGGCCGTGAATATTGACGGTGAAACAAGTAATCTGCGCGCTGTTGTTGAAGGCTGGGACTTCATTATGGATGACGCTGAAGGTCGCCCTGCTGCTGCGGCTGCATGGAGCACACAGTCCTTCACCTTTATTAACCCAATGGGACAATCTCTGGGTTATGGTTCAGCCAACTTTGATTACTCATTGCTGACCTTTGGCATCATGTCATTGTTTGGTGTGATTGCGGGTGCTTTCGTATGGTCTATTTTGACTCGTAGCTTCCGTTTCGAGTGGTTTGTGGATGCCAAGGACTTCCTCATGCATGTCATTGGCGCCGTTCTCATGGGCTTTGGTGGCGTTCTAGCGCTAGGTTGTACTATTGGCCAGGGCATCACGGGTACTTCAACCCTTGCATTGGGCTCATTCATCGCACTGGCCGGTATTATTTTCGGTAGTGCACTTACTATGAAGATTCAGTACTACAAGCTGTGCTACGAAGAAGAAGCAACATTCATGAAATCACTGGTTGCATCACTGTGTGACATGAAGATGCTACCTAATAGTTTGCGCAAGCTCGAAGCACTTTAAGGCATAAAAAACCGGTTTCGGGCTTGTTATTCCGCCTGACTCCGGTATGATGCCGACTTCGTTTTTGGGCCGTTAGCTCAGCTGGTAGAGCACCGGACTTTTAATCCGATGGTCGGGCGTTCGAATCGCCCACGGCCCACCATTATTATCAAAGGCTTACCCGTTTTGGGTAGGCCTTTTTTGTTTTGGGAAGGGGACGGTTGCATAAACGCTATAAAACAACTACGCCTCAGCATCATCAAGATGATGTCTGATACGTTTCAGTAGCATGAAACATATGGTATTAAGGCAATTAATGAGGTTGATATTTGGGTACAGCGGAATTTCTATATTTAGGGTCAGAGTTAAAACTATCCACATTAATTTACCGTTTTTATGGTTAATATATTTTCTAATTGGACGTTATAAGTGATAGATACCGGTCTGCCACAGTGGCTATCCTCGTATTTAGTCTTGGTGGATCGTAGTAGGAGTTATTTTAAGGAGATATCTCATGAAAAAGATAAGTTTACTGACAGTTATTATGGCCTGTTCTGTTCTTAGCGTCCCATCTTATGCTTGTGATAAAGAGACACATGCACAGCATCGTGCTTATATTAAATCGTTACAAGCTCAGATTGAGCAAAATAAGTTGGCGGTTATAAAAGATAAAGCGGCGCTTCGTGAAGCAATTAAGTCAGCAAGTAGGGATAGTAAATAAACGAAAGTTTGGTAAGAGACGTTTTATTCAACTAATTTTCTGATCTTAAGTACAGTGGGCGTTGAACCTCATTGTGATTTACGGCGGCTGCATAAAACAAGTTAAGCATTAAATGACTTGGCTTCTAGCAACGGCATTAGTGATAAAATGGCAAAAAAAAGCCCCGCATTAGCGGGGCTTTTTGGTTTACTTCAAGTGACGATTTATGCGTCAGCGTCTGCCACGTAGCCTGGGTTACCGGTAACATTTTTGATCTTCGGTGTATTAAGCTCAATTTTACCGATGGTCTTTTTGTCACGCAGGTAGTTCGCAACCACACCCCAGATTGGGTTGTCGTTGGCTTGTTTTTGAACACTGGCCCAACCAGCCACTTTGTATTTCTTGTTGGCTTCAATCGCTTTGCCATTGAGCTCCATATCAGTGATACGGTTACCAATCTTTTCGAGTGGGTCAATCGCGTACTTAAGACCACCAACACGAACCATGTCACCACCTTGTTGGTAGTAAGGATCTTCGTTGAAGATGTTATCCGCAACGTCTTCAAGGATGTTTTTAAGGGTTTCACCAGACAGGTCATTGATAGTGACTTGTGGGTAGGTCATGGCTGTTTGCGTTGCAACTTGCTCGAATGTAATCGGCTGACCTGGTAGTACACTCACACCCCAACGGAAGCCTGGAGAGAAAGCAATTTCTGAATCTGTTTCTTGAATCATGGCATCACAGATAAGCTGATCGAAAGTACCGTTGAAGTTACCGCGACGGTAAAGGACATCTTCTGAAACAGCCAATTCTTCATTCAGTTCATCGAGGAATGGTGCGCGCACCTTGTCGATGTAAGCTTGCATGGTTGGATCAGGTTCCAGCATGTTGGCAAATACCGGTAGTAACTTGTACTTGTAATCAGTGACCTTGCCGTTCTTCACATCAAAGTCGAGCACAGAAAGGAACTTGGTGTTAGAACCGGAGTTGATAACCAGTGTTTTACCGCCAGCGTTGCTGACTTCAACAGGTTGTGGCACACCGTCATGCGTATGACCACCCATGATGGCATCGATGCCTGTAACACGGCTAGCCATTTTAAGATCCACATCCATACCGTTATGAGAAACCACCACAACCACTTGTGCGCCTTCATCACGTGCCTGGTCAACGATTTCTTGCATTTTGTCGTCACGGATACCGAAACTCCAGTCTGGCACCATGAAGCGAGGATTGGCGATAGGTGTGTATGGAAAACACTGCCCGATGACCGCAACAGGGATACCGTTTTGTTCTTTCATCACGTATGGGCTGAATACGGCTTCTTCAAATTCGTTATCAACCACATTTTGACCAACAAAGTCGATGCTGCCTGCAAAGTCATTTTCAATAATTTCTTTGACGCGGTCAGCACCGTAGGTGAATTCCCAGTGGCCGGTCATGATGTCTACACCGAGTAACTTCTGGGCATCAACCATGTCTTGTGCATTGGTACGAAGCGCTGTCCATGAACCTTGCCACGTATCACCACCATCCAGCAGTAAGGCACCAGGGCGTTGTGCACGCATGTTCTTAACTAATGTTGCCATGTGGGCAAAACCACCGACCTTACCGAATTTTTGAGCGGCTTCTGCAAAGTCGACATAACTGTACGCATGGGCAAGTTCTGTACCGGGCTTGATGTCGTAGTGTTTAAGAAGCTCTGCGCCCACCAGATGAGGAGGGTTGCCATACATGCTAGCAACGCCGATATTGATATTGGGTTCACGGAAGTAAACAGGCTCTAATTGAGCGTGACAATCGGTGTAGTGCATGAAAGAGACATTACCGAATTTAGGCATCTCGTAAATATTGCTAGGCTGTGTGGATGCCTTAGGGCCTGCGGGTAATTTTTGCTTATCTGTTCCTGGCTCACAGCCAGTCAGGCTCATACCAGCTGCACTGGCAGCGGCCATCATTTGCAGGAATTCTCGGCGAGAAATATTCATTAGGTGTTAATCCTCCATCGGATAATGCTATAGGTGCTATTTTACTGCTTATCATGTTTAGCAGCCTGTTATTACTTGCAAGACAATATCTCGTAAGTTTTATTGCGCCTAATACTAGCTTATTTTTGTGGGTTTACTCAATGCTAAATAGGCTAAAAACCACTGAAATATGTAAAAAAAAGGCAAAAAAAGCCCGACTAAAAAGTCGGGCTTTTCGCTATCCAAATGGATGGAAGCTTATTGGCGGTTACTAGGCGCGTTCATGATCTGACCATTTGACATGAAAGTATGGAAATACTCTAGGTTAGTGTATTCCTTACTTTGTGCCTTGAATGGTTTAGCACGTACCTGCTTGTTACAACCACCGTAACGACGGTGCATAGTACCAAGACCACCCCATTTAGAACGATAAACAGGGAAGTTAGTCGCTTGTCCCATGCCTGCACTTAAGATGTTGGCACGAATGTACTTACCAGCAGCATCAAAGTGACAATGTGCACATGAGAAGTTCAACTGACCACGACGGGCAAAGTAGAATTGTTTGCCGTCTTCGTAAGCTGCGAGAGCACCTTTGTCGTTAGGAACAACAACATTGATTGCTTTACCGCGTGAAGTGTCCTTTAAGTAGGCTGACAGTTGAGCTAGCTTACCTTTTTTCCACTTCAGTGGTTTTTCGCCATTTTTCTTACGACACTGGTTCAATTCGCCTTCAAAAGTTTTCACTTTTTGTGCTTTCTTGTCCCAGTATGGGTAGTTTTGAGCGATACCAATACCACCGTTCTTGAAACAGCTAGCGTAAGTTTTGCCATTTTTGAAAGGTTTGTTGTATTCCTTTTCGCCAGCAGCGATGTCGAGTTCGTATGGAGGGAACTCTTCAATTGCTTGCCAAGAGTCATACATGTCTTGGTTGTAGATATAGATACCATCGGCGTAATCAGCCATCTTTTTGCCAGCAGGTAGCTTGTTTTTCCAGTAACTGCGGAATTTTTTCAAATCCGATGAAGGACTTGCTTGAGCAGTCATTTGCGCACCAGCAACTAAGCCGATAGCGGTCATTGCTATAATGATTTTTTTCATCATTGTTTTTATCTCCTCCGAGTATTGCCCAAGTTTAGCGAATTTTCGCTTCTTGAGTGCTCTTCTCGCCCTTGTTATCGACCCAGCTAATTTTAATGCTGTCGCCCTTAGCTCCACCCTTGAACTTGAAAGACAAGTAAGGATTTTTCGAGATAGCCG
>Ga0316207_10001786_pt1 | contig 24660 bp, 25 predicted proteins | sample 6weekpyrite_MG_FD_204943 | JGI IMG/M metagenome (GOLD analysis project Ga0316207, IMG submission 204943) | Microbial mat bacterial communities from mineral coupon in-situ incubated in ocean water Damariscotta River, Maine, United States -... | ecosystem: Environmental > Aquatic > Marine >... | reverse complement strand
ATCAACTTGCTGATAACCCGGCTCTATTTGTTTCAATCGTTTTGGTAGATTGATCCAGAGCTGTATACCGTCACTTTCACCCACTTCGGATGGCATTTCAGAATGTACCATACCACGCCCAGCCGTGAAACGCTGGGCGCCACCAGAGATCACATATGACTCATTGCCTAAATTATCCTTGTGATTCATGCCGCCATTAAACATATATGTAATGGCCTCAAAGCCGCGATGCGGATGATCAGGAAAGCCTCTGCCCGGACCGATGCTAAAATGATCCCACAGAACAAATGGATCAAAGTTCATAAAATCAGCTATCGGAAAAAGACGACTGACTTCAACACCGTCTCCTTCAGGCACTACGGCGACATCTCGTAGAAACAAACTCATATCATGCTCCAAATTTCTCTGCACGGTTATGCGCTTGCATAAAATCAAGCGCCGGTCCCTTAGGAATTATGTGAGTCGGGTTAATACTGGTGTGACTAACATAATAGTGACGCTTGCAATAATCGATATCCAGTGTATCAGCTATTCCCGGAACCTGATAAAGTTCTCGCATATAATTTGAAATATTTTCATAATCTTTTATCCGCCGCAGATTACATTTAAAGTGGCCGACATACACCGCATCAAAACGAACCAGCGTTGTAAATAAACGCCAGTCTGCTTCGGTTAACTGATTGCCTGCCAGATAACGCTGCTTAGCTAAAATATTTTCAACAATATTAAGCTCATTAAACAGACGATCAAACGCCCTTTCATAAGCCGCTTGCGTGGTCGCAAAACCGCAGCGGTAAACACCGTTATTGATATTGTCATATACCGGTTGATTCACACTATCTATCTCTGCACGCAGATGTTCAGGATAATAATCAGTTGTATCACCGGTAATTTCATTAAATGCTGTATTGAGCATACGAATAATTTCAGATGATTCATTATTAACAATCGTATTCTGTTTTTTGTCCCATAAAATCGGCACGGTTATCTGACCAGTAAACTGGCTATCGGCTTTTTGATAAACTTCATACACATAACGAAAACCAAACAGATTATCTTTGTATCGACCATTACTGCTAAAGGTCCAGCCATCATCTAACATTTCAGCTTCTACAAATGAAATGCTAATAATCGATTCAAGTTTTTTAAGCGTACGAAACACAACGGTGCGATGCGCCCAGGGACAGGCATCAGACACATAAAGGTGATAACGTCCCGCTTCCGCTTTAAAACCGGCATCACCTGTTGGCCCTGCACTTCCGTCTGCTGTCACCCAGTGACGAAAAGTTGATTCCATGCGGTCAAACTCACCTTCTTTTTGTTCTTTATCCAGCCAGCTGTTTGCCAGCTCGCCTTTAATTAACATACCCATAGTGTCTCCATTCAGCTATCCTAAAACACCAGACAGCGACTTTGTTTATAAATTAAATATTCTTTATGTTCCCGTAACCGGAAAAATTTACACCGGATAATATCGCCATCTCGCGATGCCATGTCGACAGGTCATTATTATTAAACTGACTCAGATGATCATGACCACAGGCTCGCGCCATAACCTGCATCAACTCTATCGAAGCATTAAAAAAGTTATGCAATTGTATTGATGCTGTTTCAATATCCAGCTTGCGTCGCAGCTCTTCTTTTTGTGTTGCAATACCCGCCGGGCAATTATTTGAATTACACATTCTTGCACCGACACAGCCAATGGCCTGCATCGCACTATTAGATAAGGCCACACCATCTGCACCTAACGCCATTGCTTTTGCAAAATCGATCGGTACACGTAAGCCACCGGTAATAATTAATGTGACACGACCACTGGCACCCTGCTCATCAAGATAACGACGGGCTCTGGCAAGCGCCGGAATGGTTGGCACGCTGATGTGATCTCTGAACATATCTGGCGCAGCACCAGTGCCGCCACCACGCCCATCCAGAATAATATAATCAGCACTGGCATCCAGAGCAAACTGAATATCTTTTTCAATATGATTTGCACTCAGCTTAAAACCAACCGGAACGCCACCTGATATTTCTCTGACTCTGTCTGCAAATTTTTTAAAATCACTAGCCGATGAAAGATCCTTAAACGTCGGCGGCGATACCGCCGCTGTACCTTCAGCAATGCCTCTTACCTGTGAAATTTTTCCAATATTTTTATTGCCCGGCAGATGACCACCCGTTCCTGTTTTAGCGCCCTGCCCTCCTTTAAAATGGAAAGCCTGCACTTTTTCCAGCAACGTCTCGTTATAACCAAAACCGGCACTCGCCAGTTCATAAAAATATCTGGAATTTGCGAGCTGTTCTTCTGGCAACATGCCACCTTCACCCGAACAAATTCCGGTACCCGCCAGTTCCGCACCTTTAGCGAGTGATATCTTGGCTTCTTCCGACAAGGCACCAAAACTCATATCGGAAACAAACAAAGGTATATTTAATTTCAACGGCTTTTTAGCTTCCGGGCCAATAATAAGCTCAGTCCCTACCGGCGTATCTTCAGGCAAGGGTTTGCTTGCCATCTGCGCTGCCATCATTTGAAACTCATCCCAATGCGGCAACTCATGTCGGGGCACGCCCATCGAAGTCATCGGCCCATGATGGCCTACTTTCGATAAACCTTCTTTTGCAAGCTGGTGAATGAACTCAACCGTTGGCTCTTCAATCGTTGCAACCGCCACGGGCATGTCAGCCGGTTTTTGCTTTACCCCCGGCCCTTCCTTGCCAATCTGTTCATTTGTAAACTGCTGATGTGTGCCATCACAAAACGGGGTATTGGCTGTCTGTTTACAGGCACAAAGATAAGCCTCGCCATCCTCATCGGAAACGATTACTTTTGGATTAAATGATGTACCGACATGTGAACCATCACAAAATGGCTGACTTTTTGATTTCCCGCAGGTACAAAAATGATATTCCTGTCCTTTTGAGAGCGTTACTTTAACCGGTTTGTTATCCGCAATAACTGGGTTTTCCATATTTTAATCCTTGATTTGACGGTGACTACCTATAACTCATTGAGCTTTCTTTGCATAACAAAGAAAACTCATTAAGTCATTTTTACTTAGCTAACTTTTTATCAATACTTAATTCACCCGAGCCATAAACTGAAAGCAATAATAAGCCACCTGTAATCGACAGATTCTTCATAAATAAAATCATCTGCATCTGGTCGGCAAAATTTGAATGGAAGATAACACCAGCCACTAATGTAAATGCGGCCAGTGCATACGCCGCCCATTTAACTTTGAACCCTGTTATCACCATCAAACCACCAACAATTTCCAGAATAATCACCAGCGGCAATAATGCACCGGGCACACCCATTGCGTCCATATAACCGGCTGTACCGGCATAACCGTCACCTATTTTGCTAATACCTGCCATTAAAAAAATCAAACCTAATAATACTCTACCTGCCACTTCTATAAATTTATCCATTATCTTCTCCAATTGATTAAACGATGAGGTGATTATGGTATTAATTTATTCGATATATAAGCTCAAAATTTATCCTTTACATATCTAATAATTAGATATATCTTGAAAGCTATGAATTCACCTCGTGTCAGCCTTGATCAGTGGAATACGTTACAAGCCGTTATTGACCACGGAGGTTATGCGCAGGCTGCCGAGCAATTACACCGCAGTCAATCCAGCGTCAGTTACGCCGTTAACCAGCTACAACATTTGTTAGGCATTAAATTACTTGAAATTAAGGGCCGAAAGGCTGTCCTGACTGATGCCGGCCATGTCTTGTTACAGCGATCACGTCAATTAGTTAGCGATGCAGTCGCCATTGAACAACAGGCAAAACACCTGACCATGGGCTGGGAAGCCGAAGTCAGATTGGCCGCTGAAGCCGCTTATCCCACACAATGCCTGATGAGTGCCTTAAAACAGTTTGAGCCTTATACAAAGAATACCCGCATTCGACTTGAAGAGGTCGTTCTGTCGGGAGCTGAAGACGCGCTGTTAAATGGCCAGGCTGATCTGATCATCAGCGCTTATATTCCTCAGGGTTTCGTTGGTGAAGACTTAATTGAGGTCGAGTTTGTCGCCGTCGCACACCCTGATCATCCACTTCACCAGCTTGGCAGACAATTAACGACACATGATCTGAGTCGTGAAACCCATGTCATTCTCAGCGACTCAGGTCAAAAGGGCATTGATTCCGGCTGGATTAGTGAATCCCGCCGCTGGACTACATCCAGTCCGGACACAGCACATGAACTTATCAGTAACGGGCTCGGATTTGGCTGGTTGCCAGCTCATGGCATACAACAACTATTACAAGTCAACGAGCTAAAAGAATTACCACTGGAGATCGGTAAACGCCATAGCGCTAAACTTTATCTGGTTTACGCTGACGGAACACAGCTAGGACCAGGCACACAAAAGCTGGCTGAGATATTAAAAAAAGTTACGTTAGATCAATAAAAAAGCCGCGTTTTTACACTCTCGCAACACCTCATTAGTTTTCTTATCCTAGTATATTTGTAATGTGTTTTTATTTACGTAGACATTTCTTTTGAGAGCCATTGATAAGCTATGACTACCATCTTATTAGTAGAAGATAACGAACTAAACCGCGACATGTTATCGCGACGACTGGAACGTCATGGTTTCGATATTATTTTTGCCAAAAATGGCAAAGAAAGTATTGAAGTTGCCCGTGACTGCCATCCGAATGTCATACTAATGGATATCAACCTGCCAGTTATGGATGGCTGGGAAGCAACCCGAATGATTAAATCTGATGACACAATAAAACAGATACCCGTTATTGGCCTGTCAGCACATGCGATGCCAGAAGACAGACAAAAAGCTCTGGACTGCGGTTGTGACGAATACGAAACAAAACCCGTTGATTTGCCATGCTTACTCAAAAAGTTATCAATTTTTTGCAGTAAACAGAACGCCTGATTGAAACTAAATATATAATAATAACAATATATGACTTCTTTAAAAGACCTGTGGATTAAAGGCGATCACGAATTTGAGCAAGGTGTCGTCAGAATAGTCATCGCTTCATTTGTTTTTATATATTTCAGCCTTACTCAATTGCATTTCACACCTATTCTTTTCGCATCTTTGCTTTATCTTTTGTTTAGTATTGCAATGGAAGTCAGCTGTTACTTGATTAAATCTCCCAATAAAGTTCGCAGGCTTCTCGGTATTGTTATTGATATTACAATGGTCAGCTATGCATTATTAGTTGGCGATGAAATAGCCGCACCGTTTTATGGTGGCTATCTCTGGGTTTGCATTGCAAACGGTTTCCGCTTTGGGCGTTTATATCTTTATTTTGCAACCATTCTCAGTGTTATTGCTTTCTCTCTTGTTCTTATTTTTAATACTTACTGGCAGCAAAATAGCTCAATGGGTCTGGGGCTATTGATTTGGCAATTATTACTACCACTTTATGTTTCTCTCTTATTAAAAAAGCTTGAAGCAACTATTGAGAAAGCTGAAAAAGCCAACAGAGCAAAAAGTGAATTCCTTGCCAATATGAGTCATGAATTAAGAACCCCTCTGAATGCTATTATTGGCTACAGTGAGATGCTGGAAGAAGATGCTATTGATAACAATGAAACACAAACAGCTAATGATCTTAATAAAATAATCACTGCCGGGAAAAGCCTTTTAAGCATGATTAACGGCATTCTGGATTTATCAAAAGTTGAGTCCGGAAAATTCGAACTGCACATTGAAACGGTTAGGCTCAACAGTCTGATCAGTGAAGTAGAAGATACTATCGAACCACTGAAGCATCAGAACAATAACTCTCTACAAATTAACAATAGCTGTAAAATTAACAACTTGACAACAGACTACTATAAAATACGTCAGATATTGATTAATATCTTAAGTAACGCATTGAAGTTTACCAATCACGGCACTGTTAAATTAGACATAAGCCTTAGAGTTAAGAATGGCACTCAACAATTAAAATTTTGTATTAGTGACACCGGCATCGGAATGACAGAAGAACAAATTGAGTCACTGTATAAACCCTTTAAACAAGCAGACTCCTCTACCACCAAAGAATACGGCGGTACCGGACTTGGACTAACCATTTCTAAACATTTTATTGATCTTTTAGGTGGAAAAATCGAAATTAAAAGCACACCTCTTGAAGGATCAACGTTTACTATCTTACTTCCACTTAATCATGAATAAAACGTAAAGCTTTTCACAGACATGCAATAACAACTTAATGGCTACATGACTCTGAGTCTTTGCGGCTATTAATGCACAAGGCCGGCAACAAATTATATTCAACCTGGTCGGCCATCAATTCTCGGCTTGAGCAGCATTACACTGTAACTAATACAAAATATTGTAAACGCAACAATCCAGAATAATTGTGACAATAATATCCACTGCAGATAATAGCCGCCAAAGAACATTGGAAATAGTACTCTGAAGATAACCGCAAGCACTATAGAAACAAATATCCAGAAAACCACCGCCGGAGGATCAAATACATTTCTCCCGGTATGACCCAATGCAACACGTGACATCATACCCAGTGTTATCAGACTTACCCCGCCAACAGCAAACAGATGCAGAATTATCAGTTCTGACATATCAGTAACATAAGCCACTGCCTTAAGTAAAAAACCCAGTGTTATAAAAGAGTATGCGAGAATCAAAATCCATAACAAAGGTTTAGACCAGATGGCATGACTATACCAGTTGCTCACCCGAAGAAGATTAAGAACAAATAATAATGCCGCCAGTATACTGATTGCCGCCGAATTTATATCAAAGATATCTAAAGTTATAAAACCAATAAAAAGTGGCAGAACAAGTTTATCAACCCATATTTTATTGGCCGGCACAAAATCGTTATCAACACCCTTTTCTATAAAAAAGGGAATGACTCGCCGGGAAAGGATTAATACCAGCAATAAGATGAGATAAAAACCTGCATATAAGCCTGTTCTCTCAGTGCCGTCAACGAAACCTAACTGACCAGCATAAAACAGAGTATTACTGAGCAATATCAAAAAAACTACCAGTATGATTGAAATTTGCGACCACTGCCTTGATTTCATAACAGGCAAACTAATGCCTGTTAACAGCATTATTAAAAACAGGCTATCAAACAAAAACATCATTTCAACATTATTTTCAAGCGCCAGAAAAGCGGAAGCTCTGGCCAGTAACCAGAAAACAAACATCAATGACAGCGACTTGCCTGTCAGCGTTTTTCGATTCGTCCAGTTAGTGACTGCCGTTAATAAAAAACCACTAACCACTGCCATTGCATAGCCATAAATCATTTCATGCGCATGCCAGGTAACAGTAAAAAAACCTTTAACACCTACATCAACATTCAGTGAGTAGTTTACCAACCACAACAACATACTAATAACAGCAAACAGACCGGCAGATAGAAAAAATATTCTGAAACCAGAATTAAATATAGCCAGTTTTTGTTCTACCTTTGGCTCATCGATATTCAACATGTTCTAACCAACTTATCTCTACAACTGTATTATTATCATAGTTCATATATCAATCTAATGATTTCAATCAATCTTATCTTTTCTGCAGGCAAAAAAAAGACCTGCTTAGCAGGTCTTTTTTGATTTCCAAAACCAGTCAGGCAGCTCGTCCTTCAGAACGTCGCTGTGATGACTTTGAGTAAGTCACTTTAACAGCACTACCACTGCTATTTCGTGCACCATTACCGTGCCCCTGACGGTTGCTGTTATTGTCATTCGAGCCATGACGTGCGTTTGAACTAAAACGTTTTCTGTTTGAGTTATTCCCGCGAAAGTTACCACGACCGCGGCCAGATTTTTTACTGAAAGTCGGAATCGGCCTGGTTGGTTCCATGCCTTCAATAACACGACGCTCAACCTGCTGGCCTGTCAGTTTTTCAATACGGCTTAATACTTCCCAGTCTTTGGGTCCGACCAGTGAAACAGCTGTACCCGTACTGCCACCACGACCTGTACGACCAATGCGATGTATGTAATCTTCTGCTGCCATTGGTAAATCAAAATTGATGACATGGGTAATGCCTTTTACATCAAGACCACGCGCAGCAACATCGGTTGCAACCAGAAATTTGAGATTACTTTTTTGCATGCGATCAACAACACGCAAGCGCTGAGACATACGCATATCACCATGCAATGCCGACACGTTATGACCTTCTTCTCTCAAGCGCACTGCCATATCATCAGCGCCTTTTTTTGTCGCTGTGAAAATGATCGCCTGGTTCACTTCTTCACTTTCAATAGAAGACCGTAATAAATTCATCTTGTGACGGAAGTCATCAGCCTGATGCAGGTACTGAGTGATTGAATCGTGTTTTTCTTTGACACCCGCAACCTGTACTTTGGCAGGGTCTTTTAGTAACTGTTTAGCTACCTTTTCAATCTCACCTTCCAGCGTTGCTGAAAATAATAATGTCTGACGAGTTTCCGGTGTCGCTGCTGCAATCTTCTTCACATCTTCCAGAAAACCCATATCCAGCATGCGATCGGCTTCATCCAGAATCAGTAATTCAATACTTGAGAAATCAATACGATCTGATTTCATATGGTCGATCAGACGTCCTGGTGTTGCGATAATCATATCAACACCACGCTTTAAGCTTTTAATTTGCGCAGGGTAAGGCACACCACCGACTAACAGAGCGCTGTACAAACGCGTGTGTTTACCAAAATCACGGGTATTTTTGGACACCTGATTCGCCAGCTCACGTGTGGGTGTTAACACCAGTACTCTGGGTGCACGGCCTTTACCTGACTTTTCTTCCCTGTTTCTGTTGCCTTCAATCAGCTGATGCAAAGTAGGCAATACAAATGCGGCGGTTTTACCGGTACCCGTCGGCGCTGATGCCATCAGATCACGACCTTCCATAACTAATGGAATCGCTTTCGCCTGAATTTCAGAAGGGCTCTTAAAACCACAGTCATCAATGGCTTGTAAAATACTAGAATCTAAATTTAATGCTTCAAAAGACAAAGGAAAGCCTCTGTGAATGGGAAAATGTGCCCGAACTATACTTAAAATAGTAGTAAAAAACCAGATAAGAATATTACATATTAGTAATATTTGTGTGAAATCGTGTTTGTCATTGTTTTTAAAGTATTTTTTACATAAAGGTAAGGTTTATACCCTACTGATAATAGCGTTTTAGCGTATCCATGGCCTGAGCAATATCAGCAAATACCCGCTCACAACCACCACGGTCCGGGTGGTTTTCCATCGCAAGCTGGCGGTATCGCTGTTTTATCTGCTCATATCCCACGCCTTCTTCTTCCAGACCAAGTACCGCCAGCGCTTCTAGCCTATCCTCAGCTGCCAGATACTTTTGCCAGAAACTATTAATCAGCTGTTCTGCGCCCTCTTTATCCGTATTCTGCAGGTGCCTAAGGTCAAGATAATAGTCACGTAAGCCATCGGTTTTGGTCAACTCCTCATTAAAACTCTGGCTATATGCTCGCATACGTATTTTCATCGGACTGATCTGTAAACAATAGCTTTGCGCAGCCAAGCCCTGATCGTTTAACAGGTGCAGACAATGAAACAATACAAAGTGAGTCTGAAACAACACCAAAGAATCCTGCAAATCGAGTTTATCAAAATCATTGTTTTCCAGCGCTTGCAAACAGTTAATCAACTCATACTCGGATAAGCCCTGAGGGTTTTGTATTAAAATCGCCTCAATTTGCTGACTTAATTCTGTAATCACACGATCTACCTTTATTTTCTTGAAGCAATTCACACAAAGCGGCTGATATCTAAAAATAATTAATGTTATGGTTAGCGCACAGATTCACTATATAACTAACAAATTTTATCTGGATGTACAATGAAGGGAAACGCAAAACAGCATCTTAAATATCTGTTACTGATTATTTATGGCAGTACATTAATCTCAGGATGCAGTTTATTTGCTGATGATGATCGTCCCTGCTTCACCAGTCCCGTCTCCTGTAGTACAGAAGATTATAACCAGTATGTCTATGACACCATGAAAAGCTGTTATTACTGGTATGACGAGGCCGATCCGTTTAGCCAGATAGACCCGAAAGACACGACTGCTTACCCCACCCCACAATCTTTGATTGATGTTTTGAAATTCTCCAGTCTGGACCGTTTTAGTGGTGTTGGCAGCAGCGCTATCCAGAACCAGTTTTATGGTGAAGGCAGATTTTTAGGCGTGGGGTTACGTCTGTTAACTGATGAAGCCACTGGTGATGTTAATATTGCTTATACCTTTGTCAATTCGGATGCCTACACGCAAGGCCTGTTACGTGGTGAGCGCATTGTTGAAATCAATGGTGTTCCCGCCAATTACTTGAGCGGAGAAGCCTGGTCAGATGCCTGGGGACCTCGTGAAGTTGGTAATGCGGTTTCTCTGCTTATCGAGGCTGCTGATTTATCACAACGTATAGTAACCGTCAGCAAATCACTGATCACCATCAATAGCACACAAAACTCGCGGATCATTAACAATGGGACAAACAAAGTTGCCTATTTACATTTCACTAACTTCCTCGGTTCAACCGCGATCGACGATCTAAATACAGCATTTGAAAATTTCGCCAATAATAATGTCAACGAGCTGATTGTAGACTTAAGATATAACGGTGGTGGCAGAGTCCCTACAGCCAGTCATCTGGCGAGCCTTATTGGTGGCAATAAGACCAGTAGCAGTCTGTTTTCAAGGCTCATTTATAACGACAACCCTCAGGGCTTTAACGGCTATACAGAGTCTACCTTTTTTTCGACACAGGCAAACGCCTTGAATCTATCGCGAGTTATCTTTATAACTTCCGGTTCAAGCTGCTCGGCCAGTGAACTGGTCATTAATTCACTCATTCCAAATCCCGAAATTGACGTCATTGTTGTTGGCTCAGCCAGTTGTGGCAAGCCAGTTGGCTCAGTACCTCAATCACACTGTGGAAATAGCCTTTCAGTGATAAATTTTGAGATCAGAAACTCAGCAAATCAGGGACAATATTATGCTGGAATCAGCAGCGGTTACAGTGGTCTAACAGCCTTTTGTGAGGCAGCTGATGACATCAGTTCAGCCTTAGGTGATAGCAACGAAGCCTCTGTATCTGCTGCTCTGTCTTATATCGACAATAGCCAGTGCAGTGCAGCCACTGTTAAGTCAGCTAAACGGCATAAATTACTGAATGGGAATAACCAGTTGAATAAACTTAAATATATTACTGGCTATGAAGGTATTTACTAAAGGCAGGACTGGAAATATTTTGTTTTAAAGGTGTAATCCTGACACCTTTGTAACCCGGGGACATTGCCCGTGATCAGGCAATAACTCTTGCAGCATTCACGCGATCCAACAAATCATACATTTTTTGCTTATGATTTGTCTTAGCAGATTCCTCAGACATTTGCTTTAAAGAACGCCTGATATCCCGCTCGGTAATCGGTGTCTCATTACCAAACTCATCAACAAGTGCCATAACAGTGTGCACTACAGCTGATTCTTTATTATCTACAACTAACTCTGGGTTAAAAGTCATATTACCTCCGGTCGGCCAAATTAATCCGCTCATCTCTGTTAATTAAATAATAGACAGAAATGGCCTGCGTCAGAAGTGTTTTTTTATAAAAGCGGCAAGCTTTTACAGTTTGTTAACAAACCGTGTGTAAATTAAACGACGCCTCTTGCAGCCTGAACCGTCATCATTAAATTATCCAAAATTTCTGCATAATGATTATGGTGCTTCATCCAAACACTCTCTGTTTCCCTTAAAGCTTGCTGTAACGAGCTCTCAGAGACTTCAACTTCCTTTTTCATTTCAACTAAATCATTAAAACTTAAAGCTTCATGATGATTTAAATCCAATGTTATTGAATTATTCTGATTCTGAATCATAAATGCCCCTAGTTATTATGGCCTCTTTAATAAGGCTTATTCTTTGGCAGTAATATGCCTGATATTTATTATGTTTTAATGACAGTATCACAAAAACCAAGCATTAGTCAGCAAGTAAATTGATTCATCTCAAATTGCTATGGTTTTTAATAAAATCGTATAAAAAACAATCAGCTTAAAAAATATCTGATACCTAAATTAATTTCTTTAAATAATTATTCGTAGCTAATAAAGTAAAACAAAATTATCAATACAATGACAAATAAATTCCATTTAAGCTCACTCTTTTTAACGGTTTTCCAACAGGCTTCTAACTCAGGATCATTTAACTCTTTATACTTTCCGGATGAGAAATATTTTTGCATCGGCGTTTTACTAAGGTCTTTATATCCGGCAATATAAAAATAACCACCTAATTCAGTGTATTTCTTGGGATATTTTTTGGAAAAATATTCTTCCAGCTGCTGACGAGCCACTCGTAATTTCATTTTTTAACTTATCTCGCACTAAAGCAATGTAGAACCTACACTAGAAACCCGGTAATCCCTTTTATTTCTATGTGCTTTCTTTAAACTCTTTTAAATATTTTTTCTTGATTAAAAAAGCCCGCATTTTGCGGGCTTTTTAACGACTGATTAATTATCGTAATCTAATACCGGTGCTAACCACCTTTCTGCTTCAGCCAGACTCATACCTTTTCTTCTGGCATAGTCAGCAACCTGGTCGCGTCCTATTTTCCCGGTACCAAAGTATGATGATTCCGAATTGGCAAAATACCAGCCAGAAACAGCAGCCGTTGGCAACATAGCAAAGCTTTCTGTTATGCTGATACCGGCATTTTTTTCAGGCTCTAACAGGTTCCACAGCGTGGCTTTTTCTGTGTGATCTGGACATGCCGGGTAACCCGGTGCCGGACGAATACCGTTATAGCTTTCTTTGATCAGCGCATCATTATCCAGCTGTTCGCCTTTAGCATAAGCCCAGAACTCGGTGCGCACACGCTGATGCATGCGTTCTGCAAAGGCTTCGGCTAATCTATCGGCCAGTGCTTTTAACATGATGCTATTGTAGTCATCATGATCAGCTTCAAACTCCGCCACTTTTGCATCAATACCAATACCAGCTGTTACGGCAAAACCACCGATGTAATCTGCCTGCCCTTTTGGCGCCACAAAATCGGCCAGACACATATTGTGTTTGCCTTTTGGCTTGGCCATTTGTTGGCGGATATGGTGAAGCACAGTCTGCACTTCTGTTCGGCTGTCATCAGCATAAACTTCGATATCATCATCTTCTACCATATTAGCAGGAAAGAAACCGATAACCGCACGTGCCGATAACCATTTTTCATCAACGATTTGCTTTAACATGATCTGTGCATCAGCAAATAGTTTTTTCGCCTCAGCCCCGACTTTTTCATCATCCAGTATTTTTGGATAACGACCCGCTAATTCCCAGCTCTGGAAGAACGGTGTCCAGTCAATATAGTCAACCAGCTCTGCTAAAGAATAGTCTTCGAAGGTTTTTAAACCTAAAAATGAAGGCTTAGTTGGCGTGTGACTATTCCAGTCAACCGGGAATTTATTTTCTCGCGCTTCTGACAAAGAGAAACTTTTCTTTTTACTCTGACGATTGGCACGGGCCACTCGCATTTCTTCATAATCTGCTTTTATTTCTGCATGAAATGCATCACGCTGGTCACTTAACAGTTTACCAGCCACACCAACAGCGCGAGACGCATCCGGCACGTACAATACAGGGTGGTCATAATTAGGCTCGATCTTAACCGCGGTGTGTACTTTGGATGTGGTTGCACCACCAATCATTAATGGCAAGTTCATATCCAGACGCTTCATCTCTTTGGCGATGTGCACCATTTCATCCAGCGATGGCGTGATTAAACCGGACAGACCAATCATGTCACAGCCTTCTTCTTTCGCTGTTTTTAGAATTTGTTCTGCCGGCACCATTACACCGATATCAAGTACCTCGTAGTTATTACATTGCAACACCACACCAACAATATTTTTACCGATATCATGTACATCACCTTTTACGGTGGCCATTAATATTTTGCCGTTGGTTTGTATCTCGCCGCCTTTTTCAGCTTCGATGTATGGCAGCAAGTAGGCCACGGCTTTTTTCATAACACGTGCTGATTTAACCACTTGCGGCAGGAACATTTTTCCGTCGCCAAATAAATCACCAACGACGTTCATACCATCCATTAGCGGGCCTTCGATAACATGTAAGGGACGTTCAGCCGCCTGACGCGCTTCTTCGGTATCTTCTTCAATGAATTCTGTCAGGCCTTTTACCAGCGAATGTTCTAAGCGTTTATTCACTGGCCAGCTACGCCATTCGGCATCTTCTTTCGCCGCACCGCCGCTACCATCACCGCGGTATTTATCAGCTATTTCTAGTAAACGTTCGGTCGCATCTTCACGTTTATTTAAAACAACGTCTTCGACTCGTTCACGTAATTCTTCAGGTAAATCTTCATAAATCGCCAGCTGACCAGCATTAACAATCCCCATATCCATACCGACTTTAATCGCGTGGTATAAAAACACCGAATGAATCGCTTCACGTACCGGGTTATTACCTCGGAATGAAAAGGACACATTCGACACACCACCGCTGACCATTGCATGCGGCAGGGTTTCTTTAATCACACGTGTACCTTCAATAAAATCGACGGCATAGTTATTATGCTCTTCGATGCCGGTTGCGACGGCAAAGATATTCGGATCAAATATAATATCTTCAGGCGGGAAGCCAACCACTTCCGTTAATATCTTGTAAGAACGTGTACAGATTTCTATTTTACGCGCTGCTGTATCGGCCTGTCCGTCTTCATCAAAGGCCATCACGATAACAGCCGCACCGTACCGGCGAACCAGCTCGGCGTATTTAATAAAGTTGTCTTCGCCTTCTTTTAAGCTGATAGAGTTAACAATGCCTTTGCCCTGAATACATTTCAGGCCGGCCTCAATCACTTCCCATTTTGATGAGTCAATCATGACCGGTACGCGTGAAATATCCGGCTCGGACGCAATCAGGTTTAAGAAACGCACCATCGCCGCTTCTGAGTCCAGCATCGCCTCATCCATATTGATATCGATAATCTGTGCACCGTTTTCAACTTGCACGCGCGCGACATCTAATGCTTTTTCGTATTCTTCTTCCATGATCAGGCGTTTGAAAATGGCCGAACCGGTGACATTGTTTCTTTCGCCGACATTTACAAATAATGAATCGGCTGAAATATTTTGCGGTTCTAAACCCGATAATCGACATTCAACCGGAATCTCTGGAATGACACGCGGTTTGATATCAATCACGGCCTCACGGATCGCCTTAATATGTGCAGGCGAGGTACCACAACAACCACCAACGATATTTAAAAAACCACTCTCGGCAAACTCTTTAACGGTTGCTGCCATTTGCTCCGGCGTTTCATCGTATTCACCAAACTCATTTGGCAGGCCGGCATTGGGATGTGCTGAAACGTGTGTGTTGGCGATGCGGCTTAACTCAGCCACATACGGGCGCATTTCAACTGCGCCTAATGCGCAGTTCAGACCAAATGAAATGGGCTTGGAATGATTCAGTGAGTTCCAGAAAGCTTCTGTGGTCTGACCAGATAACGTACGACCGGAAGCATCGGTGATGGTACCGGAAATCATAATTGGCAGACGATAACCCTGCTCGGCATAAACGCTCTCGATCGCAAATAAGGCCGCCTTGGCGTTTAAGGTATCAAAAATAGTTTCTACCAGTAAGAAGTCCGAGCCACCTTCAATCAGACCACGAGCCGATTCGCTATAGGCATCAACCAGCTGATCAAATGTCACATTACGAAAGCCCGGATCATTAACATCCGGAGAGATGGTTGCCGTGCGATTCGTCGGACCCAGCACCCCGGCAACATAACGCGGGTTACCGGTTGCAGCGGCCACTTCATCGGCCGCTTCACGCGCCAGTCTTGCCGACGCCACATTCAACTCATACGCAAGCGCTTCCATCTCGTAGTCAGCCATTGCAATGCGCGTGGCATTAAAAGTATTGGTTTCGAGAATATCAGCGCCGGCTTCAAGGTATTCTGTATGGATCGTTTTAATGATTTGCGGTTGGGTCAGCGATAACAAGTCATTATTGCCTTTTAAATCACTCTCCCAGTCGGCAAAACGCTCACCACGGTAATCGTCTTCGCCGAGTTTATACCCCTGAATCATCGTACCCATCGCACCATCTAAAATTGCGATACGTTGTGACAATAATTGCTGAAACTGTTCAAGGCGTTGCTGGCGACTCATGCTTTCGATCCAAAATACAATAAATAGCCGTTAATTATAGCATTAAGCACTTATATACGTCTCTCTCAGGGATTCTAAATGCTTGAAAAGACTCGGTTAACAACAGATACTGTGGTTTTTTACTGTTATGCCCAATTATATGTCGCTGCAAACATCACTTCAGGATCGAGACTTTTATCTGACCATTGAACATGAATGCGCATATTACAATGACCGCCAGTGCCAGAATGTCATCCCTGATCCCAATATTGAGATGCATTCTGATACCTATGAACAACTCGGCGTCATTGGCTTTCGTCGCAGCGGCGACCACGTTTACCGCCCGCATTGCCCGGACTGCAATGATTGCAAAGCCTGCCGGATTAATATTAAACACTTTCGTTTAAGCCGAAACCTGAAACGCTGCCTGAAACAGAATCAACAGGTCAGCCTGAATGCCGTTGATGCGGCATTTACCGATGAATATTTTCAGTTATACAAGAAATACCTCAATCACCGTCATGCCGATGGCAGTATGAAAGATCCAACGGCGGATGACTTTAAAAATTTTTTGATTTGTGAATGGTCTGATACGCGTTTTCTTGAACTCAGAGAAAATGGTCAGTTATTAGCCATTGCCGTTGTCGACAAAATCCTCAATGGTTACTCAGCGGTATATACTTTTTTTGATCCTGACTATGCCAGTCGTAGTCTTGGCACCTTTGCCATTTTACAAGAAATTGAATACTGCAAAGACAACAACCAGCCTTACCTTTATCTGGGCTACTGGATAGACCAGCACCCTAAAATGCATTACAAATCACGCTTTAGCGCTCTTGAGCTGTTTGAACATAATCTCTGGCTGCCATTTGAAAAAAAACCAGACTGACAAGAACTTGATCTGCCTCAATTTACAAACCAATAATCTCCTGTATCTTTAAACCCGTGCTTCATGCACAGCCTGCAGTCGCTAATCATATTAGTAATTTGCATGGTCTCCTGGGGGGGAGAGTAAAGCCGGTTAGCCTAGCCAAGTGGGTTAACCGGCTTTTTTTATACCCTGGAATTCTCAGTACCCCTGTTCAAAGTGCTTATATTTTAACGACCTCACTGATAAAATAGCGCTTATTGTATTCCATACGAGTTACCCTCATGACCATGCAAGCCACTATCAGCCAGAAGATTCAGGATGCCATCTCACCTTTACACCTTGAGGTAGAAAACGAAAGCCATATGCACAATGTGCCGGCGGGATCTGAGTCGCATTTTAAAATACTGGTGGTTAGTGATCAGTTTGATGGTCAGATGCTGATCAAGCGTCATCGCTTAATCAATCAGATATTAAGTGACGAATTACAGCAAATTCATGCCATGGCCCTGCATACCATGACGCCTGATGAATGGGCAGAAAAGGGCGCCGCACCAAGCTCTCCTCCGTGTCAGGGTGGTGGTAAGTAGTTATTAATTTATAAACTATCTCTTCCAGAGGCTTGGCAAAGCCAAGGTTTCGCCCTATCCTATACTTATTATAAAAGTGGATTAATAAGAATGACTCCCCCAGCGCTCAAACTGTCGACATTAAAAACTGCCTGCAAAGACTGTAAATTGCATCAGTTATGCCTGCCACTTGGACTTGAAAATAACGATATGGATAAGCTTGATGACATCATTAAGCGCTCCAAACCTTACCAAAAGGGTGACTACCTGTTTCAGCACGGTGATTCATTCGACGCGATTTATGCCGTGCGTTCCGGATCTGTTAAGACCTATTCACAGGATGATAATGGTGACGAACAAATCACGGGCTTCTATTTAGCCGGTGAAATTATGGGACTGGATGCAGTCCATGAAGGTGCCCACCCCTGTTCCGCCATTGCACTTGAAACAACCAGCGTCTGCAAAATTCCGTTTAATACACTGGAACAACTCAGTTCAGAACTCCCTAGTCTGCAGCACCAGCTATTAAGAATAATGAGTAAAGAGATCACAGAAGATCAGGCATTGCTGATCTTACTGGGTCAAAAGTCAGCTGAAGAACGTGTCGCAGCCTATCTGGTTAATATGTCAGACCGCATGGAAAAACGCGGCTTTTCAGCGACTGAATTCAACCTCAGCATGTCACGCAAAGACATTGGCAATTACCTCGGCCTGACCATCGAAACCATCAGCCGCACCTTCAGCCACCTGCAACAACAGGAGTTAATTAATTCACAGCGTAAACATATCGAAATCACCAACACTGTGAAGCTAAGAGAACTGGCCGGTTTACCCAAAATCCATTGCAGCTTGAAATCGACTGGCTGATAAAGATCCCTTCGAATACTTTCACTTTTCGACTATAAATTAGCTATGGCTATTGATAATGATCGTATTCTCCGCGCTTTAAGAAAAATTCCGCTCTGGGCAGGCTTAAATGATAACGAGCTTGAAGCCGTCTATCAGCGCTGCAAACCCATGCAAACCGAAGCTGATGAAGTGGTCTTTAAAGAAGGCGCCCCCAGCCATGATCTCTATATTTTATTGTCCGGCAAAGTTGATATCATTACCTTTAAAAAAGGCGTGATTCACTCAATGGGAGTCAACGAGACTTTTGGTGAAATTGGTTTAATAACACAGAATACACGCTCAGCTACTGCGCTTAGCGTTGAAAAAAGCAATATGCTCAAAATGAATCACGTAGAGTTTAACACCTTACTGGGCACGCACCCACGTATCAGCGCCATTATGCTGAAGAACATCACGACAACGTTATCAGAACATATTGTCAGAATGAATGAAGCAGAACTTGAATACCTGCCTTCTGATAATTTGACTAAAGACCTGCAGGAGTCAACGTCACTGCTACTCTCACCTGAAACTTCGTTTAAATATTAATGGGCAGTGAACAGTGAACATTCTGTTTTTTGTAGGTTTGCAGTCAACTAGAAACTTAATCTTTTGACTTTACTGTAAACCGAACACCAACAACCGCACACTAATCCTCTTCTTTCGCCCAGGTCAGTCTCAATACCAGTAAAACCAGCGGTGTACCATGCATTAACAAGTCAAAAATATCAATGGCTTTAACCAGCTCACCAGCAACCAGCATTTTTAACTTTTCCAGCAGATGTGGTTCAGGCACAAACGGTGCCAGCCCCAGCATCGCTGAGATTAATACTAAATGAAATAACGGAATACTATTCAAAAAACGTTTAAACTTGTTCATATTTATTCGGCTGTTAATGTATAAGCTAAAATATCGACCACTTGCTCTGGTGTCTGCGCACTGGCCAGGGCTGCGGCATTCACTTCTTTAAGCGGGTGAATTAACACCTCATCATGTAAAGTGATAATCGACTTACCCAATGCAGAAGCATAACCCGCATCGAAAGCCGCATTCCACTGACGGTATTTATCGCCAAAGCGCACCACAACCACGTCAGCATCTTCAATTAATTTACGCGTACGAATCGCATTAATTTTAGCGGCTTTATTATCTTTCCAGAATGGCTGATCTTCCTTACCTAAAATAACATCACCGCAGTCATCACTGGCTTCATGATTTGTAACCGGTGATGAAATCTCAACCGCCAGATTTTTTGCTTTGATACCATCACGGATACGTTCACGCCAGTCAGTGTGAATTTCACCGGACAAATAGACTTTCCACATACTACACACCCAGCATGATGCCAACTTGCTCATGCATATCTTTAGAGTTGCAGGCCAATACCGTTGTTGTATCGAGGTTTAATGCGTTGCCATCAAGGTCGGTAAAATAACCACCGGCTTCATTAACAATCACGCTCAATGCCGCGATATCGAGAATATTAACGTCCGACTCGACGATAATGTCTGCCTTACCTGATGCCAGCAGATGGTAATGATAAAAATCACCGTAACCACGGGTACGATGCACAGACTGAATTAACTGCGCCAGATTTGACCAGTTTGGCATACCCGCTAAGGTTGCAATATTACCCGTCGATAAAGTCGACTTTTTCAGCTCAGTCATATCACTGACCGTGATTGGCTGATCATTTAAAAAAGCCCCCAGTCCTTTTTCAGCGTAGGCCATCTCACCAAACATCGGTGCATTGGAGACACCCATAATCAGTTCATCACCCTTCATCAATGCAATTTGCGTCGAGAAAAACGGGTACTGGCGCACAAAGCTCTTGGTACCATCGATAGGATCGATCAACCAGTTATATTCAGCATCAGGATTGGTCTTGCCTGTTTCTTCACCAAAAAAACCATGATCAGGAAATTTACCCAGAATGATCTCTTTGATCGTTTTCTCAGTTTCAACGTCAGCAACAGTTACCGGGCTTTCATCTTCTTTGATCTCAATATCAAACTCACCCAGATAATACTTACGAATAACCTCTTCGCCTGCTTTTGCTGCTTTAATCGCTGTTTCCAGAAATTCGCTTTTTTGCATGATAGCCCCGCCAGTGCTTTGCTTAAGTTAATTGCCGCGTATTCTACCTTATTCAGGCTGCAATTTGTTTAGCCCAGGTCTATATTAAATAGTAAGACTTAAACGAAAGGACAAAACATTGAAATTAGCCGTAATTATTTATTCAAATGAAGCCGAAACCGTCTGGAATGCGCTGCGTCTGGCCAACAGCGCGCTTGGCTATGATGATGAGGTCACGATATTTTTACTGGGCAAAGGAGTGGAATACAACGAGATCCATTCTATTAAGTTTGATGTGCAGGAACAAATTCAAATATTTAACGAATTTGGCGGAAAGATGATCGGCTGCGGTGTCTGCTGTGAATCCCGTACCGACACCATGCCACTGTTAAAAGAAGAGCTCAGCTGTGAAATGGGGTCAATGCAGAATTTATACGCTCTGATCAAAGATGCCGATAAAGTCCTGACCTTTTAGCTATTACACCGGTATGCTCAGCGAAAACACAGAGCCCTGGCCCGGTTTACTCTGCAAGCTGATATCTCCACCCATTAATAATACCAACTGATTAACAATTGCCAGGCCCAGACCAGCTCCCTGATGCGCACGTGTACCCGAGCCGTCTTCTTGCTCAAACAAATCAAATATTTCTGACTGTCTGGATTCTGCTATCCCTACTCCATTATCTTTTATCTGAAACAACAACCACTTTTTCTCATCACGCAGTTCAAAGCGGCAATAACATTCAATAACACCGGATTCCGTATATTTAACAGCATTCTCAAACAACCCCATTAATATCTGATTTAATTTCAGCTCATCGGTCATCACATAACCAATCGATGTCTCCACATCAAACTTCAGTGTGTTCGAAGTCCCGCTAAAGAACAATCTGACTTCAGCTTCAAAATCAGACATAAACAGATCAAAATCAAACGACGTTATATCCGGCTGCAAAGTATTTTCTTCAAGGTGGGCAGCCTGAAACAGCTTTTCTAATAATTTCCAGAGCCGTTTACCTGAGATATCTAATTGTTCGATATTCGAATGCGAATGCTCACTGGTAATAGTCTTATCTATTTTTAATAATTCCGTAAAACCAAGAATACCGTGTATAGGCGTTCGTAATTCATGACTGATATTTGAAAGGAAATTACTTTTGGTCTGTAAAGCCAGTGTTTTTTCAATCGTCGCCTGTTCCAGTTCAGATATGTCTCCGAAGGACTCAACAATCACTACACCATCTGATAGCTTATTTTTTACTGCACTTCGCAATAATGTTTTTCCACATGCAACACAACTGGTACGCTCCTGATTCATCATCAGGTTACCATCAAGCACTGGACACCCCATATTGCGTTCATAGCAACTGATAATGTCGGTGCAATTATGGCCGATTAACTGGCGTTTTTCGAAACCAAATATATCAGCAGCAGCCTGATTGATTTGCACAATATTTCTATCGCCATCAAACATTACGACACCATAAGGAAGATTATCGAACAGTATTCTGATCAGGTTGTTTTTTTCCCGGTCACGTAATGATAAATCACGAACCCGGTTTACCAGCTCAGATTTCTGTTCTTCTAATAATGAAAGCGCCTTCTGTAAAGCTTCAATATCAGCTTGTTCTCTAGTATTTTCCATATCACCTTTTACACTTTGTATACATAGTATATAAACCCTATCAAACCTTTTAGCCAGTCGCTTATGGTATAATTATCAGTCAATATGATTAAACCCTGAATAGCATGAAAAACATCGAACTCCTCTCTCCCGCCGGTACTATCAATAATATGCGTTACGCCTTTGCCTACGGTGCGGATGCTGTCTACGCTGGACAGCCTCGCTACAGTCTGCGTGTGCGTAATAATGACTTTATGGGTGATAACCTCGCTATTGGTATTAATGAGGCTCATGCCCTGGGTAAAAAATTCTTTGTCGCATCTAATATCATGCCGCATAACAGTAAAGTACGAACCTACCTTGATGATATGGCGCCCGTGCTTGAAATGGGACCGGATGCACTGATTATGGCCGATCCGGGTTTGATTATGATGGTGAGAGAAAAATGGCCGGAGATGCCGGTTCACTTATCAGTACAGGCAAATACCGTTAACTATGCCGCTGTTAAGTTCTGGAAAAGCATGGGTGTAGAACGGGTTATTTTATCGCGTGAATTATCACTTGATGAAATCAAAGAAATCCGTCAGGAATGCCCGGACATGGAACTTGAAGTGTTTGTACATGGCGCACTCTGTATTGCCTATTCTGGTCGCTGTTTACTATCGGGTTACTTTAATCACCGCGACCCAAACCAGGGTACCTGCACCAATGCCTGCCGCTGGGATTACAAAACCACAGAAACCACTGAAAATGCCGAGGGTGTTTTTAAACCAAAGGAAGAAAATAAGGCACGCGAAAATACCGCTGGTACAGCAGAACGTCATGAAAAAGCCGATGATGTTTATTTCATAGAAGAAAAAAATCGTCCCGGCGAACAAATGCCCATCATCGAAGATGAGCATGGCACCTACATCATGAACTCAAAAGATTTGCGTGCGATTGAACATGTACAAAAGTTAGTTGAAATTGGTGTTGACAGTTTAAAAATCGAAGGCCGAACTAAATCGCATTATTACGTGGCTCGTACTGCACAGACTTATCGTCAGGCGATTGATGATGCCTTACGAGGTGACAAATTCAATCCGGAATTATTAGGCGTGTTAGAAAATCTGGCTAACCGTGGTTATACCGATGGCTTTTACGAACGTCACCACACTCAAGACTACCAGAACTACATGCAAGGCAATTCAATGGGTCATCAGCAGCAATTTTGTGGTCAGGTCACCAGTTACGATGCCAGCAGCGGCACAGCCACTATCGATGTGAAAAATAAATTTGCCGTCGGCGATAAAATTGAAATTATCACACCACAAGGCAACACTGACATTACGCTAGAACAAATGGAAAATTTAAAAGGCGAACAAATGGGCGTCGCACCCGGTGGCGGTCATGTAGTTAAAATTCCAATGCCGGAAAACACAACTGAGCAATGCATGATTGCGCGTTACTTATAAGGTAAATAAACACGCAATGTCAACGTATGTTCATTCATACGCCACGCATCATTATCTAAGACAGTTTGGAAAATAGAGCATTGCATCTTATTATTTTTCTCCACTTCTGAGCATCTCGACATACCTAATTTTCTATCAATAAAAAAGCCGCCTCAATGAGGCGGCTTTCAGTACGACTATATGCTTGATTAAATCAAGCTTTACGGCTACGACGGCGAGAAAAACACAAACCAAGAATACCAAGCCCCATCAATGCCAGCGCCGAAGGCTCAGGGACAGTACTAACATTGATGTTATCTACACCACCGTTAAAGCCACTGATCAGGTCAAATGTCAGAGAACTTAGCCCGGTCAAGCTGACAGAGTGTGTACCGATTCCATAAATAATACCATCAATTGACATGCTTGAACCGAAAACATCAAAGCTGCTGACATTAAACAAACTACCAGTGCTTTCTGTCATGCTCATGATGGCATTTGTGGCATTGAAACCACCGTTATGCCAATCCAGTATCCCATCAGCCTGACCACCATCACCAAAATGTGGATTGCTTCCACTATTGAGATCAAAGATATAACCACTATCTGAAATTGGTGCAAACTGGGTACCGACTACACCATCAAAAGTGATTATAGTTGCTGACGCATAACCTGGCATTATTAGTAACGATGCCAAAATGATTATTTTTTTCAAAGACATTTGTCATTTCCTTTTCTTTTATAGTTATTTAAATAGTCCAACGTGAATCAAAACAAGCAAACTTCGGGCCATATGGAAAATATACCAAAAAAAATCAACAACTTAATATGGATCTCATGCCCATATAAAGTCACCCGTGTAAAAAAAACCAACACTGATAGACTGTCATTCCAGCTAAAATATTACCGGAAGGGCGACATTTTTTATTGTCAGCATCCAGATCAAATCACTATGCTATAAGTTACCCGCAAATAGCCAACTTATACCAAGACCTACAAACCAGTAGTCCTTTTCTTTTACCAGA
>Ga0316207_10001785_pt1 | contig 24663 bp, 18 predicted proteins | sample 6weekpyrite_MG_FD_204943 | JGI IMG/M metagenome (GOLD analysis project Ga0316207, IMG submission 204943) | Microbial mat bacterial communities from mineral coupon in-situ incubated in ocean water Damariscotta River, Maine, United States -... | ecosystem: Environmental > Aquatic > Marine >... | reverse complement strand
CTTCATCACATCAATCACTGAAACCATCGGTTATTTCCTACTGTCAAAAAATTGTTGCACCTTGCCCCGCCGGACCAACAATTGAACGCATACCTTCAAACAGGTTTCGACCAAAGGTTTGCTGTATATTTGGGCCAGTGGATGGCACACGCGTTTCTAATTCAGTAACATCCACTAATAGTTCCAGCGTGCCTTTTTCAGCATCCAAACGAACCATATCACCGCTCTGAACTCGCGCTATCGCACCGCCATTTGCAGCCTCTGGTGTCACATGAATAGCTGCGGGCACTTTCCCTGAAGCCCCTGACATTCGGCCATCTGTTACCAGAGCTACTTTAAACCCTTTGTCCTGTAACACACCAAGGCTAGGCGTTAGCTTGTGCAGCTCAGGCATACCGTTCGCTTTTGGCCCCTGAAAGCGGATCACCGCCACAAAATCTTTTTCCAATTCACCAGCCTTATAGGCAACTAACAAATCGTCCTGATCTTCAAAAACAACGGCGGGTGCCTCAATAAACCGCTGCGCAGGCTTCACCGCAGAAACCTTCATCACACTCTGACCGATATTACCGTGCAATACAGCAAGACCGCCATTTTCCTGAAACGGCTTGTCCGCTTTACGAATGATCATATCATCGCCAGATGTTTCAGGGGTAAGCCGCCATGTCACCCTACCATTTACCAGCGCAGGAGTTTCCGTAAAGGCCGCCATACCTTGCCCCATAACTGTCTCAACATTATCATGGAGCAATCCAACTGACAGGAGTTCCCGAACAACAAACGGTGTACCACCAGCCTCATGGAAAGCATTTACATCTGCAGTGCCATTTGGATAAACCCGGCACAACAACGGAATGATCGTCGATAAATCCGCAAAATCTTGCCATGTAACTTGGATGCCCGCTGCTGCCGCAATAGCCACAATATGAAGTGTGTGGTTGGTTGACCCGCCTGTTGCCAGCAAACCAATCGTACCATTCACTATAGATTCCGCTGTAACCATTTCAGCGAGGCCAATTGCTCGCTTTTGTTCTGCAAGTGAAACAATACGTTCAGCAGCCGCTTTATCCAAAGCGGCACGCAGTGGGTCGTTCGGGTTTACAAAACTGCCCCCGGGCAACTGCAAGCCCATCATTTCCAGCATCATCTGGTTTGAATTAGCGGTTCCATAAAAAGTACACGTACCAGGGCTATGGTAAGCTCGGTTCTCACTTTGCAACAACTCAGCGCGGCCCACCTCGCCAGCAGCATATTGCTGGCGCACTTTTGCTTTTTCGCTATTGGAAATACCAGTTGGCATCGGCCCCGCCGGCAAGAACATGAAGGGTAAATGACCAAACGCCAGCGCACCGATTAAGAGACCAGGCACAATCTTGTCGCAGATACCAAACATAAGTCCGGCATCAAAAACATTGTGCGACATAGCAACCGCCGTTGCCATGGCAATCACCTCTCGGCTGAACAGCGACATCTCCATGCCCGGCTGGCCTTGGGTCACACCGTCACACATGGCAGGTACACCACCAGCCATCTGGCTAACAGCACCAGCATCCACAATGTGTGCCTTCACCACATCCAGCATTTGATGATATGGCTGATGCGCTGAAAGCATGTCATTATACGCGCTAACAATGCCTATATTTGCCATTCCATCTTGCATCAGTTTGTTTTTTTCCGCTTCTGAACAAGCGGCAAGAGCATGCGCTAGATTGCCACAAGAAAGACGCGGACGCGCCCTTCCTTGGTCTCGCATCAACCTGATACGCTCTTCATAAACTTTGCGGCTATCTGTAGAACGTTTTTTTATACGCTCCGTGATCTCCAGCAACGCCGGATGTGTCATACTACACTCCTAAAGTTAGGCATTTGAGCCTCCCACAACATCAGGGTGCCCAATAAATATCGAAAGACTTCAAACGAGCAAGCCGTCCAACCGGTAAATCAGACGCATGATTTAATGCACCCTCCAGTACAGATCTTTTGTCACCCCCTGTAATCATCAACGCCACATGATTTGCCGCCTTAATGGCATTTGCTGAGAGACTCATACGTGCAATTTCATCGCCAGTTACATCACTGCGCTGAGCTGTCAGTGCAACACACACTTTATCACACGATGGATCAAGCGCCTCTTCAAGGCCTTTCGCTTCAGGAAAAAAAGACGCCGTATGCCCATCTGGCCCCATACCCAGCAACACACTATCAAATGGCTGTGAAATATTACTGTAGCGCTCATTGACAGCATCCACAGCATCCCATGGATTATCGTGCGGTGTTTTCATTCCTGTATATTGCGCCTTACTTGACAGCCCCTTCTGTAAAGCAGATTTCATAAAAGCTTCATTGGAGCGCGGATGGCTAAGCTCCACCCATCGCTCATCCACCAGCGCCACCTGAACATGAGACCAATCCAGCGTCTCTTTATTCATCGCGTCAAAAAGCGGTGCCGGGGTTGATCCGCCAGACACAGCCCAACTTGCTGTACCGTTCTTTAAAAGGCCTTCTTGAAGCTTTTTTGTTGTTGCCGATTTCAGAGCTGCAACCATTTCCTCACGGGAGTTAAATTTGTGCCAATGCGCCATATCAAATTTTCTTACTGCTACGACCACTACTCTCGTGGAACCATTCACGTTTATCGCGCGTCATTAAATCATGAGCCTCATATGGCCCCCATGTACCTGATTGGTACTTTTTAGGTGTCCCACCTGTATTTTCCCAGTGCCCGATAATGCGGTCAACCCACCGCCAAGCGTGCTCCACCTCATCACGGTGTACAAACAGGCTTTGATCACCCTTCACTGTATCAAGGATCAACCGAAGATATGGCCCCATACGCATCCCATCATCAGAAATTACATCAAGGTTCATTTCCACTTCCTTCAATGTGTCAGCCGCCGCGCCGTGATTTTTCACCATCATTCGAAGGGCAAGATGATCTTCTGGTTGCAGCCGTATGATAAAACGATTGGGATTAAGGCCTGCACTCCAATTGGGGTGAGGAGAATGCGGGACAGGCTTAAACTGAATAACAATCTCTGCAAATCGGTCAGGCAACCGCTTCCCTGTACGGAGATAAAAAGGGACACCAGCCCATCGCCAATTTTCTATATGGGCCTTCAGCGCAACAAAAGTTTCTGTATTGCTGGGCGCTTCAAGCTCTAAATCTTCCTGATAGCTACCAACAGCCTCCCCTGCCATCGCACCTGAACCATACTGGCCTCGCACCACATTTTTGTCGATATCAGCCCCCACCAAGGGCTTCAGCGATTTCAACACCTTCAACTTTTCATCACGGATACTACCAGCGTCCATGCGCGCCGGAGGCTCCATAGCCACCAAGCACAGAAGCTGCAACAAATGGTTTTGCACCATATCCCGCATAGCTCCCGCACCATCATAAAAGCCAGCCCGGCCTTCTACTCCGGGATCTTCTGCAATAGTGATTTGAATATGGTCAATGGTGCGTGCACTCCAAAGCTCCTCAAATAAAATATTAGAGAACCTCAAAGCCAATAAATTCTGCACCGCTTCTTTACCCAGGTAGTGATCAATCCGGAAAGTTTGCTCCTCACCGAAGAAACAGCCAACAGCCTCATTGATTGACTGCGCAGAAGCAAGATCACTACCTAGAGGCTTTTCCAACACTACACGCGCATGAGAACCATTAAGCCGATACTCACCCAATAAACTACATGTGCTAGTAAAAAGGCTTGGCGGAATAGCCAAAAAATGTACAAGTGGGCGGTCTGCATTTTCACCTATACAAGCAGCAAATGCTTCCCAATTCTCACCACCTTCATTCAGTGACAAACTAACGACATTCACCATTTTTGCAAATTCATGCAGTGAAGCCTCATCGACACCACAAGCAGGTTTTGATTTTGTAAAAACACCCGTCAAATAGCTCTCAACATCATCGGCCAATTCCGACCGCGAAGTAAGAAAAATACGACTGGCTTTAGACACTCTACCTGACACATATCCGCTATAAAGTGCTGGCAATAGTTTTTTGCGCGACAAATCACCTGTACCGCCAAAGATGACCAAATCAAAAACATCATCCATTTTCAAACCCTAACCTACCACCTAAACCAAAAACCAGCATTTCACTATGCAATTTAAAGATAATTACGCCTAAATGACAGCGTTGTCAATTTCACTAAATAAAAATTGTTCTCATGTCATAAACTCATATTTTTTCACAAAAATAACAAGCTTTTACTTTTATAGATTATATTTTGGTATTTAATTGGTATTATATTCGTGTTAAATAGATCTTACCGGCAGAAACTAAAGGCCTAAAATGTACCTACCCGACATAATCGGCAAACTAGATCACAGTAGCCCCCTACCCAAATACCAACAATTAGGCCGCGCCCTTGAGCGCGCGATTAAACGGGGTGCCTTACTGAAAAATGATGCCCTGCCTCCTGAACGCAAGATAGCAACTGACATGCAGGTTTCCCGTATTACAGTAAGGAAAGCAATTGACCGATTGGCCGCTGATGGCCTTCTATCGCGACATCAAGGGGCTGGAACCTATATTTCAGGTCGAGTAGAAAAGCCCTTTTCCAGACTATCAAGCTTCACGGAAGACATGGCAGGGCGAGGCTTAACCGCACGCAGTACATGGGTAGAAAAAAAAGAGGGGACGATCACACCTGAAGAGAGCCTCAACTTCGGCTTGGGGCCCTCTACGCCAGTTTACAGACTGACCCGCATTCGTTATGCAAACAACATCCCTACAGCATTAGAAACAACCATTATCCCCTCCTATGCCCTACCTTCAATTGAGACAATAGAAGGGTCGTTATATGTGGCACTGAACGAATCTGGGCACCGCCCAATGCGAGCCTTACAGAGGCTGCGCGCTGTCAGTCTAACCTCATATCAGGCCAAACTTCTTAACGCCAAAGAAGGTGACCCAAGCCTATTTGTCGAACGGCGCGGGTTTTTAACAAATGGTAGCACTGTAGAAATTACTCAATCCTACTATCGAGGAGATGCATATGATTTCGTGGCTGAACTACATGCCTAAACGATGCCACAGCCCAGCTCACGCAGCATCTACCAGCTATTGGATTTTTCTAACAAACTGGGACTTCAGGCCCATTTGTCCAACACCATCGACCTTGCAATCGATATCGTGGTCACCGTCTACTAAACGGATATTTTTAACCTTAGTTCCAACCTTAACCACATGTGACGACCCTTTTACTTTTAAGTTCTTAATTACTGTCACACTGTCACCGTCAACAAGAACATTCCCCACCGCATCCCGAATTTGAGCTTCCGCCTCAACACCTTCTGCTGTTGCTGGGTTCCACTCGTGGGCACACTCTGGGCAAGTGAGTAAACTCCCATCTTCATATACATAGGGACTTTCACACTTTGGGCACGCAGGCAAGTCACTCATAATGTTTCCTTGAATAAGCTGATTTGTTGCGGCAACTGTATAGTAGGCCCACTTAACAAGCACAAAGAAAAGGCTGCAAAGTCATTCCGCAACCTTTTCTACAAAGACTAATCATATTTCTCGGCCGTAGCCCACTAACCGCCTTAAAACGGTTCTGAAAAAGGTCAGCCGCGCGCTATACTCATTTCGGCAAGACGTCGAACCTGATTCAATGAATTTTTATGGGCGTAGATTCCAGCCAAAAAGCCTTGTTTTCGAAGCTCAAGAAACTTCTCATCGCTTAAATCATGCAGCTTTTGATCATCAATCAGATACACACTCTGAATAGTGAGCTTCTCACCATTTAGATCAAGATTTAAATCCCTTGATGTAAGCAAATCCATATCCATCAATAACTGGCAAAAAGTCTCAGTTATGTGATTAAATTCAAAATATTTACTCACAGCCTCTTTACGCTTTTTAAAAACCTCAGTCTCGCTTTTGTCTTCATTAAAAAGCGGTTCCCCATCGTCTTCACTTAACAACGTACTATTTTGATCAATGGCGACAAAAAGCTGATTTTGATCTTGTGGATTTGGCAACAATCGGAATGGATAAGTGGCCGCTATACCAGGAATAAAATTCCCAACCCACTTGCCTTCTTCCACAAAAAGATTATCGCCCCGCTTTAATCCAAGCAAAGCAGCAGGCTGAAATCTGTTATCTTGTGTTTTAATGAAAATAATCGGAAATTCAGAAGCCGCCAGCATGAACTCATAAACCACTAGCGGAACAATATTATCATTCGCAATGTGGGCAAAATCATTACCGTCCTTCAGCTTTAAATTCGCATGCGTCTCTTGATTGAGAGGCACAATATCTCTCGCCATTTTCAACTCCCTGAATGACATTTTTATAAAATTTATGCCCTTATAACCTATTCAAATGCAAAAGGGAGCTCTCAGCAACAAATGCTGATCACTTTTTCACAAACAAAGGCATCCTTTGCACTAGGCACATGCTGTAAAAGTAAACAGAATGGGGCCAAAACTCTAGCCAAAAGCACCCGCCTTCAGGGCAATCAAACCACTTAGTGACAGCACAAGTTGATAAGCTTTTTCTATTGGGTCAAAAATCTGTCGGTGCACATCTTCATACCCTGACGACGAGCCACTTTGATAATTTGTTTCTTCTCCGTACACCTCATCATTGCGCGGCATTGGTGCTTCAGGGAATATTTTTCTGAGCTGGGCAATACTATCAGGCACTTCCAAATGCAGCAGTTCCACCAAAATATCTTCAAGTGAAAAATCAAAGCGGGTTGAAAAGCGAGGCACTTCCATGGACTTCAGAAAAATAAATTGAATCAGGCCAATACGTGTTTGATGTAGCTCCAACAACTCAGCATCTACTGGCGCATTTTCAAGCACAGAAACGTCACAGTCTTCCCCTAAACAATCTGTCAACAAGCTTGCGTCTCTGCGTAAATTACGAACACAACTATCTATAGCATCGCTTTCAAACAAGCCTTCCATCAAGCATGAAAGTCGCCGAAGATTTTCCCGCCCCTCAGTGGTGTTTGTATCGTCACAGCGATCCAACCAATATGTGGGACTAAGAAGCTTTGCATAGGCTTCAATAATACCCACATCGGAACGTGCCAGACCGTTCAGAGCCATTCCAACCACCATTTGCAATCTGTCAGACTGACGATGAATAGCATTGAATTTATCAGGTGAGCGCGCCAATGCTGTTCCAAGGCCTCCACAACTATTGGCTAAATACCCTAACTGCTGAAGAACGGCATTATGGGGGATAGCCCGTATCTGTGAAATGCGCTCCAAACGTTGATGCATTGCACCACCGCTTTGACGCCTCAAAGACCGTGACCCTGTTGGGAACAATAGACTTCGCCCTATACTATCGATAAGCCGTATATACCCCTTATGGTCAGTTAGATGTTTTTGATATTCAACCAACGTCAAGAAGAAATCCAGCGACCAGCCTTTCTCTGTATACAAGCGGTCATTGGCCGAACTATACGGTGCAAACCTTACTTCCAAAAAGTCTGTCAATGTTGCAAAGGCGGTTTCCTCTGTCAAAAACCACAGAAACCCTTCACCACCCTGAAAGCTTACCTCATGTTTTTCTGCCTGCGCCATCGTTGCAAGACGCTCGCGGACACGCGGGGACTGAGTATATAAAAAGCGCTTCTTGAGGCTTTCAGGATAGGCACCACGGCCTACAGATTCGCCGTGAGTATCAAAAAACAAAAGCTGAATGTCTCCAAGCCCGCGCTTCTTCCACAAATTAACAACACGGAGTTTAAAACGCTCAATAGCAAGTGTCGCAGCAGGCTGACCAATATAACGCCCCGAATCCGAAAATCCGAGCTGCAAGGCGAACCGACCTTGTGCTTTCACATATTTCAGGAAATGGGGATTATCCAGCAACTCTGCAATAACACGGTCCCCCCTCTCCAAACCAATCGCAGTTTCAAACAGCGGAGATATTTCAACATGACCGTCAACACCGAAAAGTTTTGCGTAATATAGGGCCGTTAACAATGTGAATGGGGTATCAGATTCAGCCACAAGCATTCGAATTCTGGTAGTTGAATCGAAATGTTTCTGGAATTGCGCCGCCATCATAAACACACGGCGTGCCGTGGTTTGTTCCACTGAAAGCGTACCGTAGTGAATATTTTTAGCGTCAACCTTATCCAGCTTTTCTGAAACGGCTGCCAAATAATGCCTTCTCTGTGCACTTTGATCTGGGGCTTTGGTCAATTGAATTTCATGGCCAATAGCATTGTGAAGTTGTGCTGCATTCAATCGAAAATGAATATGAGATAACCCAAGCCCAAGAGAGCGCCATTCGGCATAGAGAGTTGCGGAGGCACGCCATGCTTCATGAGGCAAATCATGTGCCAAAAGCTTTTCAAAAGCTTTATTAATATAGCGTGTTGTACGCTCTTTAATTGACCGGTTTTTAACAGCTAATTGATTGAGCTTTCCTAGGCCTGCGGGAGTATCTTTATGCATCTCCAACGTTTGCTCGCCAAGTTCAAAGCAATCTTTCAACTCGTTGAACCCACCGATAATTGCCCTTGCCTGCTCTGTCGCTGCTTTACTTTCAAACACTAATCCATCGCACTGCTTTAAGCATTCTGCTAAACCCACAAGTGCCGAACGATACCGAAACATCAAACCAAGAGACCAATCAATATCTGTGCGGCCATCCAGATCAAAGCCTACCCAACTAGCAACAGTAGCAACACGAGGGCGCAGCAAACGATATTCAGCGGGGTACAGGACTGCAGCCCTATCAAAAACCACTTCATAAAAGCGACGTATCGAACACCTAATATTAGAGACTGCAACACGTGCATACTCCAATTCATCATGCAAAGTTGGAGATGCTGTTGGCTGTATAGATGCTAAATCAACATTGTTAGTCAGCGCTTCAGGGTCTTCTCCCGCTGAAAGCGCTGCCATATAAGCTTTTGCATATTCCCAAGCATCTGCTGATAGAGAAAAGGTTGGATGCGCTGTGACAACAAATCCTGCAATGTCATCTTCAATTTTTTTCTTAAAATCACTGAATGAAATAAGCGTACTATCAGGGCCTTTTGCCACCCTATCCACCAAGTTCGCTAATCTAGCCAGGTTGCCTACGGATGTAGCATCTTCCCACTGCGCAGCCATACTGCGAAGACGAGCATTCAGGCAAGGCTTGCTGCGAGCAACAATATCACTTTCAATGGTTTCAAGATCACGAGAACCTTCAATTAAGCCTTCAGCTATATCATAAGCCGCCGCTAAATGTTCACGACGAGTTTCACCTATATACCGTTTTGATTTCTCAACCATAGTCGCCCTTAAATACCATAAATGACAACGCTGTCATCATAACGCTTCTACGCACAAATCCTGCAAAAGTCATCCCGTAATATTTCCAAAATACCCAATTGGTACACCTGTAGTACATTTGAGCAGGGGCTGAATTATCAATTTTGACCGGAAATACTAGAACCCCGAAATTTCAACTCAAAATCTAATTGTTGGCTACTATCTGGCTCTGCATTATTTTTAGCCGCACTACCTATTGAACGAAGGAGAAGTTCGCCTGCACATTGCCCCATAGCGCGGATCGGCTGCCTAACAGTCGTGAGGCTTGGCCAGACCTGGCGAGACAAAGGTGTATCGTCAAATCCCACAACAGCGATGTCCTGTGGAATTTTCAACTTAAGACGATGAGCAACATGCATCACTCCAGCAGCCATATCATCATTGCTAGCAAACACAGCCGTCGGGGAAATACTTAAACCCAGCAACTCTTCTGCAGCTATTTTGCCAGACTCAAAATCGAAGTACCCTTGCCTCACTAATTCCGGGTCCACTTTAAGGCCAGCCTCCTCCATAGCTTCAGAAAACCCCTTAAATCTGTGCTGACTAGCGTAATGATCAGGGTGCCCCTTTATGAAGGCAATCCTTTTGTGGCCTGCATCAATAAGATGCCACGTCATCTGACGGGCCGCCTCTTTTTCGTCAATAACCACCGCTGGGACCCAACCAGGACCAACCGATGACACAACCACACAAGGTACAGCTTCAGCATGAATTGCCGATACAAGTTCCGCAGAATCAGCCAGAGGCGGCGTAAGAAGAACGCCATCAATAGCCGTTTGCTGTATCCAGCCAACAACCCTTTCAACCAGACCATCATCCCCGTAATTAACAGGGCTTAAGGCAAGACCATAACTCACTTCTTGACAGGCAGCTAAAACACCTGCCTGCAGATTTGCCAAATAGCTTGGGCTAGGGTTGTCATACATGAGGCCGATCAGATACGAACGGCGACCAGCAAGACCACGCGCTGACTGGTTTGGCCTGTAGTTCAAGGCCTTAATAGCCTCCATTACTTTTTCTCGGGTTTTTTCGCGTACATTTGGCTCTTTGTTCACTACACGCGATACTGTCTTGATCGACACACCCGCCATTGCTGCAACATTATCAATGGTAACAGAACCAGCCATTAGTCCCCCTGAAAGTTGATCACACAACAATAAACCAGCTTTATCGAAGTACAAGCCACGCAGATAGGACGCAACGAAATTCGTATAAAGCCTAAATCAATCACTCGCCAACAGCCCCGGCCCGTTACTATAAACATACACAAAAAATCAGCTATGACACCAGAGTACCTTGTTACATTTAGGTTCTCAACCAACAATTGACAGCGCTGTCAGCTCAAGTTAAACATCATACGTAACTATCTGCAATATTAGATAGTAATTCAAGAACCACACAATGCCTGCACGCCGCGCATAGCATGGGCATTTAGGAGAGCATAAATATATGCCCATCTTCCAGACAAGAGCTGATACCCCCCTTTTAGTGGCTGATATTGGTGGCACAAATGCTCGATTTGCCATAGCCAAACGAGCTCAAGAGAACTCTGCTGTAACTCTTTCACACTTCAAAGGCTTCTCTTGCTCTGACTTTCATCATTTTAACGCTGTTTTAAATGCCTACATCTCAAACATTAAAAATATTGATAGGCCCAAGCACGCATGCCTGGCTGTCGCTGGACCAATCAATGGTAACTCAGCCCATTTGACAAATCTCGGCTGGCATCTCAACACTGACGAACTCAAAGCTAAATTTGGCCTTTCAGATCTCTACCTTGTGAATGATTTTGCAGCACTTGCACGCTCAACCCCTACACTCGACAACTGCGACTTACTATCGCTTCGAGAAAGCAACACCAAAGTCAACGGACCAGTAAGCGTAATGGGACCCGGAACCGGGTTCGGTCTCGCCCTACTCGTACCCCACCCTCAAGGTTACTCGATTGTATCCAGTGAGGGGGGCCACATTTCTTTTGTTCCTCACGGTACATTAGAAACAAAGGTATGGTCCGCCTTGCAGGAAAACATGGGACGCGTCACTGTCGAGACATTATTATCTGGCGTTGGACTAATGCGCATTTACCGTGAACTATGCCACATTCATGGCATATCACCCTTAAATTATGACCCCAGAACTATCAGCAACCAGGCTCTTGATCGCAGCGACGACATATGCTTTGAAACCCTCAGCGTATTTTGCAGCATGCTCGGAAGTGTAGCCGGGGACATTGCATTGTCACACGGTTCTACAGGTGGTGTGTTTTTAGGAGGAGGGATTTTGCCCAAAATTTCAGCCTTCATTTTAAAAAGTGACTTTATCGAACGCTTTCTTGATAAACCCCCCATGCAGAACTTTATTAGTAATGTGCCCGTGAGCTTAATAACCGCGCCAGATGCCGCATTAAAAGGGGCTGCGCTGCTATATTCTGATCACGATCAGCACCGAAAATAAGCAGATGTTCGTTCACACACCAGCTTTCAACTTTTACAAACACAAATGAAAAACGGGGCTACAGCCCCGTTAAAGCAGTTAGCTAGATACTGGCAATCTATATCCTTAAACTCGTTCGCCCATACGTTCACTTAAAGAGCGATCCTGCTCCGCCGAACTACGGGATGCATATTCAATAGCGCTAGCGTAAGGCTCAGGGACATCAATAGCATCCAAAGCAAAAGTTTTCCTCTTCTCTGCCGAATGAATCTGCCAAGCAGTTTGAGTTTTATACAGCACCAATGGTGCCTCAGCAGTTGTCACCACAACATAAGGAAACTGAGATGTTATTGGTGAACGCCGAGCATAACGCGGATAAACAAAACTACAGCTTGTAAAATCTTGAGGCCCTCTCAGCCCACCAATGATACAATCGGTAAAACTGGTATCAGATACAGCCGATGCCTGCATATCTGCACAAGTAAGATTACACGAAATAAACTCACTGGCATCCACATCACATGCCCTGAAAGACGCACCAGAGAAATCACACTTAAAGAAAATGGTACTAGAAATCATGAGCAAGTGAAACTGCGCCTCACTGAAGTCACAGTTCACAAAAATAGTGTCTGACCAATTCAGAATACTTTTAATTTTTAATGCGCTTATATTTTCCTGCGCAAACTGCTCCCCCATCACCAATTTGTGGGAGGGAAACATATTTGTTAAAGTTTTAAGATCCATTCGACACCCCAGGGTACTACACAACAGTTTATAAAAATTGCACCACCTGACTTTAGGGCAAGGATAATGATACCAGCTTTTCAGACAGTAAAGGTTTGACTAAAATTTTAATAAAGTCGTATCTACTTTTGAACTGTACTCGACTAGAAATAGCACTGCACTTAACTATTCACAGCTATGCTTCAAGATAAATTCCAGAAAAAATACTGCATGTTCAATAAGTTATTGTATACAACCCTTGAGGGCTACCCACTACCTCAAAATGAACTCAAAAACACATTTGTCACCAGAAATAATAATTAATATTCAGATTCAACTTCCCCCCTGCCACCCTGATGCCTCAAAATTACCTAAAAAACGAATCATCTGATTCTTAAGCCCACCATTTGATGGCAGTATGCAGCTAACACTACGCCTACATATCCGGCAAAAAAAGAGCCACATTCTGCAAGCAAAATGTGGCACAAGTTCCCCAATGTTTTCAGGCGCAACCCAACAAAAGATTATTTACAAATCCTCTAATTGAGAAATTCGCCGAAAATTCATCACTGAACACTTGACGGCATCTCTCAACCAAAATCAATCACTATTTTGCATAATTAAGGCATAAACCCACTCGTACACCCTGAAAACATGCACTAAAAAATTCACCATATTATTGAAAATAATATACTATTCAGCTTTACTTCCATGTAAAATATATTGCATTTTTTTGTATTATTTATCCCTCACAAGCTTCACATTTACACCTAACCAACACATCATCACCCAACCCAATCACCCACCTACCCTGCAAACAAGCCCCCTTCAGTAAGCAATGCCGCACCTAATCATCAAAAAACGGTGTATTTGCACCTCACAAGCCCACAACTTGCATCACAAGAGCCTAGATAAGCAGTTATTTTGCATTTTTTCTCTCACATTCCTTACAACATTTCAGCACCCAAGCATTTGTAATAAAATAATAAAAATAAAATCCCCCTAACATGAATAGTGGCGGGAAATTTATTATTTGTATTTTTTTGCAAATTGATTGCAAAAACTATAAACTTGTGAAAAATAGGTACCGAGAAAAACGCTAAAGCCGCGCCACAACCAATAACCTAAACAATAAACAGGTGCGGCATCTGAGGGGAATAATGTGAGTGAATGGTGGCAAGGCGCGGTTGTTTATCAGATTTATCCGCGCAGCTTTTGTGATAGCAATGGTGATGGTATTGGCGACCTAAACGGCATCACAAGCCGTCTTGAGTATATCGCAAGCCTAGGCGTTAATGCGATCTGGATTTCCCCGTTTTTCACATCACCCATGCATGATTTTGGCTATGATGTTGCTGACTTTCGCGGCGTAGATCCTATTTTTGGCACATTAGCAGACTTCGATGCTCTTATTGCAAAAGCGCACTCATTAAATCTTAAAGTAATTATTGATCAGGTTTATTCTCACACATCAAATGATTGCGCTTGGTTTAAAGAAAGCCGGCAAAGTAAAAACAACTCTAAAGCTGACTGGTATGTATGGGCCGATGCCAAAGCAGATGGCAGCCCCCCAAACAATTGGCAATCTGTTTTTTCTGGTCCTTCCTGGACCTGGGACACAGTACGTAAACAATACTATTTACACAATTTCCTCTCCCAACAACCGGACTTAAATTTACACAATGAGGCTGTACAGGAAGAACTTTTCAGCGTTGCTAAATTTTGGCTAGACAAAGGTGTAGATGGCTTCCGTCTTGACGCCACAAACTTCTACATGCACGACCCAGAATTAAAGGATAATCCAGCACTCGACAATCCTACTGGCACACGCCCATTTGATTTTCAACTTCAGCAATTTAATCAGTCGCACCCAGACATTGTGTCTTTCATTGAAAAGCTAAGTGCCCTCATTGCCCAGTACCCAAACCGCTTCACGGTAGCCGAAGTAGGCGGTCACAATTCCCTCGAAGAAATGGCCCTATTTACTGCAGACAAGAATAGGCTCAACACGGCCTATAGCTTTGTCTTTCTAGAAGCCCCTCATTTGTCCGCTTCACTTATTCGCCAAGCCATTGAAAATTGGGATACTAACACAACAAGTTGGCCCTCATGGACATTCAGTAATCATGACCGCCCGAGGGCAGTTACACGTTGGGGAACAGGCAAAAACCGTCGCAGCTTCTCCAAAATGCTTAATGCGATGCTGGTATCTCTTAGAGGAACAGCTTTCCTGTATCAGGGAGAAGAATTAGGCCTACCGCAGGCACGCGTGCCTTACGAACGCCTGGTGGACCCCGAGGCGATCGCTAATTGGCCTGAAACGCTGGGCCGCGATGGCACCCGAACCCCGCACCCCTGGGATGCAAATTGCCCAGATGCTGGCTGGTCATCGGATGCCTGGCTGCCGGTAGACGATGCCCATGTAAAATTAAATGTGGAAGCACAAGAGGAAGACACACACTCCACTCTACATGCTACACGCCGCTTGCTTGCGCTCCGTAAAACACTTTCGCCTCTAATTGGCGGATCCCTAAAGTTTGTTGATACTCACGAGCCATTATTAGCTTACATTAGAGAGGACAATTATGATCGCATTCTCTGCATCATGAATCTCAGCGAAAACTCCTGTGAGTTTCAATCTGATCTCCTAGAAGGCGCTACTGATCTTTATAGTGAAAATGCGACACATATCCCCACCGGAGTACACCTAGAGACATACGGGCATGCCTTTTTAAAATTAAAGTAAGGCACCATTTGCGGGGTTAAGCCCCGCAACTCTCCCTAACAATTAACTCTGCAGGCAATACCGCAGAACGCACAGCTTCCCCTTCCAGCATCCTGAGGGACTTCCCAACGAGAAGTCTGCCTGCCTTAGCGACATCCTGCTTAATAGTTGTGAGCGAAGGACTACTATAAGCCGCTACATGCACGTCATCGTAGCCAATAACAGATACCTGTTTCGGCACACTGATATTATTTCTAACCAATCCTCGTATTGCACCCATGGCAATCATATCACTGGCCGCAACAATACCGTCCACTTCAATGTCGCATTCCAAAAGCACATCAATAGCTTCCATAGCTGATTCAGGGAAAAAGTGTGCTGGGCGAAGAAGCTTGGGATCAAATTCAATTCCCGCTTCTTCGAGGGCCTGCTTATACCCCTCAAACCTAAGCTGCACTTCTGGTGCTTCTGTATCACCCACAAAGGCAATTCGTTTACGCCCAAGACGTAACAAATGGTTGGTTGCGCGGTACCCGCCCTGTAAGTTATCGCTACCCACTGAGCAATATCGTTGCCCTGGCAACTGCGCGCCCCAAACGACAAACGGTGTGCCACTATATGAAAGCTCATTTAACTGGTCGTGAAGCGTACTTTGCCCCAGAAAAATCAAGGCGTCAGTACGCCCACTTCCAACCAACCCCACAATACTATCAAGGTCCGTTGGTGTTAAATGCGACACCAACAAATCACACCCTCGTTCCCGTAACGCATCACCAATGCCGCCTATTAAATCGAGCAAAAAAGGATCAGACAAACGCGTATCACGGCCTTGTGGCGGTGGAATCACTACCGAAATAGTATTCGCAGGCTCGCCAACATAGATTTTTTCCTTAAGGCGGCCCTCATATTTATTAGATTGGGCAATAGAAAGAATTTTCTTTTTTGTACGGTCACTCACCAACGGGCTATTATTTAGCGCACGAGAAACCGTAGAGATAGACACGCCAGCGAGCTCGGCCAAATCCTCCAGGCGGTACAATGAATCGTCAAAGTCTTCCGCTGTTTTTCCTTTTGGTTTTTTATCGTCACGTACCATGGTCGCGCTTGCTCCCTAGAAACTCTATGCTCCCGCTGGATGGCTTTTTCTGCCAAACCAACTCCCCACTCAGCGTTAACGACTTCAAACAAAATTTGCAACAATTTGCAACACGACTTTTGCGACAATCTACCAAACAAAAGAAAGCCCCGCAGACATTCATCTGCAAGGCTCCATAATTTTATTCATTGCCTCATTAGAAGCTGTATGAATTTTCCAGCAAAGTTACTCGTCTTCAAGACCAGCCGTTTGAGCCGCAGTCAGGCCCAACGCCTTGGTTACACCATTGAAGAATTCCACCTCAAACGGACTCACTTTACCATCAACTTTGATAACGCGCGAAAGCGACTTAACTATCATCTGGCGATCCTCAAGGGCTATCTTTCCTGCCATTTTTGATAGATAGCGCTCAAGAGTTGCCTCTTTATAAAGGTCAGAAATAGCAGCAACACGAATATCTTTGATGCTAACTTCAGAATCTACAGCTTCACGGAAAATTTGCTGCACGGTTTCAACTTCAACCGGATTTATATTAGAATCCGCATTTGTTGCACGCGACAGCACCAACAGTAAAACCTCTTCTACAAGGCTACGCTTTTGCGTTTCATCAGGCTGCTTGTCGCCCCCACTAAAAAACTCGATAATATGGCTAAAACTCTCGATACCCATTCAGCCCCTCCTTAAAATACATATCTCTTTGAAGACTCAGTTGACGGGAGTTTCATAGCAAAACCTTGTTCGGGTCAAGCTCTCAAAGAGGAATATCGCTATTAATCTGAGGTTTTTGGCTTTGACTCCCCATAAATTAAGGAAAGTACTGTCTAAGTAAATTGTTTAGCATACCCAAAAAATCCAGTTTCAAGAATAGGCCGTCTTGTTGAGCATTCACAAATAAACCCAACATGTGTAAAAACTATGTTCAGTCCATTCAGCACACCGCACAGAGTTTCATCGGCAATGGAACAGACCTAAGGAGCAAACTATGCAATCACCTTTTCACTTTGCAACTCATGTGACGGACCTAGAGGAAACCATAACCTTCTATACCGAGCTTCTTGGGTGCAAGATAGGACGCGAAAGTGACCGCTGGGTAGATTTTGACTTTTTTGGCCACCAAGTATCTATGCATTTAGGCCCACCTCCCACACAGGGCAATGAGGGCACCGATGGAGAGCGAAGTGTACCAATGCCACATTTCGGCGTTATTCTACCTCTTGATGAATGGCAAGCCCTCAGCGAACGATTAGTCGCAGCAAACATTGATTTTATTATCCCACCAACGATACGTTTTGAAGGCAAGCCCGGTGAACAACGCACCATGTTCTTTCGTGACCCCACTGGCAATGCGCTAGAAATAAAAGGCTTTGCAGATAGCAAAGAGATTTTTGCTTCGTGACTGTTACAATACCTTTCATAGCAAACATTGCCGACTATGAAGTAAAAGCTTGGCAAACGGCCTTTTCGGAAGCTCTGCCTAGCGTATCACTAGTACCAACTGCGATGCTTGAAAAAAAGCAGGGCCACTCAGTTGCAGTCGTCGCCAATCCAGACCCATCTGAAATTGCCTCTTTATTAGACCTTGTCTGGGTACAAAGCTTGTGGGCAGGTGTTGAAAAAATAATCAACGAGCCAACGCTTAAAAACATTGGCATTGCACGCCTTATTGATCCTCAGCTTGCCAGCACCATGGCCGAAGCCGTTTTGGCGTGGACATTATATCTTCACCGTGACATGCCTCGCTACCGCACCCTGCAACAACAGAAAAAGTGGTGCCCACTGCCTTATATTCCCCCTCAAGACCGCAAGGTGGGAATACTTGGCCTTGGCAAGCTTGGCATTGCCGCAGCGCAGAAACTGCTTTCCAACAACTTTACAGTGCTTGGTTGGAGCCGCAGTGAAAAACGCCTTGATGGTGTTCAAAGCTTTTATGGGGAAACTGGGCTGAGAGAAATGGTATCTCAGTGCGATATAATTGTGTGTCTTCTACCCCTCACTAAGGCAACTGAAGGCCTTATCAACAGTAAATTATTAGCACTTCTTCCAACAGGCGCTTCCCTAATAAACTTTGGCCGAGGGCCAATCCTTGATACAAGTGCGCTTATTACGTCTCTAGATGCCAAACGACTAAACCATGCAGTTCTTGATGTATTTGACCAAGAACCCTTACCAGTTAACAACCCGCTTTGGGCACACAAAAGCGTAACCGTTTTGCCCCATATTTCAGCACCCACAACAATTGCGACAGGCGCTAAAGTTGCCGCAGATAACATTAAAAGGTATCTGAAAGACGGGACCTTACCTCAACTAGCCGATAGAAAGCAGGGCTATTGAAGTCTTCTTTTCAGCCCGTTTTCACCACCACTCATCCCTTCCATTTTGACCCAACGCGCCCTTTACGCTCTTTTATAGCGTGAACAGGGAGGCTGGCATGACAAGTATAGTTCGCTTATTTCTTACTGCGGTTGTGATAAATTTATTCTCAGGCCATTTGCTCGCCACAGACGGTACGCTTTCCGAAAACATTCGGATCGATAGCGCAAAATTAGGCTATGCACTTCAATACCGTGTTTATACACCAAGCGGTTATGAGGATGTCTTTAACTTACCCACACTATATGTCACAGATGGTCAGTGGTATCTTAGTGAAGGCGAATTACACCGTGTACTTGATAAAGAGATAGAAAAAGGCAACATCGAACCTGTAATCGCTATTTTTGTAGACAACAGAAACCCAGATAACTTGCGAGAAAACAGGCGTAACCACCAATTTTTCTGTGTTGCTGAATATGTTGATTTCTTTCGGCACGAACTCGTGCCAACGATTTCTAACAATTACAAGGTTAGTGCAAAACGTAGCGATAGAGTAATTTTAGGCGTTTCGTTTGGCGGGTTAAATGCCGGGTGTTTTGGCATAATGGCAAATGATGTTTTTGAAGGAATTGCCATGCAATCGCCTGCCATGCACCCTGTTCCATCATTATATGAAGCGTACGCTAAAGAGGCCAAACGTCCTATCAAAGTTTTTCTCAGCGCTGGTGACGAAAATGACATCACACGGCGTAGCCTGAAATTAAAGCGTGCTCTTGAAAAACAAGGGTATCCAGTGATGTTTAAGAAAAACAGCCATAGCCATAACTGGAGCAATTGGCGCCCGATGCTAGATGACCTATTGGTGTACTTCTTTCAAAAAGAACCATAATGACATCCTGCAAGGGCTCCTTATCAATTTGTACACTGTAAGTAATTTGGGTCGTTCAAGTTTCGTCTGACGGAATTTCTTCCGGCGGAAGATTTTCAGTCAACGGCTCTAAATTTACCAAATTGGTTTCATCATGCTCACGGCAAGGCCTGAATTTTAATACCACGGCAGGCAAAATGCTTAATTCCAGTTCCATATCGCTGAAATGAAACTTTTTAAATCGCAACTTCTTGTGTGCAGCGCTTGCCTTAAAAAGTGATGAAAGAATGGTATTTACCAATTTGCGCTCACGCGTTTCTTCCAGCAAAAGCGCCTGCTCTTCTTCGCTGATCATTTCACGGATTTTAAGGTGCGGTACTACTTTGGGAGAAATCCCAAGACCCACTTCCACCTCTGTCACTTCAAATCCAGCACGCTCGATAAACGGCAAAGCCTCATTAAAGCGCTGAGCGGTTTTCGTTAGCGTATCGCCGCTAAAGTCTTTTATCCCCCCTACTGTTGCCTGGTAGGCATCTTTTCCGCTATCTTTCCAGCTATGCTCTTGCTTGCGCCCTAACAAGGCAAGCCGCATGTCCTCCAGTATTTCCGGTAATCGTTTTGCCATTACACCCTCGCTTATTTTTATATTTATAGTGACTGCTTCAATTAATAGCTTCAATCACTTCTTTTGCCGCCCTAATACCAGACTGAAGTGCGCCGTCTAAATAGCCCATCCATTCAGTTGCTGTCTCGGTTCCCGCCCAGTAAATACGCCCAACAGGTGCGCGGAGTGCCTCACCGTACCCTGTCAAAGTTCCCGGTGCCATCGTTCCCGCATAGCATCCTCGGCTCCATTCATCTGCCGTCCAGTCATTCTCTGCATAAGCTATTGGGTTTGCTGCCTCCGGGCCAAAATAATGCACTAAATCAGCAATTACACCCGCACACCTCTGGTCTTCGCTGTAGCCGCTAAGTTCCACAGCATGAAGACTATCAATAAACCCAACAAGCATACCAATATCTGAGCCAGGTGCTGTCTGATCAAAAACAACATTAAACGCACGATTATTACTTGTCGCCATACCAGACAAGCCAGCCTCTCTCCAAAATGGGGTTTCGTAAACAACATGAATTTTAATAACTGAACCCATTGGCATACGCTGCATTAAACCATCCCGTTTTACTGGGAGGGGTTGATTATAAGTAATCCGGCCTGCCAAAGCTGGAGGCACCGCCATAATCAAGCGCTCGGCTTCAAATGTGCCTTTTTCGCAGACAACAGTGACCCCGGCCTCACCCTGAACAATGTAATGTACAGGCGCTTCCAATATAATATCGCCCTCCACGCGGTTCGCCATACGGGAGGGGATTTGCCAAGCACCACCAACAAATTTATCCTGCTGTGCACCACCAACCACACCAGTTAAGCATTCAAGTCCATGGCCCTGCTTTAGGTATTCCAAAAAATACAGATAAGAAAGCTGGCTTGGCTCCACACAAAAAACTGCACGAGAAACCACCCGTGCAAAGGTACGCGCATGCTTGGTTTTCACGTAGCGCAGTATCCAACTCTCCAAAGTCTGAGCGTCCCACTCTGCAGCTCTTGCTGCAAGCCAAGGCGCTCCCTCTGGAAGTGCTGCACACTCCTTCGTCCAACGCTTCTCTACCAGAGCAAGCTCAAGTAATGAGAACATAGATAATTTGGGAATTTCGCCTTTATAGCGTTTTAGCGAGCCATCAATATCAACAATGCTATGGCCTTCAGCATATTGAGCATAAGTTTCCACACCCATCTCTTGGGCTTCTGCCAACAACAGCTTTTGCTGAGGCCCAACCCACTGCCCACCAAAATCCACTGTTTGGCCAGCTATTTCACCCGGCTTTGACCTGCCGCCAACGCGGTCTCGTGCTTCAAGCAACTTAAAGCTTTTGCCTGCAGCCTTTAGTTCGCGAGCAGCCTTTAGCCCCGCCAGGCCTGCCCCGACAATAATAGCATCTAGTTTTTTTGGTTCTTTAGCCACATTGCCCCCTGTACTCCTATATACTCTCGTTACTAATGATCATTCTTTATGATGACCGTAAAATCAACCCACACCTTGGCCCCCGCTTATGCGCATAAGTTTCTCACAGCCCACTCTCGGCCAACTATTAAGAGAATAGCTATTGGCCATTGCACTTAATATCCACTGGCCAACCGTTACTTATGAAACACAGTCCCCGCAAAACGCTCACTACAGTTCCTGAACAACAGAGATATTATCTGCGCATAGCGTACGAATGATGTAGATATGCTGTAGTAAAAATTGCACATATACTCGCTCATTGGCTTGTTCCTCATTTCTGACAAACCCAATAATGATGAAGCGAGAGAGGGACACATCATGCGTTTGACGCGCCAAAGCCTGGATAACCCAGCCGCAGTTGCCGTAATTGCCGCAGCTATAATGCTGCTGGGTATTGTATCCGTACTCAATATGCCCGCACAGCTACTACCCCAAATTCAGAAACCTATTATTTCAGTCATTAATAGCTGGCCCGGGGCATCCCCAGAAGAAATAGAATCTGAAATTGGCGTGCCCGTTGAAGAAGTGCTGCAAGGCACCCCCGGCATGACAGAAATGCAGGCATGGAACATGTCTAATTTTGGGTTCATGCAATTAGAGTTTGCCATAGAGACCGATATGACACTCGCTTTGATTGAGGTTATTAGCCGCCTTAATCGCTTACGCCCACTACCCGCAAATGCAGAGAAGCCTCAAATCATGATGGGCGAATGGGGTGATGCAAATGACATTCTGATTGAATATTATGTTCAACAAACTGACGAAAGCGAGAAAGCCACCACAGAAAACGCAAGGTATCTTCGTGATATTGTTGTCCCTCAATTACAATCACTTTACGGCGTTTCCAGAGTTGAGCTCGATGACTTCAGCGGCGCAGGTGGCCAGCAGTTACAAATTATATTTGATCCATACCGCGCTGCGGAGTTGGGTATAGATATAGCACGCGTTCCTGCACGCATTGGCCGCTCCGCAGATATCTCCAGTGGTTTTGTTGATGTAGGGCGCCGCCAATTTTCTGTGCGCTATGAAGGAAGGTACGACGCTGATGAACTCGCGGACTTAATTCTGGAATGGCGAGATGGCCAGCCAATCCGACTAGGTGACATGGCCCGCATTGAAATTGGCAATGGCCGCGTGGATGGCTTCAGCTATCAAAATGGGAAAAAGGCCTTCCGCCTTGCTGTGCAGAAAAGCAATGATGCAAACGTGTTGGAGGCACTAGATGGTATCAAGACCAAGATAGATGAATTAAATACTTCCACACTCGCATCTCGCGGCATGAAAGCCGAATATTCATTCGACCCAGGCCTCTATATAGACCGCTCAATTAACCTTCTTAGCGGCAACCTTATTATCGGGATGATTTTTGCTATTGGCGTTTTATGGATGTTCCTGCGACAATGGCGGGCTACATTTTTAATTGCTCTGGCAATTCCTGTGTCCCTTTTGGCGACTTTCGTTATCCTTAGTTTGGCGGGGCGCACCCTTAATGTAATCTCACTCGCAGGGCTCGCTTTTGCGACAGGCATGGTGCTCGATGCTGCCATTGTAGTTTTAGAGAACATCGTTCGCCTTAGGGAGAAAGGTGAAACCCCCAGAGAAGCCAGCGACAAAGGCGCCACACAAGTGTGGGGAGCACTTCTCGCCTCTACTTCAACAACCGTCGCTATTTTCATTCCAATCATGTTCCTTAAGGATGCAGAAGGCCAGATGTTTGCCGATTTGGCGATGACAATTGCGATCGGTGTCGGCATATCGCTTTTTGTGGCTGTGACCATCCTGCCTACATCCGCGCGTTACTGGATGCAGCAACTACCTACACCAGAACAAGGTGAAACTGTGTGGGACCGAATGACAGATAGGCTTATGCGCCTAACCAACAGTAACAGAAAACGTATCGCTTGGGTGATCGGACTAATTTTGATCTCGGTTACTACAACCATACAGTTATGGCCGCAGAGTAATTATCTTCCTCCAGTGAAGCGAGATACCGTTGATAGCTTCATTTTCTTCCCACCCGGCACCAACGTGGAAACCGCAGACAAGGAAATAGCCCAGGTAATTAACAAGCGCCTTCAGCCGCACATGAACCGCGAAAAAGAGCCATACATACGCGATTATTATTTCTGGTCATTCCCTGGCCTAACAGGCGGGTGGTTAGCCCTAAATGGTGCTGAAGGCACAGACCTTACAGAGCTGCAAAACACCGTACAAAATGATATCATCACAGGTATTCCTGATTTATTTGGTTTCACGACAAGGCGCAGCCTTTTTGGCGGGTTTGGCAGTGAGAACAGCGTCGAAATGCGTATCTCAGCAACAGACCTTGAGCAAGCCAAACAAGCGACACGGCAGGCAATGGGCATGGTTATGAGCAGCATTCAAGGCGCTACAGCCAGCCCCCAGCCCCCCTTGGATGAAGTAACAGAACTTACCTTCGACCCTAACGATGAACGCCTTGCAGAAGTTGGCTGGACACGTCAGGATTTAACATCCGTCATTTTAGAACTAGGACAAGGTGCTTGGCTTGGTGAGTATTTTGATGGACAAGAACGACTGGATATATTTCTGAAATCTGAGCGCTTTTCCACGCCGGAAGAAATGGCAGATGTACCCGTACAAACTCCGCTGGGTGGTGTTGTCCCTCTGGGGGAACTAGCTAAAATCTCTACGACGGTTGCCTCTAATACAATTATACGATTTGATCGGAAACGGGGCTTCAGCCTTGTGGTAAACCCTCCTCCGGGCATGTCACTTGAAGAGCTAATCAGCCAATTGCAAGAAAAGATCGAGCCAGGCGTTATAGCTGCTCTGCCCGAAGATGGCACTATTGTGTATGCGGGCAGCGCACAAGATCTCGACCGTGCTATCAGTACATTAAGCGCAAATTTCTTCATGGCATTTGGCCTATTGATATTAATCATGGCGGCACTGTTTAAATCATTAAAATCAGCAATGTTAGTGGTTATCTCCATTCCATTGGCCGGGGTTGGTGGAGTGCTCGCGATAACCATCATGAATGCGATTAGCTTCCAGCCACTAGACCTCCTTGGCATGATTGGCTTTATCATCTTGTTGGGGCTTGTTGTGAACAATGCCATTCTTTTGGTTGCGCAAACACAAACTGCTGAAAGCCGAG
>Ga0316207_10001784_pt1 | contig 24676 bp, 23 predicted proteins | sample 6weekpyrite_MG_FD_204943 | JGI IMG/M metagenome (GOLD analysis project Ga0316207, IMG submission 204943) | Microbial mat bacterial communities from mineral coupon in-situ incubated in ocean water Damariscotta River, Maine, United States -... | ecosystem: Environmental > Aquatic > Marine >... | reverse complement strand
ATTTTGATATTCAACTGGCACTACAAGGCATAATGCCCGCTTTAGGCATGAATAGTTTATTAAAAACTGGCAAGCCCATACCGACAGCCAGCTTTTATCAAGCGTTAGCTATCAATAATATTAATGAACAAACCGAGTTTTACAGCGCTAAAAACAGGCGTGAATTAATACAGCTATCGCGTGATGCTCAAGAAACCGCTATAGTTGAGCGCTTGATTACCGTGCATGATCATAAGCTTAGCTACCAATTAGTCAATGCGGCCGAGCAAGCTAAAATAGAATTATCACTCCAAGATAACCACATTATTGCTTTAGATGATATTAATGATCACCTTGAGGTTAATGTCGACAAACTTATATTAAAGCAAGCAAATAGCAGAACACTAGCAAGTATTGGCGAACTAATGCAATCTGCCGTTAAACAAGCGCAATGCCAACCTGATGTGATTTTTGTTACCGGCGGCACAGCAAAATCTCCCATCATTAGTGATTATATTAAACAGCAATTGCCTAATATTCCCGTCGTTATTGGCGATCACTTTGGTAGTGTTACTGCAGGCTTAGCACGCTGGGCTGAGAAGGTTTATCGCTAAAAAGTTATGGCTACAATAAAATTGCACTATACTTACAGACAAGTTTAATTCAGCTTATTTAGCCATTAATGAAGTTTACCCTATTCCGACAAATAATATTGTTAGTGCCTTTACTTGGTTGCATTCACTTAGCGAATGCAACTGATACTATTCGCTATGTCGATTCCAAAAAGCATCCCGATCCAAATCAAAGCTATTTTGTTGATTTATTAACTTTAGCCCTTGATGCAAGCACAGAAAAATATGGTGCTTATCAATTGCAAGGAGTCGCTATTGAAATGGCACAAGGTCGAACCTCGTTAATGTTACAGCGCAACGAGTTAATTGACTTAACTTGGCGGATGACATCTAAGGCGCTTGAGAAAAACTTACAAGCAATTTATTTTCCTCTCATAAAGGGGTTAATGGGTCACAGAATTTTTATCATTCGCGAAAACGAGCAAAAAAAATTTCCCAAAGCGCTATCAATAGAAAAACTAAGAAAAATTCATATTGGTCAAGGCTATAACTGGCCAGACACTGATATTTTAATCGACAATGGTTTTAATGTGGTTAAAGGTTACGACATTTATTTACTAGAGATGTTAAAAAAAGGTCGCTTTGATTATTACCCTAGAGCATTACACGAGCCTTGGGGTGAAATTGCCAGCAAACCAGACTTTATAGTAGAAAAGAATTTAATGCTTAACTATCCTGCCCCTATCTTCTTCTTTGTTAACAAGCAAAATAAACACTTACAACAAAGACTCACCTTTGGCTTAAATAAATTGCTTAATTCTGGAAAGTTTGAACATTTCTTCCTCAATCATAAAATCACTTCAGGTATTTTAACCAAAGCAAACGTTGATCAACGCACCATATTTTCCTTACATAACCCATTATTATCCGAGCAAACTAAAGTACTACTTAAAGACAAGCGCCTGTGGATAAAGCTTAAATAACTCTACTGTTTATCATCAAAAGCAAAGCTAGATAAATACAAAAACGGCGCTAATGCGCCGTTTTCACTTAGTTCCACCCAAGCAATCTATTTATATAGCTTTAACCAACATGATATTACCTGTTATTGCCACAATTGCGCATTGGCTTGATTCACGAATTAAATCAACATTAGCTTCCTCTGCCAAACGCGCTTGCCAATCAATACCAGAATAACGAATACTACCACTGGTTTTAGATATATCACTACTTGCGGCAACTTCTAAACCGATCATATCACTAGAATTGTCGGTTTTTTCTTTTGCATTTTGCAATGACTTTAACGGTTTCCACAAAATCACCGCAATAAGCGCGGATAATAAGCCGACTGTTAATATTTCGCTTTGCCAGCCATCAACAACACCTAAGCTAACTAAAATTCCAGTCACTAAACTTGCTAGAGCAAAAAATAATAATGGCCCACTTAAGCCCATGACACTGAGCTCAATAACAAAACTAACGCCGGCAATTAAGTACCATAAGTGAGCAGGATTTTCTAAAAAATATTGCATATAACCTCTTCAATCAAATGAACTGATATAAAGTCTACGATTCAGATAACTTCAAACTGCTCGAAACGGCAATGGCTTGTGCTACCGTATTAGCGATGTTATCTCCAGTTTTACCATCCGTCAGCACTACCGTACTATCATTAGCAATGGCTCGATGAGCGGTAATAGCATCTTGTGCCAAGGTTAAGGTAACGGCTGCTTGACCTTGTTGGGTGTTTGCTACTTGACCAACCACATCTAAAGCATTGGCATCGGCTGTCGCCACTAAACGAATAGCCTCAGCTTTACCTTTAGCCTCTAAAACTTGTGACTCTTTACTCGCTTCAGCCGCTAATACTTGCTCAGCTTTGGCCGCTTCAGCATCTAACACTCGAGCACGTTTTTGACCTTCTGCTTCAGTAATCGCCGCTGTTTTTACCCCTTCAGCGGTTAATATTACCGAGCGTTTTTCTCGCTCTGCGGTCATTTGTTTTTCCATATCTTCGCGGATAGTTTGCGGTGGGGTAATATCTTTAATTTCATAACGTGTCACCATCACCCCCCAAGGCGCAGTAGCTTCGGTCATGGCACCTAAAATCTGTGCGTTAATGGCATCTCTATTTTGAAAACATTCATCCAACTCCATAGAGCCAATAGCATTACGCATTGTTGTCATCGCCAGTTGAGTTACTGACAATTTATAATCAGTTATATTATTAGTCGCGGCGGCTGCATCTGTTACTTTCATAAACAAAATACCATCAATTTCTAAGGTAATATTGTCTCGAGTAATGGCTGGTTGCGACATTATCTCTAATGACTGCTCTTTTAAGTTTCGATCTGCGGCAACTGACTGTACATAAGGAATAATAAAATTCAGTCCAGCTGACAGGGTTTTACTATATTTACCTAAGGTATAAACAACGTAACCACGGTTTTGTGGAACAAAATAAATACCTTTTTTTAAGGTATATAAAATAACTATCGTTAGCCACAATACCGGGCTAGTAATAAAATTTTCAATCAAGGGGTTCATCAAGTACTCTTCCTTTTTATACTAAATTGATTAAGTTCAACTGAGGATCAGTTCCTGAGCACACGTTAATAGACTGTTAAGCGTAAAGCAAGTGATTAAAAAGAGAGGTTAGATTATGAGCGCAGGTCTTAGAGAATAATCATCATTGACACTAGCTTAATAGTTGCCTCAACTAATGCCACTTAAAGTAAGCACATTTTTATTGAGGCATGAGGAGGGTAAAGCAATTAAAATTTATTAAAATTACTCTGCTATATAAGTACAGCAATAATCAATTAAGGTTTTCGCTTTAATTTCAAACTCACTGTTAGCCGGCACATAAAAAGATTCGCCGCCTCCTATATTTTGCCATTGGGTTGACTCTGGTAATAAAATTTCACACTCACCCGCGGTGATTTCCATTAACTCTTTTTCAACGGTGGCAAACTTATAATCACCGGGCATCATAATGCCTAAGGTTTTAAAGCTGCCATCTGAAAAAGTAATTTTACGACTTGTGACTTTGCCATCAAAATAAACATTTGCGGCTTTGGTTATGGTTACATTGGTAAATTCAGACATTATTATTTCTCATAAAAAAAGGTACTTAGCTAAACAGCAAGTACCTTTGTTTGCCAGGGAGCAAAACAAAATTATTGACTAGCAATCTTTTTCATATCCGTCATATAACCGCGAAGCTCTTTACCAATCACTTCAACGCCATGACTGCGAATAGCTTCATTCACTTCAATTAAGCGAGCATTATCAACATTGTTTGAACTCTCTTTTAAGCCTTCACCTAATTGCTCTAGTGTTAAGTTACTTGCATACTCTTCAAGCAACGGCACTGCCGCGTGAGTAAATAGATAGTTACCGTATTCAGCTGTGTCAGAAATTACTACGTTCATTTCGTATAATTTGTTACGCGCAATACAGTTAGCAATTAATGGCGTTTCATGAAGTGATTCATAATAAGCCGACTCTTCAATAATACCTGCAGCCACCATAGCTTCAAACGCAAGCTCAACACCTGCTTTGATCATCGCTACAACAAAAATACCTTTATCATAGTATTCTTGTTCAGTAATTTCAGTGTCACAGTCTGGTGCTAGTTCAAACGAAGTTTCTGCTGTTTCTGCGCGCCAAGTTAATAAGTTAATATCATCATTCGCCCAATCAGCCATCATGGTTTCAGAGAAGCGACCTTCGATGATGTCATCCATATGCTTTTCAAATAACGGACGTAAAATTACTTTTAACTCTTCAGACATATCAAACGCTTTAATTTTTGCTGGGTTTGACAAACGGTCCATCATGTTAGTGATACCGCCATGCTTAAGACCTTCAGTAGTCGTTTCTAAGCCGTATTGTAATAATTTACGTGCGTAAGCAGCGTCCATACCTTGAGCGATTAATTGCTTGTGACCTAAAACCGCAGCCGTTTGCAACATACCACAAAGAATGGTTTGCTCACCCATTAAATCAGACTTAACTTCAGCAATAAAAGACGATTCTAATACGCCAGCTCTGTCACCGCCTGTTGCACTAGCATAAGCTTTAGCAATGGCTAAACCGTTACCTTGTGGATCATTTTCAGGGTGAACTGCAATTAGCGTTGGTACACCAAAACCACGTTTATACTCTTCACGTACTTCAGTGCCTGGGCACTTAGGCGCAACCATAACAACCGTGATATCAGGCCGAATTTGCATGCCTTCTTCAACAATATTGAAACCATGTGAATAAGAAAGCGTAGCGCCTTGCTTCATCAATGGCATTACTGCATTTACGGCAGAGGTATGTTGTTTATCTGGCGTTAAGTTTAATACTAAATCTGCTTGAGGAATTAAATCAGCATAGTTTCCTACTTTAAAACCGTTTTCAGTTGCCCACTGGTAAGACTGACGTTTCTCAGCAATCGCTGCATCACGCAAAGCATAAGAAATATTTAAACCAGAATCACGCATGTTCAAACCTTGGTTCAAACCTTGAGCGCCACAGCCAACTATAACTATGTTCCAGTCTTTAATGAAGTCACAGCCATCGCTGAATTCTTCACGTTTCATAAAACGACATTTGCCTAACTGGCCTAATTTTTCGCGTAAGCTTAAGGTATTGAAATAATTGCTCATGGTTTTTCCTGTAATTCTTTAATTAGTTTGATCAGCTTTTCTGATCTTAAAAGCATCATACTCTAGCCAATGCGTTGCAAAAAGTGATATATTTGCACCGCAATATTGCGTTTTTCGCAACACATATTGAGTAGGCGGGAAAATCATGGATCAAAAATCATTAAACATGTTTGTGCACCTAAGCCAAACCCTGCATTTTGGTAAAACTGCTCAAGCTTTCCATATGAGTCCGTCAACCTTAAGCCGGGCGATACAACGCATTGAACAAAATGTCGGCAGTGAATTGTTATTGCGAGATAATCGCAGCGTAGTGTTGACCGAAGCAGGAAAAAAGTTTCAGCAATACGCCCAGCAGCAAGTTGATCAATGGCAAATTTTCAAGCAATCTTTAGATGAAACTCAACAAGTTTTAACAGGCAAACTCAGCGTTTATTGTTCAGTAACCGCTGCTTATAGTCACTTACCACCACTGCTAGAGCGTTTTCGCCAGCAGCATCCACTGGTAGAAATCATGCTTACCACAGGTGATGCCAGCGACGCGCTAGAGCAAGTTCAAAATAAATCCGTCGACTTTGCCATTGCCGCTAACCCTGAGCAACTGCCACGCAGTGTATTTTTTCAACATCTTGCCACCATACCTTTAGCGGTAATTGCGCCAACCATGGCGTGCCAAGTGCAACAACAGTTACAAGCTGAGGTTCTCAATTGGGGAGATATTCCAATAATTTTGCCAGAGCACGGTCCTGCTCGAAAACGATTTGAGCTGTGGTATCGTAAAAAACAACAAGGCAAAGCTAACATTTACGCCACCGTTTCTGGTCATGAAGCCTTAGTAAGTATGGTCGCTTTAGGCTGTGGCGTTGGCATAGTGCCGCAAGTGGTTGTTGAAAACAGCCCCGTACGCGACAAGGTGCAGTATTTGAATGATGTTGGCGAAATAGCGCCTTTCGACCTTGGTGTCTGTTGCTTAAATCAAAGTAAAGCGCAGCCGCTAATTAAAGCTTTTTTCGATGCGATTGCTTAGATGTTTTAACCCGAAAAAGCATATAAAAATGCTCGCACATCGATTGCCGCGAGCCAGTAAGATAGCGCGAACAAGTTCCCGCCTACGAGATTTACACTGCTACTGACTGAGTTAAGTGCCTAAGCAATCTATCCATCGCGCGATACGACAATGATTCGATTAAATGTTTATGCTCAATTTCGACCGTTGCCTCCATATCCGCCAATGTGCGCGCTATTTTCAAAATTTTATGGTGAGCCCTAGTCGACAAACCGAGTTTTTCCACGGCAAGCTCTAAAAATTCATTATCATCGTTGGATAAATGACAAAAGCTTTTTAATTCGCTGGTGCCAAGATGAGCATTGGCTTTACCTTGCCGCTCAATTTGTCGAATGCGACAGGCCTGTACTCGTTGCTGCACTTGCTCACTGGTTTCGTTTTGATCCGTATCAGCCGCCCATGTGCCCCGAGGTAAACGCGCCACTTCAATTTGAATATCAATCCGATCGAGAAAAGGTCCTGACAAGCGATTCAAATAGCGCAGCACTTGCTCTGGGGTACTGCGATTGTCGTTGTAAAACCCAGTTGGGCTTGGGTTCATCGCGGCAATCAATTGGAAACGCGCCGGAAAGCTTTGCTTGCGCATAGCGCGCGAAATAGTGACTTCGCCCGACTCCATTGGTTCACGAAGTACGTCTAATACTTTTCGTTCAAATTCAGGTAATTCGTCTAGAAACAAAACACCATTATGCGCTAATGATATTTCACCCGGTTGAGGCTGACTGCCACCACCCACCAGTGCTGCGGAAGACGCAGTGTGATGCGGCGCTCGAAAGGGTCGCGTTAACCATGACTTGCCATTGATTTTCTGATTACTAATAGATTGAATAGCGGCTACTTCTAACGCTTCTGCTTCGGTCATTTTCGGTAAAATACCTGCTAGCCGACTCGCTAGCATGGTTTTCCCAGTACCGGGGGGACCGATAAAAAGGAGATTGTGATTGCCACTGGCGGCAATCTCTAAAGCACGCTTAGCAAGTGGCTGACCAATAACATCGCTAATATCTAATTCATTAATATCACTAAACTGTGCTGAAGCTTGTTCGATGACCAAAGGCAGTGGCGTTTGTCTGGCAAAGTGAGGGTACAGTTGACTTAAATGTTCAATAGCATGTATTTTTGCTTGTTTAACCCAGCTCGCTTGCTCGCTATTTTGTAATGGCAGCACTAAAGTTCTTTGGCTTTCGCTACATGACATTGCCATAGGAATTTCACCAATTATGGCTCTGAGCTCTCCCGATAGCGCTAACTCGCCAGCAAATTCATATTGGCTTAAATCAACCTGAGGAATTTGCTCTGAAGCGGCTAAAATTCCGACGGCAATGGGTAAATCAAATCGTCCACCTTCTTTGGGTAAATCAGCAGGCGCCAAGTTGATGGTTATTCTTTTTGCCGGAAATTCATAGCCACAATTGATGATAGCACTGCGTACCCTATCTTTAGATTCTTTCACCGAAGTTTCTGGCAAACCGACAATATGAAAAGCAGGCAAACCATTGGCCAAGTGCACTTCAACACTAACAAGGGGGGATTCTAAACCTACACGGGCGCGGCTAAAAACACAGGCAAGTGACATAATAATTCCATTTATTTGATTCCATTATTTTTAGTGTAGGAAAGTATTGGAGTTTTTTCGACTTTCATTAAAAAGATACTAGGAAAAACCAGTTGGTTATAACTTTTACTTATTTACAATCAAGAAAAAACTCTAAATAAAAAGCTTGCTCAAAACATTAGAGCTATGGTACTAATTTAATAAGAGATGAGCACTGCACAAAAAATAAAACGATAAACTGTCAGTCTTTAGTCAATTAAATTTTAGTAAAAGAGAAAACAAATATGCAAAACTTTAGCTTAATTACCAAGGTAATTATTATTAACGTCCTCGTCGTGGTGATTAAGTCATTGCGTGGGTTTTCGTTGAGCTAAAGAAAAAGCAAAACAAAAATACAAACCCTCGCTTCGAAAGAACCGAGGGTTTTGTTTTTTCTGGCAAGAATTTAAACCGTATTTTTAAAACATAAACAACACAACAACTTTGGAATTATCATGACTGACAGCAAGCCCTTAACCGGCGGCGGATTATTATTTAAAGTACTTGAACAACACGGTGTAAATCATATTTTTGGCTATCCCGGTGGTGCTATTATGCCCATTTATGATGCGCTTGTTGACAGCAATGTGCAGCATTTTCTTTGTCGTCATGAACAAGGCGCAGCATTTTCAGCGGTTGGTTATGCACGTGCTGCGGGAAAAGTTGGTGTATGCATGGCAACATCAGGCCCTGGTGCTACCAACCTAATTACCGGTCTTGCCGATGCCCTTGCTGACTCTATTCCGCTAGTGGCTATCACAGGTCAAGTACCAACAGCAGCCATGGGCAGTGATGCTTTTCAAGAAACCGATATTTTTGGTTTGTCACTTGCTTGTACTAAGCATTCTTTTCAAGTGAGCCATGTTGATGAGCTAGAAGATGTATTACACCAAGCCTTTGAAATTGCTTTAGAAGGTCGCCAAGGCCCAGTACTGGTTGATATACCAAAAGATGTGCAAATAGCCAACATTGAACAAACGTTTAAGACGGCTCCACCGCTTAGAAATAAAGTAAAATTACCCCTTGCTGATATTTCAAAAGCGCTGGAGCTATTAACCCATGCCAAACAGCCAATTTTATATGTTGGTGGTGGCGTTGGTATGGCAAATGCGATTGAAGAAGTACGCTCTTTTGCCGCTAAAACAGGTCTACCATCAGTTTCTACATTAAAGGGGTTAGGGGCTATTGAGGCAAGTGATGAAAACTATTTAGGTATGCTAGGAATGCATGGCACTAAAGCAGCAAATTTGGCAGTACATGACTGTGATTTATTGATTGCTGTAGGTGCTCGTTTTGATGACCGAGTTACTGGTAAATTAGATCAATTTGCCCCTGATGCCAAAGTCATTCATTTTGATATTGATACCGCTGAAATAAACAAGCGCAGAACAGCTGACGCTCCTATTTTAGGCGACTTAAAAGAAAATTTACCTTTACTTACATTGCCGCTAAACATTGCCCCTTGGCAAGCCAAAACACAGCAAATGAAAGCGGATTGGGCTTGGCGTTATGATCATCCTGGGGAGCGAATTTTTGCACCTGCAGTATTGAAAGAAGTTAGCGACTTAATGCCTGAAAATACTTGTGTTACCACCGATGTTGGTCAACACCAAATGTGGGCTGCACAGCACATGAACTTTGATGACCCAAGTAACTTTTTAACCAGTGGCAGCATGGGCACTATGGGTTTTGGTTTACCTGCCGCTATTGGTGCACAAATTAGCCGCCCCCATGACACCGTAATCGCCGTTTCAGGTGATGGCTCAATTATGATGAACGTGCAGGAATTAGCGACGATCAAACGCTATCAAATTCCAGTAAAAATTGTGCTTATCGATAACGCAAAATTAGGTATGGTTCGTCAATGGCAAGATTTATTCTTCGATGGTCGCTTAAGTGAAACGGATTTATCAGACAATCCAGATTTTATCATGTTAGCCACGGCGTTTAACATTAAAGCTAAGCAGATCACCAACAAGAGCGAAGTTACTGCCGCCATCAACGAAATGTTAGATCACGATGGTCCATACTTACTACAAGTTAAAATTGATGCTGCCGACAATGTTTGGCCTTTAGTACCACCTAACAGTGCCAATAACGAAATGATGGAGAGCGCATAAGATGAATACCTCTACTTTAAACAATTACACCTTAATTATTATGACCGATGATAAGCAGGTAGTACTTGAGCGAATTTTACAAGTAACTCGCTATCGTGGTTATTTAATTAATGGTATGACAGCAAAAGTAAATACCGGTACTAATGTCGCAACGATTGAATTATTTGTTAGTAGCACACGCCCTATTTCACTTTTAACCGATCAAATTAATAAACTGGTCGACATCAAGAGTGTCAAGGTGGACAATAACGCGTCACAGCACACTACTGTATAAGAATGTAGTGCTTAATATAGATTAATTATGTAGGTGAGCATTTATGCTTACATTTAAATAGCAAGGTATCAGCGGTTGTAAAGCTTGCGCATCACCTACAAATACACAAAACAAATTTAGGAAAAGAAAATGGCAAAAGTAAATGCAGATTTAATTTGGTTCAACGGTAAACTCATGCCTTGGAAAGACGCAACAGTGCACGTAATGAGTCACGCTTTGCATTATGGTTCATCAGTGTTTGAAGGTATTCGTGCCTACAATACTCATAAAGGTACCTGTATTTTTCGTTTAGAAGAGCACATTAAACGTTTATTTGATTCTGCAAAAATTTACCGTATGAACATTCCTTACACGCAAGAAGAAGTAATTCAAGCCTGTAAAGATGCAGTAAAAGAAAATAATTTAAAATCAGCGTATTTACGTCCACTCGCCTTTTTAGGTGACATAGGTATGGGCTTGCGTCCACCTATTGATGCTATAGCTGATGTAATGATTGCCGCTTTTAGTTGGGAAGCTTACTTAGGCGCTGATGCTATTGAAAACGGAGTTGAAGTGGGCGTATCAAGTTGGAACCGATTAGCGCCGAACACTATGCCAACGGCAGCGAAAGCGGGTGGAAACTACCTTTCTTCGCAACTTATTTCTACTGAAGCAGCACGTCACGGTTATGCTGAAGGTGTGGCGTTAGATGTTAATAACATGGTTAGCGAAGGTGCTGGTCAGAACTTGTTCTTAATTCGTAAAGGCATTATTTATACACCACCGGGCACGGCTTCTATTTTGCAAGGTTTAACCCGTGACAGTGTTTTCGTACTTGCCAAACAGTTAGGTTATGAAGTGCGCGAAGAGCCTATTTCCCGTGAATCTTTATATCTTGCCGATGAATTCTTTATGTGTGGCACAGCAACTGAAGTAGTGCCAGTTAAATCAGTGGATGGTATGCCAGTTGGCGATGGTTCAAGAGGGCCAATAACTAAAGCCATTCAAGAAGCTTTCTTTGGTATTTTTGATGGATCGACCGAAATTCCAGACGGTTGGTTAGATCCAGTAGAATAAATAGCCTTTTAACACTATAGCAGCGTTGGAAGTACTCACTGACTAAAGTCAGCTCCGTGCTTCCGCCTTGCTCTAGTGTCAAAATTCAAATTTATTAGATATAAAAATTGATTTAAAATCCAAACAAAACTCTATTTTAAAAGCATCTTTAATGAGGGTGCTTTTAAAATAAACTTTATCTCAGCATTTTTAAACGGAACTCAACATCATGGCAAAACTACGTTCAGCAACTTCTACTCAAGGCCGTAATATGGCTGGCGCTCGCGCTCTTTGGCGCGCTACCGGTATGACAGATGGTGACTTTGGCAAACCAATTGTTGCTGTGGTTAATTCCTTCACTCAGTTTGTACCCGGTCATGTACATTTAAAAGACATGGGGCAGCTTGTTGCTGGTGCTATTGAAAAAGCAGGCGGTGTGGCTAAAGAGTTTAATACCATAGCCGTGGATGATGGCATTGCTATGGGTCATAGCGGCATGCTTTATAGCTTGCCCTCACGTGATTTAATTGCTGATTCCGTTGAATATATGGTCAATGCACACTGCGCTGATGCCATGGTGTGTATTTCAAACTGCGACAAAATAACACCGGGCATGATGATGGCAGCCATGCGTCTTAATATTCCGGTTATTTTCGTTTCAGGCGGTCCGATGGAAGCCGGAAAAACTAAGCTTTCAGACCAAATTATCAAGCTCGATTTAGTCGATGCCATGATTCAAGGTGCCGATCCAACAGTGTCTGATGAGCAAAGCGATCAAATAGAACGCTCTGCTTGTCCAACTTGTGGCTCATGTTCTGGTATGTTTACCGCAAACTCTATGAACTGTTTAGCAGAAGCGTTAGGGTTAGCACTGCCGGGCAATGGCTCAATGTTAGCGACTCATGCGGACCGTGAGCAATTATTCCTAAAAGCGGGTTCTCAAATTGTTGAACTAACAAAGCGTTATTATCAACATGATGATCAAACTGCACTACCACGCAATATTGCCAACAAAGCCGCTTTTGAAAATGCCATGTGTTTAGATATTGCCATGGGTGGTTCAACCAATACTGTTTTGCACTTACTTGCCATTGCACAAGAAGCTGAAATTGACTTTACCATGGCGGACATGGACAAGTTATCTCGCATTGTGCCGCAGCTGTGTAAAGTTGCTCCTTCAACACAAAAATATCATATGGAAGATGTACATCGCGCCGGTGGTGTTATCGGTATTTTAGGGGAATTAGCGCGCGCTAAATTATTAAGCACCGAAGTGACCAATGTACTAGGGATTTCTTTAGCAGAGTTATTAGCTAAATACGATATTATGGTCACAGAAGATCAATCAGTAAAAGATTTCTACAAAGCAGGGCCTGCCGGAGTTCGCACCACCAAAGCTTTTAGCCAAGACTGTCGTTGGGATAGTTTAGATGCTGACAGAGCAAACGGTTGCATTCGAAGCCACGAGCACTCTTTTTCAAAAGAAGGTGGTTTAGCCGTGCTTTCTGGCAATATTGCCCTTGATGGTTGTGTGGTTAAAACCGCAGGCGTCAGTGAAGACAATTTAACTTTTACCGGCCCCGCACATATTTTTGAAAGCCAAGACGATGCTGTTGCCGGCATTCTAGAGGGCAAAGTAGTTGCTGGTGAAGTGGTGATTATTCGCTACGAAGGCCCTAAAGGTGGTCCTGGCATGCAAGAAATGCTTTATCCAACTACCTATCTTAAATCGATGGGCTTAGGTAAAGCATGTGCCTTAATAACTGATGGTCGTTTTTCTGGAGGAACTTCAGGTTTATCCATTGGCCATGTTTCTCCTGAAGCGGCAGCAGGTGGCGCAATCGCCTTAGTTGAGCAAGGTGATATTATCCATATCGACATTCCAAATCGTAGTATTAGCTTTGCTGTGAGCGATGAAGAAATGGCGCAACGAAAAGCCGCAATGAATGACAAAGGTAAACAAGCATGGCAGCCCAAAGATCGTGTGCGTCCTATTAGTTATGCGTTGAAAAATTACGCCATGTTAGCCACAAGTGCTGACAAAGGGGCGGTACGTAACCGCGACCTCTTAGATGGCTTGGTAGAAAAATAATGACCGAAACACAGCTACTTGCACAGCAAACAGAGCAACTTGATTACTTGAGGCGCATATTACTTGCGCCCATATATGACACGGTTGTAGAAACTGAGCTGACCCATTTAACGAAATTGTCGAGCCGTTTAAATAACCAAGTTTATTTAAAACGCGAAGATCAACAGCCAGTACACTCTTTTAAATTGCGTGGAGCTTGCAACAAGTTATCGACCTTAAGCGAAGATGAATGTATTCACGGCGTTATTGCTGCCTCGGCAGGCAATCATGCACAAGGCCTAGCACTAGCTGCTAATAAACTCGGTATTAACGCCACCATCGTCATGCCAAAAACGACACCTGATATCAAAGTAGATAATGTCAGGCGTTTAGGTGGCGAAGTACGTTTAGTAGGTAATAGTTATGACGAAGCACAGGCAGCTGCAAAAGAGTATGCCGCAACTGAAAAGAAAACCTTAATCCACCCTTTTGATGATACCGAGGTTATTGTTGGTCAAGGTACTGTTGCCAAAGAATTATTACAACAGCAACCCAATGCTGATGTGGTATTTATTCCTGTTGGTGGCGGTGGTTTATTAGCGGGTATGGCGGTTTATTTAAAACAGCTTAGTCCCCAAACTAAAGTCATTGGTGTTGAAGCCCAAGATTCAGCCTGTTTAAAAGCCGCACTCGCAGCAGGAAAACCCGTTGACCTAGCGCAAGTAGGCTTATTTGCTGATGGTGTTGCAGTAAAGCGTATCGGCCAACATACCTTTGATTTAATTGAGCGCTATTGTGATGAAGTGATCACCGTTTCTACTGATGAAATTTGTGCCTCGATAAAAGACATTTTCGAACAAACTCGCGTTATTGCCGAGCCAGCAGGGGCATTGTCTTTAGCCGGACTACAAAAATATTGTACCACTAGCACCAAAAAAGAAGCATCTCTTGTCGCGATACTTTCTGGCGCTAACATGAATTTTCACAGTTTACGTTATGTTTCTGAGCGCTGTGAACTAGGCGAGAAAAAAGAAGCGGTACTCGCGGTAACTATTCCTGAAGAAAAGGGCAGCTTTAAGCGCTTTTGCCAAACCATAGGCAACAGAGCGATAACTGAGTTTAACTATCGTTATGTCGGTGAACCAAGCGCCAATGTGTTTGTTGGTGTGCGTTTAGCTGGTAGTTCAAACGAACGTGAACATTTACTTACTGAGTTAGCAAGTGCCAACTATCAGGTAACTGACTTTACCGATAATGAACTGGCAAAATTGCATGTTCGTTATATGATTGGTGGTAAAAATTCATGCGATTCTAATGCAGCTGACGAAATTAATGAGCGCATATTCAGTTTTGAATTTCCAGAGCATCCCGGTGCCCTAGAAAAGTTTCTCGATGCCATGGGCGAATTATTTAACATCACGCTATTTCATTATCGCAATCATGGCGCTGCTTTTGGTCAAGTGCTAGCGGGCTTTGAAGTAAATACCGATAAAGAAATAGAATTTTTTGCTCATTTAGATGCCTTAGGTTATCAATTTGAAGAAGCGACAGATAACCCTGCCTATCAAGCTTTTCTTAACTAAGACCATAAATAAAAATGCACTTTAAATTTATCATTACAGGGTTACTTTGCTTTAGCATAATTGCTTGCTCTAATACTTCGCCATTATCGCAACGCTCTAAAGACATCAGAGCTTGTAATGCCATCAGTTATGGTAATGACAATATTGATGTAAAACTAATGGATAACGTCTATCAAACATGCATAAATGATAAAAAGAAAATTAGAAAGCAACAAAAAAAAGATGCCGAAAAATTAGCTATTTTTGAGTTTTTTGTTAATTTATTTTGACCGCCTGAGCATTAAAATTACTTTTTAACTACATTACTAGAATTGACCAAAGCGCCATATCTGGATACCGAAGCTTGCATTGCAGCAGTTAATTTTGGCAATAATTCAGCGTGCTTTTTATGTATATAGTGGTAACCCTCGCTCTGATATATTTCTATTTTATTTATATTTTCGTCATTTTTTCCTGCAAGATTACCAAAGGCTTCTACTTCTGTAATTAGCACATAATCCAGTCGCCCTTTAATTAACATATTCAGCAAATTTTCTTCACTTTTTATCGCATAACTTGATGCTTTTTTATTATTCATTAAGCTTGATGAAATGTTGTTACCTTTCACTACACCAATGACATTTTCACTCACATTTAATGCAGAATCATGACAAACAACTTGCTCAACGCAATAAAGCATAATAGTACCTTTAGCTAATAATACTGGCACCCTTAATAGGTTTTGATAATTTTGTTCTATTTCTTTTTCAGCAACCATTATGCTGTCTAATTGACCAGCATTAACCATATTACGTGCTCTTACTGTTAGTATTTTTGTAAATACTACTTTAAAACCAATTAAGTTATAAGAATGGACAATGTGTGGTTCAAAAAAATGGCTGATTTTATCTGATAAGGGCACAGAAACATACATCGTTTTTTGTGTGTTTAAATGTTGAGCCGAAGAGTAATTACTAAAGAAAGCAAAGATAATTATCTTCAGCAACACGTTGTAATGATGCAATGGCTTCATTTCTATTCACAATTAACCGTAAATGATAGGTAAAGTTTAGTTCTAAATTCGCAAAAAATGCAATTTGTGCCATAGTTATTCTATTGATAAAAGCGCCATTAGAAAAATTTAAGGGAATTATGCAAAATCATATTCAAAAGGTTATAGAGGCGGTTTCAAATACCTATGGCGACAACTTTTTTAATGCTATCACTTTAGCACTGCATGAAATAATCAAAGCCGACTACACTTTCATTGCCATTTTAGATAAAGAAGCCTTTACATCTAAAACCATTGCTTTAGTCGCCAAAGGCAATATAGCTGAAAATTTTGAATACTCATTAACCGATACACCTTGCGCTAATGTTGCAGATGATTCTGTTTGTTATTACAAAAAAAATGTTTGTGCTATTTACCCTAATGATCAGCTACTTACAGACATGAAAATCGAGTCCTATTTAGGCACACCATTACATAACTCTAAGCAAGAAGTGATGGGATTGATTGTTGCTATGTACGAACAGCCATTTGAAGATTATAAAAATGTGGTTACGCTATTTCAAATATTTGCTGGACGTATTGCTGCCGAATTAGAGCGCCGAGAATACGAAACATCTTTAGAAGAAAAAGTGCTATCTCGCACACTAGAGCTATCCAAAACCGTAGAGCAATTACAACAAGCACAGCAACAATTGGTTGAATCGGAAAAAATGGCCGCTTTAGGAGGCTTAGTTGCAGGCATTGCCCACGAAGTAAATACTCCCTTAGGTATCGCAATAACCACCTACAGCATTATTAATGACGAGCATAAGTTGTTAAAAGACAAAATAGCACAGCAAAACCTTAGCATGAAAGATATGGAGCATTATTGTAACTCTGTAGACAATGCCCTTAATATGCAGAATGAAAATTTAATTCGAGCGAAGGAGTTAATTGAAAACTTCAAAAAAACCGCAGTAGATCAACACCAATTAGATATTGAAACCATAAACCTAACAGATTATTACCATAGAATTGCTTCTACTTTGAATTCTATCTTAAAAACAAAAAATGTGTCGTTAGACATAAAAGGCGATGACAGTATTATTCTAGCAACCTTTCCTGGTATTCATGGCCAAATATTAACAAATTTAATTACCAACAGTGTCCGTCATGGTTTTAATGATAGTGTTGATAACCATATAGTTATTAATATTGTCCAGCAAAAAGGCATTGTTGAAGTGCATTACCAAGATAATGGCGTTGGCTTAAATGAAAAAGTAAAAAAGCATATTTTTGAACCCTTTTTCACCACCGCAAGAAAAAGTGGAGGCGTTGGTTTAGGTATGTCGATTGTTTACAACTTGATCACTCAAAAGCTCAATGGCAAAATTTTTATTGATAAAAATAGTCAAGGCGCTTGTTTTATCTATCAATTTAAAGAAATTATCAAGACATAACCTTTTTTATCAGTTTTTTTACACTGCTCACAAAGCACTATATATGGTGCCGACATAAAAATAAAACACTACATATAGGTCACATCGACAAAAAGTTGATCTCGATCAACTATTTAAAACCATAAAATACACTATATTGTGTTTAAGAAAAATAAAAACACACTATATAGGTTTTCCATGGAATTTAATTGTCTCGCCCCAACCATTGTTTTTCAAGAAGTACCTGATGAAATCAGCTTATGTTTCAGCATAACTGGCTGTAAAGTTGGCTGCAAAGGCTGTCATAGCACTGAACTGTGGAATGAAAATTACGGCATTTCATTAACCAATAAAGCCTTTATTGCTTGGCTAAAAAAATATCAAAGCTTAATTAGCTGTGTGGTTTTTTTTGGCGGTGAATGGCAACCCAACGCCTTAATTGAAAAGCTCATTATTGCCAAAAATTTTGGCCTAAAAACCTGCCTTTATAGTGGTCAAGAGTCAGGGGAAAAACATATTGAAATAAAAATCTCTCAACACCTCAATTTTTTAAAAACCGGTGCATGGCAAGCAGAACTAGGCGGCTTAGAAAGCCCGACAACTAACCAAGTTTTTCGTGATCTAGAGACAGGCGAAAAACTGAATCATTTATTTATCAAAAACCATCATAACTTTTCAAAAGGAACTCACCATGTTGCGGCTTAGCGAAGAACAAATTAACAATAAAAAAGACTTTATCCATAATTATTTTCTGGCAAAAAATGCTGCTGATGGTTCAAAAATGGATGCCAACGCCAATGTTAGTCATAAAAATATTGCCACCTTAGAAGCCGAATTATTAAAAGATTGTTTTGTGCAAATAAACCGGGCACTAGTACAAGACAAAATACGTGAAACCTTTAATGACAGCCTTGCCGATGAGTATTTACGTCAAATTGAAGAGCATGAAATTTATGTTCATGACGAAACCAGTTTAAAGCCTTATTGCACGTCAATTAGCATGTATCCATTCTTACTCGACGGCTTAACTAAATTAGGTGGCGAGTCTAAAGCTCCTAAGCATTTAGAGTCTTTTTGTGGTTCATTCGTTAACCTTATTTTTGCCATTTCAGCCCAATTTGCCGGCGCGGTAGCTACCGTTGAATTTTTAACCTACTTTGATTATTTTGCTCGCCTTGAATATGGGGATGAGTATTTAACTACGCATAAAAAAGCGATTGAAAATCATTTACAACATGTAGTTTATGCTATTAACCAGCCTGCCGCAGCTCGAGGCTATCAAAGTGTTTTTTGGAATATTTCATTATTTGATCAACACTATTTTGCTTCAATGTTTGGTGAATTTGTTTTTCCTGATTTCACTAAACCTAACTGGCAAACCGTTGACAATTTGCAGCACTTTTTCCTTAACTGGATAAACAAAGAGCGTGAAAAATCAGTACTCACCTTTCCTGTTGTTACGGCAGCAATGCTAACCGAAAATGGCCAATGTAAAGACCAAGAATTTGCTTTAAAACTTGCTGAACAAAAAGCTGCAGGCAACTCATTTTTTGTGTATTTATCTGACAGTGCCGACTCCCTTGCCTCCTGTTGTCGGTTACGTAATGAAATTTCCGATAATACATTTTCCTATACGCTAGGCGCTGGTGGCGTTGCAACAGGGTCAATTAACGTTATCACCTTGAATATGAACCGTTTAGTACAAGATGGTCGAGATCTAAAAACTGAAATTGAGAAAATTCAAAAATACCAAGTCGCTTACCGTAAATTAATGGAAGATTATAAAGCTCAAGGAGCCTTATCCGTATACGATGCTGGCTTTATTTCGCTTGATAAGCAATTTCTCACTATTGGCATTAATGGCATGGCAGAAGCCGCTGAGTTTGCCAACATTACCGTTGGCAATAACCAAGCTTATAAAGATTTTGTTAGCAGCAAACTGCAAGTGATTTATCAAGCCAACCAAGCGGCAAAAAATGAATTTGGTTATCTGTTTAATACTGAATTTGTGCCCGCAGAAAATTTAGGGGTTAAAAACGCAAAATGGGATCGAAAAGATGGTTATCAGGTCAAGCGAGATTGCTATAACTCCTATTTTTATTTAGTTGAAGGTGACGATACCAACCATATCGATAAATTTGTTTTGCATGGCCAAGAAATTACCCAGTATTTAGATGGTGGCTCAGCATTGCACCTTAACCTAGATGAAGCGTTATCAACTGAAGCGTACATGAAGTTATTCAATGTTGCCGCGAAAACAGGCTGCAACTATTTTTGCATTAACGTCAAAATCACCATTTGCAACTACTGCGAAACCATTGACAAGCGTACGTTACATCAATGCCCCAATTGTGGCAGTGATGACATTGATCATGGTACTCGTGTTATCGGTTATTTAAAACGAGTCACTGCTTTTAGCCAAGATAGGCAAAAAGAACATGCACTTCGTCATTACCATAAACAAGCGCATAAACAATCATCTAAGCAAGGGCAGCAATCTGCTAATAACGCTGCCTAGTTGATCTGCAACTAACACCTAAAATTATTTCACCATGAGTATGGTTACTTGGTTAGCCATACTCTCATCATCTAAGCGTCCGTAGCGCATGATAAAATCTTGCTTACCATCATGGTTAATATCGTAATGCTCAAACAAGGCACCGTCTTTAGGTAGTTGGAGTTTGTGCTTACTCGCTTTTCGATTGAATAATCGAGCACTCTTTTGCCCTAAAAAAATGTTTAGCTTTTCTTCCCCTGAAGACAAAACCAAATCTTGTAATTCATCACCATTAACATCGGTTAACAATACAATAGCTTCGCCACTTTGCCCTGAGGTTAAACTGAAACTCAGCTCTACCTCTTTATCGATAATAGAATCACTGCTATAAACATCATTATCATTTAACGCAAAAAGTAATACGTTTTGATCTATGCCGCCTGAGAGCAATGCCCCAATAATATTACTAATACTCAATTCAAATGAAGACAACAGCACTTCAAATTTACCATCATTATTTATATCTGTAATATTGAGCCCCGTTAAAGTGCCCTCCGCTTTAATAACAGTATTGGCTATTTTAGGAAACTCAAGTTGACCATTTTTATTGCGAAAACCTAAGTAAAACTCGTAGTCATTGACTCGTTCAAATACACCTGAACTTTTAGTAAAACGCACTCCAAGATCAACTAAGCCATCACCATTTATATCTCTAATTTCTTCAATAACGCGGTGACTTAATTCACTTTGATCAAGATTCTCGCCATCAGACTCCCGTATTTGCCACCAATTTAAGCCATCAATTTCGTTGTTAATATCGAGAGTCTTTTGTTCTGCAAAAAACTTTCCTTGTGCCTGTTGGCTAAAATAATTAATTTGGCCTTTTGAGACCCACGCAATATCTTGTTGCCCATCTAAATTTAAGTCAGCCAAAAATAAGGTTAATGGATTAAAAGATACTCCGCTGCGATTTAATTCAACTCGGGTCTTGATAGGTAAATGTTGATAAAAATAATCTTGGTTATCTGTTACCGCAAGCCACAAATTAGTGTGCTCAAAATCAGGCAAAATAATGTCATCAATTCCATCTTTATTCACATCTTGAATGAAGTCCTTTTTAGCAATAAAGCTAGGCTCATCTTGCAAAAATATTGAGCTTATCATTTGCTTTTGTTGAATAAACAAGCCTGATGTAGCCTTATCGTTTTGGTGCAAGTCATCATTATAATGCAAACTTGCCACCTCATTTTTTGCTAGAAAATATAAGCCTTGTTTATTCTCACTGACATCAAAGGCAAAATACTGCTTAGGTAGGCGTAGTTTATCGAATAAAACAAAGTCATTCTTTTGCGCATCAAGTACATAAACCGCAAGCCATGCTTTATTTTGCTTATCATTGCCAATCAAAACAAGCTCATCAGCAGGATGCTGTGCATTAGAGATTATATCCACAGCAATTACCGGCAAGCTTACTTTAAAAGGGGCGCTGATTTTATAATGTTCAAAGCTTAATTTAGTACCGGCGAGTTTGGTGGTATTGGCAAGTGTTGTGTGACTTACAGTAATCAACAAACCACATAACAAACTGAATAATAATCGATAGTGCATATCAGCCCTCTTCAACGAAATTTAAGTTACTTCCTAAAAAGTAAATTCTATGGCGAAGTAGAACAATATGTGCCTCTATTAGCTAGTCATTAACTTTTATATTTTGTAACCAAAAATTAACAAATCTACTCGAAATGTTTTACTGATAATAGGAGTTTAAATGGGCATTACTTTATAAGCACACCGTCTTGCGCCCTCTACAATGTGTTCTTCACGACTCACTACCGCAATATCTTCTAGTAAACTTTGAAACAAGTGCAATTCACTGCGACAAAAATTTACGCATTTAGTGGCTGCTGCGCATATTGGACAATGATTTTCTAACAACCAAAAGCAGCCATTTTCTTCAGTTACTGTTGCCATGTAGCCTTCATCGCTACGCAATTTTGCTAACATTATTAATTTTTCTTCAACGCCGTACCTATCTGCTAGGGCTAAACGATAAGTACGTTTGGATGACTCTTCTCTATTACTGATGAGTTTTTCCAAACCATCATCACCAAAAACTGCTATAACAGAGTCAATTAATTGCACTGTTAATTCATCGTGACGATCAGCAAAATGACTATTGGTTTTTAATGTTAACGACCAATAGCGCGTTGGTCTTCCTCTCGGGGCTTTTTCATCTTTGAAAATTACCTCTCCAGATTCTTCTAACGCCAGCATATGTTGTCTAATACCCATAGTTGTTAGCCCTAATTCAGCGGCTAAAACTTTTGCGGTCAATGGACCACGAATTTTTAATAAATCAATAATTTTATCATGTGTTTTCATAACAGCCCCACTTGCTTTAGTCATACTATTATCACTCAAAAGTGATTTATGTAAACTTTTTAATTTATTTTATTTTGCGTTTTATATTGACAACATTAAATAAACGTATTACTTTACTTAATATTAAGTAAATTAAATTATTTATATAATCGTTTTTATAATTAAGGAGATATTATGAATCTAGTTATTATTAGTGCCAGTCAAAGAAAACAATCGCAAAGTGCCAAAGTTGCAGAATATATAATTGAATCGGCACCGAATTATCAGCACATGATACATTTAGAGTTATGCCAGTATCGCCTGCCTTTATGGGATGGAGAACAAGAGAGTAAATCTACGCCAAGCAGCGATTGGTTGATGATAAATGAACGCTTAAAAACAGCAGATGCCTTAATTCTTATTACCCCTGAATGGAGTGGCATGGCGTCACCTTTGTTGAAAAATTTTCTACTGATGTGCTCTAGTCAAGAAACAGCACACAAACCTGTATTAATAGTTTCTGTATCTAGTGGTATTAGTGGTGCATATCCGGTAGCCGAACTAAGGATGAATGCTTTTAAGAATAATAAGTTAGTCGCGATACCCGATCACCTCATCATTAGAAATGTTGAACAAGTACTTAACGATTCAACACCTTTGGCAGATGAAATTTCAAAGCATGATGATCACATTCGACATCGCATTGCTTATAGCCTACATACCTTGCATCACTACAGTACAACGCTTAAAACCATGCGCACTGCATTAATCAACAACCCTTTTGCAAACGAAGCTCAATATGCTTATGGCATGTAACTAATACCAATATGGTATTAATCAACAGGAGAGAATTATGATCACTTTAGAACATATAAACTTAGTCGTTAACGACATTGAAAAAGCCTTAACATTTTATCAAGCCGCTTTTCCACATTGGGCAGTTCGTGGCGGCGGCAAAAGTAAATGGTATGGAAAACCTCGTAACTGGCTGCACTTTGGTGATGATTATCAATATATTGCCTTTAACGATGATGGTGTTGGTGAAAACCGAGACTTAACCGGTCATCAAATAGGTCTTGCTCATTTCGCTTTTGCTACCAGTGATATAAAGGGGCTTATTGAACGTTTAGCGCAAGCGGGATTCAAAGTAGATAAAGACGGCGCCGCAGATGACTACCGTAGCAATGTATATTTTGTTGACCCCAGTGGTTATGAAGTTGAATTTGTTCAATATCACAGTGACTTGCCTGAGCTTAGAAATAGATATGAATAAAACTTGTTGATTAAGTTGATGCCTTGATCCTGATCAAATACCTGAGTTATTTACTCAGGTATTATTTAAACAACTTACAGTAGATTAACTTTTGTGGAGAATGAAATGGGTTGTTGTGGTAGTTGTGGTGGCGAAGATCATCAAGAGAAAAAAGAACAAGAGCAAGCAGTTGAACAATCAGCAGAACAAAAAACTGAAGAAAATAATGAAGCAAAAGAAGCTTAGTTTTTGTAAAAATTAAATTCAAAGACAGAATAGCGCAAGCTAGTCTGTCTTTTTTATTATCTGAGTATTCATGTACTTATCATTTCTAATTGCACTATAATCATATTTTTCCCCGTAATCGTGACCGTTATTTTTTCTTCGATTAACTCGCTATCTTGCGCAAATACTTGTACCAAACAACCAATCGGCACTAGATTATTTTCACTATTAGAAGTTTTAATACCCATTTCATCAGATAAGCTATAAGCAAAGCATAAACTATTTTTTGCTACTTTTATTATTACTTGCTGAGACTCTGGGTAACAATGAACATTAGCTGAAACAGTTTCTGTTTTGGTAATAATATTAAAATCCTTTATTGCCCCGTTTATTAACTTGCCGTCAGTTTCACAGCCACCTGAAAACCGAGCAACATCCAGTAACTTATTCAAGGTATCGGTTTTTATATTATCGTGAGTAAGGCTAAGACCAACGCCTTCAATTAACACTAGATTACGATAATATCCCGTAAAGTTGGAGAAAATGCCATCGTTAACAACACTGGCAATACTTAAGCGCCAATCAAAATCATCTAAATGACCACCTTGATTAATCGCTAATTCTGTTGTTTCACCTTGGCCATTTTTCCAAGGAATTGTTTTAAATTGTTGCGGGGGGATAATTTTAATCATAAGAAAGCCTTAGTAAATAGTTAGCTACATTATCCATCTAATGCGATCTCAGTAGCAATGTTTATATTCTCGTACAAGAAAGTTAAAGCTACTCTAACCTCAATTTGCAACCTGATTTAATGCGTCTATATTTAGTGTCATTTAACTGTAACAATTACTTTGACTGTAATGAAACTGTAATAATTGATTTGTATAGTAGCGCCAACATGAAATGAATCGGCTGCAGCCATTACTAGAGTTGCTTTTCACTTCTAGCATTCATCAGCCTAAATTAACTATTAACCAAAGGTA
>Ga0316207_10001783_pt1 | contig 24679 bp, 24 predicted proteins | sample 6weekpyrite_MG_FD_204943 | JGI IMG/M metagenome (GOLD analysis project Ga0316207, IMG submission 204943) | Microbial mat bacterial communities from mineral coupon in-situ incubated in ocean water Damariscotta River, Maine, United States -... | ecosystem: Environmental > Aquatic > Marine >... | reverse complement strand
GGTGGTATGCAAGCCTTGCAATGGGCAATCGATTTTCCTCAACGAGTTAAACATTCAATTGTCATTGCAGCAGCACCAAAACTATCAGCACAAAACATTGGTTTTAACGAAGTTGCCCGACAGGCGATAAGTTCAGATCCTGATTTTCACGATGGCCACTACTACGAGCATAATGTTATCCCCAGACGGGGTATTAAGTTAGCAAGAATGCTTGGGCATATTACATACCTGTCTGATGAATCTATGCGTTCCAAATTTGGGCGCGAACTACGCGAAGGTAAAATTAACTTTAATTTTGAAACCGAGTTTCAGGTAGAAAGCTACTTGCGTTACCAGGGCGAATCGTTTGTTGATAAGTTTGATGCCAATACATACCTCTTAATGACAAAGGCGCTTGATTACTTTGACCCTGCAAAAGAACATGACGATAACCTGGCCTTGGCACTTGCAAAGACGACAGCACGTTTTCTTGTCATATCATTTACCTCTGACTGGCGCTTTGCGCCAGAACGTTCACGTGAACTGGTTAAAGCGTTACTTGATTCCAATAAACCCGTTACCTATTCAGAGATTACCGCTAACCAAGGGCATGATGCCTTTCTGATACCAAATAAGGATTATCAGGACATTTTGTATAGTTACATGAAACATGTAGAGGACTCTACAAAATGAATTCTATTCGCCCTGAGTTACAGATTATTGCAAACTGGATTAAACCTGGTAGTCGTGTACTCGATCTTGGTTGTGGTAAAGGCGAATTACTTTCATACCTGCAGACAAATCATAATGTAACCGGTTACGGTATTGAAATAGAGCAAAACAATATTGTTGAATCCATTAACAACAATATTAATGTTATACAGGCTGATATTGAACAAGGTTTAACTGGCTTTGAAGATAATTCATTTGATTATGTAATCATGTCACAAACGCTTCAGGCATTACATAATACCGATAAAGTGTTGGAAGAAATGTTACGCGTTGGCCGAGAAGGCATTGTCACCTTCCCTAATTTTGGTCACTGGCGTAGCCGGCTTAATATTATGCTTGGTCATATGCCAGTGACTAAATCATTACCTAACACCTGGTATAACACACCGAATATTCATCTATGTACACTCAGAGACTTTGAAGACTTGTGTAAAGAAAAGAATTTTAAGATTCTGCAACGAAGTATTGTAGACCGACTACACAGGCGACGTCTTTACAATTCAATCTTACCTAACCTGATGGGTGAGATTGCCCTTTACAGAATCCAGCGCCGTTAGTTTACGGCAACAACAATTTGATATACACCAAACAACATCACGCTTAAACCAGCAAATATCTTAACTGCCTGCAACTGCATAAACCGTTTTAAAGCCCCAGCAAACAATCCGATTGCAAGTAAATTAGGTAAAGTACCCAAACCAAAACTTAACATCAGTAATCCACCATTAACCGCACTACCGCTGCTTAAACTCCATACTAAGACACTGTAAACCAGCCCGCAGGGCAACCAACCCCATAAACTACCCGCAGCAAACGCCTGGGGAATAGTTTTAATTGGAATAAAACGCCTTGCTAAAGGTTCAACCCGCTTCCAGAAATTATTGCCCACTTGTTCAACATATCTTAAGCCGCCCCACCAGTTAGCCAGATATAAACCCAACGCAATTAAAAATAAACCAGCAATGATTTTTAGAACAAGTTGAGCCTGGTTAATAAAAACCAGATCGGTTAACCATGCACCGAGGGCGCCGAAAACCACACCTACCAGTGTATAGCTGGTAATACGTGCAAAGTTATAACTTAATAAATAAGGGAATAATTTTTTATTGTTAGACGATGAATCAGTGTTAGTTTGAATACCTAACGTCAGTGCACCCATAATACCACCGCACATACCAACACAATGTACACCGCCGAGGAGACCGACTAAAAATGCACTTAAGTATGTTTGTGTTTCTAACATAGAATTAATTGTATCTATTCAGCACTTTCTTTTATTCTTTTGAGATTATTATTTCTAGCGATAAACCATAGCACCATTAGTATTGCTGGTGCGCCCAGACTAGCTGTATAAATAAAGAAGGTTGTATAACCGGCACTATCAACAATCACACCTGAAAAGCCGGAAATAAGTTTAGCTGGTAACGTCATTAGTGAGCTAAATAATGCATATTGTGTGGCAGTATATGCTGTATTAGTAAGACTTGATAAATACGCAATAAAAGTTGAAGCAGCAAAACCACCACTAAAATTATCTGCACTGACTATTAAGGTAAACCATGCAAGGTCATGTCCTTTACTTACCATTGTTGCAAATAATAAATTTGTTATTGCAACCATAATTGCACCGGCCAACATTGGTTTCAAAATATCGTAACGTACAACAATAACACCACCAATTAAAGCACCAGCTAAAGTCATCAATAAACCATAGATTTTTGTTACATTCGCAATTTCGATTTTGCTAAAACCCATATCGGCATAAAATGGGTTTGCCATAATTGCCAGGGCAATATCACTGACACGATACAGGCCAATAAACAGCAAGATTGCTAATGCAAACTTACCGTTGCGTTTAAAGAAATCAGCAAACGGACAAATTACTGCACCAATAAACCATGCGATAAATTTATTAGGCTTACGACTTTTTTCAATATAATCAATCACTCTTTGTTCATTAGCAATTGTTTGCTGCGTGATAACACGTTCCGGTTCGCTAATTAGAAAAACCGTCACAATGCCAACAAAGGCGAAACATCCCATTGCTACATAAGCAAGATGCCATGAGTACAATTGAGCAACATACAAGGCAAGTGCACTTCCTACCAAACTTGCACCCACTCGCCAACCGGCCTGATAAGCTCCAGCCATTGCAGCCTGGTATTCTGCTTGCATTGCTTCGATACGATAGGCATCAATCACTATATCCTGAGTTGCCGAACTAAATGCAACCCAAACGGCAGCCAAAGCAACAACGGTGAGGGACTCTTTAGGTGATAAGGTCGACATAAAAAACAGACCACCTGCTATGCCCAACATTGCAACCAGCATCCAGCTACGACGGTGGCCTAATTTATTTCCAAGTACTGGTAAGTTAATCCGGTCAATAACCGGTGCCCAGAAAAACTTAATAGAATATGTAATTCCTACCCATGCAAAAAAACCTATCATGGATTTAGAAACGCCCTCATCTTTAAGCCATAAAGTCAGTGTTGAGAAAACCAGTAAAAATGGTAAGCCTGCCGAAAAGCCCAAAAAGAACATTGCGATAACGCGTGGCTTTAAATAAACCGCAAAGGCTTCCTGCCAGCTATGTCGTGGCTTATTACTTTCAATCGTGTTATTTGAGTGACTCATACTTTAATTTATTTTACGGAATTATCTTTCAACTCTACCATAGTTTTCGGCTTATCTCTTTGTTTCTATTAAATTTATATGCTATCAAATCTATCTGAATTTTATTTATATTTTGACTCAATGTGCCGATATAAAACGGTATATGACAACACCGAACTAAGGACAACAATGATCGATATTAAGTATTTGCTCGAATTTTCAGATTTTAAGGATCTGGACGACACTGCACTGGTAGACGTATCTGAGAATGCAATGATGAGCACTTACGATGTGAATGAACGCATCTTTGCCGAAAGAACCGACAATGTCACTTTGTATCTGGCCAAAGGCGCATTAGAAATTCAGTCACAAGGCGGTGTCCAACAAGCCATGACAGCGGAATCGGAGCGCGCACAATCACCCGTTTTTTTTACTCATACGATGGGACATTATGCGCGATGCACGTTACCCTGCAAGATTATCCAGATAGAAAAAAAAATAACTGATAAGTACGGTATACAACATAGTCGCGATAATAACCGTCTCGACTATGCGGAGTTTGAAACGCTGCCATCAAGTAACGCTAACCTTGAAATGATCAATGAAATTACCGAAATGTTTAAAAGCAATTCGGTAACATTACCCAGCTTGCCAGAAATAGCACTATATATAAATTCTGAGCTGGACAACGAAAAACTTGGCACAAAAAAACTCGCTCAAATAGTGCAAATGGACCCTGTTATTGCCGCAAGGATAGTTCAGGTGTCAAACAGTGCCTTGTATGGAAGTAGCGGGAAAATAGACTCCATTCAAAATGCCATTGCTAAAATAGGTATTGATGGTGTACGCACGATTGTAATGGGCGTTGTTCTACGTGACCTGTTTATGCCTGATACTGAATTCGTAACCTATAAAATGACAGAGTTTTATGAGCACAGTATTCGCATTGGGGTTATCTGTTATCAACTGGCTAAAATAATTCCAGGGTTTAAAGCTGATCGAGCATTTCTATTTGGCTTATTGCATGATATTGGCACCATCCCTATTCTTGTTGTCGTAGATACACGTGAAGATTTAGCGCACAAAGCAGGTAATATTGATATTGTATTAAATCAACTTAAAAGTCATATAGGTGGTATGATTTTACAACAATGGCAGTTTGATAAAGATCTCATTGAAAATGCAAAACACGCTTATAACTGGGAACGTAATATTCAAAAAGCAGACTATTGTGATTTAGTCCAAGTTGCACTGAAGCACTCTCATCTCGTAGGAGGCGAAAAAATTGAAGGGCCAGAGCTACACGATCTACCTGCATTTAAGAGATTAAGCTTGGAAGAACTGGATCTTGTTGATAATATAAAAGCATTAAAGGAAATCAGCTTAAGAGTGACCGAGCTTATTAAGATGATTTGCAAACCATAATTAACACAATCAACAGGAATTTAAATGAGTTTAACTGTTTACCTTTCAGGTGAAATACACACCGACTGGCGCGATGAAATTATCAAAGGTGCTGCAGACAATAACTTAAATATTAACTTTACTTCGGCAGTAACCGATCACGAAGCCAGCGATGCAGCAGGTGACATGCTGGGAGCAGAGCAAAATAACTTCTGGCGCGACCATAAATCTGCAAAAGTAAATTCTATACGTACAAAAACATTGATTGAAAACTGCGATGTCATGGTCGTTCGTTTTGGCGACAAATATAAACAATGGAATGCTGCTTTTGACGCGGGTTATTGTGCGGCTATTGCCACACCTTATATCACTCTGCATGCAGAGGATATCGTTCACCCATTAAAAGAAGTCGATGCCGCAGCCATGGCATGGGCAACGACAACTGAACAAGTTATCGAAATACTAAAATACGTATGTAAAGATTAGTTAATTTTTAACATGAAAAAGATTTACAACGCCCAGGATATTAATGAAGCACAAATAATTAAAGGTTTACTGGAAGCGAATAATATACAAACGTTTGCAGGTGGCTTTTATTTACAGGGTGGAATCGGGGAAATGGCGCCATCAAACTTTGCAACTATTTCAGTTGAAGAACAGGATGAAGACGCAGCACTAAAATTAATTAAAGAGTATGAAAAAAATAATTCTGCCTCATATGAGGACAGAAAGCCCAGAGATGAAGGCTTTAACAAAAATCTAATTATTATTCCAATAATCATTGTTGCATTTTTTATTGCAACTTTATTATTAGCGCAATAAAAGTCAATCTATTTATTAATTCCCGCTTTGACGGGAATCAATATAAAATTCGACATAACTCATAAATAAAAAATAATTAAATATCATAATCAATCGTTAACGGTGCATGATCCGAAAACCAGCTTTCTTTATAAACATCTGCACGCAATACTTTATCCCTTAAACCTGGCGAAATAACATGATAATCAATACGCCAACCAACATTATTCGCTCGCGCATTACCACGGTTTGACCACCAGGTGTACTGTTCTGCTTCCTGGTTAACAACACGGAAAGCATCCACATAACCAACCTCATCAAATAATTTATCGCACCATGCATGCTCTTCTGGTGTACAACCTGAATTCTTTTGATTGCTTTTCCAGTTCTTTATATCAATTTCTTTATGCACGGTATTGTAATCACCACAAATGATGTAATCGCGGTGTTTGCGTTTTTTTGCTTTTAGGTCATCTAAAAACAAATTCATAAATTTTAATTTATTGGCATGACGCTCTTCACTGGATGACCCCGATGGAAGGTACAAAGATGCAATGCTTAGCTTACCAAAATCCGCCTGAATATATCGTCCTTCGGTATCAGCATGATCCCAGCCTAAACCTTTAATTACTTTGTCTGGTTCCTGTTTGCTGTAAATGGCTGTACCACTATAGCCTTTTTTTTCTGCATCAAAAAAATAGCGGTGATAGCCTTTCGGCTTAAATACATCATCATCTAACTGGTCAATTTGCGCCTTTGTTTCCTGTATACATATCACATCTGCATTCTGCTTTTTCATCCAGTCGAAAAAACCTTTTTTTGCCGCAGCTCGGATACCGTTTAAATTAGCGCTTATTATTCTCATCAACTGTCTACACCTTTTAGAAATTACTGCCCATCACTTTAAATAATTGGCTATAATACACCACTTCCTAGCCGCTTCGAATTAAAGAGTCCCAAATTATGCAAGATTATCAAAAAGAATTTATCGAATTCGCCCTATCCAGCAATGTACTCCGTTTTGGAGAGTTCACTTTAAAGTCCGGGCGTGTCAGCCCATACTTCTTTAATGCAGGCCTTTTTAATACCGGCGAAGCGCTGGCTAAGCTTGGCCAATACTATGCTCAAGCACTCAAAGACAGCGGCATTGAATTCGATGTTCTATTTGGTCCTGCTTACAAAGGTATTCCACTTGCAAGCAGTTGTGCAGTATCTCTTGCTACTAATCACAATACTAATATTCCTTACAGCTTTAACCGCAAAGAAGCCAAAGATCACGGTGAGGGAGGAAATATTGTCGGTGCAGCTCTTGAAGGTAAAATTTTAATCATTGATGATGTTATTACTGCTGGAACAGCCATTCGTGAATCGATGGATATAATATCAGCAGCAGGTGCTGAAGCTGCTGGGGTATTAATCGCATTGGACAGACAGGAAAAAGGCAAAGCCGAACTTTCCGCTATTCAGGAAGTTGAACAACAATATAATATTCCTGTTGTAAGTATTATTAAGCTTGCCGACTTAATTGAATATATAAAAGATAAACCTGAGTTCAAACAATACCTTAAAAGCGTAGAAGCTTACCGTGAACAATATGGGATTTCCTGATTAACCACCCAACCTATATATAAATTTATTGTAAGTATATGAAAAGAAAACTACATATAGGCGGCGCACAGAAATCAGAAGGATGGGAAGTACTAAACGCCATTCCTGCTGAATACGTTGACCATGTATGTAACGCGAACAACTTGCAGCAATTTGAAGATGGCATATTTTCTGAAATATATGCGTCACATGTTGCTGAACATCTGGACTATAAGGAAGAATTAGTATCAACTTTAAAGGAGTGGTTTCGTATACTGGAGCCTGGCGGAATAATCTATATCAGTGTTCCTGACCTGGATATTTTGGCAGAACTTCTTCTTTTAAAGGACAAACTAACAATTGATGAACGCTTCCATGTAATGCGGATGATCTTTGGTGGACACATTGACGAGTATGATTATCACGTCGCTGGATTAAATGAGGACTTTCTGACAGTATTTCTTAAGAAAGCTGGATTTAAAAAAATTAATAAAGTTGATAGCTTTGGGCTTTTTAAAGACACAAGCGATACAAAATACAAGGGTGTTGCTATTAGTTTAAATTTAATGGCAAAAAAACCGAATGAACCCATTAAAGAAGAAGCAACTAAAACAGAATTTCAAGGAATCGGTCGCAACCAACTTTGTCCCTGTGGCAGCGGAAAGAAGTTTAAAAATTGCCACGGGGAAATTACCTGACCTGTTCTTACCTACTTTTTATCCAAAGGCATCTGAAGTAATACTATCATACCAACCTGCTGCATAGGCCGCTTCCTGTTTACGAAATACACTGTCTGCATCTTTCGGGCTAACACCACCTGAACCTTTTACTTTGTAAATTCCTTTATCTTTGTTGTAACGGTAAACCGCAGCAACAGAAATTCCATACTCAGGGGAAACCAGGCTATAACAAGTATTCACATAGGATGGTTCTGGCATCTCAGTACCATGAACATCTGAAACAATCGCCGCTGCACATACCTTAGCCTGACTGTTTGCAGCAAATCCGGATTTTGGCATTTTGCCTGCGATAGAGGCGTCACCAATAACATATATATCTGGATGCAGCTTTGATTCAAAGCTCCGTTGATTAACAGGACACCAACCATCACTATTGGTTAGGCCCGCTGTATGAACTATAGGCGCTGCTTTTTGTGGTGGAATAAAGTTAATCACATCTGCAGTATGTTTATCGCCATTCTCAGCCATGAGCATTCTACTGTTTACGTCTACACTTTCAATCCGACCACCTTTGCTACCTGCGACCCATTCAATCATGCCTGGATATAGCTTTTCCCAGCCTTGCATAAACAATGGCTGCTTGGAAAATTTATCTTTGGCATCAAGAATAAGAATTTTAGATTTAGGTTTATGCGTTGCTAAGTAGTGTGCAATTAGACTGACCCGCTCATATGGGCCAGGTGGACATCGAAACGGATTACCGGGCGCAACTAGCATAAACACTCCACCATCCCGCATCGCCAGTAATTGCTTTTGTAAAATTGTTGTTTGAGATCCACCTTGCCACGCATGTGGAATTTTTTCGGCATCCGCAACTTGCATTCCTTCAACTTCATCCCACTTAAAATCAATACCTGGAGAAAGAACCAGGCGATCATATTGCACGGCTTTACCACTATCTAACGATATTCTTTTATTGACTGGATCAACTGAACTAACATTGGCATTAACTATGTTAATACCATTTTTTCTATGAATATCATAACCATGGCTAATAGAATTTATATCTCTGATACCACCTAACACGGCATTACTAAAAGGACAGGTAATAAAACGAGCATCAGAGGTCACCAACGTTACATCAAGCATTGGATCAAACTTTTTCAGGTATTTGGCACATGTCGAACCACCAAATCCACCGCCAACAATAACTACTCGTGCACTGGCTGTACCCGTTCTACTACATGATAGTAACGAGCCAACCGTTGTCATCATTGCGCCCGTGCCGGCAAGAAGCGAAATAAACTCACGTCGATTTATCGAAGTCATGGTCAACTCCTATTTCAAATTTGCAAAGAAATTAGCGATAAGCTCAATTTCTTTGTCGGAATAGCCTTTTGCATGCCGTCCCATTACAGTGGATATTCGTTTTCCTTCTCGAAAATCTTTAAGCGCTGTGCTAATAAAATTGGCAGACTTACCATTAATGCTCGGAATTGCACCGGGACTTCTGCCATCAGTACCATGACAGGCTGCACAGGAATGACTAAGCATCATACCTTGTGTAATGTTTGCAGCCATGACAGACGTATTTATGCTGAAAAAAACCACAATGGCTAAAATGGATTTTAATATACTGAAAAGTTTAAACTTTCTTAAATTAAACATACCTACCTCCTGATAGAAAGTATGTATAGTCAAACCACCAGAAATCTCTCAATTATAAAATGTAGCAGAAAAAAAGATGTCGTCTTTGAAAATGATTGACTTGTATCAACTGGAGTTAAAAAAATTTAATTTAAAAACATTGCCAAAATGCCACAGCTTCGCCATCACCATCTTTTACAATAGAAAAATCATCTGCCACTTCACCTGTCCTGGAAATAAAGTTTGCAGTTAATTTACTATCATGAATATCAAACACGACTGAACCGCTTTTATGCAATGACACAGGCATAGCAGGATGATTTAACTCACCTTTATCAAGTCGTGCGGAAGAACCAATAGTAATATAAATCGTACCGGAATTTTTTTTATGATAATTTGCACCAATTTGTTTTTGTTTGTCTTTGGTTGCAACAATATGATTTTCATTGAAAGTATGAGAATCATCATAATGACATTTCATAAACCATGAACGCTCATACATGTGGCTATGCCCACTCAGCACCACATCCACACCACCTTTTTCTAAAACAGGTAACACGTTTTCTCTAACATTACGCATACGATTAAAACTGTCCGCCAAATTATCAGAGTTATGTGAACCTTTTGTATAAGGCGGATGATGAAATGCGACGACTATCCATTTTTGCTTAGTCGCCGTCAGATCTTTTTCTAACCAACGCAACATTTTGCTATTTTTTTGTAGCCGGCTTGTTTGTGTGTCGAGCACTACAACATGCAGATTTCCATAATCAAAGCTGTAATATTTCTCAGTACCTGAGGCAATACCCCCTGACTCCCCTTTTTCAGGAAAAGAAAAAATATTAAAAAAGCTCCATCGTCTGGCATCATGGTTACCGTATACAGGCCATACCGGGGTGTTCCTCAAAATGTCCTCGTACGGATTAAAAAAGTTTTGCTGGAATTGTTTATTCGTGCCAGAACGATATGCATTGTCTCCGGTTGTTAGCCAGAAATCTAAATTTGATTGCCCCTCAAGCGGATTTTTTTGAGTCCAGGCCAACATCGCATCTCTCACCTGCGACTGGATCATACCCGCCTGCCCCTGATCACCGGTTACCCAGAAACGAGTCGTTGAAGTTTTACTTTGCACTGAATCCGGTGCGGTTTTAAACCAGTAGTCTTTACCCGCATATATTCTGGCATTCTGCGTACCGACACTGTAATAATATTTAGTATTCGGTTTTAAACCCGTTAAGCGTACCTCATGTTCATCATCCGCTTTAGTCTCAACAAACACTCTGTTTAAACTACCGTGACTTTCACCAATTTTTACAACACCCGGATGTGGCCTTTTTGTATTCCAGCGAATGGTCGCCGAATCTGAGCCTGGTACTTGAATATAAGGAGCCCGGACACCATCATATATACCACCGAGGCTTTTATCGAAAAAGCGGGCAAATGCATAGATCGCTAATAAAATAACCAGGCCATAAGCAGCTGTTTTTACCGCTTTCAGTATTAAAGACTGAAAACCCTGCTGAAATGCTTGTTTAAAATATTGATGGAACATAAACATTAAATTTTTGACTAAATAACACAAAATGCAACTTTAATCGTTTAGAATATCATATTTCCCGGACATATCACCGAGACGTATCACTGAAGTAGACTTTTTTTTCATGCTTAAGAAAATACCCCTGATTCACTTCTACCTGACGACAATATTGATTCACCTTGTCTTCTATAGTCTGTTTCGGCTGACTTACTGGGTAACCTTTAAAGACCCAAACAACCCGATTCCCTTTGCAGAATTGGTTAATGCTTTTTACCTTGGGTTTAAATTTGATTTGCGCCTGACGCTCGTCATTCTTTTACCATTATTTGCAATTTGCTGGATAAAACCTTTTAGCCCGCTTCTCAGTAAACCTGCACGTACTCTTTGGTTAAGTTTCTTAACTGTCGCATTTGCAATCAGCGTGTTTTACTATTTTGCCGATTTTATTCACTACTCCTATCTACACAAACCTCTGGATGCCAGTGTTCTTCGCTTTGCCGAAGATTTTTCACTTTCCGTCAATATGATGTGGCAATCTTATCCAATTGTCTGGCTGGTACTCGGGCTTTTATCGATTGTTTTCATTTACAACCTGATACTACGCCGCAGTAGTTTACCCATATATAACCAGGCATCAGAGAATAACAGCTACAATAAATATTTTTACAAGCGTCCCTGGTGGAAGCAAACTCTGTTTGTAACTTCCTGTATTTTTATATACATCTTCGGTTTGTTCGGCAAATTTTCTTACTACCCTCTTCGCTGGAGTGACGCGTTTGCAAGCACTCACCCCTTTGCACCAGCAGTAACGGTTAACCCAGTAGTACATTTTGTTGATACATTAAAAAATAAAACTGTCAGTTTTGATTTCAACAAGACACGTTCTTTTTATAATGACGTAGCAAGTTTTCTTGGTGTAAATACCGTTGATACTAGTACCACACAACCACTTAACTTTATACGCAGGTTTGAGCAGAAAGGACCTCTTGCAGATAAAAAACCAAATATTATAATTGTTTATCTTGAATCATTTGCTTCTTACAAAACAGGGGTATTTGGCAATAAGCTTAACCCAACACCGCACTTTGACAATATTGCAAATAACGGGCTTTTATTTAAACGATTTTATACGCCACATGTAGGGACTGCGCGTTCTGTGTTTACCGGCATCACCGGCATCCCCGATATTGAATTAAATAAAACATCCTCTCGCAATCCACTTATTGTCGATCAACACACCCTTGTTAATGCATTTGAAAATTATAAAAAATATTACTTCCTTGGCGGCAGTGCTAACTGGGGCAATATTCGCGGTGTGTTATCACATAATATAAAAGGACTCAAAATTCATGAAGAAGGTGACTATACCGCTGAGCGAATTGATGTTTGGGGAATATCCGATCTCGATTTATTTATAGAAGCTAACAAAGTTCTTAAACAACAGACTGAACCCTTTATTAGCATTATACAAACATCAGGCAATCATCGTCCTTATACCATCCCTGATAACAATCAAAATTTTAAATCTGTAAATCAGGATAAAAAAGATTTAAAGAAAAACGGCTTTATTTCAGAAAAAGAATACAACTCGTTTCGTTTTATGGATCACAGTGTTGGTCATTTTATGAAAATAGCCAAACAGGAAAAATACTTTGATAACACTGTATTTGTATTTTTTGGTGACCACGGCATTAGCGGTTATGGTGGTGAACACACGCCGCAATTTGAAAGTGATTTTGACTTAACCGGTTTGCATGTACCACTTGTTATCTATGCACCTAAATTTATAAAACCAAAAACCTACGATAAAGTTGCCAGCCAGGTAGACATGCTACCGACTGTTGCTGCCCTCGCTGCTAAGGGTTATACCAATACAACCATGGGGCGTGATTTACTCAATCCAGATTTTGATAGTGAACGTTATGCCTTTACGATTACTCATGAAAATAATCCTAATCTGGGGTTAGTCAGTGATGGTTACTATTTTAAAGTTCTGGCGGATGGTTCTCAGACCAGGCTATATGCAACAGAACATGATAAATTCCCGACAGGGGAATCCGCTAAAAAACCGCACTATAATGATATTTCGGCACAACATCCTGAGTTGACAGAAAAATACAAGCGCATGACCTTAGGGATTTATGAAACATCCAAGTATATGTTGTATCATAACAAGCCTGTAAAAAATTAATCCAACCCATAATCTACACGGCAAAGGTTCTCAAGAATGAAAGTTTTAGTTATTGGCGGCGGCGGTCGCGAACATGCTCTTGCATGGAAAGCAGCACAATCTCCACGAGTCGAAACCGTATACGTTGCACCGGGCAATGCCGGTACGGCCATAGAAAAGAACCTGCAAAATGTTGATATTAATGCCGAAGATATCGAAGGACTGGTGGCATTTGGGTTGCAGGAAAAAATAGACCTCACAATTGTCGGCCCCGAAGCACCACTCGTCGCCGGCGTTGTCGATACCTTTACCGCATCCGGTTTAAAGTGCTTTGGCCCGGACAAGGCAGCCGCCCAACTTGAAGGTTCCAAAGCCTTCAGCAAAGACTTCCTTAAAAAACATAATATTCCTACCGCTGCGTATGACGTATTCACCGAAATAGACCCGGCCATTGCCTATATAAAAGAATGTGGTGCTCCTATTGTTGTCAAGGCAGACGGTCTGGCAGCAGGCAAAGGCGTTATACTCGCGCAAACAGAAGATGAGGCCATTACCGCGGTGAATGATATGCTGGCTGGCAATGCTTTTGGTGAAGCAGGTTCACGCGTGGTTATTGAAGAATTCCTACAGGGCGAAGAAGCCAGCTTTATTGTCATGGTCGATGGTAAACACGTGCTACCGATGGCGACTTCGCAGGATCACAAAGCACGTGATAATGGCGACAAAGGCCCAAACACCGGCGGCATGGGTGCCTACTCACCAGCTCCTGTCGTGACCGACAGTATTTTTCAACAGGCCATGGAAGATGTGATTTTACCCACGGTTGAGGGCATGGCAAAAGACGGTCATCCCTACACTGGTTTCCTGTATGCCGGCTTAATGATTGACGCCAACGGCAAAGCCAAGGTACTGGAATATAATTGCCGTTTTGGTGATCCGGAAACCCAACCCATTATGATGCGACTCCAGTCAGATTTGGTCGAACACTGCCTGGCAGCAGTGGAAGGCAAACTCGATAGTCAGCAAGCGAAATGGGACCCTCGTGCGGCACTCGGCGTTGTCCTTGCGGCCGGCGGCTATCCTTTTGACTATAACAAAGGGGACACCATTAGCGGGCTGGATACCAAACTGGAAAACAGCAAAATCTTCCATGCCGGTACCGCGCTGAATAATACTAAAACCGTTACCCAGGGTGGGCGAGTTTTATGCGCAACCGCACTTGGAAATACCGTCAGTGAAGCCCAGGAAACCGCCTATGAGCTGGTAAAAAGCATTAACTGGGACAAAGTTTACTACCGAACTGATATCGGATATCGTGCAATTGAACGGGAAAATGCTGCTAATTAGCAGCGATTTTCGCCAAAATTACCTGGATTTGAGCTAAACATGCCTGCACCAATAGGTGTCAGAAAATAATCCTTCTCGCCCCTACTTTTCGGTAGCAGTTTTCGATAGAATACGCCGTTCGCGCGATCTGGCACCGCTGGCATGTGGGAAGTTAGCACAGCATAGATAACACAAAGTATTAGATACTTAATATTAAGCCACTCGCTGCACCCAATTTTTATACTTTAGACATTTTAAAATAAATTAAGGAGTTCGCATGTCTGCTAAACATCCTGTCATCGCGGTTACCGGTTCATCTGGCGCGGGCACAACAACAGTTAAAAATGCTTTCGAGCATATCTTTTTCCGTGAAAAGATTAACCCTCTTATTGTAGAAGGCGATAGCTTTCACCGTTACGACCGCGCATCAATGAAAGATGCCATCGCAGAGTTTGCTGAAAAAGGTAAACAGCTAAGCCACTTTGGCCCAGAAGCTAATCATTTCGATATGATTGCAGATACCTTCAAGAACTACGGTGAAACCGGTGCGTGTAAACGTCGTTACTACTTACACAGTGATGAAGAAGCGGCAGAACACAACGCACGTCTAAATACCAGCTTAACCCCAGGGCAGTTTACACCATGGGAAGACATTGAGGCTGGCTCTGACGTTTTATTCTATGAAGGCTTACACGGTGGTGTTGCTGACGGCGATATCAAAGTTGCTGACTTCGTAGACTTGCTTGTTGGTGTTGTACCAATTGTTAACCTTGAATGGATCCAAAAAATCCATCGTGACAACGCGCAACGTGGTTATTCAGCCGAAGCGATTGTTGATACAATCCTACGTCGTATGGATGACTATGTTCATTACATTACTCCACAGTTCTCACGTACGGATATTAACTTCCAGCGTGTACCTACGGTTGACACATCTAACCCGTTCATTGCACGTGACATCCCTACTCCGGATGAAAGCTTTATCGTGATTCGTTTCCGTCGCCCAGAAAATGTGGATTTCCCTTACTTACTCAACATGATTTCTGATTCATTCATGTCACGTCCAAACACTATCGTTGTACCTGGTAGTAAAATGGGCTTTGCCATGGAACTTATCTTAAATCCAGTTATCCATGAACTGATTGAGCAAAAACATAAATCTTAATTTTTATTAGAATTTATGCATAAAAAGCCGGGCTCTTGCTCGGCTTTTTGTTTTAGATTATTTTAAACTCTTTTTATCAGAAATAATAAAAGACCTATCAATGCAGCAATATATTCTTAGCCATGCAAGTAACCCAGACTGGCAAGTTGCACTACAGCAAACGGTGCAACAGGCACAGACTAACTCTGCTATAAACGTTGTAACCCTGGGTTTTGTTTACGTCACTGCTGCCTATGAAGGTGTTTTTAAAAAAATAGTTGATGAACTTGAGAAAGCTTTCCCACAGGTCGACTGGGTTGGAACAATCGGGCAATCTATCTGCGTTACGAATATTGAATATGCTGAACAACCTGCCATGGCAATTCTATTAACGGATATTGAAAAGTCGAGCTACACCATATTCAAAGAACAGGCAGCCATAACCGAAAGACAACAGGACAACGATGTTCAATTTGGTATTTTACACGGTGACCCACGCAACCCTTTATTAACAGAACAACTGGAAACCTTTGCAGAGACTCTGGAACCGAGTTATTTCGTTGGGGGTTTAACATCGGCTAATAATTATTATTACCAATATGCTGGAAACAACGAAACCGGAGAAATTATCGAAGGCGGATTATCCGGCATTATCTTTAATAATGCTGACTCTGTAATGACAGGACTCACGCAAGGCTGCAGTCCAATATCTGATGTTTTCACATTAACCGAATGTGAACACCACATGGCATTTAGTATTGATAATCGTCCTGCGCTAGATGTTTTTAAAGAAAACATAGGTGAAATACTTGCACGTGACATTAACCGCGCTGCAGGTTATATATTTGCTGGTTTTCCCGTAACAGGAAGCGATACGGGTGACTACCTGATTCGAAACATTATTGGCATTGACCCTGACAATAACTTTGTTGCCATTGCTGACGATTTAAAAGTAAACAGCCCTATCATGTTTTGTAAACGTGATTCACAAACCGCGATTGATGATTTAAAACGAATGTTAAACACTTTAAAAGATCGTCTTGAAAAAGATCACAATGGTTTAAAACCTAAAGGTGCATTTTATATATCCTGTTTAGGGCGTGGGCAGCATATGTTTGGCGATGTTTCCAGTGAGATAAAACATATTACTGACGTGTTGGGTGATATTCCACTTATTGGTTTTTATGCTAATGGTGAAATTGCGGGGCATCGGTTGTATGGGTTTACCGGTGTGTTAACTTTGTTTCTGTGATATTTTTTCATTCTCGCAGATTCAAGATTCAAGATTCAAGATTCAATTTAAAACATTTCGCCTCGCGCTACGCGCTTTAGGCGAGTGACTTTCTTTATGTGAGTAAAGAAAGTCACCAAAGAAAGCACACCCCTCGTCGTAACCCCATTTTATTGCTTATGTTAATGCTCAGGACATTTTGCGACAGGCCCTCCCTGGCCTGATCGCAAAAGCTCGTACGTCCTATACTCGCCTTTCGGTGTCACTTGCGCTTTAACAACGCAATAAAAAGACGACGAAAGGGGAATAACCGTTTAACAAGAACAGTGAACTTTTCTAAAGATCCTTATTCTTTCCTGTTTCGTGGGGTTTTCAAATCCCCCTTAGACGCAGCCGAGTACCGCAGTTAAAAAAGGAAAGAAGGCCATTGGTGTCGAGCAAGACAAGGCTAGCTGGAGCAAGGGGAAAGCCCAGCATCATGATGCTACCCCGAATAAATATCCCGTTAGCCAAGCTGAGTTGTGCAGAGAAAATCGAGATCATAGCGAGCAAACCGCTCTCGGCCATCCCTGGCCTTCGCGAAATAAGTACATCCATGTACAAATGTTTTCGCGCGAGTGAAGTACTGGAAGTACAAATGCTGTGGAGCACAGGGAAGTGCGGGAGCAGCAAACAGCGTTCGATCTTTTCAAACAACGAAGGTACCTGACTGAAAGTCAGGCGAGGGTCGGGTGTGCTTTCTTTTGGGTACTTTTCTTTAGCACAAGCAAAGAAAAGTACCTCGCCAGCGGGCGCGAGAGCCCGCATATAAACTTAGTGCGTGAACACGAGGCGAAACGTTTTATTGTGGATTCATGCCTCTACGAGAATAACATCAAATTAAATAACATGGATCACAGCACACAGAAATGCTACATTCAAAAAAATAAACCAAGAGGAAAAAGCATGGACTGTTTATTTTGTAAGATTATAAATGGCGATATACCTGCCGACATTATTTACCAGGATGACGATGTCATCGGCTTTAACGACATTAACCCGCAAGCACCAACCCATGTTTTATTTATTCCTAAACAACATATCTCAACCGTTAACGATATGGCTGATAACGATGCTGCACTGGTTGGTAAATTATTCCTTGCAGCTAAACAGGTTGCCAAAGACAAAGGCTTTGCTGATAACGGTTACCGATTAGTAATGAACTGCAATGAAGGTGCTGGACAAACAGTTTTTCACATTCACTTACATATGCTTGCAGGCTGTGGACTTACATGGCCACCGGGTTAAACTATTAAGCGTTACTTCGACACCAGATCTTGCGGCATAACCCGCACACCACCGTTTAATACACTTACCTTATAACCCGCCTGCGCGAGTATAAAAGCAGCAGCCGAGCTACGACGGCCTGTATTACAGTAGCAAATATATTGCTGATCCTTATCCAACTCTTCCATGCGCATGCGTATTTCATGCAACGGAATATTATTCGCTTTTGGTAAATGGCTATGTGAAAACTCGCTGGCATGACGCACATCCAGCCATTTATCACCTTTTAATGCACGAATACGCGCCTCTTCCGGCGATACCCGGTTAAGCATGGGCTCTTTTAATAAGTGATCAAAGTCCTGCTTTGATAACTTCATTAAAACACCATCGGTCGTCATGGTGATAGAAGCATTGCGCTGACCACCAGACACAAGCGACTCTTCACCGAAACTGGCGCCAGCTTTTAGTTGCGCCAATTCAATTGTGCGCGTTACCTGTGCTTCACCATCGGTTAAAACATAAAAGGTATCCCCCTGTTCACCCTGATGGACAATGGTCTCGCCTTTTTTTACATCGATGGATTCCATCCGATCCAGTAGATCTTTTATATTTGCAGGTGGTAAATTTTTAAACGCCATAATGTGTCGCATTCGACGCATCCAGGCACCTTTTTCTATCGGAACATCCGGTTGCTCTTCCTCACTCGCAGCAGTATCTGTTTCTGAATCATCCGTTTGTTGCTCGTTATTATCCTGTTCAGAGCTTCCTGATTCTGTTTCAGGTTCAGCATCAGACACATCAGTCTCTGTTTTATCGGGCGGCAACTTTTCCGCTTCCTGCTTTAACACTATTTCTTCTGTATTCGGTTCAACTTCATCCTGCTCATCTGCAAGTTCATCCGATCCTACTTTTTCTTCTATATCTTCCCCTGATTCATCTTTAGCTTCATCCGATTTTTGTTCTTCAGCTTTTTGCTCATCCAGCAATTCTTCCTGAACAGCGAGCTGATCCCACATCATCATGTAATCGAGCACACTATTATCGATTCGTAAGAACTCAACCAGACCTAATGCAACACAGGAAACCTGTCTAGGCTGGCTGTCGTCTAATGGAAACTTAGCGGTGTTATGTCTTGAACTAATCACCTCATCAAAACTTCCATCCGATGAACTTAATTGAACATCACCGTTTAATAAATACAACGTCTGATTATCCAGGTCGCCTTCCCTGAAAAGACTGACGCCAATACTAACCCTTTCAATATAGGCTAACTTGGCCAGCTCCTCTAAACGTTCATTCGAAAGTGCAGAAATGGGTTCCAGGCGCATCAAGCGCTCTATATCAACTGTATATTTTTTAGCCATATTTCGCTTTTTATCATTATTATTAAATTAAAACATTAAGTTTAATACTGAATTGTGACTGTGTGTCAGCTTTTTCCTACAAATTTTACAGGGAAACAAGTACTGTGTTGCATAATACAAACATTATTGACTCAATCTAACCTATTCATATTAAATAACTAAAGTTTCCTGCATATCCTGTCGCTATTAAAGAGCAATTATAATGATAACAGGGTTAGGGTTAGTTCCATGCAGGAAATGTCGATAAACAATGTTGTTAAAATTTTACTCGATACATTAAAAATACCATACACAAATATTGAATGCCCCGATAGCATCACAATAACTGAAAACTGGATTAATCAGGCTGTACCTGCCGAACAACGTGTGCGTATTGTGCTGATGAGAGATAACAAAGTCTCCGTTATGGCCATGATTCCGGCAAACAATCAACTTAACCTGGATAAGCTAAAGAGCATTTTAAAACGTAAACCAATGCGTTTTTTAGATATTAAAGAGCACAAAAAATTTATTAACTATTTTGTAACGAATCCCCGGCAACTTAAGCTCAACATGGGTGTTCAACTGATTATCGACGAAGCACTCACAAATCAGGATGATGTATTTTTCGAGTCGCCAGTTTCAGGTCAAATTATTAAACTCGAAGCAGGTAATTTAGAGCTGCTAGCAAGCGATGCACTTATTGGCAGTACTTTTTCCGACCATCGTAGTAAGCAGCAAACGAAAAATGATCCAAATTCTGTGAAGCAGTTTAATTTGAAAGAACGTATCAACAATATCAAACAACTACCAGCTATGCCTGAAACGGCAACCAGACTCTTGCAACTGCGTAATAATCCAAATGCAACTGTTGAACAGCTTGCTGAAATAATTGTTTTAGATCCTGCAATCTCTGCACAGGTTATCCGTTATGCCAATTCACCTTTTTTTGGCCAAAGCGGTAAAGTTATGTCACTGTCTGATGCAATCTTTCGGGTGCTTGGTTATGAGTCAGTCATGCACCTGGCACTCGGGATTGCGATGGGTAAAATTTTTCGCCCTCCATCAGGTGGGCCGGTTGGTCAAACACGGATCTGGCAGAACGCAACTTACAGTGCTGCCCTATGCCAAAAACTTGCAACCAAAACACAATGGTATAAACGCCTTAAACCCGGGCTTGCATATTTAAGCGCACTATTACATAACATTGGTTTTATGGTAATCGGGCAGTTATTTAAACATGAGTTTCAATGGTTAAATAAAGTGATTCAAGCTGAACATGAGTCCCCCGTTACACTGGTTGAGCATCGTTTACTTGGTGTCAATCATACCGAAGTGGCAGCAATGCTGATGCAGCACTGGAACATGCCAGAAGAAGTGATTGCTGTTGCACAGCAACACCATAACGACTGTTATGATGGTAAATACTCAGGTTATGTAAAACTTATGCAGGTTGCGGATCGCTTATTGAAAAACCACAATATGTCAGACGCTGCCAGTGATGAAATTCCTCGCGAACTTTACGAATACTTTGGATTATCTGAAGAACAACTCTATGAATCACTTGATGAAATTTTACAAGGTAAAGACGATCTCGATGCCATGACAATGGCAATGATTGCATAGAAGGTTTTACTTGAGGTCGTAATCGCTATTAGATCCGCAAACCACCAAGACGCTTCATTGACTGATACCGATGCCAGAAATAACCTATCGCAGCTCCTAACACCAGACAACCAATAATCCAGGCAATCTGAACACCACTCATTGATTTTGCACTGGAAACTATCTGAATTGCCTGATTCTTCTGCAACTCAGCACGTTGTGCTTTTAAAGTATCAATTTGATCATTTAATATTGCGTTAGCTTCTTCCAGAGCAGATTTGGTTTTTTCTATATCGACCATCTCCTGCTTAGTCTTCTTAAACTTTTTATCCAGATCTTTTAAACGCAAAATTGCTGGTACTTTATCAGTGACATAAATATCTTTAATCCAGCCTTCCAACCCCTTATCAGTCCGGATTTTAATAAACGGATCCTGACGCGAAATTACCTGTAGTTTCATACCGGTTAAGACCACACCAATAGGAGCAGAAGTTTGGCTAGGCTCAGGACGAACGCCAACACGTAACTGATCATTAACAAACACCGACTTTGCTAATGCCGTAGTCGACAAAACACTCAACAGAGTAGTTAAAATAACACTATATATACGCATACAAAGCTAAAATCCCTGTTTTTCTATTTTTGTTGACCTACAGTAGTGCAAATCACACTGATTTTAACGGTCAATTGAGCAATGACTTTAATTATAACCACGAAATAAGCTTATAAAGCACTTTTTTTGAGCAAAATTATAAAGTATCCACATTTTCCAGATCAATAAAGATACCTTCTTCGGTTTGAATAAAGTCAACCGCTTTTAACGACTGGCCGGAACAAGGGCCATAGACACATAAACCATCCTCTGGCTGAAATAAAGCGCCATGTAAACTACACATAAGGAATTTTTGTTCCATATCAAAACACTGATTTTCCTGCCAGTTTAAATTAACGCCTGTATGTGGACATTTATTTATAAAAACTTGATATTGCTCAGGTGCATAACAAAGCAAGATTAAGTCCAGTTCTGTGTTCTGGTGCTCAACATTGATAGTTAAACACTGAGAATCCTTTAATTGGTTGTTTTCTGATAATTTTATTAATTGACTCATAACAGACTTTAAGCATAGCAAAATAAGAAACTACTAACGTAGATTTAATTTTATTTAAAAAAAGTAAAAAAAACACTTGTATAATAGCGCTAAATGATTATAGTGTGCGCTATAAATTTTTACTTTATGTAAAAACAAGATTTTAACAACACAAGCCTAACCTACATAATTTAGACCTCAGGAGTAATCATGGCCGCTAAGAAAAAAACCAAAAAGAAAGCTACTAAGAAAAAAGCTGCAGCACCTAAAATTAAAAGCATTAAAGATCCACTAACAAAAACACAACTGTTTACTGAAATCGCTGAACGTACCGATATGAAGAAAAAGGACGTTGCAACAGTTTTTGAAGAACTTGCATCTATCATTAACGGCCACGTTAAACGTAACGCTGCGGGTGTTTTTACACTACCAGGCTTACTTAAAATTAAAGTTGTACGCAAACCTGCTACTAAAGCACGTAAAGGTATTAATCCTTTCACTGGCGAACCAACTGTCTTTAAAGCTAAACCAGCTCGAAATGTTGTTAAAGTACTGCCTCTTAAAGCTCTTAAAGAAATGGCGCTTTAATCTCATAAGATCAGGCAAAACAATAAAAAAGGGGTTAAGATATTTCTTAACCCCTTTTTTTGTTCACACTAAAATATATTATAACTTTATCAAAACGGCTCTGCCTTTCGGTGACAGCCTGTTGAATACATTCTTCCGGGGTATCCGGATCGTAACTATGAATAAGTGCTCTTATTAAGTTTATTGCTTCTGTCGGCTGACTAATTTCATGGTAAGCACTAAAAACACAGGGCATTCCAGTGCTCATTCTCCATATTAAAAATATCTGCGATCATCCGCCCAACAGAAAGTGGGACACTACCAACATCGACCAGATGTGGAAAAAAAATCAAAGCATACGACTTTTATCATGTCACCAAGTTAAATCAGGTTGATGTTAAAAATCAAATCTTAAACCAACAAAAGCACCCTTTTCTATTGTGCGGACATTCAGTTCACTTTCCAGCTGAACTTCCTGTTTATGATAACCAAATGCAATTTGTCCCTGAGGGGTAATTTGGTAATGAATACTGACGCTATATTCAGAAAAAGATTCTGCACCGGTGAAGGAAGTAAAACTAGGGGCAATAAAATAACTTGCACCTAAACCTATGCCACGCCAGTTATCAGGCGTGTACACCAAATCACCGCCAAAAGATAAAAAAGTCGCGTTGGTATTATTAATACTTGCATAATACCCTCGAGCACCGATGGCAAGCCTGAGCGTTGAATCAAGATTTCGATTTTGAACAAGTGCGCCTAAATGCACCAGGGTATTATCTGTGCCGGTTGATAGTACTCCGGCTTCAACATCCAAGCTACCGATTTCCTGCCCCCATGCTTCAGTTATATAAATAAAACGAACACTATCGTCACCTAATACAGCGCGTATGCCCTGTGCCTCTACTTTCATGCTAATAATGAAAAGTAGAAATACCGTGCCTAAAAATCTTGACATAAACATTCCTTATCGTCTTTTGCCGCTTTGCCGTTGTCATGTAAATATGCAAAATATGCATAATTCTTGCCAAAAAATGCATGGAAAATCCGTTATGTTATTATGTAAACAAGAAAGCCCTTCAATGAAGGGCTTTAAGTATCAAAAGAGGAAAATGCAGGAGTATGTTAGGAATCGCTAATAATCTTTCCAATATTGCTTATCATTGATTCTGCGCGTTCTGGTGTTGCCGGCAATTCACCAAACTGCAGTGTTAATTCATGGCGATTATGCGCGTCAAGATCAATCCTGTCACGCACCTCGGGATTATCCTTAATAAAGTCAAGAAACAGGTCACAATCCAGTCTTACTGCCTCTACAGGTGTAACTGCAGTCACTGATGCCGCTCGTGGTGCTCCGGTTAATATTGACCATTCACCAAAATAATCTCCCGCTCGTAACAAAGCCAGATTAATTTGCGAACCACTAAAATTATGTGTCACCCGGGCTGTACCATAAATAATTACATAAATCGCATCACCCGACTCACCTTCTTCAACAATTTTGCTTCCTTCCGGAATACCCACAAGCGAGGAACGATTGATTAAACTTTCTATGGCTTCATCCGACAAATAGCGCAAAGAAGCCACTCCACGCAAAGCAGTTTTAGTAATGCGTGTCTTATATCGCTGAATAATCGCAGCACGTAACAATCTATTTTGATCAACAATTTGAGTAAGTATTTCGCCCGGAATTTCAAGTAACACTGATGGTTTGCTCACTGTTACGGTTGATACCCGTGGTGAGTTATATAACGCCGAAATTTCTCCAAATATTTCACCCTGACGCAAATGAGCCAGCACAACGCTCTGCCCAGCATCCGTTTTACTCACTTCGACTTCACCAAACACCAGAATAAAGACACGATCACCACGTTGGCCATATTCACATAATACTTCGCCTGGCAATACACTGCGAACAACACCGCGATCTAGCAAAAATTGTCGCTGATCAACCGT
>Ga0316207_10001782_pt1 | contig 24681 bp, 22 predicted proteins | sample 6weekpyrite_MG_FD_204943 | JGI IMG/M metagenome (GOLD analysis project Ga0316207, IMG submission 204943) | Microbial mat bacterial communities from mineral coupon in-situ incubated in ocean water Damariscotta River, Maine, United States -... | ecosystem: Environmental > Aquatic > Marine >... | reverse complement strand
TGGGTATCTTTCTTGGGCCACATGCGACTAACCTGGTACAGAACACTGAAACCCTGCACTTTCTCGCGGAAGTCGGCATCGCCTTTCTACTGTTTAGCCTTGGCCTGGAGTTCTCCCTCAATAAACTCATCTCAAGCCGCCGAGCCGTACTTGGCCTGGGGAGCGCCCAGGTTGCCCTGACCCTGTTAATTGCGGGCCTCAGTGCATGGTTACTTGGGGCTTCACGTGAAACGGCCTTTGTCATTGGCAGCATCATTGCCCTTTCATCCACCGCTATTGTCATTAAACAGCTAGGCGAGCAGCTGGAAACAGACTCCCGCCATGGCATCGCCTCTATTGCGATTCTATTATTTCAGGATGTCGCCGTTGTTCCCATTCTGGTGATTATTCCTGCCATTGCCAGTGACGGCGAAGGCTCGTTCCTGCTGGAGCTCTCCTACAGTTTTGCGGCGGGCATAGGCGTTACCATCATTATGCTGGCAATTGGCCGATGGCTACTGCGACCACTCTTTCATGAAATCGCTTCGGCTCACTCAGCAGAGCTATTCACCCTGGCCGTATTACTGGTGGCTCTGCTATCCGCGTGGGTCACAGAATTTGCCGGGCTTTCAATGGCATTAGGTGCATTTCTCGCGGGGATGATGCTGAGTGAAACCGAGTTTAAGCATCAGATTGAAAATGATATTCGCCCGTTCAGGGATATTCTGCTCGGCCTGTTCTTTATTACAGTCGGCATGATGCTGGATATTAGCAGCCTGCCTCACATACTGCACTGGGCGATACTGCTGAGCATCGCGGTTATTATTGGCAAGGCCTCGCTTATCATGATACTTAGCCGCCGCATTATCGGTGTACCCAGCGGGGTCGCGCTACGCACCGGTACCGTACTGGCTCAATGCGGGGAATTTGGTTTTGCGATTATGGCACTGGCGGTGAGCTACGGGCTACTGCCCGAAACCGAGGCTCAGCTGCTACTCACAACAGTTATTCTAACCATGATCGCCACACCCTTTCTGGTTAAGTACAATGGCCTTATCGCGAAAAAATTTGCCGGTAGCTATATGTTGAATCGCGAACTGGTTCAGGAAAATATAGCCACTAGCGCAGGCAAGCTAAACCAGCATGTTGTGATCTGTGGGTTTGGCCGCATCGGGCAGAATATTGCGAAAATTCTCGACGCAGAAAACTTTAGCTATTTTGCACTGGATTACAGCGTTGAGCTAATCACTAACGCAGCCAAAGCTGGATACAAAGTATCCTTTGGTGACTCAACTCATCGTGAAATTCTGCTTGCCGCCGGGGTTGAGCGCGCCTCGATTCTGGTGATCTGCCATGACAATGTTGGTTCTGCAGAGAAAACCCTGCGTCAGGCCAAGGCCATTAATCCTGATATTCCCATCCTTGTGCGAACCAAGGATGATACCTATTACGCCAAGCTCACCAAGGCTGGCGCAACCGAGGTCATTCCAGAAACCCTGGAGTCCAGCCTGATGATGGCCTCACATGTACTCTCGATTCTGGGCATGCCAATGGCAAAAATTGTGCGCCGAGTACAGGAGATGCGCACCAATAAATACGCCACTATGCGCGAATTTTTTCACGGTGATGAAGCCAATGACCTTGAGCTGCCCGATGATGTGCGCAAGCGACTCAGTTGCATCACCCTGCAGGATGGCGCCTTCGCAATAGGCAAAAAACTGGAAGATTTAAAGCTCGAAACCATGGGGATTACGGTGCATAAGAATCGTCGTGACGACAGAAACGTTGTGCCGCCCAATTCTGACAAGGAGCTAAAAGCCGGTAATGTTCTGGTGCTGTTTGGAACACCCGAGGCGCTTGAGCATGTAGAAGGCTATCTACTTAATGGATAACACCAAACAGATCACACTCTCATAGCCTTAGCAACTCTAGCTGGTCATAGAGTGATACACTCGAAGTCAGTTAAAAATAAGCTGGCACGGGTAATTCAAATGAAAACATACACTCTATATCTTGCTCTTTGCACAACTCTACTGATCACTGCCTGTGACGGCAATGATGCGAGCTTCACCACTCACAACCTGATCACATTGAACATTACGGATGCTCCCGTTGATGAGGCCGATGCAGTGATTGTTGAGTTTTCCGGCGTAACCTTAAAGGCCGCCAACGGGAACGATCGCAGTTTTGATTTTGATCCGCCAAAATCAATCAACCTGTTAGCCCTACAGGGTACGCAAAGTCAGCCATTGCTGGAAAATGTTGAAATCCCCGCTGGTCAATATACGCAGATTCGTCTCGCAGTGAATGCGGAGTTTGATAGCGTGATGGATTCATACATCACCGTGAACAGCGTAGATTATGAACTGCGAGTACCCAGTGGCAGCCAGAGCGGACTTAAGTTAAATACGCCATTCACCGTTGCCACAGGCACTGCTGGCATGAGTGTAGCCAATAACAATGCCATTTACACTATCGATTTTGATCTTCGGAAATCTATTGTTAAGCCTAATGGCCAGCCGGGTTATTTTTTAAAACCGGTTTTGCGCCTCATACAAAACGTGAATACGGGCAGCATCAGCGGCACTATTAACGACGCCCTGCTGGTCGGCGCAAACTGTTCTGATGCTGACCCGCTATCAGGTAATGCAATTTATGTTTTTAACAATGCAGACACCCTGCCTGATGATGTCGATGAAATGGATGCCGAGCCTCTAACCACTGCACTGGTCAACTTTAATAGCGAAACGGGCATTTATAGTTATGAAGTCGGTTTTTTACCTGAAGGCAGTTATACCCTGACCTTTACCTGTGCCGCGGACCTTGATAATGAACTGGATAATGCCAACGTTGTTTTTGATGCCGTAGAAAATGTAACGGTTACCGCGGGAAACAACACCGAGTTATCGCTTTAAGCTCAAAACAGCTCGTCTAATTCAAGTTCAAGGAATCATTTATTAATGTCTCCAGCAGCGGCCTGTTATCGTCATCAAGTTTTACGCAGGTTAACAGCTTGGCGATAAGATAAACTGGAGCGATTTAATCCAGTCTGTCCCACTTCGGCTCATCACCAAAATAGTCACCCAGAAAATCAATAAAACTACGTACTTTTGCGGATAAATATCGTTTTGAAGGAAATACGGCATAAATCGATATTTCGCTGGGCGAGTAGTCACTTAGAACTTCAACCAGCTCACCGGATTTTAACGCCTCACCCACAATAAACGTTGGCAATAAGGTGATACCTAATCCATCGAGTGCCGCCGCCTTCAGCACGTCTCCATTATCTGCACACAATGGGCCGTTCACTTTCACCTGTACGGTTTTCTTCTGGTCACCAAGTGTCCAGATATCAGGCTTTAACTCGTTTGAATACACCAGGCATTGGTGATTAGATAGTTGTTCGGGCCTTTCGGGAACGCCATAAGCAGAGAGATAAAAAGGTGAAGCACAGAGCACTCGCTTACAGGGTGCTATTTTTCGTGCCACTAGTGTCGAATCCTCCAGCTCGGCAATACGGATGACCAGGTCAAAACCTTCTGCCACAACATCAATAAAACGATCAGCCAGGCTCAGTGAAATACTGACATCTGGAAACTCGTTCAGATAGGCATTTACCGCACCCTGCAAATGAGTAATCGCAAAGGATGTCGGCGCACTGAGTCGCAAATTACCCGAGGGGCGCTGACTTTGCTCACTGGTCAGGCCTTCTATTTCTTCAATATCCTTTAGCACCTGTTTGCAGCGCTCATAATAGAGCCTGCCTGATTCAGTAAGGCTCACCCGGCGCGTGGTACGGTTGAGTAAACGGCTGCCTAATAAAGCTTCCAGCTGTGACACCGACTTGCTCATCTGGGCCCGCGATAGCCCCAGCCTGACGGCTGCCGCGGTAAAACTTGAGTGCTCCACCACCTCAATAAAGTGATGCATATTGTTCAATTTATCCATTATTGTCATCTTTTAATTAACAGTTAGTTAATTTATAGCATGTTTATTAATCAATATTTTACATATAAGCTTGAACGCAACTAAACAATCAATATTTGATAAGGAAGCAGAATGATTATCGTTAGACACAACAATGAGCGCGGTGCAGCCCATCATGGCTGGTTAGAGAGCATGCACACCTTTTCCTTCGCCAGTTATTATGACCCTCGATACATGGGCGTTTCTGCTTTGCGCGTGATTAATGACGACAAAGTCGCTGCCGGTAGAGGATTTGCCACCCATTCACATCAGGATATGGAGATTATTAGTTATGTAAAAAAAGGCGTCATCGAACATAAAGACAGCATGGGGAATATTGAACGCCTGCCCACAGGAGAATTTCAACTGATGAGTGCAGGCACGGGTGTCACACACAGTGAATACAATCCATCCACCAGCGAGTCACTGGAATTTTTACAGATCTGGATTGAGCCGAATGAATATGGGGTTCATCCGGGTTATCAGCAGAAAAAGTTTGCTCGCAAGCCAGGCCTTAATTTAATTATTTCTCCCGATGGGAAAAATGGTTCACTAAAAGTGCACCAGAATGCCTGTTTATATCAATTGATACTCAGCAAAGATGAAACGGCTGAACATACTTTGCAGCCAGCTCGAACAGTATATGTTCATGTTGTTTCGGGAAATTTAGAAATAAACCGGCAGATGCTAGGTGAAGGTGATGGTGCCAGCATCAAGGACATAACTGACATACATTTCTCAACCGATTCGGACACTGAAGCACTGGTGTTTGACTTACCATAAATACGCCAGTTGATTGATATATAATTTTTCAAAATCAGTTTTAATCTTAAACCCGTAAACAGGAAAACAAATGAATACACTGGAGGCCATTCGACAAAGACGCGCCGTAAAACACTTTGATCCTCAACATCAGATGACGCAGGATGAGGTCGATCAGCTAATGCGTTTATGCCAGCTTTCACCCACCGCATTTAATCAGCAGAATTATCGCTTTGTTATCATAAAAAACGAAGTCCTGCGCGAGAAAATAAAACAGGCCGCACATGGCCAGACTCAGGTTACTGATGCATCATTATTAATTATTATCTGCGCAGATTTAAAAGCCTGGGAGAAAAACCCGGCACGTTACTGGAAAAATGCACCGCAGGATGTTCAGGATTATATCTGCGGCGCTATTGATAAGTATTATCGCAATAAAGAACAGACACAACGTGATGAAGGTATGCGCAGTGCAGGTATCGCCGCACAGACGATTATGCTGGCTGCCAAAGCGATGGGCTATGATAGCTGCCCGATGGATGGATTTGATTTTGCAGAAGTTAGCAAATTAATTCATTTACCCGATGATCATGCACTGGCAATGTTTGTTGCCGTTGGTAAAGCCTCTCAGCCTGCACGCACTCGCCCCACACAACTTGATCTGGAAGAGCTGCTTATCGTCGATCGGTTTTAATGTGTCTGGCAAAGAGATGACATCTATTCTATTTTTCAAAATCTAGAACAACCTTAGTCATATCGATCACGCTGTCCGGATTAAGGGAAATAGAAGATATTTTCTGCTCCACTAACCACCGGGTAATTTCAGGAAAATCAGAGGGTGCCTGGCCACAGATACCCACATATTTATCGGCTTTGTGACAGGCATCAATCGCCATTTTCATCATTATTTTTACGGCTTCGTTGCGCTCATCAAAGCCACTGATTAAACCGGAATCTCGATCAACACCCAGGGTTAACTGGGTGAGATCATTCGAGCCAATGGAGAAGCCATCGAAGTCCTGCAAAAACTGCTCGGCGAGCAACACATTGGCCGGTATTTCACACATTAAAAACACGTTCAGATCTTCCTCACCTCTGTGTAAGCCAAACTCGGATAACAGCTTCAGTACTTTCTGGCCTTCCTCCACGCTACGCACAAAAGGAATCATAATATCAACATTGTTCAGCCCCATATTCTCGCGCACTTTTTTTATCGCCTGACATTCCAGTTCAAAACAGGCTTTAAATGCATCAGATGGATAACGATAGGCACCACGAAAACCAATCATCGGGTTTTCTTCTTCGGGCTCATAAAGCTCACCACCAATTAATGAGGCATATTCATTCGATTTGAAATCTGACATGCGCACAATTACCTGACGCGGATAGAAAGCGGCGGCAATCATACCCACGCCTTCTGCCAGTTTCTGTACATAATAATCTCGTGGATTCGCATAACCATGAATCAACCCGGCAATACGCTCTTTTAATTTCTCATCTAGCGTATCGAACTCAAGCAATGCACGTGGATGTATACGAATGCTGTTATTGATGATGAATTCAAGCCGGGCCAGGCCAACACCATCGACCGGCAAACGCGACGATTCAAACGCCATTTCAGGATTCGCCAGATTCAGCATAATGCGTGTGCGAGGTGTAGCCAGCTGACTCACATCGACCCTGTTTTCAGTAAACTCAAGCAGCCCGGGATACACATAGCCCGTATCGCCTTCGGCACAGGACACCGTGACTGGCACGCCGTTTTTTACTCTGTCTGTTGCATCACCACAGCCCACAATCGCTGGAATGCCCAGCTCACGCGCAATGATCGCCGCGTGGCAGGTGCGCCCGCCCCGATTAGTCACAATCGCCGAGGCAATTTTCATGACCGGTTCCCAGTCCGGGTCGGTAATATCAGTGATCAGTACGTCACCGGGTTTTATCTGATGCATATCCGCGGCATCGGCAATTACGCAGGCATTGCCTGTTGCGATACGTTTGCCCACACTTTTCCCAATTACCAGTGGCTCGGGTTTATTCTGCTGTTCCAGTTTGAACTGTAACTGGAACTGTTTATTTTCACCAGAACGCACGGTTTCCGGGCGCGCCTGTAATATATACAGATCCCCGGTGTCACCATCTTTGGCCCATTCAATATCCATGGGCCGGCCGTAGTGGTTTTCAATCGCCACTGCGTAACGTGCCAGCTGCAGTACATCCTCATCGGTAATACAGAAGCGTTCCTGATCTTCAGCAGAGACTGCAATGTTACGGGTTGAAAGACCTGCGGTTGAATCCTGGCTGTACACCATTTTCATCGCCTTGGTGCCGAGCTGACGACGCACAACTGGGGCTTTATGTTCGTTCAGTGTGGGCTTGAACACATAAAACTCATCGGGATTCACCGCGCCCTGCACGACGTTTTCACCCAGCCCCCAGGCCGCATTGATCAATACAACATCTTCAAATCCGGTTTCAGTATCAATGGTAAACATCACACCGGATGCCCCGGAATCTGCGCGCACCATTTTCTGAATACCAATCGACAGCGCAACATCCATATGTTTGAAGCCTTTATCCACTCGATAGGAAATTGCACGATCGGTAAACAGTGAAGCATAAACACGTTTACAGGTTAGTAATAAATTACGTCGTCCAGAAATATTTAAATAGGTTTCCTGCTGACCCGCAAACGATGCACCCGGTAAATCTTCAGCGGTCGCTGAACTGCGCACTGCGACACCCACATACTGACCAGATTCTTCACTGAGTTTTTCATAAGCCTGGACAATTTCTTCAGCCAGATCATCCGGCATGTCTGCATGCAGTAACCAGCTGCGAATTTGCCGCCCCACGATGGCCAGCTGCTTTACATCGGTGGTATCCAGCGCATCCAGTGCATGTCGAATTTTTTCTTCTAACTGATTGTGCTGGAGATAATAATGATAGCCTTCAGAGGTTGTGGCAAAGCCATTGGGCACGCTAATACCGGCAGAGGTCAAATGCTGGTACATTTCACCCAGTGAGGCATTTTTACCCCCAACTTCTGGTATATCGGAAATGCCTATCTCAGAAAAAAAACGGACGTAGCGCATACATAGTTCCTAATGACTGAATTACATTGAGTGTATTAGTTACAGTATATGTCAGAGATATATAAAGAAAATGACTGAGCGCGAGGAATTGTTATCTGAGATCAAACGATCAGCAAAAACTCAGAAGCGTCCGTGCTCAAGCATTAACAGCGTACAGTCTTTCACAAAAGGAATATCGTTATGCAGTAATGCCAGCTCGAGTGCTTCGCATTCTGTACCCGGATTGAGAATAACCCGGGACGGATTGAGTTTAACAATGTCATCAATCAGTGGCGGCATACGCTGCGGCCCGACATAAACGGTCAGTGTATCCACATTATGTTCTATCTGGTTTAACTGATGCTTAACTACCACACCATCAATGGTTTGCAGCCTGGGATGCACCGGTATTACATGGTACCCATACTCCTGCAGCCTATTCATCGCCTTATACGCATAGCGATGAGGTTTATTGCTGGCGCCGAGTACAACAACCTGTGGGTTTTGCATTAGCTATTTAAATGCTCTGGCTTAACAAAATTGATGGCTTGTGGCGGTGTGTATTCACGATCATATATCAGGCTGATCTGCGTTTCACCATTCACTTCTTTAGACATCACCTGCTTAAGCTCGGGTAGTCTGGTGGCCAGATAAGCCATACTTGCCGCGATTAACTGATCATTCTCAGATGTAATCGCCATAAATAGCTGGCTAGCAACAAACTGGGCTTTCTGCCCCTGATCCGGCGCGAAAATATTACCCTGGCCACTGGGAATACCCAGCGCCATCTTTTCATCCATTTTATTCAGATATTCCAGCTGATGCTCAGGCAGAGATTTATCACGATCATACTCAATAACAGATTCGCCATTCACAACGGCTACCAGAAGACTCATAACACTTAATCCAGGTGATTCAACAAACGCGCTAATATTATCATATTTTTACACCCGCTGATCGCCACAGATTGCTAGAATAGAGCGCTGTAAAACCGTTGTCACTATGAGGAATTTCTATGAGCCAGGCCCCCTCCGCACTGCTACTGATTGCCACCGGCTGCCAGCACTGCCCCAGTGTCCTGTTGAGTCTGTCGGAACTGATCAAGGAAGGAAAACTATCCAGCCTGGAGGTTGTCAATATTGTGGCTGCACCGGAGCGTGCGCAGGCACTCAATGTGCGTTCAGTGCCCTGGGTGAAAATCGGCGAGTTTGAACTGGTAGGCTTAAAAAGCCGAGCTGAACTGGAAAAATGGATAGATAAAAGCTCTGGGCCCGGTGATATGAGTGAGTATTTCGAGGAGTTAATGACCTCCGGCGAAATTGCCAAAGTGCAGGAAATGATTAAACAACAGCCAGAGCAGATACAGAGCCTGTTTAATATTATGCAAAGTGATAGCTCAAGTCTGTCAGCCCGCATTGGTGTAGGTGCTATCATCGAAGAGCTGGCCGGTAGTGATATTCTGCTCAATCAGGTTGAACAACTCGGTACATTTTGCCAGCATAAAAATGCCCGAGTGAGAAATGATGCATGCTACTACCTTGGGCTCAGTCATCACCCTTCTGCCAGAAAATATATCGAACCATTACTGGATGATGAAAATGCTGAAGTGAGAGAATGCGCAAGCGATGCCCTTGCAGAAATAAATCATTAGGCAGGCAATTTTTAGTTCCAGCATTCCAGCCACTGCCACCTGTAACCACTAACGATATTTAATATGAAAACAGCTTTCAATATTCCAGCTATCTGGGACACCATGAGTGCAGCCCCGCATCGAATTTTTTTCTTCAGCGGCGCGATTCAACTGCTACTTCCCATGTTCTTCTGGGCAACAGAACTCAGCGCCCGATATACCACATTCGGCACGCCACTTGATACCGTTATCCCGAGCACCTGGGCACATGGTTTTCTGATGATTTACGGCCTGTTTATATTTTTTATCTACGGTTTTTTAATGACCGTTTTCCCACGCTGGATGAATACGGATGTCATTGAGAAAAAAGCCTATCTGCCGAGCTTTATCTGGTTGACCATCGGCCTGCTGATTTTTCAGATCAGCCTGTTTTTTAGTCGTGATTCATTACTTAGCGGCCTGCTGATTTTTTTACTCGGCTGGCTACATGGCATATACACGCTTTATCAATGCCAGAAAACTCGCCCCGGCACCGATCGATATTATGAGCGCATACTGCTCAGTGCACTCAGCGCAGGCGCCATCGGCGTAATCAGTTTTATCTGGTTTATCTATACCGATCAATGGTCATTTATCGCCGTATCATTTAATGCCGGTATCTGGCTATTTTTACTCCCCATACTGTTTACTGTAAGCCATCGCATGCTGCCTTTTTTTAGCAGCAATGTATTAGATAATTACAGCCTGTTTCAACCACGTTACAGTCTCTGGTTATTTATGCTCGGCTGCTCTGCGCACTTTCTGTTAGAACACAAACTACTTTCCCAGTGGCTATTTCTCGTTGATATTCCGCTGGCCTTACTGGCTCTCACACACAGCGTTCGCTGGCAACTGCATCGCAGCTTCACTAATCGTTTGCTGGCGGTTTTACATATGGCTTTTTTATGGCTGTTTATTGGCCTGGCACTACTCAGTGCACAAAGTTTAATTTTATATCTTTCAGGTGAATATATTCTTAACAAAGCACCGCTGCATGCACTCACCATTGGCTTTGTCAGCTCAATGCTAATCGCCATGGCATCCAGAGTAACTCTGGGGCACTCCGGACGCGCACTTAAGCTGGACAGTATCAGCTGGCTTCTGTTTATTGGCCTGCAAATGGCAGCTGTCGCTCGACTCCTCGCCGATAGTCCGCTGGCGAATCTGCTGCAAGCACTACCGTTTAACCTGCTAGCCGTCATACTCTGGCTGCTCTGTCTTACTGTGTGGAATCTTAAATATACGCCGATGGTGCTGCGCAAGCGCATAGATGGTAAGCCGGGCTAAGCAACGCCCATGCATAATTTATGCTTATTTTATCCAATGAATTTGGTACATTGAACAAACTCACTATAAGTTGACTCCAACAGACAGCTATAAGAAATGGAAAGAACAGGAGAGCCTGGTTATGAATGCAAACAATTATGTATTTTCACGTATCTGTAAGAAGTGCCAATGCGATCTGGTAATGGATGACTATGCGATTGATACTCACACCTGCCAGAACAAACATGTGTTTTTTTTCAAATGTCCGCAATGTGCCGACTATAACGCCACCGCAATGGCAAATATTCCACAGGAACAATGGAAAGACTTTGTTCCCGCTGATCAGCTAAATGAATTAGAAGCCAAGTATGAAGCGGCCATGAAAGCACATGGATAAACACACATTTTGAGAATAGAAAAATGAAAACCCGTTTTTATAAGCACCCTGTTTTTATCATTTTCGCGCTATTTCTGGCGGGTTATTTCTTTATTCAGCAATACACACAGCAGTTAATTTCTGATGAGCCTGTAACACTGAGCAAAGGCAATCCACCCTCTATTATTATGTACAGTTCACAAAGCTGTATGTATTGCCACGTCGCCAAACAGTTTTTTACAAAACATAACTTACCCTTCACGGAATACGACATAGATGATTCACTAAAGAACCGTGAGATGTTTGCTATTCTCGGCGGTCGCGGTACACCGCTACTGATTATCAATAAGGAAATCATTCACGGTTATGATGAAGGCCTGATACGCGACGCCCTGTAAGAGAAAAAGCATCCACATAAAAAAGCCCGGTAAAACATCGTTTTACCGGGCTTTTTATAACAGGCTTAACGATGCTGCATTCAGCATATCATCGTTAAGCTATCCACCGCACCATTTACGCAATAGTTACGTTAACAGCCTGTGGACCTTTCTGTCCGTCTTCCACTTCAAACTGAACTTCCTGCCCTTCGGCCAGGGTTTTGTAACCGGGTGCCTGAATTGCGCGAAAATGTACAAATACATCCGGGCCATCCTGACGCTCAATAAAACCAAAGCCTTTCTTTTCATCAAACCATTTTACACGGCCAGTTGTTGTTGCCATAAGTAATCTCCTAGAGACAATTAATATATTCGATGGCATAAATAGCCATACAAGTAGGCGCTGAAAGATGCAGGAATTACTTACGAATGAACCAGATGTGAGCGAATGCATATCATCGAATTTAGCCATAAATAGCCGCTGTAACCTTTACCAGCTATTCAGAGTCTATCCTATCTATACACAAAGTAAAGAATATTTCTGTAGAAAAAATGCAAAAAAACCATAGTGGAATGGTGTGCACATTTTTGATGCATAAAAGAGAATCCTTTCTCTTTGTGTAACCGTTTTTTAATAATTAACTCATAAACTTATAATGTTAATTAAACGATTAAAACAGCTTCATTATGCACTGCTGTTTTTAGATTTAGGCTTTGGTTTGCCCTTATCCTTGTTGCTACGTTTTTTATCCCTGGGCTTCTTTTTCTTTCTGCTATCAGCTGCATTTTTACCTGTGGCTTTTTTCCCTGCGGGTCTTTGAGTAACAGCGTTATCTGCTGCTAAACGGGTAATATTTAACTGCTGACCTGACACCCAGGCTTTTTTAAGCTGATTCAGTGCATCTTTGGGCAGGTTATCGGGCAAATCCACCAGACTGTAATCATCATTAATCTGAATGCGCCCAATATTCGCACTGTCCATACCCGCTTCATTGGCAATGGCACCGACAATATTACCCGGCTTAACATCGTGCTTATGCCCTACTTCAATGCGATAGCTCGACATACCCGCTGCAGGTCGACTTTCTTTTTCTCTGCGTGAACCACGTTCGCGCTCTTTACCACCTTCACGACGTTGACGTTGAGGACGCTCAGAACGACCACCTGTATCACGCTCAAAATCAGCTTTACGCGCCGGTTTATTTTTCAACAGAAACGGCTCTTCACCCTGCAATAGATACGATAATGCCGCAGCAATTTCCAGCGCGGGAACATTGTGTTCCTGCTGAAACTGCTCAATCATCTGATAGTAAAAACCCAGCTCTTCGGTTGCCAGCGTATCACTGATACGTTGTTTGAATTTGGCGACACGCTGATCATTAATCAACTCGGTGGATGGCAACTCCATCATCTCGATTTTTTTACGCGTGGCTTTTTCTATGGCATTCAGTAAACGTCTTTCTCGTGGTGCCACAAAGAGTATCGCATCACCTTCTCGACCGGCTCGACCGGTGCGGCCAATTCTGTGCACATAGGCTTCAGTGTCATGGGGAATATCGTAATTCAATACGTGCGTGATGCGAGGCACATCCAGGCCGCGAGCAGCCACATCGGTCGCAATCAATATATCCAGTTTGCCCTTTTTAAGCTGATCAACGGTTTTTTCACGCTGACTCTGTTGAATATCACCATTGATGGCCGCCGCGGCATAACCACGTGCCGAAAGCTTTTCCGCCAGATCGACGGTCGAGGTTTTGGTACGCACAAAAATAATCATCGCATCAAATTCTTCTGCTTCCAGAATACGCGTTAATGCATCCAGCTTATGCGTACCACTCACCAGCCAGTAACGCTGGCGTATGGTTTCGGCTGTGGTGGTTTTAACTTCGATCGTCACCTGTTCCGGATTATTCAGGTAGGTGGTTGCGATGCGCCGGATCTGGCTCGGCATGGTGGCTGAAAATAGCGCAATTTGCCGTGTGGGCGGAGTTTTTTCCAGCACCCATTCCACATCATCAATAAAGCCCATACGCAGCATTTCATCGGCTTCATCCAGCACCAGTGTTTTCAGGTTATCTAGTACCAATGTCCCTTTGCGCATATGGTCCATCACACGCCCCGGTGTACCCACCACCACATGTACACCACGCTTTAGCGCCTGAATCTGTCCGCGATAATCCTGCCCGCCGTACACCGGCAACACATGAAAGCCTTTCAGGTGCTTGGCGTATTGCTGGAATGCTTCTGCAACCTGTATCGCCAGTTCGCGCGTGGGTGCCAGTACCAGCACCTGTGGGTCTTTCTGTTTCAAATCAATATTAGAAAGGACGGGAAGCGCGAATGCGGCAGTTTTGCCTGTGCCTGTCTGGGCCTGGCCGAGTACATCTCTGCCATCAAGTAACAGTGGAATGGTCTGAGCCTGAATCGGCGAAGGCGTTTCGTAACCGACGTCATTCAAGGCCTGTAAAATAGGTTTAATAAGTGCCAGTTGTTCAAAGGCGGTTACCGTATCGGTAGTCATGCGTTATTCCTGCAGTAGAAAGGGTGGTAGCGCCAGCACGACCCCGCGATATCAGGAGGTTCAACTAGCCTATGTCTGGAAGTCGGCTTACGGGCCTGTTTTTGAGAAAACAGGAAGATGGGGCCAAAACTCGAAGACCGCGCAGTATATAGACTTACTCACCATGTTGCATGCTTTATATCAAATAACGGCTACATACTTTACCCGGAGTTTAGACTAAACTGGACAATTTTAGATAAACCATGAAAGATTTAACAGATGAAAATATGGGTTGATGCAGATGCCTGCCCTGGCGTGATCAAGGAAATCCTCTTCAAGGCAGCGGATCGCACCGGCACAAAAATCACCCTGGTGGCTAACCATCAGATGCGTATCCCCTCCTCCAGGAACATCAGCTTTATGCAGGTTTCACATGGTTTTGATGTGGCGGATAATGAAATCGTGCAGCGCGTTAACCCGGGCGACCTGGTGATTACCAGCGACATTCCCCTCGCGGCGGAAGTGATTGAAAAACAGGCACATGCCCTGAGCCCCCGTGGCGAGCTGTATACCACGGCTAATATCCGTGCACGCCTTAATATGCGTGATTTTATGGACACCCTGAGATCCAGTGGTATCGATACGGGAGGGCCTCCCGCTCTAAGCCAGAGTGACCGTCAGGCATTTGCCAATCATCTGGACACACTACTCACTCGACACCAGCAACAACAAAACCAGCAGTAAACAGCAACTCATCAATGCGTTAAACCTGGGCCAGATTAAACACGGCTATTAATCATATTTAACAGAATATTCTCGACACAATGACGATCGAACAAACGTTACAGACTCGAAGCGAAGGCACATGCGAACTCTGCGGTGCAACTGATGACCTCAATGTTTATGAGGTCCCCGCAAGCCCTGACAGTAGCGCAGATGAATGTGTCTATCTGTGTGCAAACTGCCGGGGTCAAATCGATCAGCCTGATACGGTAGACATTAATCACTGGCGCTGCCTGAATGACAGTATGTGGAGCCAGGTGCCTGCGGTTCAGGTCATGGCCTGGCGTATGCTCACCAGATTAAGTGCCGAAGGCTGGCCACAGGAATTACTCGATATGCTTTATCTTGATGATGAGTTACTTGCCTGGGCAAAAGCCAGTGGTGAAGACCAGAACAGCGAAGATACTGTGATGCATAAAGATAGCAATGGCGCCACACTTAATGCAGGCGACACGGTGACACTGGTAAAAGACCTGAAAGTTAAGGGGGCAAACTTCACCGCCAAACAGGGAACGGCCGTACGCGGTATTTCACTGGTTGCCGATAACCCTGAACACATTGAAGGCCGGGTTGAAGGTCAACGCATTGTTATACTCACGCAGTATGTGAAAAAATCTAACTAGTCATTTTTCCAATATGAAACGGCGAATCAATAAGAGCTTGATCAATCAATCTGGATCATTATGAAAATTAGCCTGTTAATTATCGCAATACTACTGGTTTTGGGCGTCAGCTATTTTATCTATCTCGCCTACCTGTCACAGAAGGCCGAATCTCCCGGCCTGACTGACAATAGCCAGCTCACTCGCTGCCCCGACAGCCCCAACTGTATCAATACAGAATATTCTGAAGACACTTCACACTATACACCCCCATTATCTTCTGCCGGGTTATCTGATACAGACGCCATGCAAAACATATTGCAGGCAATCAAACTCACCGGTGGCGAAGCACATCTGGTAGAACAGCATTACATAGCCGCCACCTACACATCCCGCTTATTCCGCTTTGTTGATGATGTGGAAATTCGACTGGACACAAAAACAGAACAGATACATTTACGCTCTGCATCTCGTCAGGGGCACAGCGATCTGGGTGCAAACTTAAAACGCATCAATAAAATCAAACGGGCATTTATAAAACAGTAAACCACACAACAGCAAACACTGGCGTAGCATGAGTTAGTTCACGTGACCAACAACATGACAGCTGTGTTAGTATCTACAAACATTTTTTCAGTTAACCTGGTCAGTAAAAGCATTGCCATGATTTCCAGATCACTCCTCCAGAAAGCCGCCGAGCAGAAAATTATAGCGACGGAACAGATTGATCCACTCTATCAGTTTATTCAAGCAGCCGACTCATCAACAGCAGATGACAGCACTGAAGAGCCATTAAAATTTGTACGTAGTTTTGGTGATATTTTTATTACCCTGGGCATTGTCATTCTGGCGATTGCCATCAATAAACTCAATATTAGCGGCTTCATGCTGTTTGCGCCTGTGGCCGGATTTATCGTCATTGCAGAATGGCTGGTGAAAGTACGTCGCCTTGCCTTGCCGGGCATAGCGCTGTTAATGGCTATATTGTTTTTTATATACAGGGCAATGGAACTCAACTTTTCCCAGACGAGTCTAGCCAGTCTTGGCACACTGGCGGCATGCAGTCTGTTATTTTATTTACGCTATCGCATGCCTTTCAGCCTGCTTCCTCTGGTCGCCAGCCTGGTCGCAATATTTATTACCCAAACAGGGCTGGACATAATAAAAAATCCGTTAATACTTTCTGTGATCGGTCTGATTATTTTTGCTGCTGCCATGTGGTTTGATTCACGTGACACAAAAAGACTCACACACCTTAGCGATAGCGGATTCTGGTTACATCTGATCGCCGCACCACTCATCGTACATGGTGTTATGATTTCTATTCTGCTGGGGAATCAGCAATGGACACATATCATCAATAAAGAAATTTTAATGATTGTGTTTTTTAGTGCTTTCTTTCTACTCGCACTTCTGGTTGACAGGCGTGCAATGCTGGTATCAACCCAGCTCTATGTGATTTACGCTTTAACACAGTTAATACAGAACCAGCTGAGCAACACTGAAAACGCCCTCATATATTTACTCATGGCACTCGGACTATTTGTGATCTTTTTTGGTACTTACTGGTATAAGGTGCGCCGGCTTGTTTACTCATTCCTTGCGACATCTCCCATTGCGAATTACATACCAGGACTGGATATTCAGGACAACAAACCGATATATTCTGTGAAGGCCAGATAAAAACTGACTGCTCTATGAATCAAGCGACATCCTTATTTTACTGAGAACATCCTGAATCGAATAAGGTTTACTTAACAGATTATTTCTCACTCTTTCGCTGACAAGATCAATATTAATATGTGAACCATAGCCACTAACCAGCAGAATTTTGATAGATGGATATTCTTTTTCTATAAAGCTCGCCAACTCACAGCCATCCATACCGGGCATAATTACATCGGACAGAACAAGATCTATGTCAATACGCCTGACAGTATCAAGCGCCTCTTCAGCATTATTTGCACAGTAAATACTATAGCCCTGTTTACTGAGATACTCACTCAACATGAGTTGTAACGAAACTTCATCATCGACTATGAGAATATTTTCTGTGCCTATTGCATTACCCGGCGTAAAGTCATCCTGCTCAACTATATCGTCATCCTGAAAATCCTGTGTATAGCGAGGGAAATAGAGATCAAACCGGGTACCGCAATGCAGCTCGGAATAAACCTTAATACATCCAGACACGTTTTCAACCATATCATATACCTGACTTAAGCCAAGCCCTGTTCCCATATCGCCTTTGGTTGAAAAAAATGGTTCAAATATTTTGTCAACTGTCGCCTGATCCATACCTAAACCGGTATCACCAACGCTCAACACAACGTAGTCACCCGGCTCAATACCGAGTGATTCAGAAAACTCCGAATCGAGATTGCAGTTTCGAGTCATTATTGTCAATCTGCCTTTCTCTGGCATGGCGTGCATTGCATTAATAGCCATATTAAATATCGCATTTTCCAGGTCGCTTTTATTAATTCGAGTCAACCACAAATCATCCTGTAAAATATATTCAAGCTTTATACGAGGCGTCAGGGTTTTTTGTATAACGGAATACTCTTCATTCAACACATCATTCATATTCATTAAACCAGCATCATCAGAAGTATGGCTCTTGGAAAGTTCTAATATCTTTTTCGTTAACTTCTGACCTCTAGTACCAGCCTGATAAATATGCGCCGCATAATCTTTCAGCTTTGGCTGGTTTTCTAAACTCATTTCCAATAACTCTGCATAGCCCAGAACGACACCCAGCATATTGTTATAGTCATGCGCGATACCACTCGCTAAGCGCCCAATGTTTTCCATTTTTTGCGAATACCTTAGCTGCTGCTCAAGATGTAGCCTGTCACTGATATCGCGGATAGTAACAGCAATAATCTCCCTGCCCTCAGTATCCAGAGGATTCAGACTAATTTCCACTGGAAACGGTTTGCCCGATTTAGTTACAGCCCACAAAGTAGGATATTCATTATGCGTGGCCCGAAACATCCGCTTTTCATCAAATGCAGCTTGAAGCTCTGGATTTGAAACCCAGTTATCTTCTGGTATCAATTGATAAATATGGCGCCCACTGAATTCCTCTCTGGTGCAACCAAAAACTTGCACAGCTGCATCATTCGCCATACTCACCTTACCCTGGTGATTCGTCATCACAATCGGCTCTAAAACATATTCAAACAGATTATTAAAAAGCTCTTCTAGCTGCTGAACTTCAAACTGGAACCGTCTGACTGAAGTAATGTTTTCATGGGCGACGACAATATACAAACGGTCGTTGTGTTCAAGTGCTGTAAGGTTACATTTAAACCAGCGCTTTTCAGATGGAGAATGACACGGGTATTGAAAGCTTATTTTTTTTCGACGACCCGTTAAGATTATTTTTATATAATCACACACATTTGCAGCAATACCATCACCTCTCGCTGCAGATTTTTCACATACATCAAGATAATTCATTCCAACACCAACAGATGAAATATCTATTTGATTCTGAAGAGCAAATTCATTCCATGCAAAATTAGTCGCCACAATAGCGCCATTTTCATCGATTATTGCAATATTTGATGCGAGGGAATTTAATGCCTTTTCGAAGAACGACTGAAGGCTGACTGATGATAACTGTTCATTTCCATCCATACTCTCCTCCATAAGGTATACTAATGATCATTCATAGCTGATCTTTATAACAGCATTCACATGGTGAGCATCGTATATTGAATGTGAGCTGGCACACACATGAATATATAAACCATACAGAAATTTTTGTCTACAAAATTGATTATTCGCACTCACCCACAGAACCAATACGGCAACGCTGATATCTAACCCAGGTTGTATTATCAAGCTTTGCGCCGCTAAAACTTGCACCATCGATGATTGCGTCGCGTATTGAGGCATCAGTTAAATCGGCCTGATCAAAACGCGCACTTAATAAATTCGCTTCTATAAATTTAGCCGACTTTAAACGGGCATTGATGAAGCTTGCATATTCAAGATCCGCTCTTTCAAACACCGCTTCCTGTGCGATGATTTTGTCAAATTCGCCTGCAGATATTCTGGCACCGGTAAAATCTGAATAATTAAGCTGTGCCTTTGTAAAGGTCGTTTTATCGATATTCACCTGATAAAAGTTTACCTTATTAACACGAGCATTTGAAAAATCACTATTAGAAATTTTCGCGCGACTCAAACGTGCTTCATCTAGAACAGCACCCACAAAACTGGATTGAATGATAGTGGCATTATTAATACGTGCGCGCTCCATGCGAGCATCCTGAAAATTTGTATTTTCCAGTTTTGAAAAGCTTAAATCAGCACTCTGCAATCGCGCTTTAGATAAATCAGTATTGGTGAAATTAACACGGCGTAAAATAGCCGATTCCAGATCAGCTCTGGATAAATCCAGGCCACTTTTATCACAGCCCGTCCAGTTAACGCCGGGCGCAGCTGCATCCTCACATTTTGCATAGACTGATTCGATCGTACACAGGCTTCCCAGCATAAGCAGAAAAATTAATTTTAATTTTGCTAAACAGCGATTACCCGCGTTTGCAGGACACTTAACAGGCTTCATGAAAACATTTGAGTTATGTATGTCACTATAGCGTAGTTTATTTACACCGTTTTCAACTAGATCACTCATCATACAACCATCTTTTATTGTTTTTTATATTTGTTTTTCTTTAAATTTCGGATTAAAAACCGCGCTGGATGTAAAGCATAACGCACGCGATTTGCAACAGGCAAGGGTTCATTACAGATCATCGCAGCGAGGTATTCGGCACTTAAAAAGGCACTGGTAAAACCACGGGCACCATGTCCTGTATTAATATAAAGCCCCGGCAAATACGTGGCTTGCCGATAGCTGTTCGCGGGTCTGGCCTTGTAAAGATCGGCATAATCCTGCAAATATCTGCACTCATCAGGCGCTGGCCCCAGCACCGGTATTCTATCTGGTGTCACCGCTCTGACAGATGCTCGACCACCTGTTATATCCGACTCTTTAAACAGATCATCACATGCTGTATTCATTGCCATCAGGTTTTCACTGTGCTCTGTGATGCGCAGCTCAGTTGTACAGTCATCCAGTTCGAAGCTGGCGCCGACAATATGTTCATCGTTAATCGATGGCATAAGATAACCCTCATATGACAGGGGTAGCTTTAGCAATCTACTCTGAGAACTGGCCTTTAGTACGCTTAACTGGCCACGCGCTGGCTGCAGATAGAGATGTTTAAATGGCTCAAAGCATTTTGCCTGCCATGCAGCACAACAGATCAGACAATCCGCCTGGTGTATCAGTTCACCCTGAGAACCGTACAACTGCCATTGTCCATGCTGCTGACTGAATGATGAAACCTCGGTTGCATAACGTATGCTCAGCGAATCACCCATTTCAGCAATTAACCGTTCTAACACTTTAACAGGCTGCAGACTGGCTGCAAGCGGGAAATAATGCACTGCCTGATTAACTGGCAGGCCGGCTTTTTCAGTGGCCTGTTCAGCATCGAGCACCTGAGCTAGCAACTCTGTTTGTGGATAGTCTGCCATCTGCTTTTTTATACGTGCAGTCGAAGGTAGCTGGATACCACCGCTTTGCTGCCAGACAGGTGCCTCACCCTGATCTCTCTGTTCATTGAGATAATGCAGGCAACGCAGCGCATAAAAGTAGGCCGATGTATAAAACTCGGCATCAGCTGAATCCTGCAGGCTTAAACGGGGCATTATCATGGCGTGGGGGTTACCCGATGCCTGAGCACCACAATGCTCGGCCTGCTCAATAAGACTTACCCTGTAGCCACGTTTCACCATTGCCCAGGCGGTGCTCAGACCAGCAATGCCCGCGCCGATAATACAGACATGCTCTGGCTTTTGCCGCACAGAAGCCGCTACAGAAAACCATGGCAGGCCGGATGAATCAGGTGATGATGTCAGCGCATATTCGCCTCGCAACATATGTCGCTTCTGCCCACAGCCATCGACTTTTTCAACCCTGAATCCGGCACTCATTAAACCACGTCGTACATCACCCACCGCTGTGTAAGTGCTGAATGTGGTGCCGGGACGACTCAGGCGTTGAATCTGCGCAAACACCGGCGCATTCCACATACTGGCATTCAGGCTGGGCGCAAAACCATCGAGAAACCAGGCATCAACGGCTGTTTCACATTGCGCCAGCATCTGCTCAACCTCACCGATCATCAACACCAGCTTAACGCGCCCTGCAAATAGCTCCAGCAAATGATAACCATCACTGGCAATCTGGTATTGCGATTGCAACTCACTGGCAAACTCCGCCAGCTCGGGCCATGCCTCATGTGCTTGACGTAAATCATCGAGGGTAAAAGGTGTTTTTTCTGCCGAATAGAACATCAGACATTGTTGTGAATCACTCTGCTCTAGCCAGTGCTTAATCGTTAGCAGAAAATTAAGCCCTGAACCAAACCCGGTTTCTGCAATCACAAATGGACGCTCTGCAGCGTGGTGATGACGAAATCGCTTTATTAACTGGTTATGCCGAATAAAAACATGTTCTGTTTCTTCAATGCCATTTTGAGCCGAAAAATACACATCGTTAAATTCAGTATTATAGGGCTGGCCATTTCGCCATTCGGGTTTTGCATACTCCATCAGTCGATTATACTACCGCTTCCCCTCCGTGTGACGAGTATATGAATACACAACAAGCCTATAAGCACTGCCTGAAGATTGCCAAAGCTCATTACGAAAACTTTCCTGTGGCGTCCTGGATATTGCCCCGCCGTATGCGTTTACCCACGGCAGCCATTTATGCCTTTGCCCGGCGTGCAGATGATCTGGCTGACGAAGGTTCAAATACAGATGAGCAACGACTCGATGCACTCGACCTGATGGCACAGCAAATTGAAGCGCTGTATGCAAACCAGGCCATCGATGATCCGGTATATATCGCGTTAGCCGATGCCATCAAACGTTTTTCACTGCCCAGAGAATGTTTTCTCGACTTAATTGCGGCCTTTAAGCAGGATGTCACGCAAAAACGCTATGCCGATTTTGCTGAACTTATGCAGTACTGTCGGCGCTCGGCGAATCCGGTGGGGCGCTTAATGCTGCATCTCTATGGGCAAACTGATCGTAAAAGCATCGGCCAGTCAGATGCTATCTGTTCGGCATTACAGCTCATCAACTTTTATCAGGATCTGTCGCAGGATTACCATGAACTGGATCGTATTTATATTCCACAGGATGAAATACGTGCTTCGTTTGTGAATGAAACCTATTTTAAAAACAGGCGGACGGATGGCCCAATGATTTTACTCATGCGCAAGCAATATGAGCGAGCGCATAAACTGTTACAGGGCGGTGCCCCACTAGGTAAAAGCCTGAAAGGTCGTTTCGGTTTTGAAATACGCCTGATAATTGCCGGTGGCTCCAGAATTTTATTAAAGCTGGATAAACAGACGGATGATCTATTTAGTCGTCCACGACTGGATTTTCATGACTGGTTATGGGTTTTCTGGAAGGCATTGCGCGCAAAATAATTAAACCCAACAATCAGGTCGATTTAATCACACGATTACGTCCACTACCCTTAGCTTCGTACAGGGCCACATCTGCTCGTTTCACTGCGACCCATTCATCTTCATCCTGTGATCGTCCCTGCGCAACCCCGGCAGACAGTATAATCCGGATTTCATGATTATCCACCTGCATTGTCATGTTCATAATATGCTTACGAATCTCTTCGATAATTTCAGCGGCCCGATCGAGATCCGTTTCCGGCAGCATAATGAGAAATTCCTCACCCCCGTATCGACCCACCGAATCACTGCGGCGCAATGTCTCTCGCAAAAACTGACTCACTCGCCTGAGGACTTTATCACCCACCAGATGCCCATACTGATCATTCACCTTTTTAAAATAATCAATATCAATCATTGCCAACGAATACGTCTGCATATAGCGTTGCATATTTTCATAGGCTCGATCCAGTAGTAAGGCAATGGATTTTCGATTAAGAGCGCCGGTCAAGGTATCAAAGCAGTGCTGATACTCAATCAATGTATCGTGCATTTGCGAAAGCAGCTCAATCAGCCGATGTTGTTTATCGAGAAATTCCTCATACTCATCAACAGGTATGGGCTGTTCGTCTATCACCAGCTGCGCCAGCTTACGTGCCTTATCATGCATATAGTGATGGATCGATTCAATTTCATCATATTCTTTTAAAGAGCGAATCGACTGACTGGCATCACTGTAATACCATTGCCCAAACTTGCAGTGCCGATGGGCTGCGTGATTTAGAATATCTTCTGCAAATGGCTGCTTACACAGCATGGACGTGTGCAGATTATTAAACCATAAACGATGATTATTGATTGCACAGTCGAGCACGACCAGTGCCTGCTCTAATTCATCATGACCAATATGGTAACCACTGTCCTGCATCTAAGGCTGTCTCATTAAGCTGTCTACTCAACTACTTACTTCAGTTTAGACCAAAATCAGCCCTTTAATTATCAGGTTTTTAGATTGCCTTAAAAATGCTTTTTGCCTTCCTGCGAAGATTGCGTCAAAATTCAACGCATTCAAACCAGCAGTGTAACTATGACCCCAGATCAATACTGTCAGGATAAAGCACAATCCAGCGGCTCAAGCTTCTATGCCAGCTTTCGTTTTCTGCCAGAACTAAAACGTCGGGCGATCATCGCACTCTATGCTTTCTGCCGGGAAGTGGACGATGTCGTGGATGACTGCCAGGATATTTCTGTCGCACGACAAACGCTGCACTGGTGGCGCCATGAAGTTCATATGCTGTATCAGGGTAAGGCCAGTCATCCCGTTACCCAGGCCCTACAGGCGCTGCTCAATGATTTCAACCTGGCAGAGGAATACCTGCTGGAAATTATTGATGGCATGGAAATGGACCTGGACATAAAAACCTATGCCGATTTCAGCGCCCTCTCGCTCTATTGTTACCGTGCCGCCAGTGTCGTCGGTTTACTGTCCGCCGAAATTTTCGGTTTTAGCCATCGCAACACCCTTAAATATGCACATGATCTGGGAATGGCTTTTCAGCTCACCAATATTCTGCGCGATGTGCGGGAAGATGCCGAACGAGGACGTTTTTATATTCCACAGGATGAACTGCAACAGTTTGGCGTCAGCCAGCAGGATCTGTGTCAGCCGATTAGCAGCGATGCGGTGCAGGGACTGTTTACATTTCAGGCAGATCGCGCGCGTGAATATTATCAGAAAGCCTTTGCAGAACTGCCGGAAGAAGATCGCTACACACAACGGGTTGGCCTGATCATGGCCGAGATATATCAATCGCTTCTA
>Ga0316207_10001781_pt1 | contig 24684 bp, 27 predicted proteins | sample 6weekpyrite_MG_FD_204943 | JGI IMG/M metagenome (GOLD analysis project Ga0316207, IMG submission 204943) | Microbial mat bacterial communities from mineral coupon in-situ incubated in ocean water Damariscotta River, Maine, United States -... | ecosystem: Environmental > Aquatic > Marine >... | reverse complement strand
TATTCTTTGTTAACTTCAGAAAACATCTGCTGTCCTTTTTCTGAAACCAAAAACTCAACAAATTTTAAAGCTGCATCTGTTTTCTTCGAATGTTTAGACACAGCTACTCCTGCCACGTTCCAAGCCACTCCCATACCATCATCTTGATCAGGTAAAAGAATTTTAATTGGCGCGTCGGGGTTTTTCGCCAAATGACGATATATATAATAATGATTGACTAAACCAACATCCGCTTTTCCACTGGCAATTGCTTTTACAATTTTACTGTGTTTGTTATATACGTTTCTACCAGCATTTTCATTCAGACCCTTCAACCAATCTAAAGTAAATTCATCACCTTTTTTCAGCATGTATACTGTCACACCAGCGATAAAACTTCCATTAGCACTATGTGTTATTGCAATTCTATTTTTTAATTTTGGGTCAGCAAGATCAAATACTGAATTTATTTGACCAACAACATCACTTTTAGTATTAACCACCAGAACCCTTGCCCGAGCTGATAAACCCAGCCATGTCCCGTCGGCAGCACGATAATTTACAGGAATTTTTTGACTCAAATCTGAAGGTAAAGCTTGAAACAATCCAAGCTCAGAGCCTTTTTGCAAACTTCCCGCATCATTACTGATATAAAGATCTGCGTCAGTCCGCTCACCTTCCAATTTCAGTTTATTAAGCAATGCTGTAGATTTCGCCGTATGCAACAACACTTTAATTCCAGTTTGTTTAGTAAATTCCTTGGCAACAGGCTTAATGAACTTATCTTTGCGCCCAGAAAATACAACCAACTCATCTGCAACTACAAGCAAGGGAGAGAATATTGATAACACTATGAAAAATATAATTATTTTTTTCATTTTACACCTCAGCTAAAAAATTGAACTAAAAACCATTTAATTTGTAATGTCAGTTAATGATAATAGTTCTCATTACAATTTGCAACCACAAATAATCAGAGTTTTATTAATTTTGAGCTAAAAATAAGCACTTATAATATAAACAATTCATAATTAAACTGTATATAAATTTGTTAATTGCCTAAAGCCTGAAAGATCATTTAAAATATTAAAAAAAGAGATAATCATGATTCGCATACCAAAAGACGCAACTATTATTGGGGAATTACGCTGCAACGGCGCAACACGCGTTGATGCACGCGTAGAGGGTGAGGGCAATATAAACGGTGTATTACTCATCTCACAAAGTTGTGTTTGGGTTGGTAAAATCACCGCTGATAAAATAATTGTCGAAGGCACTGTTGAAGGCCAAATTATAGCCCGACAAAAACTTCAAATCGCACCTAAAGGTAAAGTTTCCGGTATTATCTCTGCCCCGGAAATGCATCTTGCGCCAGGTGCCATATTAAATTGCGATGTTGCAGTATCTAAGTGGAAAATCCCCGTCGAGTTACTTAAACCTAGAACAGAAAGAAGAGTAGAATCATTTCCAATCGACGAATTAGCAGAAAGAAGAAAGGCAATACAAAAAACAGGCTAAGTAACAACCAAATCTATTAGCAAAACTAACGCCACCACAGTCGCACCCACGCTCGTCACTAACACAGCACCTGCAGCCACATCTTTAATATTTCTTATTCTCTCATCCTGCTCAGGCTGTATAAAATCACAGATACCTTCAATTGCAGTATTAAACATTTCTGCAGCAACGACCATTGCAATCACAACAAATAAAATTGCCCACCAATAAATTGGCGGCTGCACAATAATTAAAAATCCACAAACTACAAATACGGCAATCAATTGAAACCGAAGACTTTTTTCACGACTGATCGCATATCTCAAGCCTGATATTGCAAAACCCATTCGAAAGAACAAATGTTTATTTTTCATCGAAGTCCTCACTATTTATCAGTAACACGTTATTAACATCAGCTTGTTGGACAGTAAAATTAGTCTTAACCAAGTTCGTTTCAAATGATTTCATTTCATTTTTTGCCATGGGCTTAACTTGCAAATATGCTAACCATTTTGCCTTTTCAGAAATAAATTGGCGACTTATAGAGCCTATCCACAAGGGCTCATTATTTTCTTTTAAGATGAAACCACTTGGCCATAGTTGCAAAACCTTAGCTGAGTTCTTACCTTTATCAAACTTCATCATGGTAACAACTTCTTGTTCACCCAAATGTGTTTGCGGAATACGCGGCAATTCGTCCAAACCTACACTGGGTTTCAACCAATATAAGATCGTACGATAATCGGCCTCAATTGGTAATTCCCAGCCCAACTTTATTAGCCCTTGCTTGATAACATCAGAGTCTCCAACCCATTGTAGGTTTAAAGCTTGCTTTTTTAAACCAAACATATCTTCACGCTGAGGAGACAGTTGAGCAGCCGTTTCATCAACCCATTGCTGATATGTCACAAAAGTTTTCTCTTTTTTTAAAACAAGAGATTCAAAGTCTTTTTCATAATTAACATTTGCCCAAAGACTGCCAGTCAGAGCAAATATTCCAAACATCGCAATGACTATTTTTGGTATTTTTTCTCTAGCCAATGGCGCTGAGTGACGACGAAATGCGGTAATAATCAAAAGCACCCAAAGGTAAGCAAAAGATAAAGATGAAACAAGTTCAGTTGCTTTCACCTTTCCAAAGTATAACTCGACCAACGCAAGCAATAAAACAATGAAACTAAAAACAGAAAACACCAACCAACGTTTAATAAAGTTTTGTTGGCGCCCAACATATAACGCAACAAAAGATACAAACGATGCAAACATTAATATTTTCATATTTATAAAAATAACGCCAACTTCTAGAACATTTACACTTAACACATTAAGGGAAAATCCAGAAATAGCTGCCAAAATTAATAATAAAGCCAAATGTCGCAATGCCAACATTTGTTTATATAAATACAAGAACCCACAAAAACAGCAAACCATTATGAATAGAGCCAACCAAGAAAAAAACTCACTTGTCAAAAGCATTAGTTGGTCGCCTAAGCTACTACGAATTAGCAAGACGAAATTCTCTACGGTCTCGTTAATTAACAACAATAACGACGATGAAAATTGACCAACAAACAATGTTAAGATTAATGAAGTTAAGATAATCAGTATCGAAAAGAAATACAATCCCCGCCGCTCAGCAGTATCTGGATCAATAATCGCTTTGACAGCTGAACCAAACAAAGAGTTTACAACGGCCACTCGATAACATTTTAAATAGAACGACTCTATACGTGGAGCGACAAATGCCATCATTTTTCTAATTAACCAAATAAGTAACAGCGTACTAACGAATAACGCCAATAACATTACCATTAATCGTGTTCCAACGATTGACGCTAATCCAATAGACGTACCAAATACAACTCCAGGCAATAGATAGAAGGGCGCCCATGCTGCTGCAGAAATAATATTAATCACAAAAAAGTATTTTTTAGGCATACCCATCATTCCTGCGACTGCAGGTATCACCGGACGCACAGGCCCAAAAAACCTGCCAAAAAAAATACTCTTACCACCGTGTTTTTTAAAGTAACGTTTGCCGCGATTGAGATAATCTGGATTATTTTTCAAAGGCCAAATATTAGATAATTGCCGGTGATATCGCGCACCGATCCAGAAACTCACTCCATCACCCAAGACCGCCCCAAGAAAAGCGACCAATAAGGTTTCTTGAATACCTAACACACCAGTACCGACCAAAGTCCCAACACCAAACATCAGTACAGTGCCTGGCACAATTAGGCCGACAATTAGCAGTGACTCAGTAAACGCAATAAGAAATACGAATAGACCGGACCAAGCAGGATGCTCAGATAACCAGATGAAAATTGGCTGGACGGATTGCCAATCCATAGAAATCGTTTAAATCCAATAAATTAACCGGAAGCATGTGCTTCCGGCTCTAATAAAATTATAACGAGGCAAAGACTTCCCCTGCCGCTTGTATTGTTGCATCGATGTCCGCGTCTGTATGAGTTGAAGAAACAAACCCTGCTTCATAAGCCGAAGGAGCCAAATAAAAACCTTTTTCCAGCATTGCATGGTAAAACTTTTTAAATCGTTCAACGTCACACTCTGTGACTTGTTGAAAGCGTGAAACCTTTTCCGCATCTGTAAAAAAGAAACCAAACATCCCGCCGACCTGATTTGTGGTTAGTGGAATATTATTCGCTTTAGCAACCTCTTCCAACCCAGCACATAATCGAGACGCTTTTGCTGCAAGCCCGTCATGAAAACCTGACTCACAAGCAAGTGTTAGCGTCGCTAAACCTGCCGACATGGAAACGGGATTACCCGATAGAGTCCCTGCTTGATAAACAGGACCTAATGGTGCGATTTTTTCCATAATTTCACGCTTGCCACCAAAAGCACCCACTGGCATACCGCCACCAATCACTTTACCTAACGTCGTTAAGTCAGGTGTTACACCGAAATGCGCTTGTGCGCCGCCTAATGCAACTCGAAAACCTGTCATAACCTCGTCAAAAATCAACACCGCACCATACTGATCACAAACTTCACGCAAGCCTTCAAGAAAACCTGGCTCTGGTGGAATGCAATTCATGTTTCCCGCAACCGGTTCAACAATAATACAAGCAATTTGATCACCGACTTCGGAAAAAGCCTGTTTAACATTTTCGATATCGTTGTAAGTCAATGTAATTGTGTGATCTGCAAGTGCTGCTGGCACACCAGGAGAAGTCGGAACACCCATGGTTAAGGCGCCGGAACCTGCTTTTACCAATAATGAATCTGAATGACCATGATAACAGCCTTCAAATTTTACAATCTTATCGCGACCTGTATAACCACGTGCTAAGCGTATCGCGGTCATGGTTGCTTCGGTTCCAGAACTCACCATACGAACCATGTCTAAGGAGTCTACAATTTCGCACACCTTGTCCGCCATAACCGTTTCAATTTGCGTGGGAGCACCAAAACCTAAACTATTGGCAACAGTATCTTGAACTGCAGATATTACGTCTGGATGAGCATGACCAGCAATCATTGGCCCCCAAGACGCAACATAATCAATATAACGATTATCATCTTCGTCCCATAAATATGGACCTGCCCCTTTTTTGAAAAATACGGGATCACCACCTACTCCGTTAAATGCTCGAACCGGTGAATTAACACCACCAGGAATATGCTGCTGAGCAGCAACAAATAAATCATGAGAATGTGTCATGTATAACCTTCACTTATCTAAATAGTTTTGAGAATTCTTCTGCTGTTTTTTTTATATTTTGTTGATTAAATAAACCATCAATTACTGCTACTGAACTTGCACCAGCTTGAATTAGCGACTGAGCATTTGCGGTGGTTATTCCGCCAATTGCGACAATCGGCAAAGATAATAAGACCTTAGCATCTTGTAACAAGCCAAATTCCGCAGGCACAGCCTCTGGTTTCGTTACGGAAGGAAAAAAACGACCAAATGCAACATAATCAGCTCCCTGCTGCTCGGCTTCAAGCGCTAACTCCAGCTTATTGTAGCAAGAAACACCGATAATTTTATCGCCAATTTTATTTCGTGCTGCTCCGATATCCAAATCATGTTTACCTAAGTGCACACCATCGGCATTCACCGCTAATGCTAAGTCAATATCATCGTTTATAATTAACATCGCGCCAAACTCACGGCATAATTCGCCTATTTTTCCAGCAATATTTTCACGATCTGGCAAAAAAGATTTATCTCGATATTGAATTATGCTCGCACCACCTTGGAGTGCTGCCTTTACTCGCGCTTGTATTTCGGCATCATTATCTATGGTAATTCCATACAAACCGACAATCTTATTCATCATCCTCCGGCTCAGATTCTTCTAATTGTGCCCAAAAAAAGCGGTTAGGCATCAACTGCCCCATACCCAAACGACTAGCATATTTTAAGGACTTCCAAGTATATTCCTGAGCCTCAAGTACTGCTGATAAGGGATCCAAGCCATGAGCCATTAATCCAGCAATACCCGAAGCCAAAGTACAGCCAGATCCATGGTAAGAACCCGGTAAACGCTCCCATTCAAAGGAATCCAATAAGCGATTATTACCGTAAAACATATTCTGTACTTTTTCCGTAGGTTCATGACCCCCGGTAATCATCACATATTCACAACCTGTATCCATTATCTCTTGTGCACAAGCTTCTAACACATCTGCTTCTTTTGCTAATACTCTAGCTTCTTCACTATTGGGAACAATTATTGTGGTAATAGGCAGTAACATTCTATTCATCACATCGATCATTTCCCCATCCGCTAGTGAGGTACCTCCACCGGCTGTAAATACGGGATCCAATATGACAGGCAAATCTGGATAATCAATTAAAACACTATGTACGGCCTCAACCGCTTCGACACTGCCTAACATCCCAATTTTAAACGCAGATACCGGCATATCTTCTAATACAGATCGTGCTTGCTCTACAATCATGGAAGCATCAAGCGGATAATAACCTTTTACATTTCTAGTATCTTGAACGGTTAACGAAGTTATAACAGGTGAAGCATGGCAACCCATGCCAGATAAGGTTTCAATGTCTGCTTGAATACCAGCGCCGCCAGTAGGATCGTTGCCAGAAAAACACATAACAACAGGTATCGAATAGTTTTCAGTCACAATAGTCTCTTTATCTACAAATTTGTTTGTATAGTTTACACATTTTATGTGCATGTTAGGATATAACTTACACATAAACCAGGAAGAATACCCAGAGTGACAAGCCAGCCGATCCCATTTGAGCTTATTGACACCATCTTGCTAGATATGGATGGTACTTTATTGGATTTACACTATGATGATCATTTCTGGCAGGAGCATGTGCCTCAACGATACGCTGAGGTTAATCATTTAACACTAAAAAATGCCAAGGAAATTCTTGTCCCAAAGTTTCAAGCAATGGAAGGCACGCTTGAATGGTATTGCGTAGATTTCTGGAGCCAAGAGTTACAAATGAATATCCCGGAATTAAAAGCGGAAGTTGCACACTTGATAGGCATTCATGATGGCGTGATACATTTCTTAGACGCTATGCATAAATTAAACAAAGATGTTTATCTTGTCACAAACGCCCATAAAAAAGTTTTAAGCCTTAAAATGGAAAAAACGCAATTAAACAAAAAATTTGATCGATTAATAACCTCCCATGAATTTGGCTTGCCGAAAGAGAATCCAGAATTCTGGCACAAACTGGTAGATACCCATTTTTTCGATCCACAAAAAACCTTATTTATCGACGACAGCCTACCCGTATTACGCTCAGCTCAACAGTTTGGCATTCATTTTCTTTACACCATTCAAAAACCATCAAGTCATAAACCATCGCGTAATATTAAAGAATTCCCCATGATTCATTCATTTTTTGAAATTACACCAAGGCAAGGACTGGCTTAAATTAATTCTCGATTCAGACGATACTCTTACTGTTAAACAATACTTTACACTGCACGACAATTCATCACCAATACGGAGCAGGCAGTCATGGCCAGACTTTTTTCAGAAGCAAAAAGACGATTAAAACTAGCGGCTTCCCATATAAAAGTTGATCCAGATGTCATGGAAAAACTCAAGTATCCTAAAGAAACACTAGCTGCCAGTTTATTAGTACGTATGGATGATGGATCACGTCGCTCATTTAAAGCTTGGCGCTGTCGTTACGATGATACTCGAGGGCCGACGAAAGGTGGAATTCGCTATCACCCCAGTGTTCGTCTCGATGAAGTAATGACATTAGCTTTTTGGATGACATTCAAATGTGCGGTTGCTAATTTACCTTACGGCGGCGCTAAGGGCGGTGTAGCCGTTGATGCCAACAAACTTTCAAAAGCCGAGCTGGAACGACTTTCTCGCGCCTATGTAAAAGCATTTAGTCATTTTATTGGTCCCGATAGAGATATACCCGCGCCTGATATGTACACAAATCCTATGGTCATGGGTTGGATGGCAGATGAGTATGGCTCCATTCTTGGGCAGCCGTCTCCGGCTGTTATTACCGGCAAACCAATAGAACTCGGGGGTTCAGCAGGAAGAACAGATGCAACCGGTAGAGGGGGTTATTTAATCATCCGAAATTTAGAACAGGAATTTGGTTTAGATCCAGAGAACACCAAAGTCATCATTCAAGGATTTGGTAATGTAGGTTATCACTGCGCTAAATTATTACACGACGATGGATATAAAGTCGTTGGTGTGTCTGATTCTAAAATTGCCATCTATGACCCCGATGGCTTAGATCCCATCGCCGTTCTAGAGCATAAGAATAAAAATGGCACATTAGAAGGCTCGCCATCACATAGCAAACTTAGAGTGATGAACAATGAAGAATTATTAGTTGCAGAATGCGACTTATTAATTCCAGCGGCATTGGAAAATCAAATAACAGACAAAAACGCAGCGGATATCCAAGCAAAAATAATTTGTGAACTGGCAAACGGCCCAGTTAATCCTGCTGCGGATAAAATATTAAATGAGAACAATCAAATCGTAATACCTGACATTTTGTCCAATTCAGGTGGTGTAATTGTCTCTTATTTTGAATGGGTGCAGAACAAAGCAGGTTTTTACTGGGACATCGCTAAAATACACGGTCGTTTAAAAGAGAAAATTGAGCCTGAAGCACGTCGAGTTTGGGATTTATCTAAAGAAAAAGAAATTGATATGCGAACGGCTGCTTATGTGTTGGCTTTGCAGCGCCTAAGCACTGCGGTAACTTCTCATGGAACTAAAGCCTACTTCTCGTCTTAATATATCAAAAAATCCTAAAAGCTAACCACCGATAACACCGGCAAAACCACCGATCAACAATACTACATAAATCCCCGCCGCAGTAAACAATCCCACGGCTAACAATTGTTGATTTTTTTGCTTTGCTTGATATCCAAACCATAGCAATATGGGCAGCACAACAAGTGATATCAGGGATACTCGTAGCATTATTATCCTTCAGTCTTTAACAATTCTTCAAGTTTCTTCTGAAACGTAGACGCTTTAGCACTTGAAATCTCATACACCCACAAGGCAAACTTTGCGTTTAGATCACTTGACTCTTGAGTAATTTTTTCATCATCCGATGTCGTTTTTGTATCAAACCAGAGAAAATTTTTGTCATCCCTTATACTCAGCTGAGCCATTAATTGTAAACCATCAAAAGTTTTAAACACTACCTGAGTAATTTTCTTATCATCCGCCTGGAATGTACCACGACTTAATACTTCATCAAATGACAAATTCTGCAACGCGTTTGCAATAGAATTTGCAACATTTTCTGATTTTAATTCCGCTTTATCAGGAAGGTTTTCAACATGATAGTTTTTATCCGCTTTCTCTTTTTTGCTAATCAATAATTGGCTCTTATCCGGTTGAGTTATTTCAATAGACTGAATTCTCGACGCGCTTAAATTAATAATGGCTTTATTTAACCAATCTATTTGTGAGTCTGGAATATCAATTTCCCCATTTACTAACCAGCTCTCCGCTTCATTTAGACGTCGAACGTAAGTTGCCCCTGCACCGGGAACACTCGATGTTTTACTTTTACCCACAATCAGGGTATATAAAACATTATCAGCTTTATCGAGCAGTTGAACTTGGCGAGAACTCACCTCTCCATCATCACCAACATTTTGCACGCCAAGACGTCCATAATTTTCAGGCTTTGAAGTTTTAGGTTCAATTGTCTTTAACTCGGCCAAACCTAACAGTAATTTTTTAACTTTGGAGAATTCCGCATCATAACCCGCTTTTTCCTCAACAATCCAACGATTATCTTTCAACTTCAGATGAGTAGAAGATTGCTCCTCCGTCACGATAACTTGAGCAACTTGATTAATTTTACTCATCAAGCCCGACAGAAAAACAACACCACCGTCTCTATCTTCAACTTTCTCCATTTCCTGATCAGAAAAATAAAATGCCGCACCAGCAATAATCAAGGTAAGCATTAATATCGTTGCAATTTTATCAAACTTCATAAATCACCCTAAACCATAGACTGCTTTAAACGACTGGCACGACGCATTGCGACAAATATCGCAAACACAATAACTATCAAAGGCATCAAACCAATATTAATCACTTTTAAAGTCGTACCAAGACTCTCAATGCTTTTAACCAATTCATGCTGAACATTACGTAATGCCTTTCGTGTATCTATCTGTTCTTGACGGAATTTGGCAATTTCCTGCTTTTGTTCTGAAGTCAAAATCATGCTACTCGCCCCATCTTGTTTGCGCTGAAGCTCAGCCAATTTTCGTTCGGCTTGTTGCAATTTCTCTTGTAATTCTTTCTCTTGATCCTGGAAACGTTTCTCTGCTTCACGCTTTAGCTCTTCAACTTTTAAAAAGGGACGTGCCGATTTGCTACGACTGCGCAAACTAATCAAGTCATTACTACCACTGAGATTCTCAATAGCATTTAAAATAAAAACATCGTTATTTGCTAATGGCATAGCGATTTGATTGCCAAAAAAGTTTTGCACTCGCACCCAATGCTTGTCTTCTAACATATCGGTATCTGCAACAATAATAATATTTACAGCATCCTTAGACTCCGAAAGGACATCTTTAATAGCATCAGCATCCTTAACACCCTCTGGATAAGCAGACTTAACTTTACCGGTAATTCTACCCGCTAAAATTAACTTTTCACCACCAGGTGAATATTGCCGCAATAAATTTGCTGGATTTGCGCCAAACTGAAATTGCATACTGTTAATTGCCATTGCTTCGCTACTTGATTCAATTAACGCACTAAGCTCTGTCTCTGAGCCATCAGATTTTTTCAAATAACCCGCCGTAGCCATGCCCACTTTTTCCAGATCACGAGTTATAAAATCCGCATTATTAAAGTTTTTATCCGCTAATGACAACCAGGCAACATAATCCACAGCCTGAACTCTACGGCCTGTTTGCGCTTGAACGCGCTGTGCATTCAAACGATCACCAACAACTTTTCCGGCAACAAGCTCGACACCCCAAGCATTAAACAAAGGATCAAGACTGGAATTGCGCGGCGCTTGCATGGCAGCCATCGGATTTTGTGGATCGCTAACCGGTTGATCAACTTCTGAAAAAGGATCAACAAATGCCATTAAACGGCCACCACCCAATACAAATTGATCAATAGCAAAGAGTGTTTTTTCACTTAAGGCTTTAGGGTGCACCACCATCAAGACATCAATATCGTTGGGGATAGCTTCAATACTTAACTCCAGACTTTTTACGTCAAAACTCTGCTTCAATTGATTTAAAATATACCATGCCTGTCCACCACCTGCTTGAGGTGCAAAAGGATTCATTTGAGATGCACCTTCCATGGGCAAATTACTAATCAAACCTACTACGCGTTGTTTTGGATTTGCTAATTTATATACCAAGCGTGTTACATCATATTCAAGAGACTCTTCTTTGTCTGGCTGGAAAAATGCGATGACCTCTTCATCATCAGTTGCATTCGTACCCGCCAATCCAAAATATGCCTGATTTCCCGTTGCATCAACAGGCACACCTTGCAAACCATACTGAACCGCCTGATCTTCAATTTCAGAAAAAGGTTCAGGATCTGCAATGATTAACTTTAATTTTCCACTCGATAACGAAACATATTCTTCAAGCAAATCGCGCACACGCTGACCATAAGTCATTACACCTGGTAAACCCGTAAAAAACTTCTCCGAAAAAAACAAACGTAAAGTTACAGGCTCGTCAATCTTAGATAATATATTTTTCGTACCGTCAGATAAGGTATATAACTGATTATCTGTTAAATCCAAGCGAGATGACTTAAAGACTTGCCCAGAGAATAAATTGATCGCAAGCAATAATCCCGCAATAATCAGCAAACCAGTAGTGGACAATAATTTATTTGTTTTCATAGAACCCCCACTAATCCGATTTCTTCATGTCAACGACAATGACATTAGCCATTAACCAGCAAAAAATAAAAGAGACAAAATAAATCACGTCTCGTAAATCAATAACACCTTTCGTAATAGAGTTGAAGTGTGTCAAAAAACTCATTGAACTAATGGCATTAACCACAATTTGTGGCAGCCAATCTTTGAAAAAATCTAGAACCAAAGGAAATCCACTTAATATAAACCCAAAACTCACAACAACGGAAATCACAAAAGCAATGACTTGGTTACGTGTGATTGCTGAAATACATGAACCAATGGCAAGATAAGCACCAGCCATTAGAAAAGCACCTAAATAACCCGATAAAATGACTGGATTGTCGGGTTCACCTAGGTAATTAAGCGTCAACCATAGCGGAAATGTTAATAACAAAGCAATTCCGATAAATAACCAAACAGCTAGGAATTTTCCAATCACAGCATGTGATATAGAAATGGGAAGCGTCATGAGTAATTCAATGGATCCAGATTTTCGTTCTTCTGCCCATAAGCGCATAGACAAAGCAGGAATTAAAAATAAATATAACCAAGGCAAGTAATTAAAAAACGCTTGCAAATCAGCTTGACCACGTTCATACAATCCACCCAGGTAAAAAGTAAATACGCCTGCCAACATGAGAAATATCACGATAAACACATAGGCAACAGGTGTAGAAAAATAGCTCCCCAATTCTCGCTTGTAAATGGCCATTATACTATTCATGATTTGACCCCTCTGTTTCACCTAATGTTAGTCGGCGAAACACGTCCTCCAATCGACCTTTTTCCATCACTAGTTCATCAACAACCCAATCTTGATCTTGGGCAAGATGACTAATTTGTTTAACTGCGTCATCTACATTTTCTGCAAAAATTTGATAGCTTGTTTTTTCGCCAACGCTACGATCATACGCAACTCGATTTACGCCAACCAATTCTCCAAGCAATTTTTCGGCATTGAGTGAAGGGTAACCATCCACCGTTAATCGAATGGCATTGTGATATTCTGACATAGCTTCAAGTTCTTTCGGTGTACCATCAAACTTAACCTTACCTTCAGCAATAATAATTGCGCGGTCACAAATTGCGTCCACTTCTTCTAATATATGCGTTGAAATTACAATAGCTTTTTCTTTTGCCATTTCTTTAATAAGCAAGCGCACCTCATGTTTCTGATTCGGATCAAGCCCATCTGTTGGCTCATCCATAATTAATACTGGTGGATCATGTAATATCGCTTGCGCCAATCCCACACGACGTTTAAAACCTTTGGATAAAGTTTCAATCGTTTTGTGAATCACACTTTCCAAATTGGCTTTTTGAATTGCGCTTTCTATACGCTTTGTTTTTTCTGCTCCGTGGTAACCTCGAATATTTGCGATGAAACGCAAAAAGCTATCAACGGTCATATCATCATAAGCTGGAGCACCTTCAGGTAAATATCCAATACTCTTTTTAACTGCAAGAGGGGACTTAACAACATCTTCACCACACACCTTCACAGTGCCTGCACTTGGATTAAGGAAACCAGTGATCATTTTCATTGTTGTCGATTTTCCCGCACCGTTCGGCCCAAGAAATCCCAACACCTCGCCTTTTTTAACTTTAAAGGAGATATCATCAACTGCAGTAAAAACACCAAATTGCTTACGTAAATTATGAACTTCAATCATAAATTTTTATCTTCTCATCACATAATTGACTGGAGGTTTTCCATTCTCGGACAATCTCCTAGGTTTTGGTTGGGTAATTATCAATATTTTTTTTATTCTGTCAACACTTTGGCAGAGAGTGTCAAAATCAATATATATTCTAATACTATCAGCTATTTAGCTGACTCATTTTCCTGCTTGCATTCGGAACAGATAAGACTCCCAAATTCATCACATTTTTTCTAAAAGCGATTTAGAAAATTTCCCTGCTTGGATTATTTGATCCGCAGAAAGTTCATTTGCAACACGCTCTCGATGTCTGACCGCATTCGCATCACCCAGTTCAACAGCAATATTAAACCAGGCATAAGCCAAAATATCGTCACGATTCACACCTTGGCCCATGGCATACAAAATCGCTAAATTATTAGCTGCTAATGTGTGCTTCTGCTCAGCTGCTTTTTTATACCAAAGAAATGCCTGCTCATAATCCTGTGTAGTGCCATCACCATCGGCATGTGATTTTGCTAAATTAAAGGCAGCATCAATATGCCCAAGTTTTGCTGCAACCCCAAACCATTGCAAAGCTTCCGTTTTATCAATTGGCCCTCCCTGACCATTTAATAGCATCACAGCTAAATTGAACTGTGCTTCCGGATAATCTTTTTCCGCCGCTTTTCGAAACCAAAATTGTGATTCCCAATCATTTTTAGCAACACAGTCACCTGCATCATACAAAACGCCCAAGTTAAATTGAGAGCGCACATCGCCAGATTCTGCCAACGTTGTCCAAATTTTTACCGCGTTTAAACAGTCACCTGATTGATATGCGCTTATTGCATCGTTAAATGTTTTCATTTTGCATTCCGCCCGTATGAAGTGCCACAACCGTAGACCCCTCTACAAAGTAATCATTACGAATTAAATCAAATAAGCCATAAAACATTTTTCCACTATACACTGGCTCTATATCAATTTTAAACACTTGCTTAAAACCAGATATAAAATTTATCAATTCAGGTGTATACTTCGCATAACCATTAAAATGGTAATTTAAATTAATTTCCCACGCTTCATTTTTGGCATCTGTCTTTGTATCTAAAAGCTGGTTAACATTTTCATGTAAAAAATCTGCGCCTTTTAAAACAGCTATACTCAATAGTTTTTTCTCCGTTTTTGAAGAAATCAAACCCGACAAGGTTCCCGCGGTGCCACAGGGCAAACACACCGTGTCATATAATCCATCTAACTGCTCATCTAACTCCGTAATAATTTCAGCACAACCTGGCAATGCTAATTCATTACTACCACCTTCTGGTATTAACAAAAAATCGCCGAATTGATATTTCAGATTTTCAATGAAATCTGCCGTTTCTTTCAATCGATATTCCTGTCGCGATACATAATGTAAATGCATACCTGCTTTTTTGGCATAGGCCAATGTTGGATTTAAAGGTTCACAAGGTTCGCCGCGTATCACACCAATTGTATTAAAGTTAAATAATTGACCCGCACCCGCTAAGGCATAAATATGATTGGAATACGCACCACCAAAACTTAATACGGTATTGGTCTTATTCTGCTGAAGTGCATCAATATTATATTTTAATTTACGCCATTTATTTCCACCAATAACCGGGTGTATTAAATCTTCACGTTTTACATATAACTGAATTTTCTTAGTACCTAACAGTGGTGAACTTAGCAATTGCAATGGTGATGGCAGGACCAATTTCATTGCTTCAAGAGAATCTAGTGTAATCAATTTTCGTCTTTAGCAAATACTAATGAAATAGAATTGATACAGTATCGTAAATTTGTCGGTGGAGGACCATCATTAAAAACATGGCCTAAATGCGAATCACAGCCAGCGCATAATACTTCAATTCGGCTCATACCATGCGCCAGGTCTTTTTCTTGCTTCACAGCCTTTGGTGAGATAACTTCCCAAAAACTCGGCCAACCTGTGCCTGAATCAAATTTCGCCTCAGAGGAAAACAACTCATTATTGCAGCACACACATCGATATATTCCTTTATCGTGGCAATGATAAAGATCCCCACTAAAAGGGCGTTCTGTCCCTTTTTCACGGGTCACATAATATTGTTCGTCAGTTAGTTTATTTTTCCAGTCTGTCATAGTTAAACCGCAGCCACTATATAAGCCAACCAGGATTCCTGCTGATCAACACATGTCACTTCCCGATAATTGCCCGTACCTTCCATAAATTCATTTTTTGGGTCATCATCTTCGACAAATTCCTCCCAAAATATATGGACACTGGAAAATCCCGCTTCAAGCAATATTTCATGCAACTCAGGCAAAGACCACAATCGCCATTCATAGACAAAAGCTTTGTCCATTCGACTACCATCATCAAACTCAAAATGAATATAACATCTAATATCATTGTTAATTGGATTAAATGATTCATGCTCCCATACATATGTCGCTTGGCTTTCTTCTAAATATTTATATTCTTCATTCAGATCTATAGTTGCCGTGCCTCCCATGAGATCTAAGAAAAATAGCCCATCACTTTTCAAACCTCGCAAAACATTTTTAAAATAGTCACGCAGCAAGTCTCGTGACTTAAAAACACAGTAACTAAAATTCATTGCACAGGTAAAATCAACTTTTTCAGTGACAACCTCGAGCACGTTATCATTTAGTAAAGTTACGCGAGAATTAACTGACGAACCCGCAGGTTTAATAATATTTTCCATACCCCATTTTAGGGTATCCGAGCAAAGATCCACTCCAATAGCATGACGCTTAGCATTAGATTTACACCAGTCAGCAGCAAACATCGCCGTTCCACAAAAGTCTTCACGCATAATCATCGGCCTGCGCCGCTTACCACGCAAATCTTTGAAACGATCTTCGTAGAATTCGATTTCAAATTCGGTACACTGCACAGCTTCTTGATAAAGCATGTGTCTGTCAGCAAGCTGAGCCATAGTCGGCCCTTTTTTTCTCTTACGTTTTGCCATATATCGTGTCATCACTAGTGGGAGTTTACGAATTATAACCCAAACATGATAAAATTCAGCAAACAACTTAAGTCATAACCAATGAAAACGCTTGCCGATATCAATAGCACTCACTTTAGCCAATTACTAGCCAAGTATGGCATTGATGTATGCCAACTCAATTTAGAAAAAGAGATACCGGGTAGTTACTGGGGAGCTCCTGAAGCAGGCATCATTAAGAATCAGCTATTCGTTCGGCCAGATACACCCGTACATTCCGCGCTGCATGAATCCTGTCATTATGTTTGTATGGATGAAATTCGTAGGAATAATCTACATACAGACACGGGAGGTGACTACGACGAAGAAAATGCAGTTTGTTATTTACAAATAGTACTCGCAAATCATGTCCCGGGAATCAATACGATGATGTTATGTGAAGATATGGATGATTGGGGATACACATTTCGTCTTGGTTCAGCTAAACGCTGGTTTTTAGAAGATGCTGATGATGCATTAGCCTGGTTACAAAAAGCTGGCATTTTAAATCACGATAAACAAGTCACATGGAAAGTTAAATACTAATGGACTTTTATGTCATTCAATTTTTAAAATCATTGTTGCTACCACCGGGAAATATTTTCATTCTCCTTCTAACATCCATTTTTCTCTTCAAGGTTAGCGTATTTTATACGCGAGAAATTCTAAAGGCGGAAAATATCAATACAATTTTTCTTGTCACAAAAGCTTGGCATTTACCACGCGCAGTAGAAATTTTTAAGCAGCAAGGATTCACCGTAGTTCCTGCGCCAACTGGTTTTAGCGGATTTAGCCCAAATCAGAGTGGAATAAGTTTTTATCGTTTTATTCCATCCAGCTACGCAATTCAAACAAACTACCAAGCACTACACGAATTCTTGGGCAGGGCTTGGTATTTTATTCGCTACTAACTGATAGATTTTTTTGCACCTTTTTCAGCTTTTGCAGACGCAACTGCTCGCTCCACGTTTTGGACAACTTGAGCAGTATTAAAAGGCTTAACGATATACCCCGCAGCACCACGAGTTATCGCAGTTTGCACATCTGCAGAACTGGAGGAGCCACTAATCATAACGACTTTGATATGACTATATGTTTTAAGTATCTCTTCCAAGACATCCAATCCGCTAGTGCCTGGCATATTGATATCAAGCAGGATAACGCTCGGTGTTGCAAGCATAATCTTCTTTAATATATCAACACCGTCCGAAGCTTGACCAACAATCTCATATTCTGCACTTCGCAATATTAAGCTTAACATTTTACGAATATCTGGGTCATCATCGACGATAAATATTCGCTTCAAAGATTTTCCTGACACTAACAAGCCCTCATATCGAGTTTACAATAGAATAAACATAATATCGGCTAATCTATTCCAGAAATTTAGGCCAGATGTAAGAAAAATCTCAATAAAAAACCGTTAAGACAAAATAAATTGAATTGGTAAGCCAACCCATAAGCGAAGGCTCACCTAAAATAATATTTTAAATCTTACTTATACTTCTTTATATATTTCAACACCTTGTTCTAGAAATTCTTTTGATTTGGCTTGCATACCTTGCTCAACCACAACATCAACACCAATTCCTTGTTTTGCTGCGTAATCTCGCACATCTTGAGTGATTTTCATTGAACAAAAATTTGGCCCACACATAGAACAAAAATGAGCAACTTTATGTGCATCCTTAGGCAATGTTTCATCATGAAATGATCTTGCTCGATCAGGGTCAAGACCAATATTAAATTGATCTTCCCAACGAAATTCAAAACGAGCTTTTGACATTGCATTGTCGCGAATTTGAGCACCTGGATGGCCTTTTGCCAAATCTGCAGCGTGCGCTGCAATTTTATAGGTAATAATACCTTCCTTAACATCATCTCGATTTGGCAAGCCTAAATGCTCTTTTGGCGTGACATAACACAACATGGCACAACCAAACCAACCAATCATTGCAGCACCTATTCCTGATGTAATGTGATCATACCCAGGTGCAATATCAGTTGTTAACGGACCAAGCGTATAAAAAGGCGCTTCATCACATTCTTTCAATTGCTTGTCCATATTTTCTTTAATCATATGCATCGGCACATGACCCGGGCCTTCAATCATGGTTTGAATATCATGTTTCCAGGCAATTTTAGTTAATTCACCTAACGCTTCTAATTCGCCAAATTGTGCTTCGTCATTCGCATCTGCAATAGAACCTGGACGTAAGCCATCACCTAAAGAAAAACTCACATCATAAGCTTTCATGATTTCACAAATATCTTCAAAATGTGTATAGAGAAAATTTTCTTTGTGGTGCGCTAAACACCATTTGGCCATAATTGATCCTCCACGAGAAACAATACCGGTTAAACGTTTCGCCGTCAGTGGAACATGACGTAATAAAACACCCGCATGGATAGTAAAATAATCAACGCCTTGCTCTGCTTGCTCAATTAAAGTATCCCGAAAAATATCCCAAGTAAGATCTTCGGCCTTACCATTAACTTTTTCCAATGCTTGATAGATAGGAACTGTACCGATAGGCACAGGTGAATTACGGATAATCCACTCTCGGGTCTCATGAATATTTTTACCGGTAGATAAATCCATAATAGTATCGGAACCCCAACGTATACCCCAAGTCATCTTATCGACTTCTTCTTCAATAGAAGAACTCACCGCTGAATTACCTAAATTACCGTTTATCTTCACTAAAAAGTTTCGACCAATAATCATAGGTTCCACTTCAGGATGATTTATATTGGCTGGGATAATCGCCCGACCACGCGCTATTTCTTCTCTTACAAATTCTGGTGTAATGGCATCAGGAAGATTTGCGCCCCAAGAATTCCCTGGGTGCTGGTCCTGCATCGCTACTTTATATTCTTCCAAACGCAAATTTTCACGAATAGCGACATACTCCATTTCTGGGGTAATGATTCCCTGGCGCGCATAAAACATTTGACTGACATTTTTACCTGCTTTTGCTTTGCGAGGTTTGTGGTGTAAATCGAATCGTAGGTGTGCTAATGATGGGTCTCCAGCTCGCATACTGCCATATTCTGAGCTCAATCCACTTAATTCTTCAGTATCATCACGATCTAAAATCCATTGCTTTCGCACATCTTGCAGACCTTTACGTATGTCTATTGATACGTTGGGATCAGTATAAGGACCAGATGTATCATAAACAGTAATGGCCGGATTTTTTTCAGGTGTGTCATTGGAATGCGTATCTGCAAGGCTAATCTCACGCATCGGTACGCAAATATCATCGCGACTACCCTGGATATAAATTTTCCGAGAATTAGGGAAAGGCTGTATGGATGCGTCGTTTATTTTTGCTTTTTGACTTAAAAAATCTTCAGGTACTGCACTCATCGTTAGTGATCCTTAATTTGGGGGCATCGATAGAGTGCAAAAAAGCTGCTGTTCCCTACGTCGGCATTGCCCGGACAGGTTCAAAGGGTAAATCTCAGCCACGGTATAACCGCAACACCCCTACATAGTTGTGCAGAAAAATAACACAAATCGATCATTCTCGATAGGAAAAACCGTAAATATGTCAGAGATGATTTAACATACGGTAAAATACTGTTAGTATTTCCGATCCGTGTTATCAATATAACAACAAGTTAACTCATACCCCAAAAAACAATGGGTTATAGGATCTTACAATGAACGAAATGAATTTTGACGAAGCTCGCCACCTCATGGTTGAGCAACAAATCCGCACTTGGACCGTCTTAGACCCTCGTGTTTTAGATACGATAGAAAAATTACCACGTGAAAACTTTGTGCCAGAGAAATATAAGAAAATGGCTTATACAGACATTGCCATTCCATTAGATAACAATCAGGAAATGATGCACCCCAAAGTCGAGGCGCACGCTTTGCAAGCTCTTGATATCACACCAGAAAGCAAGATTCTTGAAATTGGTACTGGTTCGGGATATTTAACGGCACTTTTAGCGACGTTAGGCTCACACGTTGATAGTATTGACATTTATCCTGAGTTTCAAAAATCAGCAAGTGAAAAATTGAATAAGCTTGGTATTAACAATTTCACCATGATCCAAGGTGATGCATCCAATGGCTGGGGAGAAACCGACCAATACGACGCAATCGTTATTACAGGCTCACTACCAGAATTGCCAGCGCAATTCAGCAATGCACTTGCTATTGATGGACATTTATTCGCCATCGTAGGCGAAGGGCAAACGATGCAAGCTATTAGCATACATCGCTCTCACGGCGATAAATGGGAGCAACGTAGCTTATTCGAAACAGAACTCCCAATTTTAGTAAACGCCGAAAAACCACAGCCCTTCGTATTCTAAAAATCCCATTATTTGAATGTAACTGTTCAAATTACCTCTGATTGCATTCATATCAAGGAAAAAACGCGCAGTTTACATGAGTAAATGAGCATTTTTGACACAGAAATCGAAGCAAGCAGAGGTGATATGGGCAGGTACATAAAGAATGTTGCACTTCACACCGTTACAACTCACTGAACATCTGAAAAAAGGTGAGCAAAAGCTCACCTTATTAGATGTTAGGGAATCCTGGGAATATGAAATTTGTCATATTAATGACTCAATTCTTATGCCTATGGGCCAAATTCCAAATAATTTAGATCAACTGAGTAAAGAGAATCCTATTGTTGTCATCTGCCATCACGGCATACGCAGCCAAAAAGTAGCCATGTACCTTGAACATCATGGCTTTAAGGACATTATAAACTTAACTGGCGGTGTTGATGCATGGGCAATAGAAGTTGATCTCAATATGGCAAAATATTGATTGCCTGATTGAAAGCAACAACCGATAAGCTTTCATCCACGTGAGACAGATAAATGGCAAATAGACAAAAGTTGTCAGTAGCTCTTTTTATGCTACTAGGCATAATCATTCCAAATATTTCAATAGCAGAAAATTTAGTTGATGCTTTCCAACTATCTCTCGCAAATGACCCTGAATTAAAAGCCGCTAAATTTGCAAAAATAGCTGAGCAAGAAGCTAGACCTCAAGCGATGGCCAGCTTGTTTCCTACTATTAAAATCACATCTCATGCAGGAAAAGCTTCGCAAGATGTTCGAAAAACCTGGACATTTACAGATTTGGACAGCGATGGGGTAAATGACGATTTAGGCCTCTCCATTTACAATGAAGCAAACTTGACACTTACATTAAAGCAACCACTTTTTAATATGACAAGTTTGAGAAACCTTAAAGTATCGAATATCAAACTCACGCAGGCTGAACTAAATTATCGCATTGCCCAACAAGCTTTATTACTGCGAGTTGCCGAACGTTACTTCAATGTTTTATCCGCCAGTGATTCCTTAAAATTTGCCCGAGCAGAAAAAAATGCCATTGCCCGTCAACTGCAACAAACCAAACACCGATTTCAAGTTGGTCTAACAGCAGTTACTGATGTTCACGAGTCTCAGGCTTGGCATGACTTAGCTGTCGCAAATGAAATTAAAGCCGAAACCGCTCTTGCAAATGAAAGAGAGGCTTTAAGACGTATAACTGGAGACATAAGAGGCAACCTGATGACTTTAAAAGATGATACGCCCTTAGTTCCACCTAGCCCTACAAGTATGAAAGATTGGACCGAGGCAGCCAAAGGCTCCAATCTTAAAATTGCCGAAATAAAGCTGCAAGCTGATATATTACGCTTAGAAATGGACGTGGTACGAGCGAGCAATTATCCTACGCTTGATTTTAATGTTTTCTACGGATACAACGAATATGGTGGCGCTTACGAACAAAAAACCCTTGACGGCCTGGCATCTCTAGAACTCAACATGACTATATTTGAAGGCAATATATCTTCAAGCAAAATCAAACAAAAGAAAAATCGTTTTGAACAAACCTTACAGCTCATAGAAGCGAAAGAACGTGAAGTTTCTCAACAGACACGCAATGCTTATTTGGGAGTACTCGCTGGAATGAGTTATGTAAAAGCATTGGCACAAGCACTTAAATCTAGCAATCAAGCTTTACAATCTACTAATGCAGGTTTTGAAGTTGGTACTCGCACAGCAGTAGAAGTGTTAAATGCGCAACGAGAATTATTCCGTAGTCAAAGAGATTACGCGCTAGCGCGTTATGAGTATGTTATTAATATGTTAAAGCTTAAAGTTGCGGTAGGTTTGTTATCAATTGATGACTTAGAACAAATCAATAATTGGTTACACTAAAATTTCACAAAATAACCCGAGAAGCTTGTCTCGGGTTATTTAAATTCACTCATATTTATGATTTACTTTCTTTTTCAACCAAAAAATTGATGACCTTTAACATTTCGGCATTGCTACCTGCAGTTCTAGCTGAAATTCGATATTTACCATTAACAATAATCGCAGGAACACCATCTATGCCATATCGATTAGTCATAGTCTTTGCTCTGCGCAATCGAGTTTCAACAGCAAAAGATTTATACGTTTTTATAAACTCTTTCTTATCTACACCTTGCTCGGCAAAAAAGTCGCGCATTGCATCTTCAGTATTGATTTTTCGTTTTTGCAAATGCAGCGCATTAAATAGTGGCTTATGAATCTCTTCGTGTTTACCTAACAACTCAGCTGTGTAATAGGCACGTGCCCCCGCTTCCCAACTTGGGCGAAATACTCCTGGCAATCGAACAAATTGTGCATTTTCAGGTTTTTTCTTCAACCAACGCTCAACATAGGGCTCTAAACGAAAGCAATGTGGACAGCCGTACCAGAATATTTCCAGCACTTCGACTTTGCTTGTTGTGGAAGTAGGCTGTGGTGGAACAACACGCTCATAGTGAATACCTTCTTCATACGCATCAGCAGCAAAAGCCTGAGAACAAACCAATACAGTAACTGCAATGGCCGTCATAATTTTATGTAAAGCATTGAACATTTTTAGTCTCCTTTGTTTGCACAGAGATTAACGAAATTCGTATAACATAACAATTAAAGTTTGTTATTATCTAGTCCTCGATAAAAATATAAACAGTATCAGGGAGCTAATCTGAATGACATCTGAACAAGTTAATTTAGTACAATTTATAAACCAACAAAAGCTATCAGAAGCCCTAACAGTAAAAGAAGTTCAACTCTTTTTAGACTACACAGAAGTTGTTACTTTTAATAACAGCGAAATTATTGCGGATATAGGTGAAGTAGGCGAAGCGCTATATTTCGTCATTCAAGGTGCAACTGCACTCTTTCATGAGGATTCTGGCACTGAAACCGAAGTTGGTCGAGGCAATAGCGGTGAATTAATGGGGGAAATGTCTTTTTTCGATCGAGAACCACGTTCCGTACGCATCAAAGCCGTTGAAAATAACACCCAATTACTGAAGCTATCTCGAACAATGTATCAGCGTATGCGTATTGAACACCCGTTTATAGCCGTTAATCTGCTTGAACATGCCATTGTTAGTTTGGATCACTTGTTTCGACGTGTTAGCTCAGACGTGGCTACTTATTCACAATTTTTATATGGTAAAGGTAAGCACTAAACCTAAAAATCATGAATCCCGCTTATAGAAAAGCCAAGTTTTTACTTGCCGTTCAGCATTTAAAACAGCTACCAGACAACATCCAAAATGAAGTTGGATTTGCCGGCCGATCCAACGCCGGTAAATCCAGTGCAATAAATACCATCACTGGCATTCACTCTCTGGCACGCACAAGTAAAACACCTGGCAGAACACAACAAATTGTCTACTTCACCCTAGACGATGAACATTCCTTAGTGGATTTACCAGGTTATGGGTTTGCAAAAGTCCCTATACAAGTGAAAAAACATTGGCACACACTAATGGAAGGTTATTTTACAAACAGACAAGCACTTAAAGGCTTAGTTTTAGTCATGGATATACGCCACCCTATGCGCGAGTTCGACGAACAAATGCTAGAGTGGTGTCATCACAACCATACTCCCGTACATATTCTACTTACCAAGGCCGACAAACTTTCCAAAGGAGCAGCGAGCAGTGTAATGCTCAAAATCAAAAAAATGCTCAAAGATCAGGAATACGACAATTTTTCCGTACAAACTTTTTCTTCATTAAAACGCACCGGCTCAGAAACAGTAATGCAAAAAATGGATGAATGGTTTGGATACGACCAGAGCGAAACAAAGTAAGCTCAGGAAGTACTTAATGAA
>Ga0316207_10001780_pt1 | contig 24695 bp, 17 predicted proteins | sample 6weekpyrite_MG_FD_204943 | JGI IMG/M metagenome (GOLD analysis project Ga0316207, IMG submission 204943) | Microbial mat bacterial communities from mineral coupon in-situ incubated in ocean water Damariscotta River, Maine, United States -... | ecosystem: Environmental > Aquatic > Marine >... | reverse complement strand
AGCTCCACCAGATAGAAAACAGAAAAAATTTGTCCCGTTCATCTAGAGGCCTAGGATATCGCCCTTTCACGGCGAGTACAGGGGTTCGACTCCCCTACGGGACGCCATATAAAACAAAGGGTTAGCTTTTTAGCTAACCCTTTTTTTTGGCTTATTTGGGGGTATTCCGGTTCTAAATGGGCACAATGGGCACACATTATAAATTGATGCCGTAATCCATCGTCTTGCTTGGATCAGCATGAGCATATTTCTCGGTGGTTGAGTACTTGGCATGGCCCGCTAGCGCTTGAACGATACGAAGCGGCGTCCCGTTCATTACAAGGTGAGTGCAGAAAGAGTGCCGTAATGAATGCAGACTACCCTCGAGCTCCGCACGAGCCGCACAGGTACTAAAGGCACGACTGACGCTACCAAGGTTCACTCTGGGGAAGAGGTACTTTTCTTTTTTGCCAAAGCGCTCGATAGCCATCAAGGCACTCTCACTTAAGGGTACTTCACGCCATTTGGCTGACTTGGTTCTGGCTGATTCACTGGAAATGATACGGATGGCATCGCTACCGATGTCACGCTTACGATCGATCTGTAATGCCTCTTTACGCCTCACGCCAGTATTAACCATAAACCGCCACCAGTGCCAATGATACGGCGACCACTGATAGAGTCTCTCGAGCTCATCGCTGGTATAGAAGTGGGGTGGTTTGGAATCAAATTCTTGCAGTTGTTTTAATTTACGCAATTTGTGGTTTTCAATCATGTCCCATTCGAGTGCTTTATTAATGAAAGCCTTCAGCGTACGCAGTTCCTTATTGATCGTGCTGCGCTTGGCTCCTGTTTTTAATCGGTCATGGGCATATTGCTGAGCATGGCGTTTGTTAATCGTATCGATTGGCATCAGCTCGAATACAGGCTCAAGATGTTGCCGAATAATTTGCTCAACGCGGTAATAGCTATCGGGGTACTCGACCACATACCAGGCTAGATATTCTTCTTTAAAATTTCGAAATAGTAGACCTGTGGGTAAAATGCATTGGCCTGTTTTAATTTCAACCTCTTTGGCCAGTAATTTTAATTTAGCTTCATGTTCTGGAATAGCGCCTAGCGATTTACGAAATCGCTGGCCATCTATTCTCCAATTAAGTTGCCATGATTTTCCTCGTTTACTTAATGTTGGCATTTAAATTCTCCTTCGATAAATCGTTGCAGATCAGCTTTACGATATAGTTTCTTACCTAGTACGCGTGCGGGCAGAATCCCTTTACGCTTGGCGTGCTTACGAAAGTGATCGTAGGACACGCCAGCGTAATGAGCGGCTTCTTTCTCATTGAAGTAATCTTTACCTAATAGATTGAATGATTGCTCACTCATAGCTACCACCATCGACAAAACCAACTCCAGCTATTCCTCGAGAAGTTAGTATTTCACGGATTGCTTTTTCAGCAATGTAGTATGTTTTGTTTACGCGCAACAAGCCGGTAACGTTTAAGCTCAATGTAGACGCAGTCATAATTTGTATCCCATGAGGCATCATGGCCCCAATAGAGTGAAACAAAAGGTAACGTGCGCGTACGCCGAGCAATTTTAGGGAAAGCTGTGATCGATTTCTTAAGTGACTATTGCCGTTCGTCACAAAAGGAACACAGTCCCGGATGAAGAATCATGAAAAAGATTCTAGAGATAGTTCAGAAAAGAACACCGAACTAAATTGATATTTGAATGCGAGTAAGCAAGCAAATATTAAGATTAGGCTGAAAGAGGTCAGCGGCCTGTTAGTCATAATTCAACCAACTGAGATTACCATAACACAAAGAAATAAAATTAATCAAATATATTTAATTGTAGATAGAAAAAATATTATTTTCTACTCACAATAATAAAATATTGCAGGGTGTGATTGTTTTAACAAATGATTTGTTTATAAAATGCGAAATTATTATCTTAGATTACAAATTTTTCGCAGTGCGAAAAAATTGCATTACAGATGAAAAAATCCGCAGTGTGTGAAATATTCTCTCCATGTATTATTAATGCAGTAGCATTTTAAAAATACTTACCAACATTATTGTGAAGTATCGCATTTAGAAATAAACAATAAGTTGAAGTGGTTATAGATAGCACTGAGTTTATGTGTGTGAGAAGAGGTTGAAAGTGACTGTCATACAGAGTGAAGCCCGATAGGTAAAAAACACAAAGCAAACGGGTACTTATATCTAGGTTGTCACAGTTGTACACGATGGATATAAAGTGACAAATTATTTTTTAGAATAAGCTTGACAGAAAAGAATATGGCGAGCAGAATAAATGGCAAGTTGAAGGAGTAATAATTATTTCAACAAAAGAACAATGGTACGAAAAAAATTTTTAACCCTGCTGCATAGCAGGTTAGCTGGTAAAACCAGCCTATATCAAAGACCGGTACAACCATGGTCTACCCTGGAACAGGGTTCAAATAGCCAGAAGACAATCTGTATAAGATTTGTTAACGGCATCATCTAGGAAGCACTTTATAGTGCAAATGCAACGAGAGTTGTATTTTGTAATTACTGTGTTTCTCTAGTCAATCTGCGTCAAAGTATGTTCCTAAAGAAGTGGGGTTCCAAATACCCGAGGGCTTACTAAGGCGACTGGTACGTAATTACCAGACTCAATTTTCTCATGACGAGAGATGTGTTTTTAGCGGATACGCTTATGGCGAGTGAAGTATGGTTCCTACTCCGGTGGGCTACTCACTTTCTTCGCTGCGATTGCATACTGGTGGCAGGTATGACGACCAATCGTAGAATTAAAAACACAACAATTTCGTGTTGGTCTCACGCTTAAAATGACCATGCGATTTAGCAGGCTATGCCTGCTCGAGCAGTTCCTAGAAACAGTAGGCTGTTCCGATCGACACCCACATTAAAGTGATGCCAGTAACGTCTATTTTCGTCATCGCCGGCTAAGAGGGCCGGTGCATATTCCATGAGGGTTCATGAGTGCTGTTGCATAGATCTTTTTCTATGCGATGGCGCATCATGATTTGTATTAAAAATTTATTTAACACTAACCTAAAGGGGAATAATTATGAGAAAAAATCATAAGACACCAAGAGTAACTTATAGTCCATTACGAAATGACTTTATTTATTTGTTTCGACGTTTTGGACATAAAGCTGCGTATAAAGACGGCCGTGAAAAGACGCTTAGCAAGCAGACGATGAATGCTAATCAGTCTGGAATGGTTAATATATTAAATACGCTAAAGGGCCTAGGTTTTAAGTTGCAGAAAATTATTAACTTAAAGCAAAAGCATATATATGCATTAGTCCGCGCATGGGAAGATCAAGGACTTGCTCCTAGGACAATTGAGGGGAAAGTATCAAAAATACGGATAATGGCCTCTTGGGTAGACAAGCGCGATATGGTCAAACATTTTTCGCTATATGGAAAAAATCCAGCGGCGCTTGTTGTGGAAAGAGTACCGAAGGTGGCTAAGGATTGGGCCGCCAATGGCGTTGATGCGGTGGAAAAAATAAATGAAGTACTGGCAGATAATATTTTCTTTGGTTTGGTACTTGATTTAAAGCATACCTTTGGACTGCGGATGAGAGAAGCTTGCTTATTTCAACCACACGAAGATGTGATTGGTGCGGCTATTCATATTACACGAGGTCCCAAGGGCGGTAAGCCACGGTATCTGACGATAAGAGAAGAGTCAGAATGCGATTTGATAGAACAGTTGCGAGAAATAATCCCCCCGCATGGGAATATCATTACGGCATATGTGGCGTATATGATGAAATATAAATGTCGTAAACCAGGAAAAATAATGAAACTGGATACGTTCAAGCGTGCATGTTACCGGTGTTGTAATAAGCATGGCATTAGCCGTTCTGAAGGGCTCGTCCCGCATGGATTGCGACATGAAAGGGCGCATCTTCTGTATAAAAAACATACGGGAGTGAATTCTCCACTACATGGAGGCGATCCTTCAACAATAACGCATGAGCAATCAAAAGCAGCGCGCAATGAAGTCTCTCGTAATTTTGGTCATGAACGTGATTCAATTAGTTCAGCCTACCTTGGATCACCACCAAAAAAATCAGCATTCAAAAAGGAAGACAATACTAAGGGAGGAATGCCACCACACATTCAGTTGGTTTATGTTGATAAGAGACTTTCTGAATAATGATGGTCTCATGAAGGGAAGGGCCGCACAGTGTGCGGCCCTATACTTACTTAGAATGTAGCTCTCTCTTTCTTTTGGTGTTTTACTTTATCTTTTGCTACTGAATCGCGATACGCCTTCTCGAATTTGTCGGTCTGGTAAGTTGCAGTCATATCGAAAGACATGTGTGGTGCATTTAACACGATATTGGCTTTCCCATATCGAAATCGTGCTGATTTATTGCCGACGAATGGAATCTGTTTTTTAACGAGCACGTATTTTTCTTTCAGTAACTTGAATACGCTCATGAACTGACGCTTATCCATGTGTAGATTTACCGCGGTGAGCTGGTCCGCTGCATCAAAAATAAAGACGACTTCCTTAAGACCACGAACATCAAATGCCTTACCAGCCACTTTGAGCATGATTCCCCTCGAGTATCGATTTATACCAAGGGATTCAATGCTACCTTTTCCTTTTAGTTGGGTTCGCACATCAGATGGGGAGGTGGTTTCCAGGACAAAGCCAAGGGGGGCAAGTGGGCTACTAGCCATGACATTGTTGATCAACATTAACGATGCCAGGCACAGTTGTAAAACAGGGTGATGTGAAATTTGCATGATGTGTGCTCCTTAGTGTTTTGATTGGTAATCAGCAAGCTGAATAATTTCTGCCTGATTAGCCGCTTGTCGATTAGTCATCATGGTCATGAGTTGATGACTTGAGATGAGTGGGGTTGAAGGGCCATAGCGATCAAAATGTAAAATGTCATAGCCAAATAAGGGTGTTGCATGTGGCATGCGATCTCGTGAGAGGATCCTCCCATCATGCGGAAAATGGCAGGTCGAGTGTAGGCAGTCGATGGAATCTCGATCAGATTCATCAATTGCGTTGGGGTAGGCCAGTAGCCAAATATTGTCACAGCTAAGTAGCAGTGCGGGGCCTTCTGGGGCATGAAGCCTGCCTAGTAATTTAATATCGGTTGGGTACTTTGAAATTGTCATTAGATTGTCCTTTTTTAATGCCAGAACCGCTGGTACGGTGTAATCAATGGATTACTCACCCAGGACAACACGGGATTAACAATCTGCAAATCGGGCACGTAAGGTACTTACGGGTGTTTATTCCTAGTGCTTTGCTCAGAATTCCTTTATGTTAGGAGGGGTATTACAGGCGGGGGCCACTACTCTATATATATGAACGCCAAGAACAGGCGGGTTAAGGTCGTTTGTAGTCTGGTATGTGTAGTAATACTTAGTTAACGGTAGGACGTGCAAGGGGGATTGCTATGCAACCAATAAAAATGGGGCTCATACTTTTCTTAGTATGCTTTACGTTGCCTGTCTTTTCAGAAGGAACGGTTCTTTCTGATACTCAGATACGACAAGCTCTTATCAAGCAATCAATTAGTCAATATTCGGGTAATTGTCCTTGTCCGTATAACAGAGCAAGTAACGGCAGCAGGTGTGGTAAGCGTAGCGCTTGGAGCCGCCCAGGTGGTTATTCGCCGCTTTGTTTTGAGAGGGATGTGTCAGAAAAAATGCTAAAGAACTATCGAGAACGCGGGATTAAATAATCGATGCTTATACGATAGGACCATGACTAGAAAAAATGTTGAGCGAATTACGTGCTGATGCAGTTTGCTATTAATGCAAAAAGGGTAATGGGATATGAGAAATATAAATTTATTATTAATAGCGCTAATGCTGATATCGGGTTTAACTGGTTGCCAAACAGCTCCGGTTAGCCAATCAACGGATAACTCATCCGTTGAGGACGTTGGGTCTGATGATGGACAAGCGTCGACTGAATCAAATGATGAGGCTGAAGAAGAAATAACATATGGATTTTTCTTTGATCAAGGAGATCACCTTCGAAAGCTCACGAAAGCAAATAAGTTAAAAGAAGCTGATAACTTGTATGAGAAGTACATAGATAGTTTCTTTAAGGAAGAGGCCGAGAAACAAGAAAAATCTGTTAGCGAACTGGTAGATGCAATTAATAAGCGTTATGAAGCCAAGATTCAAGCGTCTATATCTGTTTTGCCCGGGTTGTCGAACCAAGGAGATTGGACGAATAATCGTGCAGTCATGGATACAGCAAAGCAGACAAAAGATGAATATTTTTCATATTTTTTAATACGTGAAAAAGGCAAGGCATCCGAAAATGGAAAAGAGCTTTCTTCTCAATACGAGGACAGAAAAGAATACTTTCGAAGTAACGGGATAGAGTCATTTATAAATCATGAACATCGTCTGGGCTCATTTTTTAATGCTTATCCAGCCGTATTTGATGACTGGGGTTTACTGTTATCAGAAAACAGTATTTTAATAAAAAACTCTCTATCTGAAGGCCCTTCTGCAAACATAGTATCTTTTAAGGATACATACAGTGTGGTTCTTGCCTCCGAATCAGGTAAGAGTGCATTGTCGGCAATATCTGATTTATATGTCGAAAAACTGATCAAGGAGAAAAGACGCAAAGGGAATAAGTTATCTGCAACCATGTATGCAGTAAATGAAGCAAAGAAATTAGGCTTTGCGCCAGCTAACATTGATGCAGTGAAGGTCGCATTTGTAGATGCAACAAGCAAGACGCTACTTAAAGAGGGTCGAATTGAATTTCCGTTTTCAATAAATGCTGATTTACCCTTTGAATTAAAGAAATTGAGTATTAATGAGATTTTCGGAAAAAAACGTAATGAAGTGGATTACGTAGTGGTTGTGGAAGTTAATTTAGCCAAATCGACCAGACGGATAATTAAACGAGAAAAGAAGCCATCTCGGTACCTTGTTAGGATTGATAAAGAACCGAACCCGCAATATGAGCAGGCGCGTATAAATGTGTTTACTGCACAATCAAATAAAGCATCAGCTGATGGGCAGTGGTGTCAAGGATTAGGATGTATTGGGAAAGCAATTGCACAAGTAGCGGCTGCGACGGAATTAAATGATGCCCAAGCCAAATTCTCAAGTACACCACAGTTTATAGATAATAGGATATATCAAGATTATAAATACTCACAGTCTAATATTGATGCAAAAAAATCAGTATCAGTTAATTACTATGTTCTAGATATGCATTCTAAGAAAATGTATCGGTCTGACTTGGATATTGAAGAAGAAAGAGGGTTTACAGTCGCTTATAACATCAATGATAAAGATGAGGATAAGGGTGAGTATTTATCGAGTGTCGATAGTGAGGAAACACTTGCTAAATACGAGGATGAGCTCGTTGATATAAAATTATCACAAGTCTTATCGCAATATGCTGAAAACCCAGGTAAGGCAGAGAGATTGCCAACCTTGGCGGGTTTCAAGAAAGTCGTTTTAAAGGATAAGAATAAGTCTCTGACTAAATACAAAGAGACTAATTTTGAAAAGAAGGTCGTCAAAGATCCAAGGTTTGATAGTGTTGTAGTCGTATATAATCCAAAAGGTTCGCTTGGAACAGGTTTTTACGTTAAGCCTGATTTAATCCTGACAAACTATCATGTCGTTGAGGGATCGCAGTTTGTTGAAATGCGGCTGCATAATGGGCTTGAAAGTTTTGGAAAGGTAGTTAAGTCGGACGTTCGATTAGATTTGGCGCTTGTTAAGGTTCAGGCAAGAGGAACGCCGGTTAAATTTTTCAATAGCAATATTCCACTTGGGCGAGAAGTGACTGCTATTGGGCATCCAAGCGGATTAGAATTCACACTAACAAGAGGTGTTGTGAGTGCTTTACGTAAAAGAGAAAGTGTTTATGCGGTAGGGGGTGATCCTGTGTTATTCATCCAAACTGATACGCCGATAAACAAGGGTAACTCCGGAGGCCCACTTTTTCTTGGCGGAGAAGTTGTTGGTGTAAATAATAATAAATTTATTAAAAAGGGTGTGGAGGGTCTGAGTTTCGCGATCCACTATTCTGAAGTGCAGACTTTCATGAACAAGGAGTTTTAAGATGAAATCATTTACTAGGGTTTTTGTTATAACAATCATTGGTGTAGTGATTTCAGGGTGTGCACAGCAGCCGCGCCACGGAATGGTACCTACCGAAGATGGATTAATGTTTGGTTCCGTGATTGAGCGAAATTTAGTTGTGGATGCTCAACAATTTGAAGATCCAAGAGTACGAGTGACAGTACGGAATACGTCTGGCGATACGGCTTACAATATTAAAAGCTACAAGGGGCGACTAGACACTGCTTTACGGGAAAAAGGATACAAAACTGCTGGGGCAGATGGCTACGGACTTCGGTTTGATGTCAACGTGTTATACAGCGGGTACACATCAACCAATATGTCAACTGAATACGGTTTTCTTGGTGGAGCAGCCGGTGGGCTAGCAGGTGCACATCGAAACACATCAACAAGTGTTGCGGCTGGACTAATAGCGGGTGCGACCTTGGGAGCTATTATTGGTAGTTATGACCGTGCAGATACCTACATCATTATTGCAGAGGTTACGGTTGGTGTATTTGATCCAATACGCGGCAAGGCAAGTAAAAGCATCACCTTTTCTCGCAGCCCAGCATTACAAGAAGAGCGTAAGTCGGGTCGGCGGGCATATGATGAGGTATTGAAAACTAAGGTGGCTATCTATGCTGGTGGACGTTCTATTCAGCAGTCTGAAATAGTTCAGCAAGTACGACAGCGCTTAGTTCGAATACTTTCTGACGTCATATAAAAGAAGGGTGGCAAAGGCGAATAGATACTTCTGTTAAGTCAGGGTTTAAGGATTAATAGAGATAAAAGCATATTACAAAAGCAGGGATGTATGGAATGAATACAACGGATCCAGATCAATTATTTGAAGATTTTTTTGTAGGGCTGAAAAACGATCCATCGGAAGATTGGATTGTTCAGCAATTTTCTGAGTTATGTAACAATGGTTTTTCTAAAAAAGGGATTCTTCAAGTAATAAAAGATGATTTAAGCGATGAAATCTATGAAAAGACAAAGAATGCTGTTGGGCATCATGTTGAGGATTCTACAGGCTCAATACACAGCGAAGAAGAGCTGGTAGGCGTGGGAGGATGGTTAGCATTCTTTTGCTTGGCGCTAGTAGTGTTCTCTCCTGTCAGAAATGCGTTCCTTCTTTACACGTCGTATACTGATATAACTTCTACATTTAATAATGTTTCATATATATTTTTTGCAATTTCAGTACCCGTAATTGCGTTAGTATTGTTTGGCATGTATTGCGGAATTCAATTATGGCTGATTAGAAAAAATGCAGTCAAATTAACTAAGATATACCTAATAACATATATTGTTGTGAATACACTATCTCTATCCTTGGTGTTCCTAGGTGGATTTACTGCTGAAGCATTTGAAGTTTTTACATCTCAAATGCTAGTTCCATACTTGCAAGCATGTGGGTTTTTTGGAATTTGGTTCAGTTATTTAAAGGTGTCAAAACGGGTGGCAAATACATATGCAAGCATACCTGATTAAATCAAATGGATTTAGTGTATAAATAAGATGTTAACGGAGTAGCACATAATGTTTTGGCGCCGAGGTTGGTTTCTAAATTCATTGAAATATCAAATTGTGAAGCAACTTCATGATTGGCAGAAAAGTAATGATATTTTAAGAAAAAACAAATGGAGTATAATTGAGCGATTTATTTTATTTTCATCACGACGCCCCGTCATATTTTCAATGTCTATTCTAACTGTGCTGACAATGATTGCATACGGTGTAACTTATTTTTATCATGATATCTTAACTATTATCCCAAGCTTTAGTCGTCACATATGGATTCATATGGATGAATGGGATTTTACAATAACGGCTTCATCACTAGCGGTAATTGCTTTAATTGTGCCGCTTTCCCTTGGCTTTGTTGGTAACGACATTAGAGCGAGCTCATCTCGAGATGTATTTTGGAAAGTTTATCTTGAATATGCAGCACCAAAATTGTTAGTGGCTTTGTCTATATTTTTAGTATTGTTTTCACTGTCTTCTCAATTAATTGAGCCATTTATTGAGCCGAAATTACGCATATCACTAAGTTCAGTTGGGATCCTATGGATGCTTATAAATACCTCATTAATGGGCTGGTTCTTTTTTGCCACATTCAGATTGGTTACTGGGGATAGACGTAATCGAATTACAAATAGGTATTGCATTAATGAAGAGCTGGTCTGTGAGCTGGAATATCGTCTTTCCAGGTTATTACCCCAAGTGGCAGTAACATATAAATTTTTACCTGCAATCTCTTCTGATAAAGAAGGCTCAGGATTTATAGATATTACAACTAGTAATTTTTATACAAGTGATCATGAATCGCTTTCGATTGAACATAATGAAAAAAGATATATAGATAATATATATTACAGGGTTCTTAACCTTGCGATCTATTCGCTATATATAAGAATGTTTATATCGGATATGATTTTTTACATTTTTAAAGTTGGCAATAAAGATATTGTTAAGCGTAAGCTTAGTCTACCTCTTACTGGTTCAGATTTTCCTTCAAAAACAAAAGTTCTAGCAGAATACTCTGGTTTTAAATTCACGTGGTTAGAACGTTTCCTTATTAAGTCTGCATATAGGACCAAGCAGGGTGAAGGGAAAAGAGAGTCTGAGTTTAAGTTGCTTTTATCTATGCTTACAGGGCAAATACGGGATTCTATACGGGATGAAAGTTATCAGAAGTATGAGTATGCGATCGATGCACTTGAGAAGTTGGTAAAAGAGCTAATAGAAGGTAGCCATTTTATTAATGATGAAGGAAAACCGGATAATTGGCTTTTGGTGGCGGATGGGGGGGGTTTTGCAGATAAATTATTTTGGGTCATTGATTCAGAGATCTATGAGCTTACAAGTGAGTCCCTGCAATTGTTACATAAATCGACAAAGTACTACGAAAGAATAATCCGCACCCCACGGCGTATATTTGGAAGTAAGGAGTACTCATTAGCAGAAGATATTACAAATGAACTTTTGAAAATGCACTACCATCAATGGTTGGCGTTAACAAAGTGGAAATCAAAGTTTATGCCATCTGCTGACAATGGCGTATTTACTGATAATTATAGTGCTGTACTTCGGGGTTTTGTCAGCACTTGGGAGTCTTGGCCTAGTGTATATCAGAGGATCGATGGTATTAAGTGGGAAGATTCTAAAGTTGTCGCTAATTTTTATGCAATGCATTTAGATTATACTGCATGTTTACTCATTGGTTCTCTTAGAAATAAAGATATCATATCTGCTACATGGGCGGCAGATATGCTTATTAGATGGATTGATAACGCATACTTAGGAAGAGTGCCAAGTATGTTTCAGTGGCGAAGTGATTTTCTTACCCTTGATGAAATGGGTAAGGACGAAGATGATGCAATACTCTCTTTTGTGCTCAAAGGCGAGTCATTAACTTCGGATGAAGAATATTCTGCACATGATCCGTTTACAGATGCCATAAAAATTGCGTTGTATAACTATTGGAGCGATGTAATTTTATGCGCGTCATCTTATATTCTACAACGTCCAGAAGATGATATTAGTGAACAAGCAATACAACTAGTTATTGCGTTAATTGATGAAAGAAGACCATACCCAACGGGCAGTGTAGAAGGGAGTCATTTGTCATTAAATAGAGGGGCGAAATTTATAGCGACTTTATTTCGGCAGCGATGGTTAAAGTATGACTCTGAATCGGATTATGGCAGTAGACTTAACAGGCTCGTTAGCAAGTTTAATTCACTTGATGAGGCGCCAATGGTCTCAGGCAGGGTCTATTCGGGCTGGGGAGGGAGAGATATTGAGAATTTGTCAAAAGGACTTAAATCAATTTTCTTTTATAAAGTGCCAGGGCAATGTGAAATCGATAGAGACTTGACAGACTTTATTTCGGCACTTACTACTTATGAGCATCGCGCCTCGATTCAGACAAGAATTGAAGGACTTGTTGAGTTAGATGTAACAGAGACAGCCAAGAAGCTTGGTATAGATGATGTCGGTGATAGAGCTAATAGTTTTTCGATATCGTTTAACACTATTTCTACCAATATTGGTGAACAGAGGGAAGAAGAGCTTGGGCAAGCAGAGGTAGATCCTGATAGAGAGGCAGAGCTAAGTATGTATGCATCTAGGGACGCGTTTGACTTAGGCAGCTCATCATTCCCTGTAAATCAATTTGCAAATATTGTGGAATCAGACATAACTGAATTAGAAAAATTCACCTTTGCTTATACGAATTATAATAAATCCAATGTGGCAATAGGTGATTTTATAAGAACCTCAAATGAGGGGGATTGGTTGGCGAGAACTATAGACAACCTGGTGTCGACAAATGTAATGCGACAATTCTGGTTGGGAATAAAGGAAAATAAATGCGAGCAATATGAAGACTGGCTATCAATCCTTCGAAAATTAAAAGCGAAAAAGAATGACAACAATAATCACAATATTCTAATTGTCAGTCAATGGGGCCTTCAGTGGTATTTTGATAAATTAATATGGGGTTATGATGATATTCCTCATTCAGAATTCGAGTGTAGACGAGAAGACGGTATGCCTGATTCTTATCTGTGTCATTTCCATGAGATTGAGGTTCATACAGGTCCGTTTAGAGATATTCCCAATATACTCACTTCAAAAGAGTCGTTTATTTCTTTAAGAGTTGGAAGGAACGAAACAGGTGAAAGGGTACAAGTCAGATACATGGAAGATCCAGAAAGTGATGATATTAATATTGGAAAGCTTGAATTGACTTATTGGATTTCACCAGAACTCAATAATGAGGGTGTGCTGTTATTTATGGGTCCAAATGATGAGAATGAGTAACTGTATCCCTGACTAGCTATCTATTAAAATAGCTAAAAGATATTTAATCAAATCCTATGTCATGGTCATGAATATCCACACCAAACGGACTCCCACCTACATCCACTGAACCTATTCCATCGATCATGTCCAGTCCCGTAGCAGGATTGATGGTGTGATCATCTATCTCCGTTGTAAACGACTCATCTATTCCCATTGAACTTGTATCGTCAAACAAATCATCGCTGTCTGTTCCAAACCAATCACTAAATAATCCCATCGTTGTTCTCCTTAATGTTGTTGTCGTTGATATCGCTCACCAGTTTTGTTGCTGGATTGCTAATTAATTGTCCGTGGCGGTAGTAACCTAGTGCCACAGTGGTGTCATGATGCCCTGATAATTGCATTGCATCTTTAAGTGAGATGCCCTGACAACCGGCTTCGGTAATAAAGCCAGCGCGTAGTGAGTGCGCACCAAAATCATCAGGATTAAAACCGGCAAGTTTTGCATGGTGTTTTACTAAATCATTAATGGCACGACCGCTTATCGAAGGATTAAGATGATTGTTATTGCGTATGCCTCTAAATAAATGACCTTCGCGTATACCCGCGCGTATCAACCATTCACTTAATGCTTTAGCCGCAGTACCGAGTAAGGGTAAAGATTGTCCTTTGCCTGCCTGGTCTGTTTTACTTTTAGGTAGTTTAATAATGTAACCACCTTTAATACGTTTAAGGTGTTCTACTTTAAGTGATACCAATTCTGAACGTCTTCGCCCACCGGCCGCGAAGCCCGAAAGTAAGAGTGCTTTGTTACGCACACCGTGCAGGCTGTTATCACAGGTGGCGAGCATCGCCATTAATACAGGACGCGTAATCGCTGCTTTTTTCCGCGGACGCTGCTTTAACGCATTGGCGGCGCGGCGCAGCAGTAAACCAATGGATGGATCGTAAGTTGGAGATACCAAGCCGCGTTCTTGGTGTGCCACAGACAGTGATGTTAAGTACCGTCTAAGCGTATTAATACGCAGAGGCTTGTCGTTCTTACGTAAGCCTTTTGCCATCAGTGCCTCTGCGATATCGTTTGGCATATCACCGACATGATCGAGAATGAACCGCAATATTTCATCGACTGTTACGGGATAGTGCTCATCCAAATTTAAGCTAAGTTTCAGGTAGGCGTGGATGTAATTGATGTCACGCGTATAGGCGCGGCGCGTGCTCTTGGCCGTGCCGGCATCAATGAGCTTGGCTATACGCTGTTGTAAATCGTTTGCTGTGTGTTTTGTTTTCATAAGAACAGGTTCTCATGAAGTTGGCACTCTGCAAGTCGGCGGGGGAGGGGTGTTTAATTCCTAAATTAACGGAATAACCAGAAAGTTATAATTATGTGCGGTGATAAAGAAGAATGTTTGCTATTTTATACCAATATTTTATTCTAGACCGATAAGGTAAGTATGAAAAATATATAAAAGGGACTTTTAGTATGTTGGAAATTTCACTGCTATAAAAGCATTAGAGTTTTATGATGTTAATTATACGGTCCGATGTATCAGTATAGTTTGCTACTAGTACTATTCGAGAATAAAAAATGGATTCGATATCAATATTATTGCTGATTTGTCTATCTCTAATAATAAATTATTATTTTTATGCATTTGACTTCACAGTCAGTAATGGCGGCAAATCAATTTTATTAAATCATAATGGTATTAGTGTATCTATAATTATTAGGTCTGCTTTCCCAGTCATGCTTTTGGCAATATTCTTGTCAGGAAAAGGGCTAACAGAAAGCATTAAAGTATATTTGGCTATTTTATTTCTCATGTCTCATATGGGTGTACCATCGGCGCCATTGTACGAGAATCTACCCAAAACACTTATTTTTCCTATCGCTTGGGCTGCATACAAAAGTGATGCATGGATAAAAAATATAGTTATTGTATTAATTATTTCGGGTTTTACATGGGTTTTAAGTTTCTTTGACTTTAGTTGGAGTCTATCTGATTTTATTTATGGAAATTTATTGTTTATAGAAAATGCTTCGGTATATTTTAAATTACCCTCCACATTCATTGCTTTAGCATTTTTTATTATCTCATGGAAGGCTTTAATATCATCTGGAGCCCAAAATAACTTAATATTTAAGCCATATAGTATTCCTGCATTTCTTTTTAATCTTGTTTCTGGAGGGGTTGTGCTTGTATACCTCATAAATGTAAGCACGCTTTTCCCTCAAAGAGTTGATGAGTGGGGAGGCCCGTTTAAAACTTTTATGGGATACCTGCTGTTTCATTTATGGCTAGATTATGTTGTATATAAGCATGAAACTCGTACTAACAACGACGAAGATTAGAGCGCTCGCATAAGGTAGCTAATAGAATAAGTATATGGATATCAAAAAAAGAAATTTTAAAAGCAGGGCTACTTTATACTTGTAGTAGCTTCCTTATTAGTGTTGTTTTGGTCGTTCTTAATTTTACCATTTATCTAAATGGGAACTTAAGTGGGACGATTAGAAGGTATCGATTTTTGGTTCAATTACGATTCCTTGCTATTGGCAGCATGCCGGCATTCGTCATAAATGTGATGTTGATCTGTTAAACCCGTGTTTACGGAAGTACGTTGATATCTTCTTTTAATACGTTTGTGGAAAAAGAGAGCAACGTAGGATATATCGCACAGACAGAATAGATGATCGCTGATGAACAGCGATAGAACTTAGTATATGGTGTTACCTACACTATAACGGGCAAGGAGGCCTCAATGCTTATACTGACACGAAAAATTGGTGAATCACTTATTATCCAAACTTCAACCGGTGAAGAAATTGAAATCATTGTGCTTGGGAAAAGTGGAAATCAAGTACGACTCGGCGCGGAAGCTGCGAGTGATGTGTCAGTCTTTAGGGAAGAAGTCTTAGCGCGGATGCACACTCCATCGATGGGGTGAACCCGTATCTAAAGCGGCGTTATTTGTCGAACAAAGGCTTACAGATGTCTCTTGAGCTGGCAGTATCGTTGGCGTAGTGTGGGTGCCTATATATAAGGAATAGGGGACAGGGGTGAAAAAACCATTAATACTGCTCTGCCTGCTCATGCCAGGCCTGATATTCGCCGATGGCCTGAGTATTTCCTCCTCATGGACGACAACAAAATCATCTGCCCGCGATAGTATTTATTCCGATCATACATCCACCTTCTACTGTGGTTGTGATTACATGGCAACCGGCACGAGTGGCGGTCAAATCGATACCACCGGCTGTGGCTATGATGGCAGTAATGAGTCACATAGTGCGCGAGCATCACGTCTTGAATGGGAACACGTTGTTCCCGCATCATTGATGCCTGCCAGGCAAATGGCTTGCTGGACGACAGGGTTGCCCACGTGCAGTGCGCCGGGCCGTGATTGCTGTGAAGGACACGACGAGGTGGCTCGTACAATGATATTTGATTTGCATAACCTGGTGCCTAGCGTGGGCCAGCCGAATGCGCTTCGATCGAATAAACGCTATGGACTGATTGATGGCGAGGATAGAAAATTAGGTGCATGCGATTTTGAGTGGTCCAGTACATTGACTGAGCCAGCAGAACATCTACGCGGTGATGTGGCTAGAATTTGGCTGTATATGCATGATCGTCATGGTGTAGTGCTTGAGCCAGGTGAAATAAGTCGTTTTCGACTGTGGTCATGTAATGATTTGCCCGATCAGTGGGAACGTGTCAGGAATGCTAGGATAAGAAGCATTCAGGGGAATGGGAATATGTATATTGATAACCCATGTTAATGAGTTGGATGGCCGTTATCGACCCAAAGCGGCCTGTTAGAAAAATCTAATATAGACATAGGAATAGTTCTTCTTTAAGGTCACTTAAAAAAACAATAAGGAGCTAGACTTGGATTTTACTTGGATATACTCAATCATCTTAGTTATCGTCGTAGTTATCCCGGTTATCATCGCACTCTCAATTGCTGTTCATATGCGTCGTGAACCACTCAGTCAGTCCGCAATTATTTCTCCGCAAAAAGATAAGCGATACCAAGGTAGAATCTTGGCTGCTGTAGCAATTATCTCGATTGCAGGAAATTTTGTGTTGTTAGGAATTCCTGGTGGGGTATGGGTTTGGTTCGCCACGGAAATAGCGAATTACATTTGTGAAGCTGAAACACTTTCCAAGTTCGGAGAATCTTCTGGTTGGGGGACAGCTATAATGGTTACCTTTGTCTGGCCGACAAGCTTTATTCCAGCTTACTGGTTTGTGCGCCAAAGTACTTCCGTACAATTACAAAGAGTAATTATTTTCATAGTATTTATATATATTGCATTATTTGGGCTTCTATTACCTTTTGCATTTATTTTGCCGTATTGTATTCTCAAATAACTCAAAGTAGTTAGGAATAAAGGGGGTAGTACCATTTTTTGAATGTCTGCTTTTGGCCGACCACCGCACGCGACATGCTGCGCATGCACGTGAGTTCAATAGTTAGCAACACAAATAATAATTACGATAACAATGAAATTATATAAAACGCCCACTAGAAGTATAAGCATACAGGATGATGAACTCATCTTTACCACCTGGGTAGGCTTATGGTCAATGATAGGGTTAATGTGTTCAATCATTGGCGCCACTATGACAATGATTAATGCAATAAATAATGAATTAATATCATTTTGGTATATATTCTTTATATTACTACTGATTCTTGGCGTTAATCTTCTCTTTGGAAGAAAAAAGGTAATTATTAATAAAAACATCAATGTAGTTACAAGAACAGTAAAGACTTTATTATTTAAATTTACAAAACAAATAGATATAAATAAATTTGATAAAATACATGTTTATCATGATCAATCATCTTACAGCTATACACACAATAATGGTTCTACGTTAACGAGAGAGAATAATGCAAGAACGGTGTCATTAGTAAAAATGAACCGTAAATATAACTTTCATTCTAGTTCAATTGAGCTTGCGGAATTTTATGATAACGAAGGGTATAAAGTGTTTACTAAAGCTCTTGCAGCACACATAGGCTGGGAACTCCCTAGCACAATGATTCTTGGTAACGAAGAAGTACCAGTGAGCTTTAATTAGACTATATACTTTTGTCAATCTTTGCTAACAATACGTTCAAATCGCAGGGCAAAGCCCTGCTTGGACTCTCGCTGCTAAGTAGCTCGAGCCATTTAACTCAGTGTTATGTTTTTATAAAAAATAAATATGAGAAAATATAGCGAAGAATTTTGTCCAAGATATGCTAGGCAGCAGACTGTCAGCTATGTGGACGTGATGTTTATTTACTTAACATTTATAGTTTCACTGCTACTAGTTTCTTTATTTGTAGCACCTATAAATCCAAAAATATTATTTGCTGTTGTTCCATTTACATTAATGGGTCTATTGTTTTATAAACATGCAAAATATATTATGTTTAATTTCCCTGATATACGGCTTCGTTATATTATCTTTCTTTTCTTAATCGTTTCAGCGATTCTTTATATAGTATTTATATATAAAGCATCTTTGTTACCATTAACTACCCTTTTATTCATTTTCTGGGCTATAACATTCGTGACCGTTCTATTTTGGTTAAAAAGTTCATTTACTGCAAAAGTATACGCACAAATACATAGGAAATTTGAGGGTGAAAGAGAACAAGAACTAAATTATTACAAAAACTTGAAAGAAAAACATAATAAGGCATTCAAAAACGGACGCTGAATGCGCCGTTAAATTTACTGTTACTGAATGACCGCTTTTGGCCGGATGCAGACATAATAAAATCGTTTGAATAAACACATCCGTAAAGAGACGATTAACGGAAGGACGAAGGGTGTAAGTGCTTGTCGATGGGCTTGGTTGCATTTTGAAATGTTTCAACAGAATGCAACGGAAATGATTTACATTAAAAAAAACAATTAAGGTGTTGAATGAAAGGGTTATTTTAATCATTTTCTTGAGAAGACGAGAAGAAGTAGAAAACAATAATCATTGTGATATATTTAAGTCATCATCTCAGGGGCGGGGTGTGGAAGTGATGCTATACGATTGGCCATAAGAGCCATGCATCACTTTTAAAATAATAACAAACAATCATAAAAGGACTTAGAGATGAGCTCGGTTACTTCCTTGTGCTACTTTGGTGGCCTTAGTCTTATTTTACGTAAATTCATTTTAAGACTATCCGTTTTTCTATTATTAGGCTTTTTCTTATCCATAAGTCATGTCGCTAATGCGGCTAAGCCCATTAAATATTGGTATGTTTCAGGTAGCCTGAATGTCAACATTGCCTACGCTGTTATTAGTGATAATGGTTGTTTACCAATTAACGATGATGAGCGGAGACAGTTTACTAAGTCAAATAATGCAGATGAAGCAATAAGTCATTTTGCTGGTTGTGTTATGCCTGAATATCATCCTCCTGGTGATGCGATTCTTTATTACACCAAAAAGTTACCTGCTTATGCTTCTGGTGAAAAAATTTCAGCTCCTTATGCAAATAGTGCTGAGTTGATTGAATCTTACCCCTTTCGTATTGATTACCCTACAACGAATATACCTGGCCCGGGAGGTTCAGCAGATTGGGCCTATTTAGGCCCTCGTGCACTCTCCTTTTTTGAATGTGCGGATGGTTCAAAACCAAATACGTCCAAGCTCTTTGATGAGCAATGCCCAGATACTAAAGATAAGAGTAAGGGTAAACCGGAGTGTAATGAGACTAATCCAATAAATTTGGCAACGGGCAACAAATATCAGATAGAACCAGATTACTCTGCAAAAGCAACGGGACTGAGTGATTTTATTCGACATTATAATAGCTTGAAAAAATACGATGTTGTGACAATGGGCCCGAACTGGCGACATACGTTTTACTCGCATGCTATTTATTACGAGAGCATCACGAATGACACGCTTTCATTTTACAGACCGGACGGTAAGACCTTCGAATATTCGTATATAAATGGGAAATGGCAAGGTGATGCTGATTCAACCACCCGAGTTAGTAATCATTTTGATGTAAATGGTGAGCAAGATGGTTGGGAGTATATTACGGAGTCTGAGGAGATTGAGCGTTATGATTTAACCGGTAAGCTTATATCGATTACCTCATCAGCGGGATTAGTGCAATCACTTATCTACAATACAGACGGTCGTCTTCAAACAGTCACTGGTCCTTATGGACATACTTTAACCTTTACACACAACAATAATAATCTGTTAGCTACTATGACAACCCATGATGGGGGAGTGTATGCGTATGATTATGATCAAAAACAAAATCTCATATCGGTGACCTACCCTGATAGAACGGTACGCCAATACGTATACGAGAATGCTACGTTTGACAATGCTCTAACTGGTATTATTGATGAGAATGGCGCGCGTTTTGCGACTTGGAGTTATGATGCCGAGGGGCGTGCTATTACCAGTGAGCATGCTGATGGGCAAGAGCTTGGAACAGTTGTTTATAATGTGGATGGCTCAAGTACATTAACAACGGGTAATGGGAATGCAAGGACTTACTTCTTTGATTTATTACATGGTGTTTATAAAACAAGAGAAATACAGGGTGAACCTTGCGTAAGTTGTGGTGGTGATAACGCCGCTACCACATTTGACGCTAATGGCTTTGAAACAAGTAAAACGGATTTTAATGGTAATGTAACCACGTACACTAATGATGCACGTGGGCTTGAATTATCTCGAACCGAAGCCGCAGGAACTTCCAAAGCACGAACTATCACCACGCAGTGGCATTCCGAGTATCGTTTACCAACTCAAATTTCACGTCAAAGTGTTGCTGGAGGTAAAAGTGCTATAACGACAATTAGCTATTCGGATAGCGCACAACCTAAATTGCCTACCAACATTACACGCAGTGGCTTTGCACCTGATGGTACTGCTGTGACAGAACGTGCTATCAGTATCCAGTACACCGGTGATGGACGTGTTAGTCAGATAGATGGTCCACGCAGTGATGTGCCTGATATCACTACCATGACGTACTACGCCAATACATCCGATCAAGGTAATAATCAGGGTCAGTTAAAGTCAGTGGTTAACGCATTAGGCCATACGGTTATCTATGACAGTTACGATGCGCATGGTCAGGTACTGAAAATGACCGATGCCAATGGCTCAGTGACTGATTATGTCTACGATTCCCGTCAACGACTAACCAGTGAAACAGTTACTCCGACGCATGGTGCGGCACGTACAACAACCTACACTTATGATGGTGTTGGACAGCTGCTTAGTACCACCACACCAGTGGGTATTATCCTGACATACAGTTATGACGCAGCGCATTACCTGCGTAGCGTGACGGATAATTTGGGTAACCGGATTGAGTATAGTTATGATCTAAAAGGTAACCGTACTCAGTCACTGACTAAAGATGTAGATGGTATATTAGTACGCTTGATCGATACGACTTATGACAGCCGCGATCGGGTTAGTAGTATCAATGCAGCAGGAAGCCTAACGTCTGTTTTTTATGATGCGGTAGGTAATCTGGTTAGTTCGACCGATCCAAATTTCAATACTACAACGAATACATACGATGTGCTGAATCGCATAATGCAGTCAGTGGATGCTTTATCAGGTACTACAACCTATAACTATGATGTAAATGATAGGGTTGTTGCTGTAACGGCGCCCAATAGTGCTCAGACTACCTATGCATATGATGATTTAGGCAACATGCTCTCTGAGATAAGTTCTGATCGGGGAGAGCGCCAATATTCTTATAATGTCGCAGGTAACCTTGTTAATTTAACTGATGCGCGCGCAGTAACTGTGAATTATAGCTATGATGCATTAGGTCGAGTTATTGCTATTGATTACCCTGGAACAATAGAAGATGTGAGTTTTACCTATGATAACGGCCAGGGGTGTACATACGGGATTGGTCGGTTATGTAGCATAGTTGATGAGAGTGGTGTAACGACTTACACGTATGATCCCTTTGGTAACGTTATTTCACAAAATAAAACGGAATTAGGGATCACGTATACAACTGCGTATGTTTATGATGCGGGTGACAATGTCATCAGTATGATTTACCCAGGTGGTCGTGTAGTGAACATCAACCGTGATTTAATTCGACGGATTGCCGCGATTACTGCAACAGTTAATGGCGCAGAGAAAACTGTTGTCAGTGATATTCAATATCGTGCGGATAACCTTAAAACAGCACAGACTTTTGGGAATGGTGTAAGTGAGGCGCGTGGTTATGATCTACAAGGTCGTCTTCTGGAACAATCTAATAATGCGACGCTGACTGCACCGGGTGTCCCCGATGGGGTTACGGTATCTCTATTACCTTCAGTAAGTTCTCCTTCCCCGAGTGCCAGTGTGGTTAGTTTTACAGCGCAGGCCAGCGACAGTGGTTTTTATGAATATCAATTTACGTTGCAAGGGCCAAGTACAGGTAACATACCTCAAATTGTTCAGTCATTCGGGTTAAGCAAAATATGGAATTGGGCAACAACTAGTATAGATATTGGTGATTCAGTCATTAGTGTTGAAATGCGTCTTGCTGGCTCACCTGATGGTGTGACGCAATCCGCCAGCTTGCCACATACAATTAGTGTAGGCCCAGTTGAATCTGTTGTTATTACAATGAGTCATGCAAGCCCTACAGTAACAAGTACAACAGCCGTTGTGACTGCCAATGCGACGGGTGGTAGTGGTAATGCAGAATATCGCTTTACACTAAATGGTCCTTCTACAGGGAATGTACCGGTAGTAGTGCAGCCCTACAGTGCAACCAATACTTGGAATTGGGTATCTTCAACAACGGATGCCGGTTCATACGTGGTTACAGTGGATGCACGTAATGTTGGGTCAAGTAATAACAGTGATGCTAGTGCAACACAAGCACATGTACTTGATAGTATCATTAAGCTTAATGGGCTGACTGTGACTACAGATTTACCGAGTCCCCAAAAAGCGGGTAACGCTATTACGCTCACCGCTCAGGCTAGTGGCGGTAACTTAGGCCTTTACGAATACAATTTTGGTCGTGCAGGGCCTGATACTACCTGGGCTATTGTATGGTCAGGTTACAACTCAAGTAATACCTTTGTCTTTTCAACTACCGAAGAAGATTCGGTGGGGACACATACTTTTTATATTAGAGCACGTAACATAGGTTCTGTTGCCGATTCAGAAAAGCAAGTCACACTTACTTATGTTGTAGAAACAACAATAGAGCCGGTGAGTGGGTTAACCTTTACCACTGATGTACCTAGTCCGCAAAAAGCAGGCACGACAGTCACGTTCACTGCGCAAGCCTCGGGTGGCAATGTGGGGGTGTATGAGTATAACTTTGGCCACTATGGCCCCCAAGATAGCGGTTATACTTGGACAGGGTATAGCACGAGCAATACGTTTATTCTGCCAACGAATGAAGCAAATTCAGTTGGTCAACATTATATTTATGCCCGTGCACGTAATGTGGGTTCCACTGTGACGCAAGAAAAAACGTTACAGCTTTGGTATACAATACAGACTTCGATTGAGCCAGCTAGTGCAGTAACACTTACGACCGATCTGGTTAGCCCTCAAGATGCTGGAGCATCGATCATCTATACGGCACAAGCATCAGGCGGTAATGTTGGGACGTATGAGTATAAATTTGGTCATCAAGGACCGGGAGAGACTAGCTACACTTGGACTCAATACGGTCCTGAAAATTCCTATGTTTTAAATACGACCGATCCTATTTCGGTTGGTACGCATTACGTCTATGTGTATACACGCAACACAGGCTCGACAAGCAACGTTGAGGCACAAAAACAGTTATCTTTTACCGTTCAATCGCCAGCAGGAATCCCTGTCACAACAGGTGGTGATGGACCGGTTATTTGGACTGATATGGTGGGTGTTGTTGCTGACGGGGATACACTACGCAAGACAGCGGGTGGTGGCTGGAACGCGGGTGCGGCCTCAACACAAATTATCCCTGGAGATGGTTACATTGAATTCCCGGTGATTGATTACAATTCACATAAAGCTGTTGGTTTATCTGATAGTAATGACAGTGCGCATTTCAACAGCATTGATTACGCGTTATACGCTAATTCGAATACCTATTTGTATGTGTATGAAAACGGTGCATATAAATACAACGCGGGTAAATACAACATTGGGGATGTATTGCGTGTTGAACGGATTGGTTCATCGGTTGTTTATAAGAAAAATGGCACGGTTATTTACACCAGTACGGCTTTGTCATCGGGTGATTTGATTGCAGATAGTGCGATTTATCATAGTGGTGGTGAAATTAGTAATGCACTTATTGGTGGTGTTCGACAAGCCGGTGGAGCCACATCCGTTACCGTGCAACGTGGCAACCCTTCTTATGAGCAAACTGGATCGATTGTGACGATTACGGCACAAGGCGCGGGCGGCAATGTTGGTAGTTATGAATACCGTTTTGACCGGACTGGGCCAGACACTGCCGAGGCTGTATCAACGGTTTATAGTACCGATAATACATACTCATTTTCGACGGCAGATTTGGCGACGGCTGGACGACATCGAATCACAGTCAGTGCACGCAATGCAGGAACAACGAGTCAAGCGGATGCGACGCTGGGTTTAGATGTTTATGTGACGCATCCATTGAATGGTGAGGCGATCATCTGGACAGATCTAGTTGGTGTTGTTGCTGACGGGGATACACTACGCAAGACAGCGGGTGGTGGCTGGAACGCGGGTGCGGCCTCAACACAAATTATCCCTGGAGATGGTTACATTGAATTCCCGGTGATTGATTACAATTCAC
>Ga0316207_10001779_pt1 | contig 24697 bp, 20 predicted proteins | sample 6weekpyrite_MG_FD_204943 | JGI IMG/M metagenome (GOLD analysis project Ga0316207, IMG submission 204943) | Microbial mat bacterial communities from mineral coupon in-situ incubated in ocean water Damariscotta River, Maine, United States -... | ecosystem: Environmental > Aquatic > Marine >... | reverse complement strand
GCGACTACTTAAAGTAGTATGAAATATACTGACACAAAAATATCACATTAATGAAACTATAGACCAGATTAAATCAAAATATCTCCATAGAACAGTGACTTTTTGAACTAATTTTATTAGTTGATAACTGGTGTGTAATAACTGACCAGTTGGCGTAACTGTTTGATATTTTGTATCTATCAAACCACGTAAATAAAAAATGTGCAATAAACAGGCCATATATAATTCTGCTTGTAATACCCTGGTGGTCTCTGATCTCCCATCAAGGCGGCGATTAGTGGCAGATCTGCTATAAATTTAAACTAAATAAAACATTGTGAGCCCAAACTTTTAGGCACTATAATAATGCTTACAGATAAAAATAATTAATGGGTACAACATTCCTTGTTAAGCAAAAATACAATAGCCGCAATTGATCTTGGCTCGAATAGTTTTCATATGGTTGTGGCTGAAGAGAATCAGGGGCAGGTCGTGATACTTGATCGCATACGTGAAATGGTGCGATTAGCTGAAGGCCTTGATGCACAGGGCCAGCTTGAAGCGGATGTAGAGCAAAGGGCGCTAGACTGTTTAAGTCGATTTGGTCAACGTATACGTTCTCTTGATTCACAGTGTGTCAGTACAGTAGGAACCAACACACTGCGGCGAATAAAATGTGCTGATGAATTTATTTTTCAGGCTGAACAGGCACTGGGCTTTACAATTGAGATTATTTCAGGTGTTGAAGAGGCACGACTTGTGTATCAGGGGGTTGCGCATACACTGGAGCAGGATCAAACATCAAAACTCATTATCGATATTGGGGGAGGTAGTACCGAGTTAATAATCGGCGAAGGATTCTCGCCCCAGTTACTAAATAGCCTGGAAATGGGTTGCGTTATGATGATGCAAAGGTTTTTTGCAGACGGAAAAATAAAATCAAAACGGTTACAGGCAGCGCGTATTTTTGTTTTGCAGCGTATGAAAGCAATTCATTACACCTACAGGCAATTGGGCTGGGAGTCTGTTATAGGTTCTTCAGGATCGATAAAATCAATTGCCAGTGTTATTCGTGAAATGAAGCTACAGGAAAATGATGGCATTAACCGAAGATCACTGGTTAAGCTGGTTGCCATATGTAGTGATTATAAAAAGATTAAAAAACTCGATTTTCCAGGTCTGAGTGAAAAGCGTCAACCTGTTTTTCTAGGCGGTTTAGTGGTTTTAGCCGGTGTTTTTGAAGCCCTGGGTATTGTACACATGCATGTATCAGAAGGGGCATTACGAGAAGGCCTGCTTTATGACATGGTTGGTCGAAGACAGAATAATGATATTCGAAATAAAAGTATTGATTCATTATCAAACCGGTTTCATGCAGATCTTCAGCATGCGCAACGTATAGAACTAACGGCATTTGATTTTTTTCAGCAATTAAAAGAAGACTGGTTTGATGATGTGTCACACTCTGCAAATTTATTGCGTTGGGCCTGTGAGTTACATGAAATTGGCCGTAATATTTCCCACTCATCTTTTCAGAAGCACGGTGCTTATATTATTGAGAATGCTGATTTAGCCGGTTTTTCACGACAGGAACAACATCGGTTATCGGTGATTGTTCGTTGTCATCGGGGCAGGATAAATAAGGATGATTTTAAGGATAAACTTAAAGAGGTACAGGAAACTTTAATTCACCTGGTTATTGTTTTACGTTTATCCGTGATTTTTCACCGTAGTCGAATAGAAAATAAATTACCTGCTATAAAAATTGTAATTTCAGAAAAAGAATTAACTTTGAAGTTGCCTGATAGGTGGCTTAATGAACATCCGTTGACGATAAATGACCTGGAACAGGAGGCTGAATATTTGTCAGCACTTGGTTTGAAGCTGGTTACAGAGAGGATGGTTTGAAAAGATAGGCGGAAGTCAGAAGTTGTAAGTCAAAAGAAAAAATCATACTATCCAGAGCAAAGCGAAGGATCTGGTATAGTAAATTTTCAGTGTAGAACAAGGCATCAGATCCTTCGCTTCGCTCAGGATAACAGACTTACATCTTCTGACTTCCGGTTATTTTTTCAACTACTCTCTGCCAGATCTTCTAAAAATTTTTCCTGGGAAATAAACGCTTCTTTACCATCTTTCGGCGCTACCTGTGTATACTGGCCATCGGAGTCCATTACCCACGCCTGGGTATTATCCAGTAAATAATATTCAAGTTCATTAATAATCCTGTCCTGGAGTGACTTGTTTTCAATGGGTGTTGCTATTTCTACACGGTGGTACAGGTTTCGTTCCATCCAGTCGGCGCTTGAAATAAAGACTTCTGGTTTTTCATCGTTTTTGAAATAAACAACCCGGTCATGCTCCAGGAATCGACCGACGATAGAGGTAACTTTTATATTATCTGATACACCGGGTATTCCCGGTCGCAGGCTACACATACCGCGAATAATCAAGTCGATTTTTACCCCGTCTGATGAAGCCTGGTACAGGGCACTAATCATTTCCGCATCCACCAGGGAGTTGAGCTTAATAATAATGCGTCCTTCTTTTCCCTGTGCCGCATGTTGTCTTTCCCTTTCAATTTTTGCTTCCAGTGTGTCTTTAAGTGTGAAAGGTGATTGCAGTAATTTATTTAAATTTTTGGTTTGTCCCATGCTGGTTAACTGGTGGAACACCCGGTTTGCATCTTCACATATTTTCTTGTTGGAAGTGAAAAGACCGTAATCTGTATAAAGCCTTGCGGTTCGTGAATGATAGTTACCTGTACCTAAATGTGCATACTGTCTCAGATGTTGTGCTTCTCGACGAATGATCAGTAACATTTTTGCGTGGGTTTTATAACCCACCACACCATAAACGACATGTGCGCCAGCCTCCTGCAATTTTGTGGCAAGAGAGATATTTGCTTCTTCATCAAAACGGGCGCGAAGTTCAACGATGACCGTGACCTCTTTACCTAAGCGAGCGGCTTTTACCAGCGCATTTACAACCGCGGAACTGGGGCCTGTTCGGTACAGGGTTTGTTTTATTGCAAGTACATTAGGGTCGATAGAGGCCTGGCGAATAAAATCAACAACCGGCGCAAAAGATTCATAAGGATGGTGAAGCAATACATCCTGTTTACGTATAGATTCAAAAATATCTGACTTGAGTGTAATTTTTGAAGGGATTGAAGGAACAAATGGTTTGTATTTTAATTCTGGGCGATTAATCAAATCATAAACTTCATTTAAACGATTTACATTAACCGGACCTTCTACCTTGTATAAATCCTGTTCAGCCAGTTCAAATTTATCCAGTAAATAATTACAGATATCATCCGGGCAATCATGTGCCGCTTCAAGACGAACAGCATCACCGTAACGGCGAGAACCTAATTCACCTTCTACCGCACGTAACAGGTCATCAATTTCTTCCTCGTCTACATACAGATCGCTATTGCGGGTAACACGAAACTGATAACAGCCCTTAACACTCATGCCTGGAAACAGCGAGCCTACATAGGAGTGAACCACCGAAGATAAAAAAACAAAATCATCGGGGCCGCAATCGCATTCCTCGTGGGGCAGCTGAATTATACGGGGTAGCGCGCGTGGAATTTGTACAATCGCCAAACCACTATTACGCCCGAATGCATCTTTGCCTTTCAGGGAAACAATAAAGTGCAGGCTTTTATTGAGTATGCGAGGAAACGGGTGTGCCGGATCAAGTGCCAGCGGACTAATTATGGGCAACAGCTCATTTTCAAAATAATCTTTAAGCCAGCTGTCCATGCAGCTGTTCCATTCTGTTCGTCGTACAAAACGAATGTTTTCAATTGCCAGATGTTCATCAAGAATTAAATTGAGTAATTTATACTGTTCATCCACCAGCTCATGTGCCCGTTGGCTGATGAGTTTCAGAACCTGTTTTGGTGAGGTGTTGTCAGGTTCGTTATGGAGCGCGCCTAGTTCAACTTTTTGCTGTAGCCCAGAAACGCGAATCTCAAAGAATTCATCCATGTTGGTACTGAAAATACACAAAAAACGTAAGCGCTCAAGCAGGGGGATACTTTCATTTCTGGCCTGTTGTAAAACACGCCAGTTAAATTCGAGTAGACTCAGCTGTCTGTTGAGATAGTATTCCGGCTTTTTGAAGTCAATGGCGACTGTTCTATCTTCGTCTGTTTTCTTAAGAGGCTTTTTGTCAGTGTTTACGCTTGTCATTATTCTGATGTTTACCAGGTGATGTTATTCAGGGATTTATGATACTCCTATAGCCATATTAGACCAGTATTGGGGTTTTAGCCATATTAAATTAACAGGTTTATTAGCAGTATCATATATTTAGGAGCTTTTCTTTACGTTTTTGTTAAGATAGGGCGAAGACGGTTTGTATAGTGTATTCTCATAGATATGATAATAATAAAGAATTTTGACAATGGAGTTGTGGTATGAAGTTTGACTACTGGCTTAATATATTTGAAGGCCAGCCCAATTTGTCCCTACTAGTCCTGATAAGCGTATTAATGGTAGTGATGTATATTGCCAGGCAACCGGCACATCAGGTGATTTTGATGCTGGTACGTAGCCTGCGTAATGCATTGCGGCTGATGGCCAGGTCGGTAATGCTGGCTGAAAAGCATCTTAGAACACGCAACCGTGAAGTGCTGCTAGCCCAGGGCCAGGAACATGCAGAGCGCTTTATTGAGCGTCAGTTTCATCGAATAGAAATCCTGGTTAACCGGGATTTAAGTGGTTACCCATCATTACAACGTGATTTAAAGGAACAAATTACCCGAATTGATGAAGATTATATGCGATCCAGTGAGGTTCCCCCAAAGCCCCCAGAATGGCTCAAAGCTGTCGAAGCGGTGGCCGGTATACCCGATAACGGCTCCCCGGTAGTGGCCAAGATTTTAAATGATATACATAACACCCTGAATAAAGCACTTGAAAGCAATTTGCAGGAATATCGTCGGGCTAATCGGGAGCGGCATAGCTTATTGAAAAAAATGATGCCCTATTGGCGCTCTCTTACCAGTAGCCTTAATTCAGTAGAGAGAAAAATCACTGGCCTGGAGCAACGCTCGATAATTATAGATGGTCAGATGAAGGCCTATGAAGAAATTAGAAACAAAACGGATTACGGGGAGCGCATGCTTTTAGAGTCCTCGATGACTCACTTTTTTATATCTGGTTTTGCATTGTGCCTGGCTGTTATTGGTTTATATGTAAACTTTCAACTAGTTGCTTTACCAATGGAAGAAATGGTGGGGGTTACCAGCTATTTAGGCACTAGTTCAATTCAGGCATCGGATGTACTTGCCCTGTTTATTATCAGTGTAGAGGTTATTCTTGGCCTGTTTTTAATGGATTCTGTGGGGCTAACTCGCCTGTTTCCCATTATTCACTTACTGGAAGATCATAAACAAAAGTTCATCTTCTGGATCATGTTTATTTTTCTGGTGATCTTTGCAGGGATTGAAGCATCCCTTGCATATATGCGAGATATGTTAGTTGCCGACCGAGAAGCAACCTCATTGTTGTTTAAAGGTGTTGTAGTGGAAGAACCACCTTTGCACTGGATTCCTTCAGTTGGCCAGATGTTTATGGGTTTGATATTACCTTTTGTGCTGGCGTTTGTGGCCATACCTTTAGAGTCATTCATCCATTCTTTTAGAACGGTAACGGGGTTATTTATTGTCTGGATGTTGCATCTCCTGATAGTTATTCTTCGTTTTATTGCAAATTTAATATTTAGCATAGGCCGATTGATAATCAATATCTATGATCTGATTATTTTTATACCATTGAAAATTGAATCTGGGATTTATAAAAAATCAGAAAAAAAAGAAGAAGACATCATCAGTGGTGTATTGACTCATCAACAAAAGGATGAGGATTTTCAATGAAAGCCTTTTTCGAAAAAGGTCATTTTATAAAGTTGGCTTTATTAATCGGTTTTAGCATTATAGTTCTGCACGCATGTTCAAAGACAAGGGAAAGAAGAGCCGTATATGTGCTGGCTGATACATCCGGTATTTATAATAATCAGTTTGACAAGATACAAAATGTAATGCGCCATCTTTTGGGGACATTACAGGCAGGTGAGTCACTGGCATTTGCACGTATAGATGGTGATAGTTTTAACGAAACAGATATTGTGGCCCGCATGAGTTTTGATTTACGTCCCTCTATTGCTAATTCACAGAAACGTGCTTTTCTTGAGTCGGTTGATCTGTTTGGTAGGAGTAATACTCCTGGTAAATACACAGATATAACCGGGGGAATATTGCAAGCCATAGAATATTTAAATGAAACCCAGGCAAAACAACGACACATATTAATACTTTCAGATTTAAAAGAAGAAATAAAAAAAGCTCAGGTACGTAATTTCCCAATCAGTTTTAATGGCATTCATGTGGCTGTGATTAATGTTGCCGAGCAGAAAAATAATAATGTTGGGTCAGGGAAATACCTGGAACGGGTAGAGGTCTGGACTGATCGAGTAGAGCAGGGTGGCGGTGACTGGAAACTTATTAATGATATGGAGGATATGGCTGAAGTTGTTGAATAGTTTTGTGGTAAATGAGAGTTTAGGAGTTTATTATCCAGGAAGAAATAAATTGTGAAAATATCTAATGAAGGTATATGTAGAGCAGAAAATCTAATGCAAGTGTTCGCAAATGAAAGTAAAAAACTAAAATCATGCTGTTCCGTTAAAAGAAACTTGATTATGTATAAAGCACACTGTGGTGTGTTTAAAGATTATTTCACACTGATCGAGACATGAGTTGGGAACACCTGTATAAGACACGCTGTAAAACCCTCCCTGGTGGCTCGGCACCCGCGTCCATGCGGGTGACGGTCTTAGACAGGTATTCCCAACTCATGTCTCTAATGGTTAACAGGGTAGCAGTTAAAAAAATATAATAATGAGAATCACATTAGTCATACTAATTATTGTAATGATATCTGTAGTTAATTCAGAAACATTAGAGTTTAAAGGAAAAGTTTATAATTTGGAGACGAAACAGAATCTACTTAAATGTTCAAATTTCTCTATTCTTACGAAGGTAACTAGTCTTCCATTTTCAATACGCGAAAACAACATACCATATGAAGTAACCATGAAACATATGGGGAATCCTTACCTTATAAATGAAAAGTTATTTTATATAAAAGCAGATAAAGAAATAGAACTAGCAAACTTAACTAATAAACTTCCAAATTATAAAAAAATTGATCCTGAACGAGCATATACGATTAAGCCTGAAAAATGCCTGGGAGAGACTTCAGTCTTATTCAGGTTCTGGGGTGGAGGTAATTGTAATACTGTTTGTGAAGTGTATATAAAAGCAAAGTTTAATGAAGATGGTGACATACCCGAAATTTCAGGGTTAACATACAAAGAATATAGAGGCTTACTTAGAAGCGACTGACAAAATATCCCACTGAAACATGTATTTATATAGTTTAAATGGTATGTCTTAGCTTTGTATTGAATTAAAGCTAATGTGAATCTAAGGTTGCTTGTGCCTGATGTGATGAAATTATAGAAATAAATGAAAATGAACCCTATAAGTAAAATCTTAACGAATGGTTATATGCCATTAATTCCAATTTTTGTATGGAATTCTATATTTATTTCAAAGCTACCTTTAGCGTATCAACCCCAGTCATTTAACCACGATATTCCTATGTTTATAATTTTTGGTGAAAATCTATTCCGAATAATTATATTCATATTACCTTTATTCTTTAAGCTCAGTATTAGGGAAGCAATTCAGAAGAAAGGATTGGTGGTTTTTGTAACAGGTGTAGCGTTATACTTTTTGTCATGGCTAATTCTTATCTATATGCCAGATTCTAAGTGGGGTAGTAATTTGATAGGTTTTACTGCACCGGCCTTTACTCCAATAATATGGTTGCTCGGCCTTAGTCTGATGGTAGATAAATATTATGTATTTACATATTCAAAGTGGCATTACATTATTCCTTCTATAATCTTTTCCTTTTTTCATATTTATCATGCTGTATATGTGTTCAATAGAGAATATGTATAATGTTCAAAATTTAAGTAACCAGGCGCTGTTGGAACTTACCGGTTCACTTTTCTATATACAAGATTAAACTGAATTATTTTTCGGTGATATTGTCAACCTAACCAGGGTTAGATATCAGGTTGGTTCTAAATGAAGTATTTAATTACCACATTCGTCAGTTTGTATTTGTATGTTGGGTCATTGTCCGCTAATCAAAAAAGAATATTTATTCCTGCGGGTGAATATACAATGGGTTGTTCCAGCAATGATACATTGTGTGATCCAGATGAAGGGCCAGATGGTGGCGTTAAAGTTTTTGTAAAAGCATTCTGGATTAATCGTCATGAAACTTCTGTTGAAGAGTATCGAGCATGTGTGATTAGTGGCAATTGTGAGCATCCGTTTGATAATAAAAGAAGCTACTACTGCAATTACGATGCACCAGGACGAAATGACTATCCGATAAACTGCGTTAATTGGAAAAATGCTCAGGCATATTGTAACTGGCAACAAGGCCGTTTAGCGTATGAGGCTGAGTGGGAGAAAGCGGCTCGTGCGGGAACAAATACACCTTATCCATGGGGGGGAAAACCTGCAAACTGTAATTTGGCAATTATGGACCCTGGAAAAACAGGAGATCCCGATAATATTACCGATGGGTGTTGGCGCGATTTATCCTGGCCGCGTGGTAGTCACAAACCAAATTCACTTGGTCTGTTTGATATGGTGGGAGGAACAAGTGAATGGGTTATGAATTGGTATGAGGTTAATGGTATTACAAAATATTATAAAAATGGCGATATCACTGGTCCCATTAGCGGATCTAAAAAAGTAATTAAAGGTGGTTCATGGGATGAAAAATATTGGGCGCAGCGTGTTAGTAATCGATATGCAAAACCCATAACAGGTAATCCTGACTTATACGGTTCGAATGGTATTCGCTGTGTCTTTCCCTATAAGCCAAAATTAAAATAATATATCATTACTGTCCCGTTAACAGCTAGAGATATGTGTTACACATATGTAGACCCCCTTGCTTCTATTATCGAAAAAAATCTATTGTTTACTTGTGCATATAGATAGCTATGCTTATTTAAGAAGTGTCAGTGCTAACACATAAAAATCATTCAGCGGGTATCTCAAGCACGAATTTAGCTCCTTTTCCAGGGCCATCACTTTCCGCATAGAGTCTGCCACCCATTTCATTGGCAACAAGGGCGCTGTGATGGAGTCCAAATCCATGCCCCCCGACACGTTTCTTAAAGCCAAATTCGAATAACCTTTTAAGGTCGCTACTACTTATCCCAATACCATTATCCTGTACATAAAATAAAACCTTGTTATTTCTTTTTTGCTCTTCGACACCTACGATTATTTCTCGCTCTTTATCTATTTTCTCTTCAACTGCGTGCTTCGCATTGCTTATTAAATTAACTAGTACCTGAATCATTTTATGTTTATCTATACGCATCTCCAGGTTTTCATCTATTATTTTAGTTAGTTTTATTTCATGCTTCATAATGCTCGCTATATTAATTTTAATAGCTTCTTCAATGACAGTATGTATTTTTAAAGACTCAATGAGTCCACCACCTCCCGTGTAAGATTGCTGCATGGTAATTATGCTTTTGATATGATCAATATTATCTGAAAGTTCATTAAGTTCTTTAATCTGTGTTTTTTGCTCAACACTTTGTTGCTTTGATAGTTGCTTTATATAGGGGATTACAAACTTGCCGGTTTCATTGTTCTGTAAAAAATTTGCTAAATCATTTTCGTTATCTTCTAGTAATATAGCCAGTCTGTCGAGCTTGTCCGATTTACATTTACGCACCTGTTCCCTTAACAGGGAGGTGGTAACATTAACACTATTTAATACATTACCCACATTATGTAATACACCACTGGCAACTTCTGCCATTCCTGCGCTTCTTGCTATACTGGCAACTTTAGAATTCATTTCTTTTAATTCTTCAGTTCTTTCCTGAACTTTATGTTCTAAATTTTCATTAGCCTCTTTGAGAGCCTTCTGAGCTTTTTCTCTTTCTGTTACATCTCGAATAATCATTTGAATGTAACGTTTGCCTTGTAGCTCAACTCCGGTTAATTCAACATCTGTAGGAAAAATTCTGTTTTGTGTATCAATAAAATCCCAGTGATATTCTCTTCTCGTTTCAAGCAAAGCGTGATTAACGGCATTAAATACTCCATGGTTTGCCCTGTCAGCTTTAATATCTGAAAATCTTGAAAAATATTCAAATCCAAGATGATTCAGTTCATCAAGTGAGTCAACAACAAATAACTTCAATGCATTCTGATTACAATCAGTCACTTTTTCTCTATCAAGAACCAGTACGGCATCCATGCCGCCTTCAATTAAAGCCTTAAACTTAAGTCCTTCATTTTCTATAAATAATGCTTGTTGAGAGAGTCTTTTTATAATGTATATAGTAATAAAATACATTATAAATATAACTAAGATGCTTAAGCTAATTATTGTTCTGATAGCGACTAATTCTGACTGTCTTGTTGCATTTACTTCCATACTGTTTATTGCTTTCTGATGCTTTAGCAGCGCGTCTAGAGAGGCAAAGACTTCTACCTGGTTCTCAAGGTGTTGATTAAACTTTATTAGGGCATTTTTATGATCAGAATCCATAATATTTTCATATATTTCATACTGTAATTGAACGGTTTCAATTGATAATTCTCGCTGCTGGTTTAATAGCCTTGATTCTTCATCATTTAAACCTAGGCTTTTGAGTTTCTCACGAGCAAGTAGAAACACACTCCCCTGGTTTCTGAACTTCATCCACTCCTCATCAACCCCAAAAGAATCATCTCTTAACAGCATCATTAATAAATACAGGTTTCGTTCAACTGCCGCAATTTTCATGTCATAAATGAGACCGGTTTTAACAGTGGATTCCTCAACTAGCTCTTCAATGTGATTGTCTAATATATTGAGTATTTTCCAGGAAGTAAAACCTATGGCAGTTATAAATATACAAGAAACAAGCAGGCCAAATGCAAGCGTTACCCTGATATTTTTGGCTATAGATTGCTGGTTTATTTGGGTTTCGGCTTTGTTGTTCAAGATTCGTTCGATAATTAGATTAGATACTTTAGTATAGATCAAAAATTGATGCAGGTTAGGGGGTAGCATTTATAAATAAAAGTAAGAATTTCAACGGTTTAGTTAAATAGCCAGAAGGTGTGTAGGCACAGAAATTTCTGCAGTAACTTAAAAATATTAACTGGGGATAACAGGGATTTTGCTTTCGTGAGTAACAAATTATGCTCATTAATCAAAGGCTTGTAATTTATGACATTATTCAAGGTTTGCTGGCTGAGTAGTATGCCAATGGTAGCTGTACGGCTAGTAGGTGATTATATTCAGGGATTTTATGTTTCAAACAATTAGAGAAAATTGATTGGTCGGAACCATTAGCTAGTACCAGGCAGAAAAATTCGTAGACCTCGTTGGATAGAATCAACTTCTTAACCGGGAGTTTTTAATTGTTTGCCATTATGATATTAAGTAACTAGTACAAGCTTTGTAAATATTAATACATGCTTTACTTACCCAATACGTAATCATTCTGTTTATCAGCATAACGGCATTGATGTTTGTGATATTGCTTATCAGTTTCTTGCAGGTCGCCATTAAATCGAGGGTCCTGGGGTCTTTCATGGCTATTAATATAATACGCCACATCCCAGGCATCTTGTACACTTAAACTACCGCCTTTACCCAGTGGCATATTGGCACGAATAAAAGCTGCCGCAGTATTCACTCTATGCATTCCAGCACCCCAGTTAAATGAATCTTTACCCCACAGGGGTGGAAAAATATGCTCACCATCACTCAATGTGCCCTGGCCATTTTTACCATGACAAATTAAACAGTTGTCAGTATATACTTTAAGGCCACGTTTAAAATCGGCTTGTTTCGCTGGTTTTTTTAGTTTGGGAAAACCCCTGCCTGGTAAGGTCACCCCGGTTGGAGCACCTTTGGCCAACCAGAAGGCATAGCTCATTAAGGCCTTTAATTCAGTACTATCAGCAGCGGGTGCAATGCCATTCATGCTGTATTTAAAACAGCCCTGCAATCTTTCTTCCATGGTGTTCACCATTTTATTTTTATTTCGGTAAGCAGGATATTTTACCCAGGCTGCCCAAAGTGGAGCAGAATTTTGCAAACGTCCTGCATTAAGGTGACAGTTAACGCAGGCCATTTTATTGCCCACATATTTTCCTGCGTATTGCCCGGTGTGAGTAAAAATATTTTTACCCAGGCGTACCATTTCGCCAAATTTATCATTCGGGATACTGGCATCATCTGGTGGCTGGTAAGCAGGCACCAAAATAGGCGTTGTTACTGATTTTGCCTGTGGAATATCTTCATCAGCATAGGCTGTACCCGCCATCAAGATTAATAGACTTAGGAAAAATTTTTTAATTAACATGGCGGGTTCCTTATCTGGATTGTCCTGTAATAGATAGTGCCGATATATAATCTGCAAGTGCCTTTATTTCAACATTCGATAGTGGTTGTACAATTGATTTCATTAATCCCTGTGGGTCATTCTTACGTATACCCTGTTTCCAGAGATGTAATTGTATAGCTATATAACCACTGTGTTGCCCTGCAATTGCTGGAAAATACGGTGCCACACCTTGCCCCTTCGAGCCATGGCACTGAATGCAGGCGGGGATACCCTGGTTCCATTTTCCTTTATAGAAAATTTCTTCAGCCATTCCGGTTATAATTTTATCAGCAGGCATTTTGTTGCGGGTTGATGAGGGCATCATTGCATAATATGCTGACACTGCCTGCTTTTCTTCAGCACTTAGGGCAGTGGCAAAATTTTGCATTATTACATTTTCCCTTTTACTAGCTGAAAAATCATTAAGCTGTTTGATCAGGTAGGCCTCTGGCTGACCAGCTAATGCCGGATAGTTAGCCCGTGGGTTACCCTCCCCCTGAGCACCATGGCAACTCGCACAGGCAATTGCACCGCGATTATTTCCCTTTAATACGATATCTTTAGCTGATACAGCATGGCTTATACCTGGTAGGCTCAATACACCGGTAATGACTAATATGATGACTAAAAAATACTTCATATGACACATCCAATTTGATATTTAGTGTTAATCACTTTAAGTGAAAGTATTGTGCACTTAGTGGTAAAAATCAAATTCTGTTATAAAAATTTAATAGTGTTTTTGTGATACTTACCGGGATACCCAACTCTGTAAACGGTTAATAATCTGATGAATCAACAACTTAAAATCTGACCTGTATGCATAAGTATGTTGTTTGGGCTACCTGCCGATCTAAGGCTGTTATGTACAGAAATACAAGGATGTTATTCTACTGTGAACAGCTTAAAAAAGGTTATAATTGTTTGACGGGAAACTATCACGTAAAGTTTTGATATATGAGTCTACCTGGTTTGAGTTAATAATGAGTCAAGAAATAGAAAAACAGCTCTTCTTTCAATTTATAGCGCCAAATAGAAAAGACAGGTTTTTCTGGCATATTGAAAGTAAAAAACGTAGACGAAATAAATTATTTGATGATTTGCGTGACATAAGGCATTTCAAAGAGGAGCTATGTAAAGAAGTAGATTCACCAGCAGAAATAATCAAATTCCTAAAGTTAGAAGCTAAAGCTAAAACACTTTATATTATTTCATCTGATGAAGCATATGATGCTAAAGAAGTTAATATAAGTGAGCTTCAAAAAATTGACTTCTGGAACGCCAATGAAATAATTGGCTTTGATATAAAATCTAGAAAAGGTTTTTTCGTTAATCATGAATCCTGGTTTTACGTGCTGGGCTAAAACATATTATTTATCCGAGTTGTTCTGTTTTTGAACTTGCCTGGGTGCCACATTTATACAGCTAAAAAATAAATCAATTGATGGAGTGTTGATGTGTACTGGTAATGCCTGTTACCATTGTTGGGTGTCCTGCCTGCCTTTTTTGTCTAGTACATTCAAATTAAAAATAACGTTTGTGTTGAGCTAGCGCAATGAAATAAAAGGCGTTTTGAGTTTAATTGTAATGATAAATGCTCTGTATCAAGTGTTGCTTGTTTATAGGTTTATTAAAATAAAAGCCATAAAGCAGAGGCGCTACAGTCAGCAAAGGAATAACTGTTATCTTTCACCAAATTTATTGTCAGGTTAATAATGGTTATGTGATAAATCTAACAGCAAGGAGAATTAAAATGTTTAAAACTAAACACAATCGAATCGCGAATTTCCCCTGTCTAACTCTGCTATTAATTATTCTTTCTAACTTAGTTGTCTGTCTTTCAGTGGCCGGGGAGGCTACGGAAGTGATAGAAGAAGCGCTGCAAGCTTATAATAAAGAAGACCTGAATGTAGCTGCTGATGCTTTAAATGAAGCCATTGCGATAGTATTGCAGGAAAAAGCCGCGAGGATGGAAACAAAATGTCCAAAGGCAATTGATGGCTGGAAAAAGGATAAAACCGTTTCAAATTCATCTGCTGGTTCCGTTTTTGGTGGAGGTACGGTCACTGAATGTAAATATAGTAACGATAAAAACAAAATCACTATAAGCTTCACTACCGATTCTCCTATGCTTCAGTCGATGATGGTGTTATTTAATAATCCAATGTTTGCAAATTCAGATGGTGGAAAAATTAAACGTATCAAAGCTGATGGTAAAAAACATAAAGCGATCATTAAATATGATGAGAATAGAAAAACAGGAGAAATCACATCCATATTTGAAAATATTCTTGTTGGAGTAAAGGGCAGAGCTAGTGAGGATGAGTTGATGTCATACTTTAAAAGTATTAAATTCAGTTCATTGGTTTCTGGTTAGTTTTGAACAGTTGGAAATTTAGAGCTTATTGGGACAGCTTGTTGGGACAACCATCATAACGGGGTGATAAATATAGTTATATATTAAAAGTCTAGAATATGTCTCGAGTTCTAAATCATAATGCTTAAGGTGGGAGTTCGACTTGAGAGTCCATCTTAATCAGGCGACTTGTATTACCAGGTCGAGAACTATATTGTGTAACCCTTTCAATGTACAATTCATCATAAACATTAATGCATTAAAATAAATCAATCAAGCCCCTGTACACAAGGAGAGGAGTGAATGAAAATCAGGAAAGTGTGTATAGTAGGCGCTTCTGGAAAACTGGGTAAGTATATGGTACGTCATGCTCTGAGAATGGGCTATGAAGTAGTTGGAGTTTGTCGCGAGAATAGTGTTGGCAAACTGGATGAATTTAAAGGTCGTATTAGCATAATTCCCGGGGCAACAGATGATCGTCAAGTCATTAAAAAAGCTGTCGCGGGGTGTGATGGTGTGATGGTGTGCTGACCGTGCTGGTTCCCTGGGGAGTTAATAACTATTCTAGCGGAACTGCCCAGGCAGTACTTGATTTCACTCCTCAAAATTCTCGTTTAGTGTTCTCCTGTGGTTGGCATATTACAAAAGATGGAAAGGATAAATATACAAGAAGATTTAAAGTACTAGTTACAATCTTCGGTTGGTTAGCGCGAATGGTCCGTTTTGCAGATCTTAAGGATCAGGTAGAAGCGTGCAATCGTATTTTTTCCAGTGATAAAAAATGGACGATAGTGAGAGGAAGTGATTTAGAAGAAGGAGAAAGTCAGGGCTTACCTGTCTGGAGTGAGCATGTCGGTGATCCTGTGCTTGCTAGCAATTTAACACGCAGAATCGATTTTGCACTATTTATGGTTGAAGCGCTGGCTAACGATGCTTTAATACATAAATCACCCGCTATTGTAGGTTGTCAGACAACTTCAGCGCTTTCTACATAACTTCCTATTGGAAATGTATAAAGGCCTTAAATTGCCTGGGCATTTGTTAGGAATGTTTAATGGCGCATAAGGAGCTTATTGTGTGAATATAGACAAATTTAGTCAGGGTTATAGATACAGGTGAATTTAATTCTTTCAGAGCCAAGCAATTAAAAAAAGCATTCTTTTCTGTGTATAAATACTTATCGGAAACCTGTCCTGGGAAGTGTAAAAATTCCATTTAATCATAGGTTTAGAGCTTTTCATGTGATGACAATGGGAGTTGCTTTGGAGTGGGTGCCCTACTAGCAGGTGTAAAAGGTTTTGGTGAGTCTTCGCCAGTTGCAGATAACGCAACTGGATTTGGTCATTCATTAAAGCGGAGGGTTGAAATAATTAAACAAAAATTTCAGAGTAAAAAAGTTCAAGTGCTATTTAGGGTAAGTCTTATGTTTCCCATCACAGCGATCCTGTTATAGTAAATTAGTTTATGATTTTAGTAGTTAACAGGACAGCAATTATTTCACATCTATCAAAGAAACACATATAGAGAGTGTAAGACTTGCCCTCGAAAACACATTTACTAGTCATGAGTAGTACTCGCTGTTAAAATCAGCCGATGAATAAATCAGAACAAAAAATTAGAGAAGAAATTATAAAAACTGCAAGGCTGCTCCATCATAAAAATATGCTGGCAGCATGTGATGGCAATATAAGTTATCGCTATGATGATAAAACTATTTTAATCACACCCTCAGGAAGGCCCAAGTTTCTTTTAGTAGAGGAGGATCTTGCGGTAATCGATATTAACGGCAAAGTGATAAAAGGCCAGCCCAGTAGTGAAATGTTAATGCACCTTGAAGTTTACAAAATGCGGGCAGATGCTAAAGCCGTGATTCATGCCCATCCACCGACAGCGGTGGCTTACACTATTGCGCACCCTGAGGCGCAGGAAATATCTGGCAAAAGTTTTTCTGAACTAATCCTCGCTGTTGGAAAGCTTCCCATTGTGCCATTTCAGATGCCGGGTAGCCTGGAAATGGGAACAGCGTTGCATCCATTTATTAAAGATTTTAAAGTCATGGTACTTGCCCGCCATGGTGCTTTAAGTTTTGGCGGCGATCTTATTGAAGCATATAATGGAATGGAAAGACTGGAACATTCATGTGATATTCTTCTTAAAGCAAAAAGTTTTGGTGCAGTGACTGAGCTTGATGAAAAAACTATCGATAAACTTTATGTATTGAGAAAAAAAATTGGAGATAAAACCCTATGAGAGATTTACACTCCCTGGCTATCCGTTTTAAAGACGGGGAACTTTATATACTCGACCAGCAGCTTCTACCCCACAATGAAGATCTAATTTTGGTCAAAGATGTAGACCACATGGTACAAATTATCCAGATGCTGAAGGTTCGAGGCGCACCGGCAATCGGTATTTCAGCTGGGCTTGCACTAGCAAAATTCTCCAGGGGTGTTGATGACCGAAATAAAGTTCGGGACATGGCGATAACACTGCGTGAGTCACGCCCTACTGCGGTTAATTTAATGGTGGTAATAGATCGAATGCTTGTGCACTTAGATAAGGAAAACTTCCACTCGCTATTAGAAGAGGAAGCAATCAAGGTTTTCGAAGAGGATGTAGTACTTTGTGATAAAATGGCTGAATTCGGTGCTGAGTTAATCCAGGACGGTGATGGTATTCTTACCCATTGTAATACGGGCAGGTTAGTTACTGCAGGTGTAGGTACGGCACTTGGTGTTATTTTTAAAGCCCATGAACAGGGTAAAAAATTGCATATTTACGTCGATGAAACCAGGCCACTATTACAGGGCGCGCGCCTCACTGCCTGGGAACTGGAGCAGGCAGGCATACCTTATTCGATTATCACAGATAATATGGCTGCCCAAATGATGAAAATGGGAAAGATTCAAAAGGTCTTTGTTGGCTCTGATCGGGTGGCACTTAATGGCGACTTCGCAAATAAGATTGGCACCTACTCACTCTCAGTACTGGCTAAATACCACAACATTCCTTTTTATCCGGTGGCCCCTTACACCACAATCGATATTGCATGTGAAACGGGCGATGGCATTCCTATTGAAGAACGTGAAGCTTATGAAGTGCGTGGTGTTCGCGGTAGTTTTGGTGATGTGTGTTGGGCTCCCGTAAAAGCCCCAGTGTGCAATCCAGCGTTTGATGTTTCTCCGGTTGATAACGTAACGGCTTTTATATGTGATAAAGGGATTTTTAGTCAGCAAGAGTTAAAACAAGGTGTACTTAAAAATTTATAATATCAGGAACTGGTGTCCTTTAAAGTATAGTTAAGATTAGCTCAGGTGTTGTGAATAAGTCTTTTTTTCATTTTTTTATTCAACTAAAAAATTTTGTGAAAAAAATCTAAGTATATTTATCTAAATCGTCACCCCCGAATGCTTGTATTGGGAAACCAGCTACCCTGGATATTGTAAAAGCTAGCCAGGAAAACTAGCCAGGAAAACTAGCCAGGACACTCACCTAAATGACTAGGTTGAAATATAAATCAAACAAAGACTAAATCCTGTGTTGATAAAGTTTTCTGTGTGTGTCCTGCTAGTAATGATCAGTAATAACCGTATGATTCTATTCATCCTTGAGTATTATTTCTTCAGATAGATAAAAACCGTTTAGTAGCTTATTCATTCTTTTTTCAGAAAAGTCAGCCGGTGTATACTCATTTGATGGCTTCTCTTCAGTAACCAGGCTAAGTCTTTGATAGGCCTCGGCAACTAGTTCACTGCAAAAAAGAGATGAAAGATCTTCGCTATTATGTCCAAAAGGTCCGTCATAGGCTGATTTAAATAATTCCATTTTGCTGCGTTCATAGCGTTTTCCTTTTAGTTCTTGCCTTAATCCCATTAAATCATTCAAGCTATTATCTGGTAGTTCTGCGCCTTGTAACTGTCGCACAGAAATATCACCACTATATTTCTGTACTCTGTCACTTAAGGGTACTAACTGAACTCCCTTTCTAGGTGTACCTGATTCTAAGTCAACAACATCACTTAAGGTGGTAGATTCCCAAACCGTTAGAAAGTCATATTCAGGTATATTTAATATCATTCCAATATGTGACCATTTACATAAAGTGCCGTACTTAATTATGTCACTAAAAGCTCCTTTTCCAGAGAATAATACTAAATCTCCAGTTTTTAGCTTATTTCTGATTGTTGTATATGATGTTTCCATGATCCAACTCCTTTTATCATTTAATTAAAATAACCGCATCCCCATTTTAATATTTAAGGCAGCTGATCAGCAAGCAGGTATTGAAAATAAAGAGTCGCCATGTCTAGTAGAATTATGAGAAATTAATAATGTATAGGCTGATAAAAACAATAATAAATCAATAGCTTATATATAGTTGTTTACAGTTTATGACAAGTTCCGCGAATCAACCACCAGTACAGGCAGTTAAAAAAGATAAAATAATCCAGTCAATCAAAGATTTTAGTTTAAATTGAGTAAATGAAATATCATCAACTGTAAGTCAGGTATGTATATTTAACACTTAAGGATGATCATAAATTCTATTACTATAAATGGTACTTATCACCTTAATCAGTATATAGTTTATAAACGATGAAACTAGCATTATTCGATTACTATACAAGTAATTGCTTTCATAATGTTCACCAACATAGTTATATAATAACTTTTATTATTCACCTTAACTGCAGTTTCGTTAAAAGAAGTGAGTTTAAAGATTATTAAAATCTGATCAAGACATGAATTGGGAGTGCCTGCCAGCATATAATCGCAGAAAATACCGTAAGTTGGCTCGGCACCCGCATCCATGCGGTTGAGGATCATAGGCAGATATTCCCAACCCATGCCTCTTGCGGTTAACAGGGCAGCAGTGATACATCTCACAAGTTACTTTTAGAATATACAGATCACTAAAACTAGAATGAACTCACAATATAAAAATAAGGTATTATATTGAAGTCATAATACATTCAAGTGTACGAATTATGTTCAAATATTTTATGGATATATACCTGCAGGAGTTACTAGAAAAAGTATCGACCTATGTTGATGAAAAACTAAATATAGAATTTATAAATAAGCTGAGTAGGAATTAAATAGTAATCATAGTATCTATTCATTGCAAAATAAGAATTAAAACTAAATAGGGTATTCAAGTAAAAAACTGGGTTTACATTCTAGTAATGACAATAACAAAATTGTAAAAGGTGTATTAGATATGTGATTTTAAAGTATATTTTTTAAAACCAATGGTAATTAATAAAAATGAAATAACCCATACAAAATACCCGGCGTTGAAAGTATGAAAGCCTAAAGCAACGTACAATCCACTAGTTAATGAAGATAATACTGCGATCCAAAGTGTTGCTATAAAAAGTCTATAATGCTCTGTTATTGATCTTTTTTTGATTATAAATGGAGATGCTAAAAACAATATATTGCTTAACGATGAAATTGCAATAGAAAAGTATATTGTGAACCAGACAAAATATTCCCATCCAGACGATGTGAAAATCTGATCAGGCCTGTCGATCGGAATAAAAAATCCTTTTACAATAAATATATTCAAAATAATTGATTGAATAGAATAGAATCCACCGATAATAGCCGCCTGTATACCTAAAATAGTTTCCTTGTTACTTGAAAATTACGGAAGAAAAAATGAAGATACCAGCAAAACCCAGCCAAAAACAATTAGAGGGTATTGTCGGTAAATCAGCTGTATATAGTTAAGCATTTTAAAATATATTTCAGGTATTGAAATTGTAAATTAAATTATGAAAACCGTAGTCTAACACGTAATCTTTCCAGGATTCTTTAGTACTTGGTATAATGCCTGGTATTTTATGAAATCAAACGATTATATCGTATAAAACACCTATGAACTATATTATTCATTTATTAAGAGATAATGAATTAAGTTGCTGATGTTGTCTCTGGCAGAATCATGCACAATAACTTATGTAATATTTTAATATTGCCCTTCACAAATGTACTACGTATAAGTTCGGTTGATAATATTAGAACCGTCACTATTTTTTACAGTTGTTTTAAGCAATTTGTCAGGGTTTAAAATTATTTAAGCAAAATCAGTACATTATGGGTTTGGTGTAATTCTTGCGTTATATATTCAGGTGCTGAGTGTCTAAAGAAAATAAGAAAATTAGAAATAGTAAATCGCATTCATTATATCAAATGGTGTTGACACTGCATTATTTGAATGTCTAGATATTTAGCCGAAAAAATACAGTTAACTCATTACTGATATACTAACTACAGATACATGAATTTGGCAGGGTGAATAATTATTAATCACACTATTGCGTTTTTAACAAGAACTCATTTTTTTCAGTTATAAAGTAGTGCTGTTAACTATATATAATTTTCATTATTTTAAATAAAACTATGGAGAAAAAAATGAATAGATGGTTAATGAAAAGCCTGTTGCTAATTTTGTCAGTTCAATCTTTTTCATATGCAGTGGTTTTGCAAAATGCAGATGTTGTGTATGTGAAAAAAAATTGTACTTCTATAGATAACTGTTTTCAAACAACTGGTGAGTTAACGGAATGGGCATGGGGTACTAGTACCGGAGTAAATCATCGTATTCCTAAGCCCAATGCAAACTCTCGATTATTAGTAAATATTGATTCAGGTGTGTTTGGTCAAATTAAATGTAATAACCTTGATTTAAACACGAAGATGGGTTTTACAACATTTTCTGGAACGGGTAAAGGCTCAACATTTTTAACAGAGGATACAAAACCCGTAACGATCAATATAAACAATTGTACTGAATTAAAATTTTCACATATGACTATTGAGCATACGAGTAATGCGATGATAAATAAATCAATTGTATGGACTGGGGATGGTAATTCAGTTTGGGATAATGTTGAGGTTATTAATACATCACGCAACCCAAATTCAACTAATTACGCCTGGTATGACTTAAAGTGTGATGCATCTAAGGAAGGTAATACACATTTCTGGTTTGGGTCTACAATTAAGGCTGCTGCTAGAAATGGAACGCGAGCATATAAAAGTAATTGTGGTGAAACCTGGTTTTATGGAGGCTTGATCGAAACCTATTTTGATAGTAATTCATTAAGTCCTGTAGCTGTTGTAGGGATAGAAACAGTTCGTGGTGATGTCAGGGTGTTTGGCTCAACCCTTAGAGTGTATATACCACCAGAAGGTATTTTATCTGATATTAGTGGCCTTTCAGCATTTGTTGGTGTTTCTAATTCTGGAACATTTCACATGCATGGCGGCATTATAAGTGTTGATGCAAGTTTAATTGCAGGAAGTTTTGATGTAGTTGGACTTATAAGTCAAAATGGCGTTGGTGCTCATACACCTGGTACAGCTTTTACCGTTAAGCCACCAATAAGCGGTAAATCAATACGTGCTATTGGAGCTACTGCCAAATCCCCTTTTTTGTGGCCTCCCGGATCTAATTTACCAGTAAACCAGTCGATTACTGGTGCAGATATTTTTATTGAAACTGATTGTGATGCACAAGGGTATTGCGAAGGTGATGGCCTTCAGTCGCATATGATGATTTATAATGATACTGAATGTGTGATTGAAAAATGGTTTGATACCAGAGTGAATAAATGTAGGAAAACAGGATCTAATCCAAATATGTAGTTGGCCTATAAGGAGGTAACCTTCGCTTAATTTTGTATTAATGCCTGGGTTATGAATGCGCAGAGTACAGTGTTATTCAGTTTATTAAACACTGTATTCTGCAATGCATTAAGTGCACTAGTTATAAATCAAGGGAAGAATATTGTAATTTGAAAAAAATTATGAAATTTCCTGAGTTGAGCAGTTTACTGATAAAGCGTCTATACTTCTTAAAAATTAAACTCATTCTGGGCTAGATTGCTTATGTTTAAGCAATTACATAAAAAAAACATACTCATTCATTCACTTGTAATTTGTCTATTTGTTATCGTCTCGGTTGCATTTTACGTGTATGTCATGAAATTAAAGACTGAAGCAATAAAATCTAATGCCATCAGCATGGCAAAATTATATATAGGTGTTTTTGATGAGCTAAGAAGTACTTACACTTCTGAAGTTGTTGCAACAGCCAGGCGTTTTGGCTTGAACATTACGCATAATTACCATGATATAGAGGGCGCAATTCCCCTGCCTGCTACTTTCAGTATGCTTATTGGTGAGAAAATAAGCTTACGAAAAGAGGGCGGTAAAGTGAAATTGTACAGCGCCTATCCTTTTCCCTGGCGTAGTAATAAGGGAGGTTTATCTGATGAGTTTGAAAAAAAATCCTGGGAAGCCTTGCTTGCGAATAGTAAGCTGCCTCATTTAGAATTTGATCTTAATGGTGAGCAAAAATATTTACGCTATTCAATTGCTGATATTATGAGGGCAGAATGTATTAATTGTCACAATACACATCCTGATACTCCAAAAAGCAACTGGAAAACAGGTGATGTTCGTGGTGTTCTTGAAGTAAATATACCGCTGGATAATGTGATCAACCAGGTTGAAAGTGACATAGAAGGTTTGCTAAGTATTCTTGTGTTTTCTATTTTATTGACCTATTTGTTAGTTACCATACTGGTGTATAAATTACGTAATAACACTGCCTTATTAGAACAGCAGGTTTATGAGAGAACTACCGATTTAAATCATCAGGTTCAGATTCGAAAAAAGGCTGAGAAAACCTTGCAACAAAGGAATACTGAACTCCAAAGTAATCAGCTTAAACTGACATATGCTATTGAACAATCTAAAAAAGCAGACATAGCTAAGAATGATTTTCTTGCAAATGTATCACATGAGTTAAGAACCCCCTTAAATGGTATCTCTGGAGTATGCCAGCTTTTAAAATTTGGAGAGTTGACTGAAAAACAGGGTGAATATATAGATATTATAAAAAATTCTGTTAATGATGAAGTGAAAATTATAGATAATATTTTAAATATGGCGGATCTTGAAAACTCGTCATACATAATCGAGGAAGAATCGTTTGATTTAATATCTCTCTTAAATAATGAATTAAAAAGTTATATTGAAATACTTGAAAATAAAAAGGTAGTGTTACAGGCATTGGAAATGTCAGCTGCTGTTGAGAGAGAAATTCCAGAGACAGTAACAGGTGATGCGAAAATAATAAGACAAATTATTAGCTCATTTTTAGAAAACGCCTGTAAATTCACGGAACAGGGGTCAATAAGAACTTCTATTGAAATAATTAATCAAGAGAATAACTGCTTAACGATAAAAATATCGATTAAGGATACAGGAATTGGTATTGATAAACAGGATCAGGAAACTGTTTTTGATAAATTCCTCCAGGCCAATAGTTCCAGCACCCGTCAGCATGGCGGTACAGGCTTAGGGCTCGCAATTTGCAAACAGTTGGCAGAACTAATTGAAGCTACAATAGGTGTGGAAAGTGAACCTGGTAAGGGCAGTACTTTCTGGTTAATAACTACAATTAAAACCAGCAACGAATAAAAAACTTGTTAGGACAGCCATCAAAACGAATTGATAAGTGTATAAATAAATCAATGATTTAGGTTTAATTAAATATTGATGGGATGTATATTTTAGGGTGGGTGTCCGACTAGTATAGCGACTAGCATCAGGGTGGGTGTCCGAATAGCATCAACACCTCTGAAGCTATTCTGGCCATGAAGCGGAGCAAAGTATCTCCTTATTCATTCAAATTGGAATTGGAGGCTGTAAATAAATCTGTGTAACTGTCTATCATTAATTCCAGAAACGGATAGGATAGACACTATGAAAGAAAAAGACTTACTTGCCATTGCCAAAGAGGCTGCCAAAAACATAAAGACTGAGCAT
>Ga0316207_10001778_pt1 | contig 24701 bp, 24 predicted proteins | sample 6weekpyrite_MG_FD_204943 | JGI IMG/M metagenome (GOLD analysis project Ga0316207, IMG submission 204943) | Microbial mat bacterial communities from mineral coupon in-situ incubated in ocean water Damariscotta River, Maine, United States -... | ecosystem: Environmental > Aquatic > Marine >... | reverse complement strand
CCTGATTTCAATACAGATCGACTCTGCATCCCAACGTCCATCAACGGTCACGCGGGTATTGGCAAAATCAACGGAGTTTTCGATGAAATTGCCAATACCGTAAAGCAATTCAGCCTGACGACGCAAAACCGGAGGGGGCGTACCGGCTTCCCTTTCATCTGTCGACAGACGCACATCGACCATGGGTCCAAGCCCGCGCAAAGGTGCTGCGGCCTCTTCCAGGGCGGCCAAAAGTTCTAACCGGTCATGACGCTCATCCCGCGCTTCACCGTCTTGCCCCAATCGTTTGAGAATATCCCGACAACGGCGAGCCTGGGCCACCATCAACTCGGCATCTTCCGTCAAGGTTTCATTGCCTTCCAGATCACGCAGCATTTCCTTGGCGGTCAGCTGGATGGTCGCCAGAGGCGTGCCCAATTCATGGGCGGCAGCCGCCGCCAGCGCTCCGAGATCAGACAGGCGCTGTTCGCGCGACAACACAGATTGGGTCGCTGCCAAAGCCGTGGCCATGCGCTTGCCTTCCTGGCTGACCCGCCAAGAATAAACCCCGGTAAAGGCAATGGCGATGACGATGGCCGCCCAAAGACCCAGAACATAAAAATCAGGAAGATCAATGATCTCTCCGGCTCTCCAGGGCAGAGGCAGGCTCCAAATGGTCATGGCTGCCGTACCAATCAGCGCGGTTGCCGCTGCCGTCATCGACCAGCGTGGTGGCAAGGAGGCGACCGCAATGGTCACCGGCGCAACCAGCATAACGATAAACGGGTTTTGCAGGCCACCTGTCAGCATCAACAGGGCACAGAGCTGCAAGATATCAAAGCCCAATTGCACCGCGACTTCCCAATCCTTGGCAAAGCGTTGGGGTGAAACAGACAGTGTCAGCCAGGTATTGATCAGGGCACTGGACACAATAACGCCGAGACAAAATCCCAGCGGCAATTCAAAACCGACCAGAAAATGGACAGCCAGAACGGTCAAGGTTTGACCGGCCACGGCCAGCCAGCGCAGCATCACAAGTGTGCGCAATCTCAACCGGCCAAACACGGGCGTCAGATCAGCGTCCCAGCCATAAGGGTCCCAGTCAGCATCCTGCATGATTTTCCCCCACAGCCGAGCGTTATCCCCGATAGACAGCGCTGCTTCTTATGCATAGTTTCCGAACAAAATCCGGTTCTCAACGCCAGCGCATATCATGAGAATCAGACAGCCAGAAGTAAAGGGAACATCCATGAAGCGATACCTGTTGTGGATATCGATTGCAGCCCCCAGCATTGTGATCATCGGCTTTTTCTGGCTGATGCTGAACGAGCCGGGCAATCAGCAATCCCGGACAGCACCCGTGCGAGTCAGCGGCGAAGCCAGTATTGGCGGTCCCTTCACCCTGGTGGATCATACGGGCCGGACGGTGAGTGAAGCTGATTTTCTCGGCAAGCCGATGCTGATTTATTTTGGCTATACTTTTTGTCCGGATGTGTGCCCGTTTTCCCTGCAAATCATGGCGGCGGCCCTGGACCAATTACCCGCTGAGATGCGGGATCAGTTCCAGCCCGTATTGATCACGGTCGATCCAAGGCGCGATACGGTGGAGCATCTGGCGCAATATGTCAGTTCTCCGGCATTCCCGGATGGATTGGTCGGTCTGACCGGAACAGAAGAGCAAATCCGGGCTGTTACCTCAGCTTATCGTGTCGTTTTCCAGCAGGCAGACGCCGAAGAAGGGGGCGATGGTTCTGATCTGGATTATCTGATGGACCACACATCATTCATTTATCTGATGAATGCTGAAGGCCGGTTTGAGGATGTTTTCCCCCACGGTGCCAACCCTGAAACAATTGCGGCGCGTTTGCAGGAATTTATTGAAAACACGCCGCGCAATTGAAGACCAATTGCACGGCGTGAAAATGACGCGACCGGATTTGCTTATTCGACGGGCGGTTCAGCTGTAAAGCTGAGACCCAGAGCATTATAATCAAACGTCCCTGCTTCAATCTGTTCCATGACCTCACCGACAGACAAGGCTTCAGGCGGGTTCATGTTCATGATCAAGGTCCCGCCTTCATTGATGAAACTTGTCAAAGCGGTTGAAAATTCGGCAATCAGGGTCCTTGGCACTTCAGGAGGAGCGGCCATCAAGCCCATACCCACCATCATGCCAGCCTGAGCCCGCAATTGTTCTGGTGGAAGGCCCTGAGTGGTCGCGGCAAAGGCCAAGCCACGCTCAAGCAAGGATTTGTCTTCCAGACGAATGGACATCTGATTGAGGGTCAAAGGACCGATAGCCTCAAAGAAAGCGTCCATTTCCTCTTCTGAGGCTTCGGATTCATCCGTGCTCAGTTCAAGATTCCTCAAAGCCTCAAAATAGGCATTATAGCCGGAAATATCCTGACCGAAATCGATGCGCAGAGCATCTTTGAATTCAATGAAATTATCACCAATGGTGTAGGCGCGGTCCTCGGCAAGATTGTAGACGGATTCTGAAGCCATCGACATGTCCAGGCGATCATAACCCATCATGCCCAAGCCCATGGACATCTGGGCTCCTGTTGGATGCGCCGCATCAGGAACCAATGAGAGCAACCCCATCTCCATGACAGAGCGCAGCTCATCTGAGCCCTCTTCAACGAACATGGTCAGATAATCCATGTCAACGATAACGCCCGGTGCTGTCACATTGATATCGCGCAGGGTCATCGCTTCCATGATCGTCATCATGTTCATGGGGTTGCTGAAGACAGATTCCATATAGGCCTCGGCGACTTCATTTTCCGTCTCACCGGCTTCCATGGCTGCGAACATGTTGTGATACATGGATGTATCGAGACCATCGATGGAAAACTCTGCCATGTGGACATTGACCGGGCCTTCAGCTGATGCCCCGCCCGCTTCAAATCCGATGATTTCAAAACGGCCCAATCCTTCACTGTCATAATGTTCGACCGCAAAGCGATCGAGCGAGACCTGATTGGGTCCGTCATTGTCGGATGTGACAATCTCCAACCCTTCCATGGCGATGCCACCGAAGGCGTATTGCTCCCATGACGGCTCCAGGTCGCTATTGTCCGAGGTGAACATGACAGAGGCCAATTCCGAGGACATGATGTCATTGGGCTGATCGACGGAGAATCGGTCCAGCGTGACATGTGTGGTCTCATCGGATCCGATAAAGGTCATTTCTTCCATGGCAAAGGCATACAAGAGAACATCGCCATTTTCATTGAGGCGGGGGGAATCAATGATCATCCGGCTGGCATGAATTTCTTCCAGCCCATCTTCCTTGGGTGAAGAAACTTTGCCTGAAGGTACGGCGATTTCGTCATCATCAGACTCCCTGGTGATGACGACATTGGTAAATGTGTAGACACCATCATCAAATATCGCCGAGTCGAATGTGATATTCCGGCTGCCTGAGTCTGACAGGCCCAGAACGTCAATAGCAGCATCAGCTGTGGTCTGGTCCAGATGAATACGACCCAGATCGTCTTGACTTCCCTCAGGCGTACATGCGGCCAGCAAGGCGGTTGAGGCCACAGCGGCCAATAATGCGGTTTTCATAAACGTATCCCCTCGTTCAATAAACTTTTTGGTGTCGTGATTTATCACACAGCTTGTGGCAAGTCTGTGGCAAAACGACGTCTATATCAGGAAGCACGGGGGGATTATTCGCGTCCCAATCCTGCCAGGAAGGCCCCGATGGGGTCATCATCCTGATTTGGCTCGTTTTCTTCAACCTCCGGGATGGTAGTGTCTGGAAAATCTGTCACTGGTGCAGGGTTGTCAAAACTTTGTGAGCCCAGGCCTGTACGGGGCGCTGCGTTCATGAAGGCACTGAAAATTCGAGCCGGTGGCCCGCCGCCTGTGGCCCTGTCTGTCGGGTCGTTATTATCATTTCCAGCCCAGACAACCGTGACCAAATCACCGGCAAAACCGGCAAACCAGGCATCGCGAAAATCATTGGTGGTGCCGGTTTTTCCGCCAACTCTAAGACCGGAAACGGCTGCGCGCCGCCCTGTACCGTCTCGCACGACACCCTGCAACAAATCCTGCATCTGGGCATAGGTTCTGGCGTCCAGGACCAGATCATGACCAATTGCCTCGGGCGAAAATAAAATCTCGCCTTCAGGTGTTTCAATCGTCAAGATACCATAGGCGCGTGCGCGCTGTCCGCCATTGGCAAAAGCGGTATAGGCCGAAACCATTTCCAGCGGGGTGACTTCATAGGCCCCCAATGCCAGTGAGCGATCAACCAGAAGCCGGCTTTCAATGCCCAACCGTGTCGCCAGACGCGCAATATGGCCGCGACCCGTTTCTTCAGCGATACGCACGGCAACAGAATTGGAAGAGCGGGCGAAGGCTTCGCGCAAGCTCATATCGCCACGATATTCGTTATTGTAATTTTGCGGCGACCAATCCCCGACATGAACCGGGGCATCTTCGCGGATATCATCGGGGCTCAGACCGGCTTCAAAGGCAGAAGCATAGACAAAGGGCTTGAAGGCTGAGCCGGGTTGTCGGCTGGCCAAAACGGCCCGGTTGAACTGGGACCGGGCATAGCTTCGCCCACCGACCATGGCGCGGATAGAGCCATCATGGGCAATGGAAACCAGCGCACCTTCGCTGGCTCCGCGGGCCGTGTCCGGATTGGCCAAAACACTGTCCAACGCTGTTTCAGCGGCCCGTTGAGCATCCACATCCAGGGTCGTACGGACAATCAGATCACCGTGATCAGGCCCGAGCAAATCCCTGACCTGAGGGGCCAGCCAGTCAATAAAATATTGGGCACCGGGACTGGATGCGCCGCGTGACACCCGGATTGGCGCAGTTGCAGCATCAATACGCTCACCTTGGGTAATCCGTCCGGTTTGAGCCATCAAATCCAGTACAACAGTGGCCCGGGCGGCGGCCCGATTGGCGTTATTGGTCGGACTATAGCGCGAGGGCGCTTTGAGCAGGCCAGCCAGAAGTGCCGCTTCCCCCAGCGTGACCTCACTGGCCGGGCGGCCAAAATAGCGAAGCGAGGCCGCCTCCACGCCCCAGGCACCGCCGCCAAAATAGACCCGGTTTAGGTATAATTCGAGAATTTCATTCTTGGTAAACTGGCTTTCCAGCCAGAAGGCCAGCATCATTTCCTGAACTTTGCGGCGCAATGTACGTTCCGGCGTCAGGAACAGATTTTTGGCCAATTGCTGGGTCAGGGTTGAACCGCCCTGGACAACCCGCCCGGCCCGCAAATTGGCCAGCAGGGCACGACTTGTCCCAATGACATCCACGCCCGGATGGCTGTAAAAGCGCCGATCTTCAACGGCCAGCACCGCATCAATCAAATAGGGCGGCAAGTCTTCAACCAGGGCCAGACGGCCATGGGCTGAGCCGCGCCGGGCAATCAAACGGTCTTGATGATCATAAAAGGAAATACTGGCCGCGCGTTCAACATCGATCAGGCCGGAAGTGTCAGGCAAATCGCGGGCAATGGAGATGAGCCAGCCGGAAACGCCCAAAGCTCCGATCAGAGCCAGAAGCGCCAGACGACTGAGCCAATTACCAAAAAAGCCATTGCTTGCTGATTTTTTCCGGGAGTTACGCCGCGAAGGGCGCGCATGGGCTTGCCCGGGCGCAGCGTGCCCGCGCTTACGCGATGCCGATTGAGGCCTGTTCGACCGGCTGGCCATGACGCTTCCCTGTGTGGATTAGAAACCCCCTTTTTGCAGGGATCAGGGTTAATTCCGCATGAATTCTTTCAATATCGACTTGCCCTGACACCGCTCTCGAACCAACATAGGGGTGAAAAGGATTTATATCATGTCGATCAAGCGTTCTGTTGTGTTGTTTGCGGCCCTGTTTTGTGCGGCGTCTTTATCCGGATGTATCGCTATTTATGAAGGGGCAGATTCTGTTTGCCCCAACGGTGATCGAAATGCCGGAAACTGGCCCTATTGCGGCGATGCCGAGCCGGGCGGTTCCCAGCCTCACTCCTGAATCTGGCCTGTGACCTGGTCCTGAGGTGCATAGCGAACCAAAACCGTTCCGCTGGCGGATGGGGGCTGGGTACCCGGGCCCAGCAAAACGATGGCTCCATTAGGCCGACGCGCCAAGACCAGATCCCGGTCATCGCCCAGGTCATCCAAACATTGTTCGAGCGAATATTCATCGCTGAGTGTGGTGGCCCGAAAGCGCCAGCCTGCCCACCAATCTCTTGCCAGCCCGTCATAGCCCCGCCCGCGTCTCATCGCCGTTCGGCCACGCGCCGTATAGACAATGGCACTTGTGTCTTGTTCCGCCTTTGCCTCATCGCCATTCGCTTCCTGTGCGGACAGCTGAAACACCCGGCTTCGACCCATTTCCGGAGCGTATTCAACACAAACCAGAGCATTATAAGCGTCATTGGGTGTGGCGGCGAGCAGGGCAGCAAAACGAGACGGCTCTAATCGCCAATCAGCCGTTTCCGATAACACTTCCCCGAAATAGACGTCATGTCCGGCCAGTCTGGCCGCGCTCAATCGTCGCCAGCTGGTATCAGCGATGGTGACGGGAATGTCGGCTGTCTTCAGGGCGTCGGCCAAACCCAAAGTCCAGGGGTTGGCCCCGACGATCAATAAGCGCTCAGGACCTGTTTCAGACAATCCCAGCCATTTGGCCAAGGGGGCGACCAGAAACCCGCAACCAAAAACCGAAGCGAAAATGGTGGCAAAAACCAGCGGGGCCAAAATGGCGGCATCTGCGCGGCCGGCATCAACCAGGCTGACAGCCAGATGACCGGCGGCGGCCGCAGCGACCACACCGCGCGGTCCGATCAGTCCGATAAAAATTGTCTCGCGCAAATTCAGCCCCGACCCAACTGTCGCCAGGAACACCGATAGAGGTCTGACCAGAACGATAAAGACCAGAATGAACACACCATGCCAGAGATTGATCGAACTGATGTCGGCGGGTGAAATTTGCGCCGCCAGAACCACAAACACGCTGGCCACAAGCAAGGAGGCAATGCCTTCCTTGAAACGGCGCATTTCCTCAATGGAGGCCAGTCTGGAATTGGCGACGACCAGACCGAAAATGGTCACGGCGACCAAGCCCGTTTCAGAGGCCAGGGCATCGGCAACGGCAAAGCAGACCAAAACGGCGGCCAGCACCATCGGGGCTTTCATCGGTTCGGGCACCCAGCCGCGCCGGAAAGATTGTGACAAGGCAAAGCCAAAACCAAACCCCATCACAGCCCCGATAAAGGCACCCATGGCCAGAAAACTCGTCGCCGCCTGCCAATCATGTCCCAGCGCACTTTGATGGATGATCTCGAACATGAAGATCGCCGCCATCGCCCCGATCGGATCATTGACGATGCCTTCCCATTTGAGAACCGAGGCTACACGCCCCGGCAATTTGGCCTGTCTGAGCAGGGGCAAAACCACAGTGGGGCCAGTGGTTGTCAGCAAAGCCCCGATCATGGCCGAGATATCCCAGGCCAGCCCGGCGATATAATGCAAGGCCAGAACGGCCCCGGCCCAGCCCAGCGGGAAGCCGAGGAAAACCATCCGCAGGACAGGCGTGGATGCATCACGCAATTCACGAAAATTCAGCGTGATACCGCCCTCAAACAGGATTACCGCCACGGCCAGAGCGATCATCGGACGCAGGTATGAGCCAAAGGCGGCCCCCGGATCGAGAAGCGGTCCACCCAGTATGATGGAGGCGAGCGGTCCCAGAATCAGACCGGCTCCCATCATCAGAACGATGGAGGGCCAGCGTAGCCGCCAGGCGAGCCATTGGGCGGCAATACCTGAACCGGCGATGACTGCGATCGTCAGGGTAAGGTCAGATGGTGTGTCTATCATGTGCAACTGATAACGCGTTTCGTTTCTCGCGTCGCCCATGACGCCAGACGAAATACACAAAAGGAGGTTGAAATGGAAACGCTACCCTATGAAGCCCAGATGGCCCTTGTCTCTGCCCTGACAGCCTTTCTGGTCGGTGGCACGGTTTCGGCCTTTGGGGCCCCGGCAGTGATTGGCGCAACTCGCCTTGCTGTCAGCTTTGCCCTGCGTCGGCGTTTTGTCACCGGATTGGGCATAAGCGCATTAACGGGTTTGGGCTTTTTGGGTTCAGGGCTGACAAATGGCTCTGAAGCCGAAAGCGTCAATATCTTGGCGAGCCTGTTTTCCTGACAGGTTTAATCTTCAGCGCCATCACTGACATCGTGCAGGAAATCAAAGCCGATATCCTGACTGCTATATTCGCCATGCTCATAACGATCGGCATGATCATCAAACCAGTCGACCAGATGCTTGTGCAAATGATCGAACAATTCATGCAGATGGGTATCGCTCACCGGCAGGGGCAGCGAGAAACTACGCCCATCACGGATACTGACATCCAGCTCATCGCCTGATTTCGCACATCGCAGAACCAGTCGGACCCAGTCAGATGTGTTCGACACACGCACGGCCAAACCAAAGCTGATGGGCTCAAGTGGCAAAAATCCGCCGCCGGAAACCGAAAAAGCCCCGCTTCGATACGGTTGGGGAGCCCAAGGCCCCTCAGGCGGGACCAGATAACAACACACCCCTTTTTTACGCCCGAGATAACGACAAAAACCGGGTGCAATGTTTTCGGCTATGCCCCGGATCATGGCATAATTTTCAAGACTGAACCGGCCATAGCGTTCGGCGGCGTCGGCCAGGCTGTCAAAACGTGACTTGGATGGCATGTCATCTTCCCTGTGTCGCAAAGCAAAGAATAAACGCATCTGCCGATAAACGGGAGAGGCGTCTATGTCATTGACAAGCGCGCAAAACAAAAGGCGCGGAGATTTCTCTCCACGCCCTTCGCTAAAATCCTGAAAGGAGCTTAGTCTGCGAGTTGCAGATTAACAGCCTTTGGACCTTTACCACGGCTGTCGGGCTCAGTTTCGAAAGAAACTTTCTGGCCGTCGTCCAGACCTGGCAAGCCAGCATCTTGAACAGCAGTGATGTGAACGAAAACGTCTGTTGCGCCGTCGTCAGGTGTAATGAAGCCAAAGCCTTTGCTTTGGTTGAAGAATTTTACGGTACCTGTAGCCATTTGGGGGAACTTCCCTGAGTATTTGCACCGCGTCCGGGCAGAATCGAAGTCCGCACCCCAGCGTCCCGGGGGAGGTGTGACGGACGTCGAAAGTCGGGGAAGTCTGAATTCGTATGACCAATTGCCTAGGAAAAATCCGCAACAAATGGGTAGGCGATCAGTTTCCGACCGGCCTGTTGGCCGTCCGTAGAAAGCGCCTTATGCACACGTATTGGGCGTAAAGCAAATGAATCCGGTCTGTCGCTTAAAGAAATTCGATATATTGCTACCTATAAATGATGTAATATATTGTTTTGATGAGGTATTTTCAGAATAGATATGATTGGTTGTCCCGCGGCAACTTTCAGCTCAAAATGTGTTTGTCGTCACAGCAAGATCAAGTCAAAGTCAGAAATTACACCGCAAAAGGATCATTATGGCCCGCCGCCGACAATTTCTCCAACGCACAAGAGACCGTCAAAGACAGGAAAATCAGGCCGGAAAAGGTTTCAACCCGGCCAGCATGATCCGTTTGTCGGGCTTTGGCGCAGCTTTAATCGTCGCATTGGCCGTTTTTGTTGGTTTCACAGAGCAAGGCGAGACGGTTTATGACGGGCCCTGGGGTCTGCTTCAGCGTCTGACATCACCCTTGTTCTTTGGCATCAATGCCCTGGAAATACTGACGATCCTTGTCGTGGCGGCCTTTGCCTGGCGCGTGTGGGTCAAGATGCAGGCAAACAAATAGGTCATTCCAACAAACCGGGTTTCTGAAATCCGCCCTAGCGTTGCCGCATTCACAGGTCTATGTCCCCTGCCGTCAGCCAATACCAAGCAGGCATATCTGAGAGGATGATCGAGATGGGCGTGAAACTAGCTGTTTTTGGGGCAACCGGTGCTGTGGGCAAGGAGATGCTCACCATTTTGGCGGAACGCCTGTTTCCGGCCGATGAGATTTATGCTCTGGCCAGTCGCAAATCCATGGGGATGGAAGTGTCCTATGGCGAAAAGGACCTGAAAGTCCTCAATGCCGAAACCTTCGATTTTTCATCCGTTGATCTGGTTTTGATGTCCGCTGGCGGTGATGTGTCCAAAGAATGGACCCCGAAAATCACCAAGGCTGGTGCTGTCGTGGTTGATAATTCATCGGCCTGGCGGATGGATCCCGATGTGCCTCTGATCGTACCTGAAGTGAATATGGATGCGCTTGAAGGGGTGAAAAAGAAAAACATTATCGCCAACCCGAATTGTTCCACCATTCAATTGATGGTCGCTTTAAAGCCCATTCATGACCGGGTTGGCATCAAACGCGTGACCTGTTCGACCTATCAGGCTGTTTCCGGAGCAGGGCAGGCAGCAATGGACGAGCTGTGGACCCAGACTAAAGGCATTTATGTCAATGACTCGGTCGACCCTGAAGCCTTCACCAAACAGATCGCCTTTAATGTCATTCCGCATATTGATGACTTCATGGAAGATGGAGCCACCAAGGAAGAATGGAAAATGGTCGTCGAGACCAAGAAAATCCTCGACCCGAAAATCAAACTCTTTGCCACGTGCGTGCGTGTGCCGGTATTTGTCGGTCATTCCATTTCCGTCAATCTGGAACTGGAAGGCGAGTTGTCTGCCGACGAAACTCGCGAATTATTGCGTGAAAGCCCGGGCCTGATGGTGATCGATAAGAATGAGGATGAGGGTTATGTCTCGCCAGTCGAATGTGTCGGTGAATTTGCCACATTCGTTTCGCGTATCCGTGAAGATGCCAGTGTTGAGAACGGCCTGGCCTTGTGGGTGGTCTCGGACAATCTGCGTAAAGGCGCAGCGCTTAATACCGTCCAGATCGCTGAAAGTCTGAATAATCGCGGCTTGTTGAAATAGGCCCATGCATCCAAAAGGCGCTTGTCAGGCATCTCCTCCACATTGAACGGATAAAGGGGATGGTCATGATCAGGTGTTTGCTCGTCATTCTTGCGGTGACAATGGGGGCCAAGGCTCTGGCCCAGGATGAGAACCCGCTCTTCGGTGTTCTTCAGGATCATACCTATCCATTGGGTTACGGTCCTGACGGTGTGTCAGACGAGGGCGGTGACTATCTCAACGCCAGAGCCCGTGAGGCAGGGCTGGTCGGTTTTGGCGAGCAGCATGCCACGGCAGATATCGCGCTGTTTGCCCGGGCCTGGTTTCACGATCTTCGGGAATTTGGTTTCGATCATGCTGTCATAGAGGTCGGGCCATGGTCCACACAATCGGCTGAGGCACTCCTGCGAGGTCGTCCCGGAGCGTTTGAAAACGATGCGGCTTCACGAGCTGATGGCCTGGCTTACCCTTTTCTCTTTTTCCAGGAAGAAGCTGACCTGGCCAGGGATATGGTTCAATCCCATCAGGCAAAGGGTCCGGCCCTGTGGGGTGTGGACCAGGAATTTGTTGCCTCTGGCTCAATCCTCGCGGACCGGCTGGAGCATCTGGCCCGGACGGAAGCCCAAAGCCTGGCCGTGACGGATTTCCGGTCACAACTCGAACAGTCTCCCTGGCTTGTCGGGGCCGGGTCTGCCGAGGATTTCAGCGCTCTGCAGGCAGCGTTTGCACAGGGTGAGCCGGAGGCCATAGCCCTGATTGGGGAAATCATCCGCTCAAACCGGATATATGCACCCTTCATGGGTCGGGAGGGATCGGTCTATGCGGCTAATCTCGAACGCGAGCAGGGAATGAAGCGTTACTTTTTGCACGCCTGGGAACAGATCCGGCTGGAGACAGGCGATAATCCGGAGATCTTTCTCAAATTTGGCGGCAACCACCTGATGCGAGGCCTGTCCGCGACGAACGTTCCCAGCCTGGGGAATTTCATTTCGGAGTGGTCCCTGTCCGAGGGGATTGGCTTTTTCAATATCATGGTCGATTGCCATGGAGGATACGCAACCGATCCGCGAACCGGGGAGCCTGTGCCTTGCGAGAGTTATTTCAATACACAAGGCACTATGTTTGAGGGTGTGGCCGATGAGGGCCCCGTTGTCATTGATCTGGCAGCCCTGCGTCCGTTGGCGTCATCCACTCCCGGCCTGGATGAAAATGCACGCCAGCTGATCTTTGCCTTCGATGCCTATGTCGTCTTGCCCGATGTGAGCGGGGCCACGCCTATCCAGCCTGTACCCTGATCCGCAGCAAGGTTGTCACAGACACCCCGTCATGGACATTCAGACCCGTGTCGTGCCACCCATGGCAGGGATCACGGGAGCATGAATGTCTTATCGTCCACCCATCGAAATTCGCCGCGCCACATGGGCCGGCCTGTCCAGCTATATCATCTGGGGCATCTCGCCGCTTTTCTTCCAATTGCTGGACTTTGCCAGCGCGCTGGAAATTGTTCTGCACCGGGTGGTCTGGGCGGTGCCTCTGTTATTTGGGGCCTTGTGGTTTTCCGGGAAATTAAAACCGGCCTTTCAGGCGCTTCAGAACAAACGCATTGTCCTCACACTGATCGCCTCATCCATCCTGATCTCGATCAATTGGTGGGGTTTTGTCTTTTCCGTCAATAGCGGCAATATCCTCCAAGCCTCCTTGGGGTATTACATTAATCCCCTGATGAGTGTGGCTGTTGGCGTGATCGTTTTGCGTGAACCTTTGGGGCCTTGGCGCATTGCCGCCATTTCTCTGGCCGCACTGGGCGTTCTCAACCAGATCATAGCTGTTGGAGAAGTGCCGTGGATATCGCTCCTGCTGGCCTCCAGCTTTACCGGCTATGGGTATTTGCGCAAAACCGTTGCCGTTGATGGCCGGATCGGCCTGTTCTGGGAAACGGTCTTCATCCTGCCCTTCGCGATCGCCGGTCTGGCTTGGTATTATGGAATAGCGGGCGGCACTCTAAGCGATCCGGGCACGCAAATTCCGCTTCTGATGGCCGCCGGTGCGATTACGGTCGGGCCCCTGCTGCTCTATATTATTGGCGCGCGCGGTCTTCGCCTGTCGACAATGGGATTATTGCAATTTTTCGCGCCCAGCCTGCAATTCATCATCGCTGTCATCGGCGGCGAGCCCTTCGGCTTTGCCAATATGGTCACTTTTGGTTTGATCTGGGCCGGTGTCATCACCTTCACCTATAGCCAGATGAAACGGGAGAATAAGGCGGGGTGAGTAAGCTTGCGCTTTGATACCGCACGCCTGTAGGGATAAAGCCTTGTCCTGATTTGGAGCTTTCATGGCTGATTTCCCCACCCCGACCCGCATCAAGACCAATGGCATTGAGCTGTCCGTCCATCTGGCCGGACCGGAGGACGGGCAGCCCTTGTTTTTGGCCCATGGCTGGCCGGAGTTGGCCTATTCCTGGAAAAACCAGATCCCGGTTCTGGCGGCAGCGGGATATCGGGTTATCGCCCCGGATTTACGCGGCTTTGGAGCTTCTGATTGCCCTGTAGGCACTGAAAATTACACCGTCGACAAGCTGGTTGATGATTTTACGGGCCTACTGGATGCGCTGGGTCATGACAGTGCGGTTTTCATCGGCCATGACTGGGGCGGGATATTGGTCTGGCATACCGCCATGCTGGCCAAGGAACGCGTCGCGGGCGTTATCGGGGTCAACACGCCGCATCTGCCACGCCCGTCCATTCCGCCAACAGAGACCTTTATGGAGCTGGGCGGCGAGGATCATTATATCCTGCGTTTTCAGGAAGAAGGCTATGCGGAAAGTCGCTTTGAGGGCAAGGAGGATGACTTCTTTGCCTATGTCTTTGGCAAGGCCCCGCCGGTAGATGATATCCAGTCACTTTATCCTGATATCACCCATATCGTGAAGAATTTTGAGAGCTTTGATGGGCGCAAGGAAAGCCGCATTGTCGTGCCGCCCGAAGATCGCAAAGTCTATGCCGATGCGTTTCGCAAAACCGGCTTTGGCCCCGGCTTTGGCCTCTATCGGAATTTTGACAATAACTGGCAACGTATGGGCGGTGTCGACCACCGATTATCCCTGCCCTGCATGATGGTGGCAGCCGATACCGACTTCATGTTGCCGCCCAAATTATCGGCCTGGATGCCCGCTCTTTGCAAAGACGTTGAAATCAACATATTGGAAAAATGTGGACACTGGACGATGTGGGAGCAGCCGCAAATGCTGAACGCCCACATGCTGGAATGGTTAGAGCGTAGATTTCCTGCTTGAAACAATATTATACAAGATAATCATATGACACACGATTGGCATATTCATCCCGACGATCAGATTGCAGAAGTGCGATTTTCAGGCGAGATTGGCCCGTCTGAGATTGTTGAGGCCGTCATGTCTCTTACTGATCAGGTTGGTTGGCAGTCTGATTTCAGCATTTTGTATTATTTTCAACATGATACCTCTTTGTCTGAAGTCACCTTTGCCGCTCTGGAGGACTTGCTCCCCAAAATGCTGAAACGCGGCGCAGAGGTGCGCAAAGGGCGTGGTGGAGCCACACCCCGGTCCGCTATTTTGTATACCAATCCTGTTCTTCAATCCATTCTGGAGCTGTGGGTTTTATCCAACAAAAACAATGAATTGGTTGAGTTCAAACTCTTCATGTCGCGTGAAAAGGCAATCGCTTGGCTGAAAAGTGGAGCCCCTGAGTAAGTATTGGGTTCTGTTTCTGGCCTCAATGATCAAAGGATCGCATACATGAAACTGGCTCATATTGCCCTGATTGTTCGCGACTATGATGAGGCAATCACATGGTATTGTAATGTCTTGGGTTTTGAGCTGATCGAAGATACAAAAATTTCATCCACCAAACGATGGGTTCTGGTTTCACCAGGTAAAGGCGGAGCCAATTTGTTGTTAGCGAAAGCCGCGAGCGGCAATCAATCCGCGCGGGTGGGCGATCAAACCGGCGGCCGCGTGTTTTTGTTTCTCAATACGGATAATTTCGATACCGATCATCAGCGTATGAACAAGTCAGGTGTGAAGTTCTTGGAGGAACCACGAAGCGAAGCATATGGCCAAGTCGTGGTGTTTGAAGATTTGTATGGAAACAAGTGGGATTTGATCGAAGCCAATTAATCACAGACAGCCATAAACAGCTTCAATCAGGCGCGTGGGCCGAGGATCACCGGCCAGATAGTGCTGCTGACGGTTCATTACATAGGCTCCTGACAAACCCCTGACAGGATCAGCAAAAGCGCAGGACCCTCCCCAGCCGGAGTGGCCAATACTATCAGGTGTGGGCCCATAAAAGCCCGGCGAGGTATTGCGCATCACACCTGCCCCCCAGGAGAGCTCAAATGGCAGGACTTTGTCAGGACCGTGGACGCGCTCCTTGACCAAATCAGCCAATGTCTCCTCCGAAAGAAATCGCTTGCCTTCCAATTTGCCCTGATTGGCATAGACGTCCATCAGCCTCGCCAAGGCATGGGCGGTAGCATGACCATTGGCTGCCGGAAATTCGGCCATGCGCCATTCCCTGGCCCCGCGCCGACCCGGTGAGGACCACGGTTTGAGAAAGGCTAACGTCTTGACAGGATTGATCTCGCCCAATTCGGGCAATTGTTTGGGCATGGCATGTTCAGCTGTGCGCTCATGCTCGACTTCTGGTAATCCTATATGAAAATCAATATTATAAGGGCCACAAATATCTTCACGTAAAATCGCGCCTATGGACCGTCCATCGGTGCGGCGGGCCAGGGCATCGGCAATAAAGCCAAAAGTTATCGGGTGATAGCCAGATCCACTGCCCGGCTCCCATAGCGGTTTTTGGCGTGCCAGCCTGTCTTCGATCAAGGCGGTTTCAAACCAGTCCCCGGCATCCATTTCTTCAGCTATACCTGACAATCCGGCCTGATGAGAGAGGGCCTGGGCGACGGTTATTCCGGACTTTCCCCCGGCGGCAAATTCCGGCCAATAGGCGCTGACCGGCGCGTCATAATCGAGCAGACCCTGATCGACCAATTTGGCCATCACCAGAGCGACGACGGCCTTGCCGGTGGAATAAACCGGAACCAGTGTATCCGCCGCCCAAGTCTTTGTTTTCTTGCGATCTGCCCAGCCGGCATGAATGTCGATCACGGATTTTCCGTTTATGCGAATGGCAAAACCGGCCCCGATTTCATCAAAATCAGTCCAATTGGCGAGGAACGCATCGCGGACCGGTTCAAAACCGGGTGAGACATGGCCGTGGACGGTGGGTGTTGCGGTTGAGGCGGGTTTGGAGGGGGTGTCTGGGGTCATACCTTGTCGCTATCCTGTTCCGGCAGGACAGATCAAGCTGGACTTGCTCATATCGCTTCCGCTTCAAGCTGTATCAGCGGCGCTTTCAAGACATCATCGGCGGCAACAACAGGCAGTTCTGGCGAGGCCCATTCATTGGCCCGTTTGACGATGCTGTACGTGGCTGCGGTCGCCTGTTCCAAAGCTGATTTGACATCCATTCCCCTGATCCGGGCGGAAACAAAAGCTGCGGTCAGTAAATCGCCGGTTCCATGCGGCGCTTTCGGGCAACGATCATGCGTGACCAACCAGCTTTGCTGCTCATCAACATACATCACCCCGATCCGGCCCTGACACGGCAGGGAGGAGACCAGCACCGGTCGCGCCAGGGATCGGGCCGCGCGCACCATGGAATCCAGATCACCCAGAGTGCGGCCCGTTAAATATCCCAGCTCAAACAGATTGGGCGTGACCAAATCTGCGTGGGGAAGCAATTGATCGATAATGGCGGCGGCCACGGATTTGGCAATGAATAGACCATCGGGCGAATCCCCCATCACCGGATCGACGATTCTGATGGGTTTGGCGGAAAAAGCCTGCAGCCCGTTGATGGTCCGCGGGGCCTTGCGCACGGCTTCCATCGCCCGGGCGGCTGAGGCGACATGGCCGACATCGGCAAAATAGCCAGTCAAAACCACATCGGTCAGATTGAACATGCCCTGGCTTTCAATGCCTGCAAGAAGCGAGTCGAACACGGGCTGTTCTGTCACGGCTCCGCCCGGATCACCCCAACCGGGATGGCGGGCAAAATTCACCGTTGGCACCAGCATGGTGTCGATGCCATAGGCATTGAACACGCGTTGCTGCAGAGAGCCGCCCACCATGGAAGCGGCCAGCTGGCTGGAAAGAAGAAGCGCCATTGGCATGACAACATGCTATAACGGATTTTCACACAACCCAAAGCTATCATATGCGCCGTCTTTTAAGATCTGCCCTTTTTGTTCCCGCTTCCAAACCACGTGCCATCGAAAAAGCCGCTCATATCGGTGCCGACATGTTGGTACTTGATCTGGAAGATGCTGTCGGACCCGATGACAAAGCCGAGGCCCGTGACGGCGTTGAAGCTGTGCTCGATACCTGGTCAGCCTCCGGCTCTATCCGGGCCGTGCGGATCAATACCATCGACAGTGAATGGGGACAGGCCGATATTCGCATCGCCGCGCGTGCTGATGCTGTGGTGGTGCCCAAAATCAATCATGTCGGTGATTTGCATGCCGTGCGTTCAGCCATCAGCTCGCAAGGCTCGTCTGTTCCGATTTGGGCGATGATGGAAACACCGCAATCCATCCTTAATGCCGGCCAGATTGCCAGCGCCACAGGCACCGGCCTTGTCGGTATTTTGGCCGGGGTCAATGATCTTTGCAAAGAGCTGAAATGCTCACCCGCTGACAACCGGGCCGCCTTGATCCCGCATCTGGCAACAATCCTGTGCGCCGGGCGCGCCAATGGTCTGTATGTGCTCGACGGGGTTTTTAATGCCTTTCGTGATTTAACCGGATTTCGTCAGGAAGCCGAACAGGGCCACAAGCTTGGTTTTGACGGAAAATCCCTGATCCACCCGGACCAGATTGAGCTGTCGCATCAGTGCTTTGGCCCCAGTCCGACCGATATCGAACACGCCGCTTGTATCATTGCCGCCTTCGCCGAACCTGAAAACGCAGGCAAGGGGGTTATCTCTTTGAACGGAGACATGGTAGAACGCCTTCATCTGGAAGCAGCCCGCTCCCTACTCGCCGCAGCAGGCGGAAATGACGCCTGACACCATTCTGGACTTTGAAACAACACATATGAGGACTTGATCAACGGTCCCCAGCCGGTTTTCATCTCCCCATCCGAGGACGCACACATGACGATTTCGACCACTATCTGGCATAATCCACGCTGCTCCAAATCCCGCCAGACCCTGGCCCTGCTGGAAGCGCGCGGCGGCACATTGACCATCCGCAATTACATGGAAGACCTGCCGTCGGTGGATGAGCTGAAAGCTGTGATGAAGAAGCTGGGCTATCATTCCGCCCATGAGTGGTTGCGCAAGAATGAGCCGGATTATCGCGAGCTCAGCCTGAAGGCGACCGAGGACGAAGAACTGTTGTTTGAGGCCATGTCCACCCATCCCAAACTGATCGAACGCCCCGTGGTCATCCATGGTGATGAAGCGATGATCGGTCGCCCGCCAGAGCAGGTACTGGAGCTTTTTTAGGGCGCACCACGCCTCCTCATACGATGAGGCAAACAAAAAACCACAACCTGTGAGGTTGTTTGAATTATTTGCTCTCTGCATAATGAGTGCATGAAGCACGCATTTACGCCAAGGGCGCGTCAGCTCAGACGGGAACAAACTCCGGCAGAATATCGGCTGTGGTCCCGGTTGAGAAATCGCAATTTGATGCACGTCAAATTTCGCAGGCATATTCCAGTAAGGCCTTACACCGCTGATTTCATGTGCAAGCAAGCCAATCTGATCATAGATGCCGATGGCGGTCAGCATTCAGGCGCTGAACCCTATGATCAGAAACGTACAAAATATCTGGAAAACAAGGGCTTCCAGGTCTTGCGGTTCTGGAACCATGAAATTCTGAATGATACGGATGCCGTGATTGAGGTCATAGCCGAAGCTGTTCATTGGGCCACTCACCCTGCCAATGCAAAACACCGGCAGAAACCCCCTCGCCCCACTAAAGGTGGGGAGAGGGTCCTGAGCACGAAAGTGCGAAGGGGTTTGAAAACGATGCTTACTTCGTCCTCACATGTTTACGGGGGAGGTGTTGAGCGTATAAAATTTCGGGACCTTATAACTATGCGCCTTCCCTCCTGATTGCAGACCCAGGAACAAAGCCGGGAAAACCTCGCCCTAATTCTGTCCCACTCGTTCCGGTAGTGTGCTGACAGGGTGGGAACAGGGAAGAAAAACATGCGCAGTTTCATTTCATCGACCGCTGTTTTGTCTTTGGTTTTTCTGACTGGGTGTGACGGAGAAACGCCTCCACCTCCTCCAGCACCCCCGGCTCCTTCATCCGGTATGATTGCCTATGAGACTTTCGATGATGGGGCGCAGAACGAACAGGCCGTCAGGCAACGAGCCCAACCGGGCGAACTATCGGCTTCTGCTGAACAATTCATCGCTTATAGCTATAATTATCAGCTGGAATTTCCCCCCAATAATACTGAAGCCGTCATGCAGGCCCATCGGGACCGCTGTCTGGCTGCCGGGTTTGATGTGTGTCAGGTGATTTCTTCATCCGTTTCTTCTCAATCCGCCAACAGGTCCTATGCCAATCTGAATATCCGTGCGGTCCCTGCTTGGCTTGACGGGTTTCGTGCCGGGCTTGAAGATGAGACAGGGGATGTCGGCGGGCGCATCAACGCCTCAACCATGTCGTCGGCGGATTTAACGCGCTCCATATTGGATTCAGACGCTCGTCTGACAGCCAAGCGCGCCTTGCGCGACCGACTGAATACCCTCTTGGAACGTGGTGACGCCAATATTGAAGAATTGATCCAAATCGAACGCGAACTTGCGAGAGTTCAGGGTGAAATTGAATCCGGCGATGCCCAATTGCGAGCCATGCGGGCCCGGGTTTCAATGTCGACAGCGAATTTGCAGTACACGACACGTTTCACACCGACAGGCGGCGGTGCCTTTGATCCTGTTTCAGATGCCATTGAAAACTCTGTGCGTTATTTTTCCTCCGGTTTGGGTGGTGTGATCACCTTTGTCTCGCTTGGAGCACCTTGGTTGATTTTGATCCTGCCCCTGATCTGGTTATTGCTGCGATGGCGGGCCCGGGTGAATGCAGGTAAACAAACGCGCAAGAAAAACTGAGCGATTAATAAAATATGAGCCATAAGGTGCAGGCTGGAAAAGCGTGCGGTTTTTATAGGCAACCGGGCCAATCCTTGAGTGATTTCAGAGGGAGATATGACGGGCAATCAAGTTGTCTGCTTTTATTTGCCCACAAACCACTTATTCTGGGTTGCGCACATCTCATGATTAGTGAGGTTTGCATTTAGACCCTAGTTCCAACATTAGTGTTTTTCTTGAGCGGGTCGGCTGTTGCACGGGATGGAAATGTCAAACAGAGACCTGACAGCCACCGAACTTCAGACCGTTTTTGACCAGGCCCCTGCCCTGATCGGCCGGGTGGGCCCTGATGATCGTTATGTTCTGGTCAATGCAGCCTATGCCAGGTTTTTCGGAATTCCTGTTGAGGATATTTGTGGCGCGCATATTTCAGAAATTTTGGGCCAGGATGTTTATAACAGGATCAAACCCAATATAGACAAGGCTCAAAACGGCGAAGCCACGCATCACGATATCAATGTTCCCCAGAGTGACGGAACCAAGCGCTGGCTTGAGGTTCGTTATGTGCCACATTTCGAAGACGATGGCCGCACCAACGGGTTTTTCGTTCTGGTGGTGGATATTCACGACCGGAAGATGGCTCAGGATGATCTAGAACGAACAAACAAGCAATTGATGACCTTTGCTTATGTAGCCTCGCATGATCTTCAGGAACCCTTGCGGAAAATCCAGCAATTTGGCGCGTTATTGGCCAAGCGCTATGAATCCAAAATCGATGAAAAGGGGCGATATTTCATCGATACAATGCGCAATTCAGCCCGCCATATGGGCGGGCTGGTTGAAGACCTGCTGTCTTATATAAAAACCTCGAATACAGAAATTTCTGGCGACACAATTGATCTGGCTGCACTGGTCAAGGAGGTCATTGTTGAACTGGAAGACCTGGTGATCGAAACCATGGGCTATATCACCTATGAGGACCTGCCGCAGGTCCGGGGTGACAAATCGATGTTGCGCCAACTTTTCGTCAATCTGGTTTCAAATGGCCTGAAATATCAAAATGACGGCCAAAGACCGCGGATCAAGGTGAAATTCATAGCCAAAAACCAGCAGGGCCATAGTGAAATCCAGGTCCATGACAATGGCATTGGCTTTGATATGAGATATCAGGAACAGATATTTGAACCTTTCAAACGTCTGCATAGCAAGGATGCCTATCCCGGAACAGGCATAGGGCTGGCCATCTGCAAAAACGTTTGTGATCGCCATGACTGGACCATTTCGGCCCAGAGCGGTCCGGGCAAAGGATCCATTTTTTCCATCCAGATGCCCGACAGAATTCACGCTGAAAAGCAGCCAGGCTTTTCTGATGATGATCTTGTCCTTGATATCGACTGAAGCGTTTACTCCGCCTGATTATCGCGGATTTCAACCTGCTCGATAATCCAGCTCTGCATCTTGGCTTCCAGGGCCGAAAGCGGCATGGCACCATCTTCGAGAAGCCGGTCATGGAAAGCGCGGATGTCAAAGTCAGCGCCCAGCGCCTCTTCGGCCTCGCTACGCAAATCCCGTATCAGCAATTCTCCGGTTTTATACGCCAGTGCCTGTCCGGGCCAGCCAATATAGCGCAGCACTTCGGTGCGTACATTGTGCGGGGCCAGGGCTGAGTTTTCCAGCAAGCAGGCTTCTGCCTCTTCGCGGGACCAACCCATATAATGCATGCCGGTATCCACCACGAGGCGACAGGCCCGCCACATCTCATAGGTCAAGCGGCCAAAATCCTCATAGGGGGTGCGATACAGCCCCATATCGATGGCCAGATTTTCAGTATACAGCCCCCATCCCTCACCAAAGGCAGTGATATAGGTGTTGCGTCGAAACTCCGGCACATCTTCCAGCTCCTGGGCGATGGCTCCCTGATGGTGATGGCCGGGCACGGCTTCATGAACCGTCAGGGCGGGCAGGGTGTAAAGTGGTCGCTGGGACAGATTATAGGTATTGACCATATAGCCACCGGCAACACCGCCTTCCAGATTTCCGGGCCAATAGCGCCCTGTTGTATAGGTCGGGGCCATAGTGTCGGGCACGGGGCGCACGCCGTAGGGCAAGCGCGGCAAATGACCAAAAAAGCGCGGCATTGCATCATCGGCCCGCTTTGAGATCAGGGCGGCATGGCGCAGCAAATCTTCCGGGCTTTCGGCATAAAATTGTGGGTCAGTACGCAGAAAATTGAGGAAATCGGCAAAGCTGCCATCAAAGCCCAGCTCTTCGATAATGGTTTCCATATCGCTGCGGATACGGGCCACTTCCGCCAGTCCGCGCTGGTGAACCTCTTCCGGCGATGTATCCAGCGTGGTGTGATAGCGCACCAGGGTTTGATAATAACTGCGGCCTTCGGGAACTTCTGAGATGCCGATACTGTCCATTGTCGCGGGCAGATATTCATCGCGCAGGAAGGCATGTAGCGCCTGATAGGCTGGCAAGGCCTCATTTTCGATCGCCTCAATGGCATCAGCGTGCAAGCGGGCCCTGTCCTCGGCGGACAGGTTTTCCGACATGCCTTCAATCGGCGAGATCAGGATGGAGCGTAATGTGTCTGCATCGCTCAGCCCGGCCATCTGGGCCACGGCAGATTCGGTGATGATGCGGGGCTGGGTGAAACCGGCATCAATGCCCTGCCTCATCCAATAAGTGCTTTGTTCAAAAAACCCGTCAATGCCTTCAATGCGTGTGACCCAGGCGTCGCCTTCAGCAATGGTTTGGGGGCGGGTCGATGCCGCTGCATAGGACGGGCCATAGAAAAAACCGCTATCGGAGTTAAACGCCATTCGCTGGGGGTTGTAGGCGGCTATTTCGACACGAAAGCGCAGGATATAATCCAGAACGGCATAGGAAATTCGTGTGCTGTCCAGCAAACCGTCCGGGTTGATGGCCTCAAGTCTTTCCAGAAACTCCACTTCGGCCGCATTTTGTGCGGCCAGGGTTTCCGGTGATCTGTCAGGCCATTGCCCGGCCGCTTCCAGATCGCCTTGACGGCCTCGCTCAGAAGGATCATTGGCCAGTTCGAAAGCTTCAAAATCAGCCACCAAGGCGGCAAATTGAGAAGACGCTTCCGCATCCACGACAAATTCTGTTGCGCTGGTGACTGCTTGTGCCTCGACCGAAATGTCCGGTGTTGATGGCGTCGAGCTTTCGCCATGGCTCTGTCCAGCCTGATCACAAGCCGACAAGCTCAGGGCGAGTGTGCCCAGTGCCAGCAATCCCATTGAATGCAATTTGGTCATGTGTTTCCCCAAAGCCATGCCTTTGACCGCAAAACCAGCCATAAGAGTGACAGTTTGAACTGCGCTGCGTGCCGGGGCAATACATCAGCCCCGCAGGTCATAATTAAGGAGTCTTTTTATGGAGCCCCAAACGCTTGGCGATCATGTTATTGACCATGCGCTCCGGCAGCAGGCGCGGCAGGGACCAATTCATAAAACGTCCCTTGACGATAGCATAGCGAAACCGTGGCTTATCCCCGGTCAGGGCGCGAAAAACCCGGTCTGCGATTTTGGACGGCGGATCACCGGCCGGACCGTTTTTGGTCACATAATTTCGGACCTTGACCAGCGCCTCGTAGAAAACGGTCTTTTTATAGGGCTCGGCATCGATCTCTTCAGCCTTGTCCCAGATCGGTGTGGCCACAGCGCCTGGGCCAATAACAATGACCTCAATACCAAAGATCATCAGCTCCCGGCGCAGCGATTTTGACAGGCCATCAACGGCATGTTTGGACGCGGCATAGGGCCCCAAAAAGGGTGCCCCCATTTCCCCGGCAACAGATGACATCATCACAATCCGGCCCGGATCGCCCGACAGGCTTTCATCGGCCCCCAGAAGCGGACCAAACGCCTGGGTGACCCGCAACACGCCGGTGACATTGACATTCATCTGGGTTTCAAAGTCGTCCACCGGAATGTTGAGCAAGGGTCCGGCCACGGCAATACCGGCATTATTGACCAGGCCCTTCAGGGTTTGCCCGTTCAAACTCGTTCGCATACTTGAAGCCGCCGCTTCAATCGTTTCCGGCTGGGTGACATCGATGATCAACGGGGTAACAGAGGCCCCAAAGTCTTCCCTCAACCTGTCGGCATCCGCAGATTTCCTCACCCCGGCGAAGACATGCCAGCCTTCACGGCTCAATCGCTTGAGGCAGGCATAGCCAATCCCGGTAGACGCTCCGGTTATAACAACTGAGGGCGTGGATTGTGACATGGAGACTTCCTTTTAGCGATGTCCCATATTGACCGAAAGCGGACCTCTATCACAGCCCTATCCTCACAACGTGCGTTGACCCTGACGGTGTGCGTTCTATGGTGCGCCCCTATTCACCGATCTGCGTGCAAATCCCTTGCGCGTCCGGCCCACCGACACAGATTTGAAAGGCTGCCTTATGGCTTCCGATCACTCCGATACGCGGCCTTTATCGCCCCACCTTCAGGTGTGGAAATGGCATGCGACCATGGCCTCCTCCATTCTTCATCGCGCCACCGGCATAGCCAATTATGTTGGCGCTGTGGCTTTTGCGATCTGGTTCTTGCTTTTAGCTACTGGCAATGAGGCCTCCATCGCCTTCTTGTTTGAAGGCTCCATGGCCTGGGTGACCCGCTTTGGTCT